>Ga0187814_10000191_pt1 | contig 17534 bp, 22 predicted proteins | sample NC_S_4_FD_132450 | JGI IMG/M metagenome (GOLD analysis project Ga0187814, IMG submission 132450) | Wetland sediment microbial communities from Neuse River Estuary, North Carolina, USA - ASW-S_4 | ecosystem: Environmental > Aquatic > Freshwater > Wetlands > Sediment | place: USA: North Carolina... | reverse complement strand
CGCGTGGGGGCAGAGCTTCCCGTTCTCGGTGGCGGGCGGTCTGGGCAAGAGCGACGAGGAGCGGTACGCGATCGGGCTCAACCGTTCGGCCGTGCACACGGACGTCGTGATCGGCGGCGAAGGCATGACGGTCACCGGCACGGGCCCGAAGGGGACGGTGGACATCATCCGCGACGACGAGTGGGTGCTGGGAACACAGTGATTCCCCAGTTCCGGGCCGTCACGGGAAAGCGGCCGTATTACCCGTGTATGGCCTCGTGCCCTGCCATACGCACTCATGCGCTGGCGTATACCTCGCGGATCTCGACCTTCAGCGGCGTAACGCCTGGCAATGGCGGGAGCGGATAGGCGACGGCCTCTTCGGCGTGCGCCTTTGTCTCGAAGATGATGATGGACATGCCGATGTCATTGACCGGCTCGAGCCAGTACGCGCTGACGAAACCGGGTGCCCTGGGAACGACAGTCAGCCGTAGGCCCGCCAGCGCCTGGCGGGCCGCCGCAAGGTCGGTGATGCTGACGGTTGCTACTACCGCGTGCATAGGCAGAGTTTTTCCCGCCCGGCCCCGCCCTGTCCACTACTACTCAACGTAGTAGTATTCGGTGGATAGGTCGGCTGCGCTGCGAGGTGACGCTGGTGGCGAGTGATCAGCTGACGGCTGCGGTGGTGGGTGGCGGGATCGCCGGCTTGGCGTCCGCGGTCGCGCTGGCGCAGGCGGGCTGGCGGGTGACCGTGCTGGAACGGGCGCCGGTGTTCGGCGAGGTCGGCGCGGGTCTGGCCACGACCGGCAACGGGATGACGGCGCTCGCGGCGCTCGGGCTGGACGGGGCCGTCCGGGCGGTCGGCTACCAGACCGTCTCGGCCGGCTTTCAGGACACGAGGGGCCGGTGGCTGATTCGCATACCCGATACCAAGCCTGAGTTCCGCGCGGTCACCACGATCTGGGGCCTGCAGCGACAGCGCCTGCACGCCGTCCTGCGCGAGGCCGCCTCGGCGGCGGCGGGCGTCGAACTCGTGACGGGCGCCGAGGTGACCGGGGTCCGGCCTGGCGTGCCGGGAGGTGAGCCGGCCGCGGTCACATGGCGGACTGAAGGCGGCGAGCACACGGCCGGCGTGGAGCTCGTGGTCGCCGCCGACGGTGTCCGAAGCAGCGTCCGTGCGCAGCTGTTCCCGGCCGTCCGGCCGCGGTACAGCGGCAGCACGAGCTGGCGGGCGGTGATCTCCGATCCCGTCCGCGACGGCCGGCTCGTCGCCGTGTGGGGGCCGGGTGCCGAGTTCGGCGCGCTGCGGGTGAGCGACACCGAGATCTACTGGTACGGGTACTTCCGCAACCCCGAGGGGTCGGTGTTCGCTGACGAGCTCGCCGCCGCCCGGGATCGCTTCGCGACCCATCCTTCGTGGGTCCGCGGCCTGGTAGAGGCGACGCCTGCCGGCCAGTTGATGCGTCACGACGTCTATCACCTGCCGGCGGGGCTGCCCGCTTATGTGTGCGGGCGGGTGGTCTTTGCCGGGGACGCCGCGCACGCCGCGCTGCCTACCGCGGGTCAGGGGGCGGCCTCGGCCCTGGAAGACGCCGTCTGCGTGGGGCGAATGATCGCGGCGCCAGTCCTGGCCGGCGCTGACATGGCGGCCGCGCTGACCGCGTTCGACGCTGCTCGTCGTCCGCGGTGCCAGCGGATCGCCAGAACGGGAGCCATGGTCGCCCGGATGGGAGCCGATGTCGGCGGCGGCTGGCGTCAGGCCGTTCGCAACACGCTGGTGCGGATCGCGCCCGTCGGGCTGGTCGTCAAGGCCGGCCAGCCGATCGTGCGCTGGTCGGCCCCGTAGCCACGACACCAAGCGTCTCACCAAGCCGATACGTTCAACAAGGTGGTTGACCTTTGGCTCAATACTCAACTAAGTTATTGAACGTTCTCGGCCCCGCCCGAAGAAGTGGAGTGCAGATGCCGATCTATCAGACCGCCCACTACGAAGTAGCGGCCGCGGCGGTTGACGACGTCGTCGCCGCCATCAAGGAGTTCGTCGCCTACGTCGCCGCGAACGAGCCGGGCACGACGGTGTATGCCGCCTGGCAGCAGAAGGACGATCCCACCAAATTCGTCCACCTGTTCGAGTTCGCCGACGACGCGGCGCACGAGGCTCACGGATCATCGGACGCCGTGCGCAAGTTCGAGGCGGCATACCAGCCCGTCCTGACGGCCGGGCCCGTCCGGTTCACCGACTACGTCGTGGTCGCCACGAACGCCGGCTCCTGAGCCTTCGGATCGCCGCCGCGCGCTACGCTCAACAGTGTGGTTGAAGATGCGGCTCTTGACCGGGTGTATGCCGCCCTGGCCGACCCCACCCGGCGGCGAATGCTGAGGGCGCTTCGCGGCGGCGAGGCCCGCATTACCGATCTGGCGCGGGACGAGCCTGTGTCGTTCGCCGCGATAGCGCGTCATGCGTCCGTTCTCGAGAACGCCGGACTGATCAGGCGGGATGTACGCGGCCGCGACCACTGGCTGAGCATGGAGCCGGCCGGCCTTGAACGAGCGCAGCGCTGGATCGACGAGCAGACCTCGTTCTGGCAGGAGCGTGCCGATTTGCTCGTGGAGCGGCTGTCCCGACGGCGGCGATCGCAGTGACCGCCGGCCAGCCCGCCGCGGTGGTCGTCGTGCGGCTCGTGCCGGCGCCGCCGGACGTTGTCTACGCCGAATGGACCAACCCGGAGGCCTTCCGGGAGTGGATGTGCCCCCGGCCCGCGGTCGCGACCGGCATCGCGGTCGACCCCCGGCCGGGCGGCAAGCTCCGTATCGACATCGAAGACCGCGGCCAGGAGTTCTTCGTCGCGGGGGAGTACCTCACCGTCGACCCGCCCAGCACCCTGTCATTCACCTGGTGGTGCTCGACCTGGCCGATCGACACGCCGACGAGCGTCGTCACCGTCTCTTTCGAGGCGCGGCCGGGAGCCGCCACGCTAATGACGATCCGTCACGAGCAGTTGCCGGACCACCTGCTGCAACAGCACGAGACCGGCTGGCGCGTCATCGCCGGCCAGCTCGCGGCGCGAACGCACTCATCCACCGCTTGACGTCTTGGCCACGATCTCCACGAGGTTCCCGTCGGGATCGCTCAGCAGGGCGTTGCGGTTGTTGTTGCCGGTGTTGTGCGGAGGCTGGAGTACGGGCACGCCCGCGGCCGCTAGCGCCTCGCAGGCGCTGTCCACGTCGTCGGTCCACACCACCAGCACCATGGCCGGGCTGCCGGGCGAGGCGTCGACTCCGTGCACCCTCTTGGCTGCCTCAACCGTGCCCAGGCCGACAGTGAACCCGTTCAACCGGAGTTCGACATGCTCGGGGGTTCCCTCAGCCGGCGTACGGAACGTCTCGGTGAACCCGAGAAGGTCGCGGTAAAAGTGCAGCCCCGCTTCGATGTCGCGGGTGTAGAGGTTCACCAGGGCGTCGATGTACATACTCAGCAAACGTAGCTGCGCCCGGCCTGTCGAGAAAGGGCGAGACCACCAGATGCTCGCGCGCCTGGCACGGGTTCAGGCCGTGGTTTCACAGGTCGACGGTCTGGAGGGGTCAAAAGCTCGCGATCAGGAGCAGGGCAGCGGAAGCCGTCAGCAGTGCCGGACAGATCTTGAACCAGATCACGGCTGTGCGGGCGCCGGTCATCGCGGTCAGCGCGGCCAGCGCGATCAGCAGGGCCGAGACGGCACGGTAAACCCACTCGCGGGTGTCGCTCGTCGCGCTGCCTGCCGCGGTGGCAGCGATGATCACGGCGGCGAGACCCCACATCGTGAACGCCTCTGCCAGCCATTCCTGCTGCACGATGCGCCGGTTGTCGGGGGTTATCGGCTTGAAGCCCGCGAGAACCTGACGCGTCGGTACGGCGTGGGCAGTACCCCACACGGCGAGAAGCGCCACGCTGAGGTAGGCAAGGACCGCGTTCATGAGACGTCACCCGTTCGCTTGCTCCTACCCGGATGATCGTGAAGGGAGTGGCCGTGGGCCAGGGCCCTTGGTCACCGGTTGCTTATGTACCTTGACAGTTACGTAACTAATTTGGTACATACATGATGTGGAGGCTGTTCTGCGGGCGCTGGCGGACGAAAGCCGGCGGACGATGCTGGAGACCTTGACCGGCGGTCCGGCAACTGCGGGTGAGCTGGCGGCGCTGCTGCCGATTGCCCGCCCTGGGGTATCGCGGCACCTGCGGGTGCTGCGGGAGGCGGGGCTTGTCGAGGTCCGCCAGGAGGCGCAGCGCCGGGTCTACAGTCTTCGTCCCGAGCCGCTCGCCGAGGTCGATGAATGGCTGAGCCGGTACCGGGCCCTGTGGGAGCAGCGACTGGAGGCCCTGCACACCGAAATAGCCCGGGGAAGACACGAACGAAGGAGCACCAGATGACCGGCAACGCACGTCCGGGTCCCCGCATCCTGGGCAGCCTGCGATCAGCCGACGGCAAGGGCGTCGTGCGCATCGAAGACCGCTACGGCACCGATATCGACGACCTGTGGTCGGCACTCACCGATCCCGGCCGTCTGGCCCGCTGGATCGGCGAGGTAGAGGGCGACCTCCGCCTCGGCGGTGAGTACCGCTTTCGCTTTTTTGCCAGCGGCTCGGAAGGCATCGGGCGCGTGGAAGCGTGCGAGCCGCCGCGGCGGCTGCTGCTGGCCCATGGCCTGGGCCAGCCGGACGTCAAAGTCATCGAGGCCACGCTGGCCGCCGATGGCGACCAGACCATCCTGGTCGTCGAGGAACGGGGCATGCCCCTGGACCTGCTCGCCGCCTACGGGGCGGGGATCCAGGTCCATATCGAAGATCTCGCCGCCCACCTCGCCGGGCGTGAGCGCTGCGACGCCGACGCGCGATGGGACGAGCTCCAGCCTGCCTATGAAGACCTGGCGGCCAAGGTCGGCTAGTACCACAGCAGACCAGACCTAGTTCCTGCCCGTAGCCATCGAGGAACGCATCACGCAGGTCTGGCCTGGTGGCCCAGACGCCGAGGTGCAGACGAGCGAAATCTGCGACTCGTGCGTCGAGGCCCGACCATTCGAAGTCAATGACATGTAGCAACCCATTGTTGACCAGCCAGTTGCGGGGCGTGTAGTCGTGATGGCAGGGAACTCGCGCCGGGGCGGGGATCTCGTCCAGCGCAGCGATCTCTTCGCCTACTCGGTCCAGTTCGCGTGGTCTCAGCAGGGCTGCGGCGGCGATGGCGCTTGAGGAACCAGATGGTGTCGCCTACAAGAGCCCAGGACTCGTGCCGCGAATTCAGGCAATTGATCCAAGGTACGTTCTCCGACGGGATCCCCAGCGCACGTGGCGCATACGACCAAACGAATGCGGGAAGCCAGCATAAGTGGAGTTCGACGACGTGGCTCGTCTGGCCGAGGACCTCGCGGGTGTACGCCGCACCGGGCGGGACGGACTGGCCGAGTGGCGGTACCACGGCAGGCTGGTCGCGCGCCAGCTTGACGAGGTGCATCTGGTGATTCGCGCCGATTTCGGCTACCGCGAAGCCATCCTGCGGCAGTTTCCCGAAACGTTCAGTATCCCGGCCCGGTACATCAAGCACATGATGGTTGTCGCCGACCTCGTGGGGGGCGACGCTGGCGCTATTGAGGACGCCCTCGAAGCAGCGTGGCAGCTGCAGCGAAGTACCGACTGACCGCGGAGCATGACCAAATGCTCACCTGAGCAGCGGCGCAGGTCGGCGGCGTGCCGCTTGTCTGTGACCGTGAATCGCTCGCGTCAGAGGATGTACGGGATGAGCATCTTCGTGGCGCGCTTGTAGGGCGGGTAGGCGGCGGGGAAGAGCTTGGCCATAGTGCGTTCCTCGATGACGGCGCTGAAGAGGAAGTAGGAGCCGAGGATCGCGACCGCGTAAAGCCAGTAGGGGCTGACCGCTATCGCCGTGCCAACCATGCCGAGGATGACGCCGCTGTAGATGGGGTGACGGATCCTCCCGTACGGGCCGGTCGTGACCAGCTCGGGGTCGGCCTTCTGTGACATCGGCATGCCCCAGTTGCGGCCGAGGTACACCCTGGCCCAGACGGCGAGCGCCAGGCCGAGGACGAAGATCGCCAGGCCGATGCCGAGCAGCCACGAATTGCCCGTAGACGCGCCGTGGCCCTTGAAGACCCGGAGCTGGATCAGGAGCAAGACGACGAGGATGATTCCCACCCGGACCCCGGCGAACTGCGTCCACCGGGACTGCCCAGCCTTGGCGGTGGCGGCCATCACGAGCCAGTAGGCCCAGAAGACGATCCAGCCGACTCCGATGATGGTGTCGATCGCTTTCATCGTTCTCGCTTCCTCCCCGCTAGCCCAGGCGAGGCCCGTTTGCGCGGGTAGCGGAGACCGCCGCGCCCCTGTCGGGTGAGCCGGTCCGCTCCTTGCTGGCGATGGTCATTTCCGACGGTAGGGCGCACCTGCACGCCGCGCGTCAGCCTACGGGCCGGCTTGCGGTATGAGGCGGCGATTTACTGGGCCACCTCGATCGGGGATCCGCGGGACGCCTTGGGACTGCGGCTGCCGGCACGGAGGTGGCCGCGGCCGGTGATGAACGCGAGCCCGTACAGCAGCGCCACGACGGCGAGCAGCCATCGGTACCCGATGATCAGCGACGAGTACTCCAGGACCCCGCCGAGAATCGCGCCGAGCAGGTTGGCCCCGAACGCCGTGCCGGAATCCCCGGTATCGCGGAATCGCTGGGCGAAGACCATGTTGGCCACGAAGATCGGCGCGAACGCGATGACCACCGCCACGAAGAACCGGGGCAGCGGCGACAAAGTCAGCAGCGACTCCGGCGGGACGGCCCAGGTCACGACCAGCGCGGCCAGCAGAGCTACGTACAGTAGCGCCGGCCGCCGCACGACCACATGCCTGGACACCTCGACCGCGGCGAATACGGCCACAAGCACGCCCGCCATGACTAGCGCGTTAACGAACCAGGTGGTGCCGAACAGCAGCGCGAACTGGACGATGTTCTTGGTCTCAAGCAGCATGAACGCCGCGCCCATGAAGAACAGGTCAACGTAGCCCGTCATCCTCCGGTACGGACCGGAGGCAGGGCGCACAAGCAGGATCGATGCCAGCAGGATCAGGCCGAGCGTCACCAGGTAGAGCGAAGGGATCGAGTTACCGTCCAGGTAAACGAACGGGTGGTCATCGGTGGCCGGCGGGACCACGTTCGCTGGGCGCTGCCAGACGGTGTCGCAATGCATCACGGACGGGTTGATGCTGACCGATAGCACGGTAAGCCCGTTTGGGTTATCGACGCATGGGGCGTGGCCGAAGGCAACCTCCAGGGTATTCGCCAGCCGGTCGCGTAGCCACGGCGTCCGGTAGTAGTTGTACATGGCGAACAGGCCATCGCCCGGGTTCAGGTGCGCCTTAGCCGCTTCCACAGCCTCGAGCGTGAACAAATAGCTCTCCAGCCGCAGCGAGGACTGCCCGGCCACAAGGGTGAGCGAGTCTGGCAGGGCGAACAGGATCATGTCGTACTTGCTGTGCGTTTGCTCCAGGAAGGCCCGGCCGTCGGTGATGTGTATCGAGACCCGGGGGTTCTGGTAGGGGTGGTCGGGGTTTAGCCGCAAGCCCAACTGGTACAGCTCGGGGTCGATCTCCACGGCGTCGATGTGCCTGGCGCCCTTCGCGAGGGCGTTCGCGACGTCGTCGCCGGTCCCGGCACCGATTATCAGGACATTTCCTAGCGCGTTGCCTGGGGCACGCAGGTACGGAATCGAATAGGTCTTGTTCAGTTGCATGACTGGCACGATGCCCTGATGCGGGATCCCGTTCGCGCTGATGTCATACCCGTCTCCCACCTTCGCATACGAGATGCGGTAGTAGGGCGACCAGATGTCAGTGGACGACACCGATTCTGACCAGAGCACCCCTACCAGGGCCAAGGCCGCGACCACCTGCAGCAGGCCGGTTCGCCTGCCGTAGAGCAGCAGCATGACCAGCGCGACGATCAGCGCCCAGACGACCGGCTTGGCGTTCAGGAACGACAACAGCGAGAATGCCGCGATCCCGGCGATGCTGCCGGCGATGTCCAGCCGGTACGCGTCAAGCGGCCGGAACTGCACGAACGTCCGGGCGACCCCCTCTCCTATCGTCGCCATGACCACGGCCACGGCCAGGAACACGCCGGGCAGCGCGATCCAGGTGGGCGGGCCGCTGGCATGGAACTGTCCGGCGCCGAAGAACAGGAGCTGGATTCCGGCCCGGTTCACCTGGACCGGGAACGCCCTGACGAAAATAATCAGCAGAGCCAGCGCAACCGGAGCCCACGGAAACAGGTTCACCCGGGCGCGTGCCCGCAGGAACCCGATGCCGATGCCGAGGAAGCTGCCGAGCAGGACGAAGTTGGAGAAGTACGACAGATAGAGGACCAGCGCGCCCAACCACCGGATGAGCGCTAGCTCGACGAACAGCATCAGGAAGCTGAGCATGAAGAGCTGAAGCCGGAGCGGCAGGAGGGCTCTCCCGGCCTCCGCCCCGCCGTCGGCGGCGACCACGGCGTCCCGCGCATGCACGACGTCACGGCCCAGCCCGAGGGCGAGCATGTCACGCACCGGAAAACGTGTTGCTGACGATGGCGGAGCAATAGTACCGGTATGGTCATCGTTGGTCATCGCACGCCGCTTTCGCTGTCGGTTAAACGACAACCGGCTCAGGCTAGCGCAGCCCGTGTCGGCGAGTCGGGCGTTTCGGTAATATCCGCAAGCGCGAATTGCGCCGCTACCATATCCGCTATCCGAGGCCGGATGGGCGGACGCGCACCGGGCCGCAAACCGAACGCAATAACCACGCTGAGAGAGCGCTCGTGCTCATCAGTTGGGTGAGCAGACGTTCACCCGTGAGCAGTTGGCCGAGGCGTAGGGAATCGATGAGTGATCGCGACGCTGATGACTATCCGGGGATCGCGAAGATCACCCGTGACCTTGCCAGGTCGTAGGTCGTCGTGAAGTTGCGGAGGAACTTGTCTCCTACCAGGCCGTCATAGATGATCTTCTGGAACATCACCTGCGGGTCGGTCATGCGGATCGAAGGCGCACCGCTGACTTGGACATCGCCGCGTAGCTCAGTGAAGTAGCGGACGAACTCGTGCCCTGTCTCATCTCTTGCCTTTACCGCGCGCACTCCCTGCCCGTGTAGGTCGATCCCGACGTCGCCAGCGAACCACTCGTTGAGGATCAGGATGTCGCTGCCGGTATCGACCTCGACGCTGATCGGTTTGCCGTTCGGCAAGTCCATGCTCAGCATCAGGGCAGTCGAGCAACCGTCATAGCCGACATGGACGGCGACAGGTGTTCCGGCCATGGTTCGCCGGGCCAGGGATCCTTCGTCCTCCAAGATCAGGAGTCCAGCCGAGTAGTCAACTGTGATTGGCGTCGTCCGAAAGCAGCTGAGGGAAACGAAACCTTCGGCATCGCCGAAGCCAGCCTTTGTCTGCATATCGAAGATGCCGACCGGGACGTCCCGCATCCGGCTTGCACCGACCTGGAACGAGCTCAGGGACCCCAACGGCACCGTGACCGCCTGGCCGGACATGCGCCGCCCCGTGAACGTCGATCCATCTGGGTGGCAGCCGACCTTGATAGCGAGTTCTTCAGAGATCAGGTTGAGTCCGATTCCGGTGTCGAAGATGAACTTCGTCTCGATAGCGCCGACGCTCACGGGAATCGTCAAGACATGAGCGATGTATTCAAACGGCACAACGGAGGCCACGATGTGATGCTATCGGTCCCTCTGTCCGGCTATCGCGACGTCTTCCAGATCGGACGGCCGAGCGTCGAACCCGCATGACCAGCTTGGAAGGCTTCGGGTGCGGCGGCGGGGATCGGCGGGTGTGCAGGTCAGGCGCGCGGCGATCGGCTTGGCAGCACCGCTGTAGGGCCAGCCCTAGGGCGTACACGGCTCCGGAGGCCGTGCCCGCGGCCTGGCGTTCTAATGCCGTTGACCTGGCGTGTGCGGGCAGGCCAAACGCTTCCAGCGGAGATCGTTCCGCGTATGTTCCGCGCCATAAACGGGTCGGCCTGCGCTCCGGTCCTGTGAGACCATGCCGGGACGGATCAAGCGGGCGCACCTTGTTCCCGCAGCTGCCCCAGCAGACTTCATTCCCTCGGCTCAAGTGCCACGATTGACAGAAGGGGACAGTGTTATGCCGCGAGAGAATGGTCCTGACGACGCCAACGCCGCGGTCTTCGCTGACGCAGGGATGAGCCGAGCGGTGATCGACGTAACGAAGCACCAGAGGCTTGCCTCGCTGTCTGGCTTCCCGTTTGAGGTTCGCACCAGTGCCTCGACGCGCGAGCAGGCCAGGCGGCTGGCCGATCGTTGTGGCAGGGCCTACTCGTACCTAGGCGAAATGCTTGCGTTCCATCCCCGGTGCGCACTCCTAGTGCTCAACCGAGCTGACTGGTCCGAACGCGCGTCGAACCCTTCGTACGTCATGCCGTACTACGACGTGCTCGTACGTATGTCTTGGTCACAGGTGTCCGACGATCCGTGATTGTCCGTGATTGTCCGTGACTGCCCGCTGATCATCGCGGTATCTGGCCCGTATATGGCCCGCTGCGTCTGACCCTCCGCTGTGCACTGGCACCCGCTCGGCCTGACCACGTCGCCGGCGCCCCCGCGACGTGGGCGGCCAGCTCTGCCAGTTGCCCGCGTGTCAGTCCTGACATAACCTGGCGCGGCGATGGCTCCCCCTTGAGTTCCCGAGAGCGCGTGAAGAGCAGGAGAATAAAGGGAGGAGCCGTTGTTCTCTCCGCCGCGGCGCACTTGAAAGAGCCGAGCCGTGGGCCAGTCCGCAAGAATCTGGGGCCTTGGTAATTGAAATAGAAACAGGCACAAGGCAGATGACTGATCCGCCCGGGAGACTAGGAGACTGAGCATGCGCTGGCTCCCGCTGATCTGGACGCTGGTGATAATCGGCGGCATAGTTTATGTGTTCGTGCGGCAAGAGCGTGAGCGCGCCAGGAGCGCTCCGCTGCGCGCCGAGATACGCGCCGAGATAGAGGCCCGGGTGTGCTTTGCAACGACCCTTGACGGTGTCAGGATTCTCGGAACGGGCGGATTTGAGGGTACCCGCGGTCAGTGGATTGCGGTGATGAAGGGTGGTCCGAAGCGGTTGATCGTCGGCGCTGACGCCTTCCTGGTCGTCGGACCGTTTGGCGAGTATGTATTCAGAGGATGCGAGTCATCCATTGCATTCAGCCAGGAGCCGTCTCGCGCAGTTACCCGCGACTGGATAATCATCACCGGGCAGAGCGGTACCCGGCAGGTCCAGCTTGCGATCAGGCGGAAGGATGCTCTGCCGGAAATCTGGAGGGCGCTTGAAGGAACCGGCGCAGCGTGGGTCCCGCGTCCTTCGTAACTGGCTGATCGCCCCGCTATCTGAAGTCTTGCGGTACTACCTTAAGTGTAGGCCCGTCCATCCGGGCAGATGCAGATCTGCCCGGCCGCCACCTGGAGCGCTACGCCGAACGCGGTCCGCGCGGCCCGGTCTTTCGTCGCCCTAAGGGCGGTCGGCTCCGGCGGGGCAATTTCAACAACGTCTGGCGCGCCGCGTGCGATGCCGCTGGCGCACCTGCCGCAACGCACCTGCACGACCTGCGCCACACAGGCGGCACCACCGGCGCAACCACCGCCATTATTGGCCAGGACGCAGCTGGAGCCCTCCCGCTGCGGTGACCGGGCGATCGCGAGGGCCCTCGGGACGTTCGTCCGGGAGGCGCGGAATCCCCCGGGCAGGGCGGCGGGCGAACCGGACCGCGGCGAAGAGGGCGCGTGAGATGACCGCTGTGGCACGTATGTGGCACGACGGCTGCGCCGACCCCGGCTACGGGGCGTCAGTCGAACATCGAAAAACCGGCGCTGAGCTGGAGCTGAGCCATTGGAGCGGGCGACGGGAATCGAACCCGCATGACCAGCTTGGAAGGTGTATGGCGCCCAGCCGTCAGGACCGCTGAGCTGGGAGCTTCGCTGTCCTTGGATGACAGTGACTGACCGCTGTTTACCGTGTCTAATGGCCCGTTAATGGCCCGGGCGAGGTGGCTTCAACGTCCGAGGTTCCGGCCCGGACACGGGTGCGAGCGTGTTGGAGTGGAGCGGCGCCGCCTTGTGATCGTCCGTCTTGACTTCGACAGGAGAGCGTCCAACCGAGGGGAGTAGCGCGTGAGCGTCAAAGCATCCGAGATGATCACCATCCCCCGTCCTGAGCTGGATTCCCTGAAGGCCGAAGTCAAGCGGCTACGGCGTGAGGTCGGGCGCGGCGTGGCTAAGGCGCGCATCGAAGCTGATCCTGGTCCCGGCGATGACGTGCCTACGTTCACCCGTGAGCAGTTGGCCGAGGCGTGGGGAATCGGTGAGTGATCGTCTCGTTCGCTTCCCTGGGACGTCTTGGCAGGAGCTCGAGGCGCTGCCGCAGCCGTTGCGATGGACGGTACAGCGTACGATATTCCACCTGCTAGAAGAACCTGTCCCCACGCTCGCCGACCCGTTCCCCAACGATGACACGTTGCCCGGCGCCTACGAGCTGCATCTGCCCTCGGACAACGTGACCATCTGGCACACGGTGACACCGTATGAGGGCCAGGAGATCATCAGCATCCAGCATGTCCGCCTTGATACCTGACGCGGGCCACAAGACGAACAGAGCGGGCGACGGGAATCGAACCCGCATGACCAGCTTGGAAGGCTCGGGGTACGGGCTCGCTGAGCAGCGCTCGCGCAGGTCGGCGGCGTGCCCGATTGGCCGTGAGTGACCGTGAATCCCCGCGGTTCACCGTCCGCTCGGGCACGCGACGGGCACGCCGTCCGGCCTGTCTTGCGCGTCCGCGCACCGCTCGCCCGGCAGGTCATCCCGTCACCGTCGGCCCACCCACCGGGGAGCGGGGCAAGCCCCACGGGTCAATACGGATTTCATCGAGAGTTGGCTCTCATGGGGAGGGTTTTAGTTGCTCGACGTATCGGCGGCTTCGTCACGGCGAACGCGACCACCTAGAACCCCGTGCAAGTTCCGCGGCGTTGGAACCGTCTCTGGTGGCGTTCAGGAGCGTCGCGGAGCCAGGCGGTCTGGCGGGACCTTTGACGAGGCGCTGCTTGCAGTGCCGCCCTCCGGGGCGGACCCGCCGGCCGCCGCACTCGGATCCGGCAGTCAGGTCGTCCTGGGTCATCCCAGGTCGAGGGCGACCCCGCCCGTATCGGTGCCATCAGCCCCCTCGGAACGGCCTGAGCAAGCGGCTGTCTTATTTATCCCGAACGAACCGCGCCGTCACCCCGCACCACCCGACTCGCGTCCGCAGCTCCCGCCTTAGACCCCGCCTCAGTCGTTGCGGCCTATGCGTTGTCGCCCGCACCGGACGACCTGCACTGACCCTTCGTCAGACCAACCCAGCGGACACCCGAACGCCGTTTTGCTAGCGGGACTTGGCGTTCAGTTGCCAGGTACCGGGATCGGATTGCCTATCGTGCCTTCGCCGAGTAAGTACCGGACAGGTATTCAAGGAATACAGGCGGGATGCCGAGGACGAACGTGTGGCCGCCGTGGGTCAGGCGAAGTCCGCGCGTGTCCCAGCTGAACGTCCACCCGTGGCAATCGATGAGGTGCTGAACGGTCCTGATCAGCGCGTCTTCTCTCATGCTGCGGGTCCAGTCCGCCATATCGCTTTCGATCCCGACTTCCGTAGTTAGCGCATCGATGTCCAGACGGCCGAGCTCCTCGATTTGCGCATCCACGGCGAGGGTAACGGGAGCAAGGTACAGATCAGGCAAGTCATGCGGAACGGCGGCCATGGTGTCTCCCTAAGATCGTGTGCGATGTCGTCACCATGCTCGAGGACAAACTTCCCCGGTGGCAGGGCCGAATGTCCCTCTGTCGGATCCGGCCGGAAAAACCCCGGAGTCCCTCTCCTGGGGTCCCAGACCAGCCGTGAGGTCATCTGCCTCGTGGCCATCCACGGTCACAGGGCATCGGGACCAGCAGGCCAAAGCCCTTGGGAGGACCGCGCTACCCGCCAGACAAGCTAGGGATTGCAGGACTCTCGTCGCTGCCACGTTGTGCGGCCGATTGCTGGCCCTGACTGCTCTTGGTGCCGTGGTCATGCCAGATCGCGGCGAACCGGCTCTCAGCGTTGTCGAGCTGCTTTGCGATCATGTTCTTCACGTCCACGTCAAGTGGGGTGTCCGGGCGAAGGATGAGTTCTCGCAATGTCGGCACCAATGGGCTGTACTTCCTGGCTAGCTTGGAGAGCTTCGGCCCTGTGGTGTGCATCAAGCCCACGGCGTTGTCGGTGAAGTCGGATGCTTTGATGATCCGCGCCCAAGGGTTCGCTTGCAGGCTGGCAATGACATGCTCTCGGTATTGCTCGTGGTGGTTGCGGCCGGGCTCGTAGACCGGGTTGGTGACCGCAGCCACCAAGTCAGCAGTTCGTTCGCCGAACTGCGCAGCCAGGACTGCGAAGGCTGCTTCGCGGTTTCCACCGGGCGCGATGTCCTCCGCATGGTCCTCGGCGGCGTCGTGCAGCAGCGCGGCGCATGTCACGTCAGCATCGGCGACCCGGTAGTGGCTGAGAATCCGGATAGTGACACCGAGCAGGTGGTTATTATGCCGACGTCGGCATAATAACCATTACGCCGACCTGTGGATTATGCCGACCTGTCGGCAGGGGCGGCTGGTGGCGGCGGTGTGTTCGGCGGGAAGGTCGGCATAATCCGGGTTCTGTGGTGTCCATTCACGGGGTGACGCGTGTTCGTTAGGGCGCTGGGAACTGTCAATCAACTGGGCGCGGACGCGGATCGCGAGAAGACCGGACCGGGCTGCGCGCTGTGGCTATCGCGGTTTGCGTGACCAGGCGGCGATGAGCGGGGGGCCGATCACGACACCGTGTGCGGCGGCCAGTTCGGTGAGCAGGCGTTGCTCGAGCGTGTCGGGCTGCACCTCGTCGGCGGTGGCCACTCCCAGCTGCTCCATCACGGGCACCAGCCCCGCCACGACGTCGCTCCACCCCCATACGGGCAGCGGCTCGCCCGCGCCCAGCGCGCATTCAAGCCGGAGTTCGGGTGCCGGCAGCCCGGCGGCCGTAAATGTCGCCGGCAAGGCCAGCCCCATCCGGTGGGGGATGCGGACGCGGGACAGCGTCTCCAGGAACCACGCGCGCACCTGGGTCCACAGCGCGGTCATGGGCTGCGCCCACTCATAGGCCATATCCCCCTCCTGGCAGCACACCAGCCCGCCGGGGCGCACAAGCTCGGCCGCGCGGGCGACGGCGGCCGCCGGGTCGGGGAGATACATCAGCACGAGCCGGCCCACGACCGCGTCGAACGGGCCGGCGACGCTGTCGAGCGCCTGCGCGTCGCCCTGGACAAAACGGACGTTGGCGAGCCCCGCCTCCTGCACCCGCGCCGTAGCGGACTGCACCGCTGCCGGATCGCGCTCCACTCCGACAACCTCGCCGTCCAGTCCGGCCAGCCGCGCGGCCAGCATGGCGACGTCGCCTGCGCCAGAGCCGAGGTCGAGTACCCGCATGCCCGCTCCCAGGCCGGCCGCCCGGAACGCGCGCTCGGTCAGGGGATCAAAGAGCTCGGCCTGGTTCCGCAGGCGCCGCTGCTCCCGTTCGCGGTCCCGGAACGAGTACTCCGATCGCTCCACGAGCGTTTCTTACCCGGCCGCTGCGAACCCGTCAACCTCGGCCCTCCGGTGAATGGATACGTCCGGTGACCGATGTTGTCCTCTCTGACATGGAGAGGAGAGCGTGTGGTGATCAAGGTCTTGAAGTCGTTGGTGGTGGGCCCCAAAGACAGTATTTGAGCTGCGAAAATACTGGAATGAACGCCACTACTGGGCACTAGACGAAATCAGACGTCAATCAGGCGAACGAGTGATCGAAGATGATCCGCAACGTCGCTCAACACTGAGCGGGCGACGGGAATCGAACCCGCATGACCAGCTTGGAAGGCTCCGGGTATGGGGACGCTGATCAGCGCTTACGCAGGTCGGCGGCGTGTCCACCTAGCCGTGGGTAACCGTGGATTACCTCGATTCACCGTTCGATCGGGCACGGAGCGGGCACAGCTGTAAAGCCGCTCGGAAGGATGGGACAAATGAGACGTCTCCGCCGAGCCCTATCATCACGTGCGGCCAGATTGCTCGACCAGAGCGTGGCGGCTGCGATCTTTTCGAGCATCCTGCACGGCGCTACACTGCCCACAGAGGGGTGGCGGGGCGGCGGGAGGCGCGATGGTTTGGATTGGTGGCCCGCGAAGGGACCCAGGAGACCGCCTGGGCCGGGGCCGCCGAGGACTCTACCTGCACGATCCTCCCCCCGGCTATCATCCGCCCCAGCCCAGGATGACGTTGAAGGACCGGCAACGGATAGCACGCCAGGACTGGATCCTCGAGCACGTCCTCGCGGTGATCCTGATACCTTCGGCCGCTGCGGTCATCGTGATCATTTGTCTGATCATCGCGACGCATCATTAGCGCGGATGTCCCAGCATGGACTGCCAGCTGGTGTCACCGGCAGCTGGCGCGCTCGGAGGGACTCGAACCCCCAACCTTTTGATCCGTAGATTCCCGTGCGGGCATCCGCGCTCGTTCAGATCGGTGCGTGACCTCGGCAGCGCTACGGTCGGCTGTCCGTTGAAGTCCGGAGAGCCGGGAAGTCGTTCATGCGTGTGGCTCCCAGTGTGGCTCCCAGCGAGGGCGCCCGCTGCCGGGATCAAGTGTACGGGCGACCTTGGGGTGAACCACGCATGCGGTGAGTGTCAACGGCCATTAGGAAATCCGGCTGGGTGGCCTTGTTTTCTCCGGGCTGGCGGCCACCAGTTTTCCAGGCTGGTGGCCGGCCGTTCTCCCGGCGGGGCGGGGTTAGGTTGCCAGGGGGATCACCCCCTTACCGGCGAGGGCTTCGGCGAGCCGGTGGGAGTCGCCCTTGGTCAGGACGAGGTGGGCGTGGTGCAGCAGCCGGTCGACGGTGGCAGTGGCCAGGGTCTTCGGCATGATCGAATCGAATCCTGAGGGGTGGATGTTGCTGGTCACGGCGACGGAACGGCGTTCGTAGGCGGCGTCGGTGATGCGGTAGAACGCCTCGGCGGCGTCCTGCCCGGCCGGGAGCATGCCGATGTCATCGAGCTATGCGGATGTCCGCATAGATCGTCCTATGCCGACCCCGCGACTATGCCGAGGGTGTCCGTTTTTTGGCTCTGACTGGCGTGATGGCGGTGGCGTTCTTCGTCGTCGGGCCGCTGCTGGTGTCGGCATAGTTGCGGGCTGAGTGCAGCCTCGGATTAGGGGCACCGTGCTCCCGCGAGGGAGGCGAGTGCGCGATGTCGGGTACGAGGAGGAAGGCCGGCCGGCTGGGGCCGCAGGTCGAGGGTTACCGGGCGTGGCTGGCGCAACGGGGCTACACGCCCCAGACGGTCCGGAACATGCTCAAGGATCTGGGTCAGGTCGGCGTGTGGATGTCCACCGCCGGGCTGGAAACAGATCAGCTCGATGAGGACGCGATGGTGAGGTTCCTGGCTGCCCGGCAGGCGG
>Ga0187814_10000190_pt1 | contig 17606 bp, 15 predicted proteins | sample NC_S_4_FD_132450 | JGI IMG/M metagenome (GOLD analysis project Ga0187814, IMG submission 132450) | Wetland sediment microbial communities from Neuse River Estuary, North Carolina, USA - ASW-S_4 | ecosystem: Environmental > Aquatic > Freshwater > Wetlands > Sediment | place: USA: North Carolina... | reverse complement strand
TCGCCGGTTCGCGGCCGGGCTGCGCGACGCGGGTTTCGATGTGCTGAACGACGTCGTGCTGAACCAGGTGCTCGTGTCGTTCGGTTCGGCGGAACGCACGGACGCCCTGATCACGGCCGTCCAGGACGACGGCACGTGCTGGTGCGGCCCGACCACGTGGCACGGAGTCCGGGCGATGCGGATCAGCGTCAGCGGCTGGAGTACCACCCCGGAAGACGTCGACCGCAGCGTCGCCGCGGTGCGTCGGCTAGCCGCGAGTACGCCGATTTTCCCTGCCGAGGCGCTTACCTAGACGCCACGCAGGGAAGGTGCCATGGGCTTGGCATAGATTTAGCTTTGCACTGGGCGGAAGACGACTAGCCCAGCAGCATGACGGACATATCAACTATTGCGCCTCTCCCGCTCTATGCGCTGCAGCAGGTTACCGACGGCCTCATGAGTGGCCGCTAACCGTCGACATGACAAAGCACCGCCGCCGCGGGCGGAATGAAGCTAATGGAGCACTCGGGGCAATGGCCACGATCACAATGATCGCTCACATGGCAGGTGTGCCAGCCCTGATCCTGGCCAGCGCGACAGCGCTCAGGTCTGTCCTTCGTGTAGTGCTGGCGGCTGCTGCAACTTTCGGCCACGGCGCGGTCGCGAGCCGGGCCGAGGCGGTGCTGCGCATCCTCTGCGGTCAAGGCAGCCGCGCCAGCAGCTGATGGAGTACCGGGCCCGAAGACGTCGACTGCAGCGTCGCCGCGGCGTGTCGCCTGGCCGCGAGGACGCCGATTTTCCCTGCCGAGGCGCTTACCCAGACGCCACGCAGGGAAGGTGCCGTTATCGTTCGCTGGGCGGCTCGCCTGCACTAGCTTTAGGTTCGGTGATCTGCGGCGTCGGGTCGCCGACGACAAGGCCAAAAGACATGACGGACATATCTGCTATTGCGCCTCTCCCGCCCTATGCGCAGCAGTAGATTACCGACGGCCCGGAATGGCCACCTAACCCTTTGGCGAGACCAAAGCACCGCCAATGTTGGCGGAATGGAGCATTCAGTGCTAGACGCTGCGATTGCGGGCGCCATGGCGGATAGTAGAGGCGCACCGCTGGAGGATGGGCAAGCAGGAAGTGATGGCGACGCGAGTCATTTGACTGACGTCCACTGGGAGGCCAGTTCGCGCTGTGCCAGCGGATCGTGCGTCGAAGTGGCCCGGCTTCCAGCCGGCCAGGTAGCCGTGAGGGACGGCAAGCAGGGAGACGCAAGCCCTGTTCTCGTGTTCACTCGCAGCGAGTGGGATGCGTTCACGGCTGGCATCAAGGCTGGCGAGCTGCGCTAGCAGTCGCTCGTCTTGGCGCTCCCAGCCGGTCCTCCTGCTCGGATGTCAGCTGGGAGCGCGCCGTCAGCTATGCGTCGATGCCCGTGTTGATTTGCTGAGGGGCCGTCGGCTGCGAGAGACGAGCATGAGCCGCGAGCAGGAGCGGCATAATTGCTATGACGTCCTCGCGGCCCTGCTGAAGGCCTTTCGACCAGGTCGCGATTTCCTGTGCTAGTTGACTTTCCCTGGCACGCGCCATCGCGGTCTCGTCCTGCCAGCGCCGTATCTCCTCGCGCATCGCCGCCCGGCTACGGGCGATAGCTGCCGCTCCCTTGGCCTTGGCTACGGTCCAGGCGAAGAGCGCGCCGGCCAGGAAGCAGCACACCAGCTCAAGTACGTGCATGGCGCCGCCTCCGTATCAGCGCGCCTAAGACAGGTAGCTGAGCGTGACGAAAGATGCTCGCCGACCCCTTGAATCTGCGCCACCGAGTTGTAGGGTGATTAGTTGCGAGAGCCATGATTGTTTTCCGTTCCCATGTCGTTCGGATAGATCTTGGTCGCGACCTGGGCTGGCGATTGGCGCGCCAGCCCAGCGTTGTTTTCAGCTAGAAGCTTTTACCGATGCGTTGTCGTTAACTCGCGAGAAGGCGGATCTCGGCTGCGAGAACGGCGCGGTGCTCGTGTTCGCGCCGCCGACTTCTTGTCCGGTGCCTGAACCCTGGCCACAAACCAAAGCGGTCCGACTTGCTGGCGCCGTTGTCTAGCGACCACGCCGTGGCCTCCCGCCCTCAGGGTCCTCCTGCACCCCTAGCTCGATTGTGAGCGAAGCTCAGAAAATTATGCAAGATGCAGTGCATGACGCGACGAAGATTTTTCTGATCCCTTCACGAGCTGGCAATGCGACCATTACGATGCCCATGAGCCCCGTGTCATCGCCTGATACTGCTGGACAGGAAGTGGCGATTGCCCGACTTCCCTAGGTCAGCCGTTCGCCGCAGGCTCGCCACCGAACTGCGCCGCCTGCGCGAGCACGCTGGGCTCTCTGGGGACGAAGTCGCGGCCCGGCTCGGTTGGTCAGGCTCCAAAGTGAGCCGAATAGAGACATATAGGACTGGCGTCAAATCGGAAGACCTGGTGGCTCTGCTCAATCTGTATGAGATCGACGACCGGCAGCGTGACCAGCTGACGGCCCTCGCCGGGGAGCAGGAGAGCCGAGGATGGTGGGCCAGTTACTCTGACGCCCTCCCTCCTGACCTCGCGGACTACATCAGCCTCGAAAACGATGCCGATTCGCTTCGATGCTGGTCATCGGCAGTGATCCACGGCCTGCTGCAAACCGAGGACTATGCTCGCGTCGTTATCGAAACGCAGGCGTACTCGACCGCTCCAATCCCGAAGGCTGACGTAGAGCGTCGAGTCCAGGCGCGGATGCGACGCCAGGCGATCATCACCAGGCCAGATCCAATACACGTTACGGTTGTTCTCGACGAGGCAGTGCTGTTGCGGAAGATCGGAGACCAGGCGATCATGCGCGCCCAGCTGGGCAGGCTGCTGGAATGGTCCCGGACGCCCAGCGTGACGCTGCGCGTCCTAGCGCTCGCAGAGAACCATCCCATTGGAACCGGAGCTTTCTCCATACTCCGGTTCGCCCCGGTCTACGGCACTGAGCTCAACGACCTTGTCTACGTCGAGCAGCTTGTTCGCAGCAGCTTCATCGAGGATCGCGCCGAGGCCCTGCTCTATGAGATCGCATACGACCGGCTCGCGGCGGCGGCTCTCGATCCTGACTCATCCGCGGAGCTTATAGCCCGCACCGCCACCCAGCACTGGGCATGAGTTCACGAGCCTTCGCGCCTGTCTGGCGCGGCTTCGTCCGACCACGGGTGCCGGAACTGCGGCCCGGCGCTCGCGTGGCGTACGCGGCGCGGCAGGGGCCCTGGCGGCAGCTCGCTTCCAGTCGGGCTGAGCGGCGGATCGGGGTCCAGCGGTGGTGGCGTCGGCGGGCTCGCGGTGAGCCAGTACCACGGAGCCGACGTCGCCGCGGCTGCCTCTTCGTCCGCAGCAACATACGGCGCCACGCGGCTATCCGCCCGCACTGCCTCCGTCGCGTCCGGACGGTGCCCAATCTGCTGTGAAGTGACCGCGGAATGCTGCGCGTCGACATCGATGCGCGGCAGGCTGCCGTCGATGATGGTGTCGCGATCGCTGCCCGCGACCAGGAGCGCGTGCGGCAGTACCAGGATCGTCGTGATTCCGCCGAGCGGCGACGAACGCAGCGTGACAGTAATCCGGTGCTTGGCAGCCAGCCGCGCTGCGATGACGTAGCCGATTCGGTCTGTCTCGACCAGGTCGGACTCAGGAGGGCTGGCGAGCATAGCGTTCACGCGATCTAGCTCGGCCGTCGTAACCTCGGCGCTGCGGTCCTCGATCTCGACGGCAACCCCCCGGCCCACCCGGCCGGCCCGGATCGTAATCTCGGCTTCAGGCGGTGCGTGCTGGGCGGCGCTCGCTACAAGTTCGCCGATCAGGTGAACGACGTCAGCGGTGACGGTGGCGGTCACCTCGTCGGCGGATTCGGCAGCCACGCTGACCTTCGCGACGTCGGCAACGTCGGTAGCCACGACGCCCAGCAGGTCGCTGATCGGCACCGGGCCCGGCCAGCTTCGGCCCGGTGAGCTTCCGGACAGCACGAGCAAGCCGTCGGAATGCCGCCGCAGCCGCGCAGTGAGCTGGTCGACGGCGGAGACCTCGGCCGGTGTTGCGGTGGTCTCATCGGTTGAGCGCTGCAGGGTTTCCAGCAGCGCCTGCTGCCTGCGCAGCAGTGCCTGGCTGCGCGCCGCCAGATTGAGAACGGCCTGCTTGGTATTGTCGTGCAGCTGAGCCCGCCCGACTTCCGCTCGCGCCGCCTCGCTGCGGGCAGCCGAGAGCACCGCACTGATGCTGGCGATCTCCAGAATGGGGCTCGCCTCGTCCGGGGGTGACCCGGTCGCCGCGTCATCCTCCGGTCTGGCACCCGGCTGGTCTGCAAGCGACTGCTCGTCGGCTGGGGGGTGCAGCGCGGCATCGCGCAGCCGGATGAGTCCACGGCTGATCTGCAGCCCGAACCGGATCATCAGATACATCGAGAAGGCCACGGCCGCGAGCCCGAGGACGCCCACGAGCATGGCGGCCAGCGCCTGCCGCCGACTCGACTGCGCCGCCAGTGCGGCGAGACCGCTCTGTGCTTGCTGCCCGGCAGCCTGGTAATCGCGCGTCAGCGGATCGCCGACCGCAAGAACCGCGCTGCTGACTGCTGCCGGACCCGGGCTGCCAGCGATCTGGTCCTCAATGGCAGCGAAGTTCCGGTAGGCAGCAGCGTTCTCTAGACGCTGGTAGCCGCCGCCGAGGCTCGGCTCCAGCTGACTGAGGGCAGCGCTGAGGAACACCCGCTGACCGGCCACGTCCTGAGCGAACTGCACGCGCTCGGCGGCGGTCATCGTCCCGCCCGCCGCAACGGCGCCGTGCAGGAGTGCAAGCTCCTGGTTAGCCATCTCGACGGCGCGCGTGGCCTGAACAGTCGCCGCCGCCTGCCGGTACAGCGAACCGTCACCGGTCACGACCAGCCTTGCGTCCAAGTCGGACTCCGCGGCCATAACCGTGTTGTAGGCGTCGAAGGCAGCAGCCGCCGTGAGTTGTCCCGTTGCGATGCCAGCACGTACGGTCGTGCGGCCAGCCAGTGCCGACTCAAAGCTGGCCAAGGCGGGCAGCGCGGCAGCCGGAATATCGTTCCTGCTGGCCCCCACGGCAGCCAGGAAAGCGGCCGCGGCCCGGTCGGTCGCGAGGAACCGCACCTGCAGCGGCGCGGCCGCGGCCTGACGCCCGCCGCTCAGCCAGACGAATGCCTGCAGCCGCTCGGCTGTCAGCGCTGAGTAGAGCGCCTGCCCCGGCCCCCCATAGATTTTCTCGGCTGTGACGAAGTTGTGTGCCCGCACGGCACCGACAACCGTGGCGGTGACGAGAACGGCCCAGAGGGCCAGCAGGCAGAAGCACGGGACGACGACGATTAACGACAGGAGTTCTCGGATAGACCGCTGCCGGAACCGACGCGTGCGGGCTGGCATACTCCCCTCCGTGCTGGCATCAGCCCGGCTGCATCCAAATCGGATGATTGCCGTCACAACTGCGAAGCTTCGCGCAGTTCATTTAACACCGCTGGTACCGGTCCATAGCGGGTTATCCGCAGAACGCCGCGGGTTGCCCAGCGGGCTGCCTTGGATTCAGGCCGGGGCGCATCAGGCGCCGGCGCCGCCAGCCTCCAGAATCTGCGCCGCACCCCTGATCACGCAGCGCAGCGGATCGTCGACGACCACGGCGGCGATGTCCGCGACCGCCTCGATCCGGTAGGCAAGGCCGGGCAGCAGCGCGCCGCCGCCGGCCAGCCTGATCTTGCTGCGCACGACATCCTCGGCGAGGTTCGGCGGGATGTCTGACAGCATCTCCTGCACGGCGCTGGCGATCGCCGCGACCGTCGGCTCGATGGCCGCCGACACAAGTCGGCCAGAGATGCGCTCCACCCGCGGGGTCCGGCGGGCTGCGTCGACGCCGACCGTCTCGGCCTCGGTCAGGGCGCCATCGGTGAGGCCTAGGGTCATCTTCAGGCTGCGGGCGGCGTTGCGGCCGATAAGCAGGCCGTACTGGTCCTTGACTGCCTTCGCGATCGCGTCGTCCATGACATTGCCACCGAGCCGCAGCGAGCGCGCGCGCACCACATGGCCGCCGGCCAGCACGACGGCCTCAGTGGTGCCGCCGCCGATGTCCACGACCAAGGCCCCGGAACCGGCCGCCAGGTCGACGCCCGCTCCCGCTGCCACGGCCACTGGCTCGTCGATGAATTGCACTGCACACCGCGGTCGCAGCGCCGCGGCGGCCGCCACCACCGACCGCCGCTCCAAGTCCGTGGTCTCTACCGGCAGGCAGACGATCGCCGTGGGTCGGACAACGCGCCGACGGAGCCGCGCCCGTCGCAGGAAGGCCTGCAGCATCGCCACGGTAGCGTCCAGGTCCGCGATCACGCCTTCGCGAAGCGGGTGGATCACGGCGATATCCTGCGGCTCCTTGCCAGTCAGCCCGTCGGCAGCGAGGCCGACCGATTCCACCGCGCCGGTGCTTCGGTTGACAGCGATCGCCGATGGCTCATCGATGACGACGCCACGGCCGGCCACGTAGACAAGGGTGTTGACGGTGCCGAGATCGATCGCCACACCCGACCGAACTGTCATCATCTGCCCTTGCCGGTGTCTGCCCGAGTCACGGTTAGCTGCGCCAGATGTAGCCGATCGGCTGCGCAGCAGCCGCGCTGCCGTCACGCGGCAGCCCATACGCAGCCTCGATTGTAGCGAGCACGCTGTAGTGCGTGATCATCTGCGCGTACGTGCCGGGCCGCACATGCTGGCCGACGATGATCGTCGGGATGTGATTGACCTGAGTGCCGTCGTCCTCGTCCCAGGTGAGAACCAGCAGGCTGTCGTGTGTCATCGCCCAGTCCGCGTAACTGGACAGGTGCGCTCGCAGCCACGAGTCGCCCGTTCCCACGCCGCAGTCATGCATGTCATCGCAGAGGTTCGGGATCACGAACGACACAGTCGGCAGCTGATTGAAGTCCCCGGGAAAACTGGTGAAGGGCTGGCTGACGGTAGGCGGGACGTTGCGGAAGTCCGCCCACGGCACGTGCTTGCGCGCGTACTCGCCCGCGCTGCAGACCGGAGAGCCGGGGGCTGGGAGACCCTGGGCGTAGCCGACGAAGGTGTCACCCGCGGCCAGCAGCCCGGAGGCCAGGTTGGGTGCGGTGAACTCGACCGGGCAGGCGTCGCTCACCAAGCCGTACGTGCTGCCGGAGAACAGCGCCAGGTAGTTCGGCTCGCTCGGGTGCGCTATCGCGAAAGAGTGGGTGAACAGTGCGCCAGCGTGCGCGAGGTGATTCAGGAACGGCGCATCCGGGTTTCCGATGACCTGCGAATACGCCTGATTCTCCAGCACCACCACGACGATGTGCGCAGGCCGCGGCACGGCGCTCGCCGGAGCCGCGCTGGGGCTAGCCGAGGCGGCGCCGGGACTCGCCGCCGGCCCGCTGGACGTGGGGGCGGGCCTGCTCGTGCCCGGCCCGGAGCCACCACCAGGGCTGTGCGAGGCGCAGCCAGCCAGAGCGAGCAGCGCGGTGACCGCGAGCGCTGCCGTTCCGGTGCGGGTGGGCCGTGTGCCCATGGCCTAATCTTCGCCGACCCCCGGCACCACCTAGGCCGGACCGGCAGCCGGCCTCAAGCCGACACTAGATCACGTCGGCCGTGTCCGGGTCAGGCCCGGTGCGCTTACCGGCTTCTCCCCGGGGCCGGCGGAGGGCACCCGCATGTCTGGGAACGGGCCTCTGGCCAGGTAATTTCGGCAAGTTAGCGATCTCCGCCGCAAACCGGCGCTAACGTCAGGCGCCGTGCGCCCGATCCGCCCCGCTGGCCGGCTGGTCGTTTTCCTTTGTACCGGCCTCCTGCTGGTGGCGTGCGGGTCCGCCGCCAACCGGGCGAGCCCGGCAGGGGGTCAGAGCAGCCCGCGGCTGACCGCGTCAGCAGGGCTGTCCAGTTCGCCGGCCACGACTCCTGCGGCCACCCCCGTGCCGTCAGCGGCCGCGGCGCAAGCGCCTCAGTTCGGCACCGGGGACGCTACGGTGCCGCTGGCCGCGCAGGCCGTTGACACCTCGCACCCGACGCAGGTGATCGGCGACGGAACCCCGGCTAGCTGCACGTCGGCGGCAGTGGTCGCGGCCGTCGCGGCTGGGGGGATCATCACGTTCAACTGCGGTCCGAATCCGGTCACCATCGCCATGACCGCAACAGCGAAGGTCGTCAATACGCACCAGCAGACCGTCATCGACGGCGGCGGCAAAGTCACGCTGAGCGGCGCAGGGCAGATCCGAATCCTGTACATGAACACGTGCGACCCGAATCAGGCCTATACCACCAGCGACTGCTGGCAGCAGCAGTACCCGCAACTCGTCGTCCAGAACCTGACCTTCAAGGACGCCTACTCGTCGGTTCAGCAGTCGAGCACGGCGAGCTACGGCGGCGGGGCCGTCTTTGACGAGGGTGGCCAGCTCAAGGTCGTCAACTCGGGTTTCCTCGACAACGCGTGCTATGCGAGCGGCCCTGACCTCGGCGGAGCTGCAATCCGGGCACTCGGCATGTACCCGGGCACCCCGGTCTACATCACGGACGACACCTTCACCGGTGGTTACTGCTCCAACGGCGGCGCGCTGAGCAGCATCGACGCGAGCTGGTACGTGGTCAACAGCCTGTTCGGCAACAACCAGGCGATCGGCTTTGGCGCGAACCCGGCCCAGTCTGGGAGTCCCGGCGGCGGCAGCGGCGGTGCGATCTACACCGATGGCGACAACTACAACGTCACCATCGACGACTCGGTGATCCGTGACGGCAGCGCACGAGAAGGCGGCGGCGCCATCTTCTTCGTCGTCGACGCCGGCTACGGGACGCTCACGATCGAGAACGGCTCGGTCCTGCGCGACAACCCGAGCGGGGAGTTCCAGAATGCCCCGGGTATCTTCGACAGCGTTGACGGACAGGACACGAGCCCCGTCATCACGGGCGGCTCGGTAGTCAGTGACTAGCGTCGGCGCCGCGGCGGGCACCAGCACAACGGCCCGCCAGATCATCCGGCTACGCGATCGTAAGGTCGACTGGATCCTGCTGGCGTTCTTCGCGGTCAACCTGCTCTTCGTCACGTACTTCGTCGACATCGAGCAGCTGACGATCGCCAACCCGCACCACTTCGCCTACCCGGCCTGGCCGCCGAACGCCGTCGTGAACCTGGTGCATTCGTACGGGCAGAAGTACGACCCGCTGCTCATGGCCAGGCCCGCGTTCTGGCGGATGACCATCTGGATCGACGTGATCTGGAACGGGCCCTTCTACGTCGCCGCGATCTACGCGATCTGGCGCGGCCGGGAGTGGATCCGGGTGCCGGCCCTGGTGTGGTCAGGCTCGATGAGCGCGGTCGTCTTGATCATCCTGGCCGAGGAGTACAACGGGATCCACGCCAGCCCGCATTTCCCCATCGTGTTGCTGCTCAACCTTCCGTGGATCGCGCTGCCGCTCGGCACGATCATCAGGATGGCGGGCCAGCATCCGTTCACCAGGCCGAGTACCCAGTCGGACGGGCACGGCGCCGACGTGGTGCTGCCCGCTTCAACCTGAGGGCTGTTTCCGCCGTCATCAGAAATGTGAAACGTGGTCGTGGCCAGGCCGCTGGCCCGGCAAGCCGGTCGCGCCGTCGGTATCGGCGCTGTAGCGTTCGAGCGCGGCTGGCCATCGTGTTGCTGTCCGGCCTGGTACTTGTCGGGTGCGGCAGTGCGCCGCTGGGCACCCGAGCCGCGCAGCCGGGATCGAGGACAGCTGCGCCACCTGGCAGCCAGCCGAGCTCGCTCGGCACCGTCCTCGCGCGTGCGCTACTCGACCCGCAGCTGACGGTCACCGGCAGGTGGATCTACTTGTGGTGGCAGGTGTCGCCGCCAGGCAGTACCGCCGTGCGCTCGGAACTCACCCGCGTCGATATGGCAACGGGCAAAATCCAGGCCATACAGCGGTTCAGCGCGGCCATTGACCAGGTACTTCCAGCCAGTGGCTCGCTCTGGGTGGCCACCTCGACGACCTCGGTACCCGGGGCAGAAGAGCTTCTGAGACTGAACCCGGACACTCTGCAGGTGACCGGACGGTGGCCGCTCGGACCGGCAAACGCGCCCCGGTTGGCGGCGCAACTGCTCGTCGTCGCGGGTGGCGGACTCTGGGTGGCCGACGGCAACCGCTTGTTGCGGTTCTCGCTACCGGGCGGCGCTGCGACTACCGCGATCGTATTGGCCAAGGCAGCTAGCTCTGACCTAGCCGCGAATGCGGCCGGGACCGTGCTCATCGTGGGGGAGGCTGACGCTGGCGGCAGTGGCGCCGTCCAGCGGCGCGACCCGGAGACCGGAGCGCTTCTCGCCACCTATCCCGTGCTCGGCGTGGCGGCTCCTGAAGTGGCCGGGCCGATCGGCTCGGCAGTATGGGTATCGGAAGCCACCGGAATGATGGGCTACGTCCAGCGGCTGGAAGCAACCACGATGACCGCCGAGGGAGGCACCTGCAACGAAGGCGCGACCACCAGCACCTGCGTCGAGGGGACCAACGGTATCTTTGCGCGCCTCGCCGGCGGACTGCTCTGGGTCACCGACGCAGCCGGCGGAAACGCCCGCAACTACTGCGCCAATCCGGTCAGCGGCCGCAAGATCGCTCCGATCACACTGCCCGAGCCAGCGGAGGACGTAGTACTGGCCATCACTGCCGAGCGGATCTTCTATACAACTCCCGGCTCAAAGGCAGGCGAATACGTCCGCCAGGAGGCCATCCCTCGCGCCTGCGAGCAGCCCGCACCAGAACGGAGCGAGCGCCACCGGAGCGACTGAGTCGATAACGAGGTAACCGACTTTGGCGGACATGCAGCCTCCTTGTTCGCTGCGGGGAGCCTGGTCAACGCACCCTATCGACAGACTGTCAAAGAGCCTGGTGGCCCGGCAGTGTGGCGTCCGGCCCTTTCTGGTCTTGCCGCCGACACTCAGTGGCACCAGTTGCGGCGCGCCAGCATCCGTTCACCACGCCTGGCCACCGGTCTGACAGGCAGGCTGCCGACGTCATGCGGGCGGCCGCCAAATAGCAGTAGACAGCCGACCGAGCGGCGGACGACAGTCGCGGCATGGACATCCGCATTCAGTGTCTATGCATCGATTCACCGGAGCCCAGGACGATCGCGACGTTCTGGCAGGAGGCACTCGGCTGGCGCCGCACCTTTGACGACGCTGACCAGGCCTGCCTCGAGCCGCCCGAGGGGAGCGCCGACGATGGCGTCGCACCTGACCTGCTGTTTCTGCGCGTGCCCGAGCACAAGGCGGTGAAGAACCGGCTGCACCTGGACCTCCGGCCGAAAGACCAGGCGGCGGAGGTGGCTCGGCTGGAGGCGTTGGGGGCCCGCCGAGTGGCCATCGGCCAGGGCCCTGACGTCAGCTGGATTGTGCTCGCCGATCCAGACGGCAACGAGTTCTGCGTGCTGCGAGCGTTCCGCCCAGATGAACTATCCGAGATCGCCGGGCAGGCGCCAGGATAAGCAGCGCCCGGGCCTACGTCAGCGCGGCGTCCAGCGCCGCGGTTAGCACCTCGGCGATCTGATGCAGTTCCGCCGCGGTGATGACGAACGGCGGAGAGATCTGCAGCGCCACCCCGCGCAGCAGCCGCGTGATGACACCGCGCCTGCGCGCTGCGGCGACGATCCGGCCGCTCAGTCCCGGGTCGGCCTCGCGCGCCGCCGCCGAGATCTCGACGGCGCCGAGCAGGCCCGCGCCGGTTCGCACCTGGCTGACCAGCTCGTGATCGGCGAGCGGGGCGAGCGCGCGGGCGAGCGCCGGCTCGAGTTCGCGGACCCGGGCCACCAGCTGCTCTCGCTCGATGATGTCCAGGTTGGCCAGGCCAACTGCGCAGGCCGCCGGGTGCGCCGAGTAGGTATAGCCGTGCCGGAAGATGTCGGCGGACCCGGGCCGCCAGAAAGGCTCCGCGACGCGCGGCCCGGCGATGACGGCACCGAGCGGCAGGTAACCGGATGTCAGGCCCTTGGCCACGGTCATCATGTCGGGCTCGAGCCCGTAGCGCACGCTGCCGAACCACTCGCCGGTGCGGCCGAACCCGGTAATCACCTCGTCGGCGACAAACAGCACGTCGTTGTCCCGGCAGATCTGCTGCACCTCGGCCAGGTAGCCCTCAGGCGGGAAGTACACACCGCCGGCCCCGATCACCGGCTCACAGAAGAATGCGCCGACCCGATCGGCGCCGATCTGCTCGATAACCTTTGCTAGCGCCGACGCGTCGTCCCACGGCACGTGCTCCACCAAGGTAACGAGCGGGCCGAACGGATCGGTGTTCGCGGGAATGCCACCGAGCGAGGTGCCGTAGGCGTTCACCCCGTGGTATGCGTGCGAGCGACCGATGATGATCTGCTTGTGGGGGTGCCCGGCCGCGCGCCAGTAGGCACGCGTCAGCTTGGCCGCCGTGTCGACGGCATCGGATCCGCCGCCGGGGGTGAAGAAGACCTTCGCGTCCGCGATGGGCACGAGCGCGGCGACCCGCCGCGCCAGCGCCTCGGCCGGCTCGCTGGAGAACACCTCGAATGCCTGGAAGCAGGCCAGGTCACGCATCTGCGCCGCGGCGGCGTCAGCGAGCTCGGTCCGGCCGTAACCGACGTTGACGTACCAGAGGCTCGCGATGGCGTCGAGATATGCCCGGCCCGATGCGTCGTACACCGTGGCGCCCTCGCCACGCACGATTGTTACCGCATGGCCGGCGATGGTGCTCATGCTGGCGAACGGGTTCCACATGGCGGGCTCGCTAGCGGCGCGGTCGGCTGCTGACATCCGAGCTATCCCTTCGGCCGGTTATCGTCGCTCAATCTATCGGTGCGACGACGCCGCCTACACGGCCGGGCGCCCCGTCTGTGTGGCCGGCGAACCGAGAACGGCCGGGGTCAGAACTGGGACTTGAGCTCCTCTATCTCCGCCGCCTTGGTCCGCAGTTGCGCGTAGGCCGGCCGTTCCCGGATGCGGGCAAGCGCCCAGCGCACCGCGTCGGCCCGGTTGCTCGCAATGCCGGCGGTGATGAGGGTGTCCAGGGTCTCCAGATCGGTCGGCCCGAGCCGCGCCATGACCGGTGTGAGATCTCCGCCGGCCAGAGCGCGTGCTTCCAGCGATCGGCCCGGTGACGCCAGCACGAAGCGCGGCCCGCCCGGGTCGTCGCTGAACCGGATCTCGATGCGGGTCGCCTCGGGGAGCTTCCTCGCCAGATCTTCCCGGAGACCTTCGAGCTCACGATGGAATGCCCGGTGAAAGTCCTCCGCGACGCGCTCGCGTTCCTCCTTCTCGGCACCGGCCGAGACGATTATCCGGAGCACAAACTGGCCCGGCTCGACCACCGGGTCATCGCCGTACTGAAGCAGCACCACCCGTTCGATGCCGCCGCCGGGAAAGCGGGCCCTGATCTGGTCGTCCAGAAGCTGCTGAACGTGCTCGAGCGCTGCCTGGTCCACGGCTACTCCCACTCGATTACGACAGTAATCAGAGTAACTCAGGTAACTACGGCTTGTCCATCAACGAACGCGAGCATTCCCGGCGGCTGACGCCATGAGCCCGCGGTATAGCGCCGCGGTGTCGGGGTGCGGTTCGCCACCGGGCGCGACATCCTCGATCGCGTCGAGACATCGGCGCCATGCCTCGGCCACGCCCGCGAGGTTGCCGACAGCGTGCTCAGCCCGCATGAGGACCCGCCAGAGCTGCTCAGCCGCCGCGTCCGCCATGAGCCCGGACCTGGCTGCCCGGGCCGCGCCGCGCGCGGAGCCGGTCGCCAGCTCGAACTCGGCGAGCGTCTCGGCGGTGTCGACGATCTCGGCCCGGACGGTCTCCACCAGCGGGATGTCAATCCACCAGGAGTAGCTGCCGGCGAACGGCTGCCCGCAGATCAGGGCGAGTGCGGAACGCAGGTCGTCGGCTTGCCCGGCGGCTGCAAACTCGCGGAACCGCGTCCAGTCCAGCGTGACCTCCGGGTGCAGCAGGTAGTGCCCGTTGCCCGCGTGCACGATGTACTCCTGACCTTCGCTGGCCAGCCCGAGCCGTCGTCGCGTCCTCGTGATGATCTGCCGGACAGCATCACTCGGCTTGGGATGGTCGGGGTCAGCGCCGAGCATGGTGCATAGCGCTGAATTCGACAGGCCAGCCGGCGCAGCCAGGGCCAGGGCGAGCACAAGCTCGGCCTGCTTGGGGAGTAGGTGCTCGGCCGACCCGGTGATGGCAAAAGGCCCGAGAATCCTGACCTCGAGCCGCTGGGCCGGTCGGCTGCCGGGCAGATTCTCCTCCGGGTGCTGCGCCCGTGCTACCGCGCGGTACGCCGGAGTGGCTTCCCGGCCGGGCAGGTCTGCCCCCGGTCGGTAGTCAGGCTCGGGTGCGGACTGCTCTTCGGCTAGCTCACCCTCGCCCGGCTCGGCCGGCCACGGCGACACGGTCGGCTCCGCGGCTACGTCGACGCCAGGCCCGGTCGCTTGCGGAATCCACGGCGGTGCGCCGTAGAACGCGTATGGCTGCTCATCCGCTGCAACGTCACCGAGGTCGGCGGCCACGGTGAACAGCGTTCCGATCGCGTCGTACTCAGCCTGCGACAGCACCCGCGGGTGAACTGTGACCTGAAGGGGAACAACGTTGGCCACGATGCCCTGGTGTCCCTGCGGATCCGGGGCCAACTGGAGCACGGCCGGTGCCATTCGACCGTCGGCCGCCTCCACGTCGCCTGCGAGCACGACCCCGATCCCGCCAGAGCCGTCCACGGCGATGTCGAGCAGGCGGGTCAGCTGATCCGGCGTCGCCTCAGCTCGGCTGATCAGAACCGAGAGCGCCCAGTCCTCGTCATCTGGCTCGGCGATTCGCAGTTCGCGAACGTCAACAGGGCCGCGCGCCGCCAGGCGCCGCGCCGCACGCGCGCAGCGCGGCTCGAGCGCTGACAGGGCCTCGTCCAGCGTCGCGCAGTGCTCGGCGCGCCCGAGCGAAGCAAGCTCGTCGCATCCGACCAGGATCAGGTCGTACCATCCGCTCCACTGACCGGTCGCCAGTTCGGTCGCGATGGTCGCGATCACCCGATCGACCAGATCGGCCGGCCCGTCGACGCCTGTTACCTGCAGTGACTCGAGGTTGAGCAGCAGATAACCGTCGGCGGTGGCGCCAATGGTGGCGAGGCCCGGCAGGAGGCGACTGAATCGGCCCGCGGTGCGCGCCGACGAAGCGGCGAACGCCGGCAGGCCAAGATGCCAGCACATGCCCTGCCGGCCGGGAGTTACTTCGTACGGCGGGGGCGGCGCGGCCAGGGCCGGGGCGGCGAGTAGCACTTCCAGCACTTCAGGTGTCAGGTGCAGGCCGACGATGTCGGGGCAGTCCTGGCCGGCGGCCAGCAACCCGGCCTCCAGGCAGGCCAGCGCCTCCGGCAGGGTCTGCACGGGCTCGCCGGGCGGCGCGGCGCGCAGGCGCTGCTCCGCCGCGCGCACGCTCGGGTCAGCGGGGAGACGAATCCGGCGACCCCTGCCGCGTGCCTGCCGCTGCCGGAAGCGCAGCCGCGTCAGGCTGGTCAGGACGGCGCCGGTCAGCGCGCCCGTCATGAACACGGCCGGCTCCGGCACGTGCTCGCCTGGCGGCTCCGCGACCGCTGATGCCCGGTGTCCAGTCGGAGCAGTGGCAGGCTCGGGGTGCGCCACGCCGTCGGTGACCGTCAGCGCCCGGGCCGGCGGGTGCCGTCGCTGGTAGTGCGCATCGCGGGTGCTGTGGCCCGAGTGCTGGCTGGCTTCACCCGGCCTGATTGCTGGTGCGGAACCATTGACCAAAGCAGCGGACGGCAAGACCAGCTGCCAGCCGGGCCGGATGAGCGACGGGTTGGTGAAGACCCCGCCATCGTCCATCTCGCGGCCGTAGTTGAGCCGGGCGATCTCCGGGTACAGGTCGCCGGCGCCGAGGTAGCGCTGAGCGATGGACCACAGGCAGTCTCCGGTCTGGACGACAACCACGGAGCTAGCCGGCGTGCTGTCCGGTGTTGCCATGCTGTCGAGGACGACGACTTGCGGTTCCCCGGGCGGCTGCGCGCCCGGGTGCTGCTGGCCGGTCATCACAGCGGCGGACGCGGACAGCGTGACCGCGGTCGGCGTGCTGAACGCCAGCGCGGCGAGCGCGACGAGGTGCGCGGCCGCGCCCTGGATGCCACCGAGTCGCAACCGCGGTGCGCGGCGGTTTCGCAGAGCCGCGTGGGATTCGGCCAGGATGCACGCGGTGAACAGCAGCCAGGCCAGCCACGCGCAGTCCCGGATGACGGCGAGTTCGGTGCTGCCGTTGTCGCTCGCTGCTAGGAGCCCAGCCAGGTGATGCCAGCCGGGCAGGCTGCCCGGGAGCGGCGAGCCGCCGAACCGGTAGAGCACCACCGGCAGGCCGCCGGCGATGGCGACCAAGAGGACAAGGGCGGCCAGCCCGGTAATGACAGCGCGCGCACGGGTCATCACGGCCCTCCCATCACGCCGGTCACCAGCGCCGCGACCGCGGTCCCGGCGCAGGTGAACAAGTCGACGCCGATCAGGGACAGGAGCCTCGTCGGCTCCGTCACGCTGACGCTGACCCGGATGGCATCCGAGCCCTCGGCAGTCACCCTGTACTGGCGGTAACCCGCAGCGCTGTAGCCGCCCGGCGGCTGGGCGATCCGGACCGGCGCTCCGCACCCTACGAGCGGGCTGTGAGCACCGCGTTAGCGCGCCGTTAGCGCATGCCTGCGCCCGCGTCGTCAGACTGCGCAACCGCCGGCACACGGTGAGCTCGCTGGTCCGCGATCACTGGCAACCGGGCGCGGGAACCAGGCTTGCGGAGGACCGGCCGCCCCTGAGGTCAACACTGCTGCCGCTACTGCACGCACATGCCGAGGCTGCGGTGCCGTGGATGCACTGGTTGCGGGCCTGCTAGGTGGTTAGGCGGACCACCAGGACCTCGAGCGACCGGTATCGCTTGGGACTGCCGCGCGCGTCATCTGCGGCAACTGCAGCAGACTCGCGCGCAGGTAGCCGGGTCCCGGATTGAACCTGGCGCCAGTAGCAACCGCCACCGGGGAGAGGTAGACGCCCACTACGCGCCAGCCGATCCCAGACAGGTACGCGGCTTCAGTTCCCAGCCCGCAGCCGACGTCGAGCGCGTAGCCCGGTCCGCACAGCCACCCGTCGGCGACCGCGCCGAGCAGCTCAGGCGACCGGACCGACAGGTGCCACCACCGGTACGTCCCGTCAGCGTAATGGTCACGCACACTGGGTCCGATCGAAGGAGACTCGCCACCCTGGTGGGGTTGCCCCGCTGTGACGGGCAGGGCTGATAGCTCGGTCAGGCTACCTTCCTGATCTTGGTTTCTTCTGCGTACTCAGCGGGGCTACGGTAGCCGAGAGTGCTGCGCAGCCGAGTGCCGCTGTACCAGCCGATGTACTCGACGATCGCGTGCCTGGCGGCGGCCTTGGCCGGCCAGGGCTGCCGTTCGAGCAGCTCGCCTTTTCACGACCCTGGCGGACGGGGCGGCATGCCCGCCGATCCAGCCAGCGGTCTGTGCACAACTAGTGGCCGACAATGCGTCCTGTGGACAGCAGCTCTCCCGCAGTGCAGCTACATCGCCAGAGGCGCTATATCCGCAGAGTCGCAGC
>Ga0187814_10000189_pt1 | contig 17634 bp, 15 predicted proteins | sample NC_S_4_FD_132450 | JGI IMG/M metagenome (GOLD analysis project Ga0187814, IMG submission 132450) | Wetland sediment microbial communities from Neuse River Estuary, North Carolina, USA - ASW-S_4 | ecosystem: Environmental > Aquatic > Freshwater > Wetlands > Sediment | place: USA: North Carolina... | reverse complement strand
GCCGCCGCGGCCCGCCGACCCTCGGCCATGGCCAGGATCACGGTGGCGGCGCCGAGTACTATGTCCCCGCCCGCGTAGACGCCGTCGATGGAGGTCATGCCGTTCTCGTCGACTTTGATACGGCCCCAGTCGTCCACCGCGAGGCCGGGCGTGGTCTGGGGGATGAGGGGGCTCGACGAGTTGCCGATGGCGACGATCACCGCGTCGACGGGGAAGGTCGATTCGCTGCCCTTGATGAGGACGGGCCGCCGCCTCCCCGAGGCGTCGGGTTCGCCCAGTTCGTAGCGCTGCGTCTCGAGGGCCACCACCTTGCCGACCTGGTCGCCGATGACGCGGGAAGCGTTTTCGAGGAAGCGGAATTCGATGCCTTCCTCCATGGCGTGGCCGACCTCTTCGGAGCGCGCGGGCATTTCCGCGCGCGTGCGGCGATAGACGACGCACACCTTGCTGGCGCCGAGGCGGCGCGCGGTGCGAGCCGCGTCCATCGCCACGTTTCCGCCGCCGAGGACTGCCACCGTGCCTGCCTCCCAGATCGGCGTCGCGACCTGACCCTTCTGGTAGGCCTTCATCAGGTTGGATCGCGTGAGGTACTCGTTGGCCGAAAAGACGCCGACGAGGTTTTCGCCGGGTATGTCCATGAAGGTCGGGAGCCCGGCCCCCGAACCGATGAAGGCGGCGTCGAAACCGTCTTCCTTGAGGAGGGATTCGAGCTTGCGGGTGCGGCCCACCAGGAAGTTGGTCTCCACCTTGACGCCCATCTCCTTCAGTCCGTCGAGTTCGCGATCGACGATGGCCTTGGGCAGGCGGAATTCGGGGATGCCGTAGATGAGGACGCCGCCGGGCCGGTGAAAGGCTTCGAAGACGGTGACTTCGTGGCCGGCTTTACGAACATCGGCCGCGGCGCTCACGCCTGCGGGTCCCGAGCCGATGATGGCGACCCTCTTGCCGGTGGGAGGAGCCACCGTGGCCCTTGCCTTTCCGCCCTCGAGTCTTTCGAGATCGGCGACGAATCGTTCCACTCTCCCTATCGCGACGGCCTTGTCGACCGATTTGAGGCTCTTGCCGACCGTGCAACGCTCCTGGCACTGGGTCTCCTGAGGGCAGACACGCCCGCAGACGGCGGGGAGGAGGCTCGATTCGCGAATGACGGCGAGGGCCTCGGCGAACTCCCCGCGGGCCGCGTGGACGAGAAAGCCGGGAATGTCGATGCGGACAGGGCAGCCCTCCACGCAGGGGGCGTTGCGGCAGGAAATGCAGCGCTGGGCTTCCAGGCGGGCCTGGGCCGGCGAGTAGCCCAAGGCCACTTCTTCCATATTGCCCACGCGCGCATCGGGGTCCTGAGTCGGCATCTCCTGGACCGGGATGGCCAGACGATCGCGGTTGCCGAGGGTCTTCCCTTCGATGCCGGCAAGGGCGGCCCGCGCGGCCGCATCCAGAGCCGTCGGATCGGCGTGCATCAGCGGACCTCCCCGGCGATGTTGAGTTCGAGATGGCAGCGGTGATGCGCCTCCCGCTCCTGGGTTTTATAGGCGCCGAGGCGGAGCATCATGTTGTCGAAGTCCACCTTGTGGCCGTCGAATTCGGGGCCGTCCACACAGACGAATCTTGTCTTTCCCCCGACGGTGACGCGGCAACCCCCGCACATGCCCGTCCCGTCGATCATGATCGTATTGAGGGACACGACAGTGGGCACGCCGAAGGGTCTCGTCGTCTCGGCGCAGAATTTCATCATTATGGGCGGACCGATGGCGACGACCAAGTCGGGCGGTGTCGGGCTGCCGCAAGCCTCTTTGAGAGGCTCCGTGACGAGGGCCTTGCGTCCCGCGCTCCCGTCGTCGGTCACGATGGTGACGTCGGAACTAATGCGACGCATCTCTTCTTCCATTATGAGGAGGTCTTTGTTGCGGGCCCCGATCACGATCGACACCTCGTTGCCCGCAGCCTTGAGCGCCTGGGCGATCGGATGGAGGGGAGCCGCGCCGATGCCGCCGCCCACGCAAAGGGTCCGTCCGAAGCGCTCGATATGGGTGGGCTTGCCCAGCGGGCCGAGGACATTCGGTATTTCCTCTCCGACATCCAGCTCGGCAAGGCGATGTGTCGTCTCGCCGACCGCCTGAAAAATTATGGTGATCGTGCCGCGTACCGGGTCGGCATCCGCGATCGTCAGGGGAATGCGCTCGCCCGTATGCGCGTCCAGCTGGACAATGAGGAACTGGCCGGCTCTCCGTTCTCTCGCTATGTTCGGGGCATCGAAGGTCATGCGGAAGACTTCCGCTGAAAGTTGTCTTTTCTCGAGAATGCGGTTCATGGGGGTGGCTCCGGGGGAAAGGGAATATGCGAAAAATAGAATAGTCCGACGCCTCGATTCGGGCAAGGCGAAAAGGGGGAAAAAAGAACGGATTGCAAGACACCTTTCGACGTGACATTGCGGAAGCTGCGACCCTATCCGGCGGCATCATCATAGCACTTCCCCGATTTTCCTTGACGCTCGCTCTCTCGATGCCTACAATAACTCAAGACATTGTCCCACGCAATAGGACTTTGTCCGAATATTGCGAGAATGCGCACCGCCTTTTTTCCGGAGCGCGATTCGCCGCGGAGATAGGGAGCGTGGACATAGATCAGGACATAGCCCCCGGAATGGGGCGCAAAGTGTCGGTCGGGTCCCTCGAAAAGGCGCTCGACCTCCTCGATTATCTCGAGAAGACGGGCTCGCCCCGCGGTGTGCGGGCGATCGAGGCCGACACGGGAATTCCCAAGGCGACAGCTCAGCGGCTCCTCGAAGTTCTCGAGTCGAGGGGTTTCGTGCGCAAGCACGAGGGCAAGTTCGCCCTCTGGGTCGGGGCCGTCCATCTGGCTCGTTCTTTCAGAGCCTCGGACAGCCTCACGCGGTCCGCCCTTCCGGTGATGAGGGCCCTGATGGAACTCTCCGGGGAGACCTGCTCACTCTACGTACGCCAGGGCCGGGAAAGAATCCTTGTCGAGCGGGTCGAAAGCCCCCACCCCCTTCGCTTCCAAACACCGATAGGCGAACGGCTCCCCCTCCACATAGGCGCCTCGGGCCTCGTGCTCTGCGCGGGCATGCCGGAGGAGGAGCTTGCGACCTATGTCTCCACTCTCGACACGGTGCGACGCGCCGACGGGAGCGTCCTGACCCGGGAACTCCTCGTCGAACGTGTCGAGGCCGTCCGGCGCGACGGTTTCGCGATAGGTGTGGGCGAACGCCTGGAGGGGGTGAGTTCTGTCGCCGCTCCGGTCGACACCAAGGATCAGGGGATCATTGCCGCCATCAACGTCGCGGGACCCTCCACGCGCCTGGATCCGGCGGGGCTCGAGCGCCTGTCGATCGAGATTCGGGGCGCGGCGAGGGAACTTTCGGAGGCCTACCTCCATTCGCAGTTTTAGGGGACCGACGGAGGCTCGGAGTCCATGACATCAGGACCGATTGCGCGCCACCCGGACGGGGCGGCCAACCGCATAATCAAGGAGAGGACATGAAGGACATTTTCAACGCGAAATCCTCGCTCCAGGTGGGAGGCAGACGGTATGCGATCTATCGGCTCGACGCCCTCGAGAAGGCGGGCCTCGTCAAGCTCGCGAAGCTCCCCTATTCCATCCGCGTGATGCTGGAGGCAGCCCTTCGCCAGTGCAACGATGTCGAGATCACCCAGGCCGACGTCAAGAACATCGCCGCCTGGACGCCCAATGGGGAAAGGCCCGGCATTCCCTTTCTGCCGTCGCGAGTGGTGATGCAGGACTTCACTGGCGTGCCGGCCGTCGTCGATCTGGCGGCGATGCGCGACGCCATGGCGGAGATGGGCGGCGACCCCAAGAAGATCAACCCCCTCGTGCCCGTCGATCTCGTGATAGACCATTCCATCCAGGTCGATCATTTCGGAGACGCGAGTTCGCTCGACAAGAACACCGCCATGGAATTCCGGCGCAACCGCGAGCGCTACGAGTTTCTCAAATGGGGTCAGAAGGCCTTTGACAACTTCCGCGTCGTGCCGCCCATGACGGGTATCATCCATCAGGTCAATCTCGAATACCTCGCCAGCGTGGTCGCGTCCGGGACCGCGGCAGGCGGCGCCGCGCCGAGCGGCGTCGAGACCCTCGCCTTCCCTGACTCCGTGGTGGGCACCGATTCGCACACCACGATGATCAACGGTCTCGGTGTGGTCGGCTGGGGAGTCGGCGGCATCGAAGCCGAGGCGGTCATGCTCGGCCAACCGATGGACATGCTCCTTCCGGACGTCATCGGCTTCAGGGTGTCGGGCAAGCTGAAGGAAGGCGTCACAGCCACCGATCTCGTCCTGACCGTGACGCAGATGCTGCGCAAAAAGGGCGTCGTGGACAAATTCGTGGAGTTCTACGGCCCAGGACTCGACGCGATGGCCCTGCCCGACCGGGCCACCATCGCCAATATGGCTCCCGAATACGGCGCGACGATGGGCTATTTCCCCGTCGACGCCGAGACCATCCGCTACCTCCGTCTCTCCAATCGGCCCGCGGAGGTGATCGACCGGGTCGAGGCCTACACGAAGGCCCAGGGACTCTTCCGCGAGCCGGGCTCTCCCGAGCCCGAGTTCACCGACAGTCTCGAGCTCGACTTGGGGACCGTGGTTCCTTCGCTTGCCGGCCCGAAGCGACCGCAGGACCGCGTCGCCCTCTCCGACATGAAGGCGGTCTTCAAAAAGGCCCTCGCCGCGACGGTCAAGGACGGCGGCTTCGAGATAGCCGAATCGGCCCGCTCAGCCTCGGCCGTGGTCGACGGGCAGAAGATGGGCCATGGCGCAGTGGTGCTCGCGGCGATTACGAGCTGCACGAATACCAGCAATCCCTCGGTGATGGTCGCCGCGGGCCTCGTCGCGAGGAAGGCGGCCGCCCTCGGCCTTTCGCCCAAGCCCTGGGTCAAGACAAGTCTTTCGCCCGGATCAAGGGTCGTGACCGAATACCTCAAACAGTCCGGCGTCCTCGGCAGCCTCGAGAGCATCGGCTTCAACGTCACCGGCTATGGCTGCATGACCTGCATAGGCAACTCGGGCCCCCTCCCCGAGAAAGTCGCGAAGGCGGTGACGGGCTCTGACCTCGTCGCCGCGGCCGTCATCTCCGGAAATCGCAACTTCGAGGGCCGCGTCCATCCCCTGGTCAAAGCCAACTATCTCGCCTCGCCGCCGCTCGTCGTGGCCTACGCGCTCGCGGGCACGGTGGATATCGATCTCGACAAAGACCCGATCGGCCAGGGCGCCAAGGGGCCGGTGTACCTCAAGGACATCTGGCCCTCGGGCAAGGAAGTGGCCGACCTCGTGACATCCAGCGTCACGACGAAGATGTTCGGCGAGCGCTACGCCTCGGTCTTCGAGGGCTCGAAGGAGTGGAAGGACATCGAGGTTCGCGAGGGAGAGCTGTTCTCCTGGGACGAAGCCTCCACCTACATCCATCACCCGCCCTATTTCCAGGGCATGGGCCGCGAGGCCGGCTCCGTCGGTGGTATCGCGAAGGCCCGTGTGCTCGCGGTGCTGGGCGATTCGATCACCACCGACCACATTTCGCCCGCGGGCAATATCGCGGCCTCGAGCCCGGCGGGCAGCTATCTCCAGGAACGCGGCGTCAAGCCAGAAGACTTCAATCAGTACGGCGCCCGTCGCGGCAACGATCTCGTGATGGCCCGCGGCACTTTCGCGAATGTCCGCCTCAAGAACCAGATGGTGGCCCCCAAGGAAGGCAATTGGGCCAAACACCAGCCCTCCGGAGAAGTCGCTCCCATCTACGACATTGCCATGAAGTACAGGGCCGAGGGCCGACCGGCCGTCGTGCTCGCCGGCAAGGAATACGGCACGGGTTCCAGCCGCGACTGGGCGGCGAAGGGTCCGATGCTCCAAGGAGTGAGGGCCGTCATCGCCGAGAGCTTCGAACGCATTCACCGCTCCAACCTCGTCGGCATGGGAGTCCTCCCGCTCCGCTTCGTCCAGGGCCAGACGGTGACGAGCTTGGGTCTCGACGGCTCCGAGTCGGTGGACATCGAAGGACTTTCCGACCGCATGGCGCCGCGATCCCTCCTCGATGTGACGGCCACCAAACCTGACGGGAAAACAGTCCGCTTCAAGGCCGAGGCCCTCCTCAACACCAAGGTCGAGGTCAACTATTTCCGCAATGGCGGGATTCTCCACACGGTGCTGCGCGACCTGGCCAGGAAGAGCTGACCGATCGGGGCGAGGATGGCAACTTATATCGATCCCCCGCGGCGGCCGCCGCTTTTGCTGCGCGCCGTCCTCGCCCTCGTGGAGCGGCGGCTCGGAAGGCCGCTTGCGGCCAACCGCATCCTCGCCTGGTACCCCAAGGCTTTCTGGGGTTCGGGCATTCTCGAGGCCCTCGTCGCGCACCGCGACCGCGAAGTCCCTTCGCGCCTCCTCAAACTCGTCCGCATGCAGGTCTCCTTCGCGGTGTCGTGCCCCTTCTGCATCGATCTGAACTCCAAGGAGTTCTCGGGACAGGGCATCACCGAGGAGGAGATTCTCGCGTTGCGGGGCATCAAGCCCTTCGACGAGGTGCCGAGTCTCACCGCCGCCGAGCTGGCCGCCCTGGCTTACGCCCGCGCGATCTCGGCCACGCCCGTCGCCTTCGAAGGCTCGATGATGGAGGAGCTCAGGCGCCGATTCTCCGAGCGGGCGATCGTCATACTCGCGAGCACGGCAGCCCAGGTGAATTTCTGGGCGCGGCTCATCCAATCCTTCGGAGTCACGCCCGCGGGCTTCACGACCGAATGCGCCGTCCTCGACCTCGACGCCTATTCGACGAGGAAATGAGGGAACGGCAACCAGGGTCAGCGACGCAAAGCCTCGATCGGGCGATGGTCCAAGACACGATCCTTGACCACGAGCGTGGTGACCGGCGCTTCGCTTTCGCGCTGCAAGATCAGGTCGTGACCGATACAGAGACCCATCATGGCCACAAGATCCACCTTGCGCTCGTTGAGCAGCCGGGCCTGCGCCACGGGATTGCATGTCGCCGCGAAGCGATCGGGATGCGCCTTCACGAGGCCGACCTCTTCGTAATCGACGGCGCCGACGCGGCAGCAGACAAGTTCAGCATTCAGGCCCTCGGTCCGGAGTATCTTCCCGAGTCGCTGCGCCTCCTTGGCCATGGACACGCAGAAGGCAACGCCGATCCGCCTCATGCCCCGTGCCTTGGCGAAAAAGACGAGTTCCTCGACGCGGTTGCGTGGGCGCCCGCCCTCGTCGAAGGGTGCGGCGTCGGCGGCGAGCATCTCGGCATGGGCGGGCTCCGCGAGATAGGGAGTCGGATCGCGAGCCAGCGCGGACGAGGTCCGGGTCGGACAGGTCTTCGGCATGCGCTCGATCTCTCCGCGCAGGCAGGCCTGGGTAGCGCATATCGCGCAGGCGTAGGGCTCGACGGCCGCGCTCTCCTTGGTCATCGACCTCGGGCTTTCTTCGCGGCTGCCGGCGCGGGGAAAAGAGTCGCCAAGTGGGCCACGGCTCGGCCGGTCTTCGTGATCCATCGTGCGTACAGCGACGAGAAGGGCACCTGCACGAAGAAGGCCAGGGCCACCACGAAAACGACGAGACTGCTGTCGGGGCCGTTGCCGAGGAGGGGGATCGCGATCCCCAGGGCGAGGGCGAGATAGCGCACCGACGTCCCATAGGTCACTGCCACGCCGACGGGATAGGCGAAGCGACGCGCGACGAGGCTGCTCAAGCCGAACATCGCGGCATAGTAGATCACCAAGGGACCGAGGCCGCGAAGCACGAGTTCCGGATTGGACACGAGAAGCCTGTTCGTATCGAGGGACATGATAAGGAAGAGGACGACGAGAAGCCCCGTTGAACTCAGACCGGAGAAAACCGGCTTGGCGGATTTGTAGTATTTTTGGCCCTTGCGTGCGACGATCCATCGTCGTGTGAGATCTCCGAGGATCAAGGGGAGAACGATCACCAGCGTGATTCGCTGAAGGATGAAAAATGGGGTCGCCGTCATGGCCTTCCCGGCGAGAAGCGGTAGGGCGATCGGCAGACCCACGACAATGAATATGAGGCTTACCGCGATGATCGAGAGGGCCGCTTTCAGGTCGCCTTTGGCAATCTCGGTCCAGGTGGCCGTCATGCCACTCGTCGGCAGGAGGGAGATGAGGAGGAGACCGACGGCCATCGAAGGATGGTCGGCGAAAAAGAGCCTTCCCAGGGCCCAGGCTATGGCCGGGGAGACGAGGAAATTGAGAATGACGCTGGTCGCCACCGCCGGGGCGTAATGCCTCACTTCGGTCACATCTTCGATGCGGAGGTTGATGAACATCGGGTAGATCATGAGGAATGAAGCGGCCGCGCAGATTACGATGTTGAAGGCGATCCCGCCGAAGAAATAACTGTTTGCCAGGCCCAAGAGCATGACGAAGAAAATGAGGGAGGTCAGGTGCTTGCTGACGAAACCCACCGATCGAAGCAGCTTGGCATTCATCCGGATCTTCCTTTCATGGAGGAAAGCTTGTCTCACTTGCTCAGGAACGCAATATAGTGAAATATATATGTATGATGGATCTCGGTCAAGAGTCATGTCGGGACAGGCAGCGAGGGCGGGCTGCCCGGGGGGAGACGCTCCAAGCCACCGCACTATACTGGTCGGAATGCGCTATATTCCGCAGCCGCTCTGTTCCGAGGAGGCATTCATGTATCATCGCCTGACGACGCCGACGCTCTTAGCCGCCTTATTGGCGCTCGCATGCGGAAGCCTGAGCGCCCAAGCGCTTCCGGTGACATCGGTGACCCTCTTTTCTTCCGGCGTCGGCTATTTCGAACAGCGAGGCACGGTCACGGGCGACGTAACGATCGGACTCCCCTTCTCCACTGCCGAGATGGACGATGCCCTGAAGTCTCTGGTCGTCCGCGACTATGCCGGGCTGAATGATGCCGCCCCCGCCGACAGCCCTCCACCCACCGTTTCCTACCCCTCGCTCGAGCCGATCGACAAAGCCCTCGCGGGCCTGCGAATAGATCTTTCCGGCAATCCCACCGTGGCCGACATCCTTGAGAAACTGCGAGGCGCCGAGATCTCCGTCGATGCTCCCGCCACCCTCGTCGGACGCATCGTGTCGGTGGAGGACCGGCCTACCGGCCTCCAGGGAAAACCGCGGGCTACCCTGGTCCTCCTGGACTCCAAGGGCCTGCACACGATCGCGCTCGACGATGTCGTCGACTGGCGGTTCACCGATCCCGGTTTAATGGAAGACTTCGATCGTGCCCTTGCTTTGATGCTCGATGCGCGGAACGCCGATCGTCGAACCCTTGAAATCCATCTCCCGGGTACGGGAAGCCGTGAGGCTGCCCTCGGCTATGTCGTAGCGGCACCGGTGTGGAAAGCGGCGTATCGACTCGACCTCTCAGGTCCGAAACCTTGGATCCAGGGCTGGGCCATCGTGGATAACCCGAGTCGAATGGACTGGAAGGACATCAGGCTTTCGCTGGCCAGCGGCAAGCCCATTTCTTTCATCCAAAGACTCTATGCGCCTCTCGACATAGAGCGCCCGATCGTCCCCCTATCGATAGCCGGAACCGTGGAGCCGCTAATCTACGAATCGGGCACAGAGGGTCTTTCGACCAAGGGAAGGAGCCCTGCCGATGCCTCCACCATGAGAGCCATGGCCGGCTCACCCGAAAGCGCAGGGCGCCCCGAATCTCGGATTCCCCGTCCGGCATTCGATCTCGCGAGCGGCGCCGCGGCGGATGCCATGACAAGTCCGGTCGGAGCCCAGTTCGAATTCACGATAAAGACGCCGGTCACCATCGAGCGCGGCCACTCGGCCATGCTCCCCCTGGTTGCCGGAGGCATGGATGCCGAGAAGGTATCGATCTTCACCGCCGACTCGGGTGAACGCAATCCCATGCTCGGTGTCTGGTTGAGCAACAGTCTCGACATGCAGCTTCCTCCCGGACCGATCACCGTCTTCGACGGCGGCACGTATGCGGGCGACGCCCTGTTGGAGTTCCTGCCGGAAAGGGAAAGGCGCCTGGTCGTCTATGGCAGGGATCTTTCGGTCGAAGCGAGCGACAGCAAGTCGAGCGCCAGGGAAACCACGGCCGTGAAGCTGTCGAATGGCGTCCTGACCTTCTCGAGACGCGTCACGTGGACTCGGACCTACGAATTCCGCAACGCGTCGGGGGAGTCGCGGAAGCTGATAGTCGAGCATCCGATCACGGAGGGCGCCGAGCTTCTCTCCCCCAAGAGCTATGTCGAAAAGACCGCTTCGCTTTATCGTTTTTCGCTCGACTTGCCCGCCGGGGGAACGACGACGCTCGATGTGGAGGAGCGCGTGCCTGCCAGCGAACGCGTCGTCGTTGCGGGACTCGATGCCGCAGCCTATCTCTCCTACGCGTCCTCGTCGGAGATGCCTCGAGAAATCGGCAAAGCGCTCGAAAAGGCGGCCGATCTCGCCAACGGCCTCGTGGCGGCGAAACGGAACCTCGCCGATATTTCCGGGCAGCGAGCAGCCATCGTCGACGATCAGTCGCGCATCAGGTCCAACCTTGCGGTCGTGGGCAGGGATTCGACCCAAGGGCAGCAGTATCTCAAACGGCTTATGGACTCCGAAGCCATCCTGGACGATCTCTCGGCCAAGATGCAGAAGGCGAAGAACGCAGTGCAGGACGCGCAGTTGGCCCTCGACAGCTATGTCGGCGGCCTCGATCTTGGCGACTGACGGTTGCATCGACCTCGCGACGACTGATAGTTTATGCAGCTTATGGACCACAACGACGAAAGCGTCGCCGTCATCGTCCCCGTATACGGGCAACCCAAGCGAGTAGGGGACATCGTGCGCAAGGTGCTCGCGTGCGGATACGAGAAAAGTTCGGTGACCGTCATCGTGGACGGCTTCCGGAACGCCGAAATAGACGCCGCGCTGGAGCCGTGGCAAGAGCGCATACGATTGATCCGGAACGAGGAGCGTCTCGGAAAGACGAGGAGCCTGATGAAAGCCGTCGCCGGCCTCGACGACGACCTCCTTCTTTTCGTCGACAATGACATCGTTCTGCCCGAGGATTCTTCCTTCATACACGGCTTCGTCGATTCGATGAGAAACGCGGACATCGCCAATTTCCCGACCGACATCATGGGCAAGGGCATCCTTCCCCGCATGATGCGCATGGAATTCCTCGGCATCGATCTCACGCAAACCGTCCTGAGCCGCATCGGCCATCATTCGCCTGCGGTCATCGGCATGGCCCTCGGCATCAGGCGCTCGCTTTTCGAGGGACTGGGCGGCTTTAGGCGGATCGTCTGCGAAGACCTCGATCTCGGAGCGCGAGCTTTCCACGCGCATGCCCGCTTCGCCTTCGATTCACGCCACCTCATACGATCCGACGGACCTGAAACTTTCACCGAATGGATGAACCAGCGCAAACGTTGGGCGGTCAACAACATAGTCTGGTTCAACGAGCACTTCCTCAAGATCATCAAGCACGCTTTCAATTCCCCGCGTTTCTTCCTCTCGGCCCTTATGCTCTTTCTTCCTACTGTCATCCTCACCGGCGTCTTCCTGGGCCTTCGCCACGTCCAGCTCGGAAACGTACTGCCGCTGATCTACCTGGTAATGGGCAGCTTCTCGTTCTCGGCCAATGTCCTTTACTGGGTATCACATTTCAATGTCTTCCTCGACGGCATCCTGCCGGTCCTCGGCGGCCTCGCCCTTTCGGAACTTCTCTATCTTGGCCTGGCGCTCAGATTCCGCGTCCCTTTCAACCCCCTCGATTTCGTCCTGTACTATTTCGTATACTCGCCCATACTCATCGTCGCCAACATCGTGGCTTGGTTCATAGTTCTCTTCAGGATCGACATAGGCTTCGACTGGAAAACGTGACTCGCGATGCCCCTTCCACAATGAGCGACTCTGCCGAAGCCATCTCCGGTGTCAATCAAGCGGAAGGCGGACGGCTTCCATACGCTCGAGGTCAAGATGGAAAAGGATGCCTGCGAGTGCCGGTGCGCGGCCGAGGAGAATGCGGACTATCTCCGCCGCTTGAATCGAGGCCGCGACCGCGGGCGTGAAGGCGGGATTGCCGAGTTCTGTTTCGATGCCTCGCTCGGGGCCGCCTACCCCGAAAAGTCTCCGCAAGGTTCCCGATCCCGGAAGAGAGGTGGTTGCCTGGACATAGTGCCCGGCGATGGCCCCATGCACGAGAGCCAAGCCGAGGTGCCCGCACGCATCCTCCAGGACCAGACGCGCGGGGATCGAATCGAGGGCGTCGGCCGCGACATCCGCCCCCTCGACGAGACTTGCCGCGTTATCGGAACCGAGCCGCACCGGCCGTGCCTCGACGAGGGTCGCCGGATTGATCGCGGCGACCCTCGATACCGCCGCGTCGACTTTGGCCACACCCAAGTCGGCCAGCGTGGCAAAAAGTTGGCGGTTGAGGTTCGAGGCATCGAAGACATCCGGGTCGACGACGACCAGAGTTCCGACGCCCAATCTTGCGAGTTCCTCGACGACAAAGCCCCCCAATCCGCCACAGCCGGCGACAACCACCCGCGAACGGTGGAGCTTGAGCTGACCCTGGCCGTCTATCGTCCGAAAATTGCGAACATAACGCTGCAATCTTATTCCGGCCTCGAGGGCCTCCGCCTCGACCTCGCGGGCGGTGAGGCCGAATTCGCGACCGAACGACGACTCCACTTCCCAAGGAAGAAACCCATCCGAAACGGCGGAGAACAGCATCCTTCCGAACGCTTCATTCATCGTCTCACCTCGTAGAGAATATCGGCGCGGCGTCTCCCCGTTCCCAATCGATAAAATTCTTGCGCTTCGATTCGCCGTCGAACCCGCGTCTTTTCACACGATAAGAAATGTACGACATAATTGCACTCTTTTTTATGCTTGACAAGTCATGCACTTCATCGTTTCATGGATATATCGAAATATCTTTACATATTTTAGTAACTATATTTTTGTTTCTAATTATTTTCATATATCCTAATACCCGTATTTATTGCTTCTGAAGATGATGCCATTTTCGTCAAGGAGATCGCAGTGAAAGAGGTATTGGTCGTGGGCGGCAACTTCGCGGGCATGACCGCGGCGTTCGAAGTCAAAAGGCGCTTCAAGAAGGACGTTCACGTCACCGTGATCAGCAAGATCAGGGAGTTCGTATACATTCCTTCCCTCATCTGGGTGCCGTTCGGCAGGCGCAAGGCTGAGGACATCAGCTTCGATGTCGAGCCGGTGTTGAAAAAGAAGAAGATTGATTTCATCCACGACGAAGTGATCCAGATCCTGCCCGAACAAAACAAGGCCAGGGCCAAGTCCGGCAAGGAAATCGCCTACGACGAACTCATTCTCGCGACGGGCGCCGATCTCAAGTGGGAAGCCGTGCCCGGCCTCGGACCCAAAGCCAATACCCGTTCCATTTTCACTCCGCAGCACGCGACGACCACCTATGCCGCATGGCAGGAATTCGTCAAGAATCCCGGTCCCGCCGTGGTCGGCGCGGCGCCCGGCGCATCCTGCATGGGCGCGGGCTACGAATACCTCATGAATCTCGAGCACTACTGCCGCAAGGCCAAGATCCGGGACAAGGTGAAAATCACCTGGATCACGCCGGAACCCTTTCTCGGTCATTTCGGCATCGGGGGAATGCCCGGAGGCGAAAATCTTCTCAAGAAGTTCTTCAAGATGCTCGACATCGACTTCAGGGCCGATTCCGCGATCAAAGAGGTCAAGGAAGATTCCGTCGTCCTCACGTCCGGCGAGGAAATCCCCGCGAAATGGAAGATGATCGTGCCTCCCTTCACCGGGCAGAAATATGTCTTCGAAAGCCCGGGCCTCGGCGACGAGAAGGGCTTTATCACCACGGACGAAAGCTATCGCCACGTCAAATATCCGAACATTTGGGCGGCAGGGCTCAGCGTCGCGGTTCCCAATCCGTTCAAGGGGCAGGGAAGCGTCCCCTTCGGCGTTCCGAAAACGGGCTACCCCTCCGACGAGATGGGCAAGGTTGTCGCCGACAATATCAAGAGGAGCACCGGCGGCGATCGCGAGTTGCACTTCCTCCCCTTCGGCAGGATCATGGGACTCTGCATCCTCGACGGCGGCAACAAGGAGATGGTCATCTTCTCCGACCATCTCTACGAACCGAGGAAGATCGCCTTCATCCTGCCGGACGTCACGGGCGACTTGGGGAAGTGGTTGCTCGAGAAATATTTCCTCTTCAAGTCAAAGCACGGGATTTCCTGGGCCCTGTGACAAATCGGAGCGCGGATGCGCTCCGATTTGTCATGACGAACGGCGCCGCTCGCCTGTCTGTCGTTTGCGGCCTGTATCGTCATGGAGAAAATTCCAGCGCAAGGGCCTCGACTGCCGAGAGATTTTGGGTTACATTCAATAAATCCTATATTTACCCGAAACTTCGGGTCCAAGGAGAGACAATGCCTAAGAACATGGGAGCCCTCGACCGGATCATCCGCATCGTCGTCGCCGCGGTCATCGCGGTTCTTTTCTTCACGAACCAGATCACCGGTGTGGCGGCCATCGTCCTCGGCATCATAGCCATCATCTTCCTCCTGACGGGCATCTTCGGCTTTTGCCCCATTTATCTGCCCTTCAAGATCAATACGGGCAAAAAGCCGGCCTGAAACGCGATGATCGCGGCGGTAGTCGGCGGCATTGCGGCCGCCGCGATTTTCTGGTTCCTGTGGACCACGGTGGCTCCGAGCCATAGGGATCCGGCCTCGCGCGTGATCGAAAAGATCGCCGCCGGCGCCACGATCGTCGATGTGCGGACGCAGCCGGAATTCCGGACCGGGGCCTATCCGAAGGCGGTGAATCTGCCGCTGCATGAACTCGGGAAGGGAGCCGACCGCCTCGGTCCGCGAGACAGGCCCATCGTCGTCTACTGCGCTTCGGGGCATCGAAGCGGTCAGGCCGCGGCGATTCTCCGGAAGGCCGGCTTTTCCGATGTGACAAACGGCGGTCCGCTCTTCGCGATGCCGCGCGGGTCCTCCGACAGTTGAATCGACGAGCGTCCTGGAAGTAGTATCGAAGCCCGAGGTAATTCGCATGGAACTTGAAAAAATCGCATCGTTCCAGGTGGACCATACGCGGCTCGAGCGCGGGCTCTACCTTTCCCGTATCGATGGCGACATCAAGACGTGGGATCTTCGCATGAAAAAACCCAACGTAGATCCCGTGCTTGCCAACGGAGCCATCCATACGATCGAGCATCTCGCCGCCACGTACCTGCGCTCGAGCCCGCTCTCGGCGGGGATCGTCTACTTCGGACCCATGGGATGCCGGACCGGCTGTTACCTCTTGACGAAGGGTCTTTCCGATGCGGAGGTGGGGGGCGCTCTACGGGCCGCCTTCACCTTCATACGCGCCTTCGATGGCCCCGTGCCGGGGGCCACGCCCGTCGAATGCGGCAATTATAAGGAACATGACCTCGAAGGAGCCCGGGCCGAGGCGGGTGCCTACCTGCAAGTTCTCGAAGCCTGGACTCCGGACCGCCGCCTCTACGCCTGATGCAGGACCGGCGCCCGAAGGGCTTCCCCCGGCCCGCCCCGACCGCTAGACTCCCGCAATGGCCCGAATCCGAGTGCTCGACGCCCTGTCTGGCGGCAAGAAACGATTCTCGCTCGAAGTGATCCCCCCGCTTCGCGGGGGCGACATGGATTCGATCATGCGGGCGGTCGAGGCCACGATGCCTTGGCAGCCCGCTTTTGTCAGCGTCACCGACCACGCCCGGAGCACGACATCGCCGGACTGCGAGGGTGATAGCGTCGTCCCTCGGCCGCGACCGGGGACGCTCGGAACTGCGGTCGCGATCCGGGAGCGCTTCGACATCGCCACCGTCCCGCATCTTGTCGCTGTCGGGGCCGATCGACTTTCGACGGAAGATCTGCTCATCGACCTTCACTGGTCCGACTTCCATGATCTGTTCGTTGTCCGAGGAGATGAAGGAAAAGCCACGCAGGCAAAAGGCGAGATTCAGCCTGAAGGCGACGGCGCGAAGCCTTCGGCTGTCGAATCGGAGTCAAAGCGAATCGATGAGGCATGCGCCGAACCCGATGTCTACGAAACCGCCCTCGATCTCGTCAGCCACGTCGCCGACCTCAATGAGGGACGTTATACTCCTCCCGTTCAGGGCAAGCCCACATCGTTCGTCGTCGGCGTCGCGGGGTATCCGGAAAAGCACATTACCGCACCGAGCCTGGCCGTCGATATGGATCGCCTCGCCGAAAAGTTGCGTGCAGGCGCATCCTTTGTCATTACCCAGATGGTGTTCGACGCGGAACACTATCGCCGCTTCGTTCGCGAAGTCAGGCGGCGGGGCTTTTCGATTCCGATCATCCCCGGCCTCAAGCCCATCCTCCGCCATTCGTCCCTGTCGCTCATCCCCGCAACCTTCTCCGTCGAACTTCCGCGCGCGCTGATCGTCGCGATGGAAGAAGCCCGGAGTCCGGCCGAGGAACGGCTGGTCGGCACCGAGTGGGCGGTGCGCATCGCCCATGACCTCCTCGACGCCGGAGCTCCCTGTATCCAATATTTCACGATGGGAAGGGGCGGGGCGATGAAGGATATTCTGAGATCGACTTTTGGCTGAACGTGGACGAACCCGGTCGAGTCGGAAATGAACTTCTTGACTGACCGAAGCTCACGAAAACATTATCTTGACTTATTTGACCCTCTAAGTAATATTCCTCTTCATGATAACGTCACGATCGCGTTACGGCCTTCTACTTCTCATCGATCTAGCGGATCGTAGCAGGGGAGGGGCCGCCGACATCGCGAGCGTCGCCGCGCGGCAGGCAATTCCCGAGGCCTACCTCGCCAAGCTCCTCGCCCCCCTCAAGGCCGCCGGCATCATCGCCACTTCGCGGGGTCCCGGTGGGGGCTTGACCTTGGCCAAGCCTCCCGAAGCGACAAACATGCTCGAAATCGTGGACGCTCTCGAAGGCCGGGCCGGACTCGGGGCCGAGACTGAAGGCGCGGCCAAGGCTGAGGCCGGCGAGCGCGCCGCCCGCACTTGGAAGCTCCTCGACGAGAAGATCAGAAAAGCGCTCGCCGGAACCAACCTTTCCGATGCGGCCGCGGCCGCAGCCTTGGAATACCACATTTGAAAGCTTGGAGGGGCCGACTCGATCCGGCCCGACATCTGGAGGAGGTCATATGAATTTCGCGAATTCCGTACTGGATCTCGTGGGGAACACCCCCCTCGTGAAGCTCAAGCTGGGATCGGAGAGCCACCGCGCCACCATTCTGGCCAAGCTCGAATACTGCAACCCCTTCCTCAGCGTGAAGGATCGGATCGGGGCGGCGATGGTCGAGGATGCCGAACGCCGAGGAGCTCTCAAGCCCGGTTCGCTTATCGTGGAGCCGACGAGCGGCAACACGGGCATCGCCCTCGCGGCCGTAGCGGCGGCCAAAGGTTATCGCATCGTCCTCACGATGCCCGACACCATGAGTGTGGAGCGCCGCAAACTCCTCGCCGCCTATGGGGCCGAGGTGGTGCTCACCGAAGGGGCCAAAGGAATGAACGGAGCGATAGCGAAGGCCCGCGAGATACTCGAATCCACACCGGGCGCCTTCATGCCGATGCAGTTCGAGAACCCGGCAAATCCCGAGATCCATCGCCG
>Ga0187814_10000188_pt1 | contig 17635 bp, 18 predicted proteins | sample NC_S_4_FD_132450 | JGI IMG/M metagenome (GOLD analysis project Ga0187814, IMG submission 132450) | Wetland sediment microbial communities from Neuse River Estuary, North Carolina, USA - ASW-S_4 | ecosystem: Environmental > Aquatic > Freshwater > Wetlands > Sediment | place: USA: North Carolina... | reverse complement strand
GGTGCCGTTCTCGGATCCGGCCGACCTGTTCGTCGCGCGGTGAGGCCAGCTGTCAAGGCCGTGGCGGCGGATCGCTCAAACGGGGCTACCCACGGGCCGGCTGGCCGGGTTCGCCGCCGTCGGCCGGGATCGGCTCGGCCAGCGGCGCCCGCCACGAAGCAGCCTCGAACTTGTCACCGAAATACTGGGTTTCATGTGTGACGTAGCCCTCGGTGAACTCCATGATGCTCACCGAGAACGAAGGGACGCCGTCATAGGTGATGATGCACTCGCTGACCCACAGATCCCCGATGCCGCTGATCCGGCGGATCGCGAAATGCCGATCTGCCGGGTGACCGCCGCGCTGTGCCTGGATATTGGCCCGACCGCGGAAACGCTCACCCGACTGCGGGTAGTCCAGGACCGCGTCGGCCGCGTAGATGGCGTGCTCGGCTTCGATATCGCCCCGCTCGGAGGCGTGCCAGTGTTCTGCCACCCTGTGCCGGGTCCGGACGTCACTGTCCATGGTTACGCTCCTCCGGCTGAACGGTTTCCCCTATCTTCGCCCAGTAGGCGAAGGCCACGCCGAGCAGGTCACCACCAGCCGGGCCACCCGTAACTCGGCGTCGGTCAGGGCGGGTTCTTGCCCTTACTGACCAGTGACGGTGCCGTCGCGTGTGCCGGCGGGCGGCGCGCAGCTGGCGCGCCGCCCGCCGGTTGCCTGGTCAGCGCAGCGACTTGAACGCGGCGCGCATCTCTTCTGAGAAGAGTTGCGGCTGTTCCCAGGCGGCGAAGTGGCCGCCCCGGTCGAGCTTGTTGTAGTAGATGAGGTTGTGGGGATACGCGCGCTCGGCCCAGCTCCGCGGGGCTTGATACAGCTCGTCGGGGAAGACGCTGATGGCAAACGGGATCGTGATGTTCTTGGCGTCGAAGAAGTCCGCCTTGTTCTCCCAGTACAGACGAGCCGAGGAAACCCCGGTGTTGGTCAGCCAGTACAGCGTGATGTTGTCGAGGAGGTCATCTCGGGTCAGGGCGCTGGCCCAAGGGCAACCGCGCTACCCTTTCCTTGCATCGTGCTCACGGGGAGGCGCCGGTGGCGACAGGGCCAGGAGACCAGGTAGCAGCAGCGGGCCGCGGCCGCCTCCGGACGTCGCACGCCGACCGCGAGCAGGTGATCGACACGCTCAAGGCCGCGTTCGTGCAGGGGCGGCTGGCCAAGGATGAGTTTGATGCGCGGGTCGGTCACGCGTTGACCTCGCGGACCTGCGCGGACCTGGCCGCGCTGACCGCCGACATCCCTGCCGGGCTGACCGGAGCCGAGCCGCCGCGCAAGCCCGCCCGGGCGCAGTCCCGGCCGCCTGTGAGCACGCCAGTCAAGTCGGGCGTATGCGTGATCATTGCGGCAATCATGATGCTGGCAGCCCCTTACGCCGGTACCGCGCTCCTCGTGGTGGCCGTCATTGTTTTTGTGGCCTCGTTCATAGCCTGGGCCTCGATACTCTCCGCACAGCCGGAGAAGCGCTCCCGCGGGGAGCTACCGCACCAGCCGGCACCTTGCGCGGGCGGTAAAGCATCTCAGCGTGCAGCATCTGCTGCCTCTGCCGAACAGCTCCCGCAGAGCAATCAGGCTCAGCGAAACACAGCAGAGGCCGTACGAAGCCGTCTTCCCCGCCCGCAATTGTCCGGCCTGCGGTCACCGCATCAATGGCGTCCTGGTGGGCGTCGGTACGCGATCGGTTGCGCCGACCGCTGAACCCGCCCGCCTGCTGCTGTCCCGGGCGCCGGGACGCCCGAGTCAAGGTGGTAGAGCGCGCGGGATATACACGGGATGATCTTGGCTGACGAGGTGGGCGCAGCCGCTGAAAGCGCAGGTGGCAAGACTGCCAGACAGGGAGTTATGCACGCTCTTGAAAACCGTTAGGAAGACCGGCTCCACAGCACGCACCAGGCTGATCGCCGATCCGCTTGCTGAGCGCCTTCCGGTCGATCTTCGCGTCCCGGCCAGCCGTGGCGTAGCCGTGTCGCACGTCGTTCAGGTCGATTTCTGGCAGACCGGCCGCCGCGGCGAGCTTCTTGAACCGTCGCGTGATCATGTCAGGGTGCGGAGCCCTGCCGTCCTCCCAGCAGAACAGCACGCCATGATCGTGGTAGTCCGGCCCGAACTCTCGCCTCTCCTGGTCGAGCATCTCGACATGCGTCTTCAAGACGGCCAGCGTGAACGGGTCGAGTGCCAGCACGTGCTGAGCGTTTTCCGTCTTGCTGTCCGACTCGCCTCTACCATCGTGCGGCACGTCACCGTTACACCCCGATCGAAACGCCTATCAAGACCGTTACCGCAAGCCGGAGGCACCTCACATATGCGCTGGCCACAGGTCGATTACATTTCCTGGCACCAGATAGTCAGGCGAAGGACCGAACCGACGGCGTTCCCGCTTTTACGCTCGCGCACCTGCGGGATCACCGTGGTATTGATGGCGGTGCCCATGGGGGCGTTGGAGGAGCCGTCTAGTCTGGTGTGGTAGGCGATGAACTCGCGGGCGTGTTCCTCGGCGGGCTCATCGTCGCCGAGCCAGGTGTAGCAGGTGGCGGCGTCTAGCCGAGGTACTCGCACATTTGCTCGCGTCCTTCGCGGAGGCGACGCTCGATCGACTCCGGAGCGAAATCGAAGGGGGTCTCCCCAACCGGTTTCTTTATGTCGACCGCATGTACATTCCGGACATGGTCGTATCCCATGACCTTCTCCCAGTCCTCGTCCATGAGATCTGCCAGGAGTCCTGCGAGCTCTGGGGGCTGTCGCTCCGCGGACAGTTCTTTACACTTTTCCAGTATTATTCTTACCTTCTTCAGTACGCTGATGAAGCGTCCGTAACTCTCGGCCCTTTTCGTATCGGTTTCCAGGTTGTTCTGCAGGAGCATCTCGAACCCCCGCAGCTCCACTTCCAGAAGGTTGGTCGGCTTGGCCGGCTCATATCCGGTGTTGACGTCGATCACGTAGATCGGCATCGTCTCGGCCTCTGCCTTCGTCAGATTGTCGATGACCGGATGGAGGGGCGTGTTATCGGTCAGGCCGCCGTCCCAGTAGAACCGGTCCCCGATCACCGTCCAGGGGAGACCTCCCGGGAAGCTGCCGCTGGCCAGCACATGCTCCACTCCGAAGAGCACGGCCGGGTACTCCGGCCTCCGGGGAAGCTTCTCCGGAGGAAGGTTGCTGAAGTAAGTGGTCTTGCCGTTTTCGACGTCGCTCGCCGAGACGAACAGCCGCATGTGCTCCCAATCGCGCACCTGATCCCAGTCCAGGCGTTCAAGCGTCTCCTTGAGCGGCTTGTTCTCGGCCACGTATGTCCAGTTCGGAAAATTCCAGTAGTCCAGCCGCGGCCTGTACATATGAGGGACTCCGGATAGCGCCCAGTAGTGCTCGATCGGGCCCGGTACCGGAAGCTTCGGGGTCCCGAATTCTGTCCACATAGCTCTAAGCACGTCCGCCGGGTAGGTCTTCGCCGCGGCGAGCGTCACCGCATTCAACGCACCCGACGAAGCCCCCGCGACAATTGCGCACTCCATGCCCCTATCGTAAAGGCATTCGATCGCGCCGGCCTCGTAAGCGCCAAGAGCGCCACCCCCCTGGAGCACGAGCCCAAACTTCTTCTTCTCCGGACTGCCCGCGCTGTCCGTTTTTGCCGATACCGATGTTTCTGCGTTCGCCATGGCAGCATCCCTCCGCGCATCGACGAGGTTCTGGTAACCCATCAGAACCGTCTGGTTACCTTTCACGCTGTGCCGCCGCCATGGCACGCGCTAGGGACGAAAGGCCCCTGTATCGCTCGGTAAGTCACTTGCTACTCTACGTTACAGAAAAGGGCAAGATCCCTTCTGCCTGCGGGGTCATTGATCTGCAGCGTGGTAGCTATCGGGTTCGGGGGACGGGCCTGAGCAGGACAAAGCGCGGTCATGGCGCCGGAGGAAGGTCCGGTGGTGTGCTCGATGCGCCTGTCGGCGTGCGGCCTTGACAGTCCTACCCGCCGCAGGGCGCGGGCGCCGCGAGCCGGGGAGGACCGCGGGTGTGGCTGGCGGATGCCGTGTCAACCGTGCCTGCCAGCCGGGTGGAGCACCCGGGTAACCACAGGTATGCCTTCCGGGTCGGCACCTGCCGTGAGCAGGCGAAACTGACGGTAGCTGCCGCCGCGGCCGTACCTGAAACGGGACCTTGGCCCGCTCACCCTGCTATAGGAACGCCAACTCGACTGTGCATTCTGGTTTCGCTCCGCCGTAGCGCCTCGCGAGGTAGGACCTTGGCGGCCCGCTCGCGCGCCCAGGGGCCGCCGCTCATCCTAAGCCCATGACGATTGCCCCGCCCCTGTCCACATGCGGCCGGTTCATCGTGGATGCCAACGGGCGCCGGGTCCGGCTGGCCGGGGTGAACTGGTTCGGCACCCATGAGGATCTCGGTGTTCCGCCGGGCCTGGACCGTGTGCACCGAGCCGCGCTGGCCGAGACGATCGCCAGCCTGGGGTTCAACAGCGTCCGGTTCCCGTTCAGCGTCTGGATGATGGGCCGCACATCCGTGGTCCCGGACCAGTACCTCGCCGCGAACCCCGACCTGCACGGGTCGACGCCCATGCAGGTCTATGACGCCTGTGTAGCGGCGCTGACCGGCGCGGGGCTGATCGTCATCCCGAACTGCCACATGCTGTTCGGCGGCTGGTGCTGCGCCGACAATGACAACAACGGCCTGTAGTACAACGACAGCTGGCCGGCCGCGAAATTCACTGCGGCCTGGCAGAACATCGCGAAACGATATGCGTCCAATCCGCTGGTCGCGGCGATGGACATCAAGGACGAGCCGCGCCCGGCGACCGTGGACGGCAGGAAACTGACACCCACTTGGGGCACCGGCGGCAGCGGCACCGACTTCGCCGCCATGTACACGGCAACCGGGAACCTTATCCACCAGATCAGCCGGCATGTCCTGATCATCTGTGAGGGGCTGGGCTATGCCGCTGACCTGACCGACGTGGCGGCGCACCCGGTACGCCTGGCCCGGCCCGGTAAGGTCGTGTACAGCCTGCATGACTATGCGTGGTACCACCCCGCGAACCAGTCCCAGTCGGCATTCTTCACCCAGATGGAACGCCGGCGGATGCATCCTTTCCCGGGGTCTCGCCCCGGTCTGGCTAGGGGAGTTCGGCACCGACACCGGGTCGCTGGCCAACTTCGGGCTGGCGCCGTCGTCGCGGGTCGGAAATGCCGCCAACAGCGTGTGGTGGAAGAACATCCACGCCTGGCTGACTGCGGCCGACGCCGACTGGTGCTGGTGGGGGCTCAACCCCTCCCATGCCAAGGGCACCACGCCGGTGACCAATCAGCTCCAGTACAACTGGGGTGACCGCGCTATCGACGGCCTGCTGGCCCAGGACTGGAGCGGCGTGGCGAACCCAACCGTCCTGGGCTTCCTGCAAGCCATGATCGCCCCGCGCACTGGGCCGGGCGTGAGCTAAACACTCGCCCCGGCCGGCGGCTGTGGGAGCCAGGGTGGGAGCTATCCCAGCGCCCTGCCTGCTGCTGCTTCGGACGGATCTGAACCGCGGCGAGCACGTAGCCGGGCATGCGAACCGATCTGAACTGACTTGGAAGGCGTCCGGGTACCTAGCTTGCGGTGGCGGCCATGGTGAGGGATGTCTGTTCAGGGCGCGGCGGCAGCAGGGACGGCTGCTGAGTGTCCATTGGCGCTGCTGCGCGGGGGTCCTCCGTGTTCCAGCAGCAGGAGCGCCATGTCATCGTGGGCGTGACCGCCGGTGTGCTTGTCCACGGCTCTCATCAGGGTGTCCAGTGCCTGGTCGCAGTCGTATGCGAGAAGCGCCGCTTCGATCGCGTCTTCGGGGAGGAAGCGCCCATGGGCGTCGCGGCTTTCGACAAGCCCGTCGGTGTAGAGCAGGAGTCGGTCGCCGGGCGACCAGGTCACGGTGAATGCGGTGAAGTCATCCTCAAGGCCAAGCGGCAGCGCGGCCTTCCCCTCGGTCAGCGGCCGCAGGTCGCCGCCGCAGCACAGCAGCGGCGGGTGATGACCGCAGTTGACAATGGTCAGCTTGCCGGTGGGCGTGATTTGTGCCAGCGCGGCGGTGACGAAGTCCTCCGCGCCCAGGTGCGGCTTGATGGCCCGGCCGACTTCGCTCGCCACGTGTTCCATGGCGGGCACTGCGACCGCGCTTCGCCGGAAGGCGCTGAGCACGTGCCTGGCGAGCAGGACGGCGTCCAGGCCCTTGCCGCGCACGTCGCCGATGATTACCCGGATCCCGCGCCCGGTGGGGATGATCTCGTACAGATCCCCGCCGATCGAGGCCTCGCGTGTCGCGGAGCGGTAGCGGGCGGCGATGGTGATCCCTGTCATCTCTGGGGGCAGCGGCGGAAGCAGCGCGAGCTGCGCGGCCTCCGCGATCGCGGTCATGCGCGCCAGGCGTTCCTCACGCCGGCGGCGCATACCCGCCACCACGACCGCCATCGCGCTGATGGCGCAGACCGCCGCAACCCGGGTCCAGTAGGCCATATCCCCTGCGGTGCCATGCCACCAGCTCTCCCAGATGGTGAGCGCCACCGCGGCGCCCGCGAAGACGGCCGTGCGGCGTTCGTCAGCGACGGTGGCTACGATCAGTGGCGCGAGGCTGAACAGCGAGTACACGGTCACGCCTGTGGTCGCGTGGAGCACGCTGAACACGACCAGCCAGACGACCGCCACGGCCATTGCGACATGCTGGGCCGACGGACGCAACCGCGCCGTCACTCGGCTCCTCCTGCTGGCGCGAGCAGCTTCATCGCGCTTCTCCCCCTGCTTCACCGAGTTCTCCGCCCGGTTCGGAAAATACTGTAGCGACGTGGCCCGCCGCCGCGAGGTCCGGGCTTGTGGCAGGTGGCAGCAGCTTGTGGCAGGTGGCAGCAAAAGCGTCTGCCCGACGTCGACAGAACAGCGTAAACACTAGCAGAGCAAGTCCGATCGCCGCGGGCGAATGGCCCAACAAATCCGGTCGCCGTACGCGCCAGCAGTTCGCATCGAGAGGCGAGGGCGAGACGGTCACCTGTCTGACCGCTCAGGGCACATCGAGGGCAGATGCGTCGCAACGCGCCGGATAAAGGCGAGAAAGATCGAGAACCAAATCCCGAGGTCAGCGCCCTTCCCGTGCGGAACGCCTGGTTGCCTCAACTTGTGAGACAGTTCGTCAACAACCGCCACGGCCCGGCTGTGCGGCCTCCTTGATCCCGAAGCATGGTCCAGTGGCCTCTACCAACCGCGTTGCAGGAGCAGCCGATCGAGGGACTCCTCATAGCAACGCAGCATCCGGGGCGCGCCCCATACGCTCAACCCGATCTGCTGCCTACGTGCACGCCGGAGAATGGATAGGCAGGCGGGGGCCTCCACGCGTCCGCCGTCCGAGGTGACCGTGCGACGCGAGCTTGGCGGGGCGCCGATGGGCCAGGTGGTGGCGTGAAGATCGCGTGGGTTCCGGTGCGTCGCCAAATGACAAGGGGCTGCCCGGCGATCCGTTCCGTGCCATGGCTGAAGGTTGCGCGCTGCTCCCGCCAGTGGACGACAGGTTCAGCGCTCGCCGTGGCACCTACCGGGTGATCTACCGGATCGATGATAAGGCGCGGGTGGTGACCGTAGTAGATGTCGCCCACCGCCGCGATGTCCACCGAACCTGAGCTGCGCGCAGTCCGCGCTGTTGCCGAATAGCCCTTTTTTTGTACTTCTATCAAGGCGGCGCCCGCGGCGCGCTGCGCGCGCCGTCAGCGCCCGGCCTCAGCCTTGGGGAGCCCGGCCGGCGCGCGCCGGCCCTCACGCCCGAGGCTGCCGCTGATCAGGCCGGTTCATCTGCCGCCGGCCGGTGCGGCGTGCATGTCGTCGTCCCCGGCGATCTAGTGTCCCGCTCCCAGCCGCCGGGTTTAGGTCGCTCCCTCCGGTCGCGTCCACGCGACCGGCTTCGCCGAACCCAGGCACGGCATCCGCTCGCCCGGGGTTTCGGCGCCTGCGGGAAATCGGGGGCAGGTCGGCAATCCGGCGCCGAGCAGGTCCGCGGTGAGCCGGCGGCCGGACCGCGGGCCTTTCTGCAGCGCAGGCAGGTACCGGCTGCCGGGATCCGGGGGCTCCTGGCTGGCTCCGTCCCGCCGCCGGCCCGCCGCTTGGCTCTACGTCATAAAGTTCCCGGGCCAGCCGGTTCTGGCCATTCCAGTGGATCGAGAGCGGCTGGCTGCTCGCGCTGTCAGCGCTGCTCATCGCCAGGACCATCTGGCTGGTGCGCCGCCGGGCAACCTGAGCCGCCTGGCAACCACGGCACCGGATGACAGCAACCCGGGCGACCCGCTGTTCCCCAACGGCACCATAACCACATCCGGCGAGGCCACGCGCAGCAAGCCCCGCGATTGACACCCCGTTATCGCCGCGCTCATCGCAGAATAAGCGCCCACGTCGGCACCCTGAACACCAGACCCCGCCCGGCCACGCCCGGCGGGGTCTTTTCATATCGCGCACACGGCCAACCTGTCCGGGCTGGCGATGGGCTGAGTCCCGTGGGCACGCGGCCGATCTGCGCGCCGAAGCCGATGGTGCCGGGCTTGGCGAAGGCCGGTCCGTGTTGAGCTGCGCCTTGACGGGTTCACCCTCGGGCTCGTGCCGCACCGTGCGGCGCGGCTATGTGCCCTGGGCCAATTTCGGCTCGCGCAGCTCGATCCGCCCGCTGCCAGCCAGGAATATGCCAAACAGGACGAGGTGGCAGTCGCCAGGAACGTGGGCGGTCACCTCATGCTGGGCCCAGTCCGGGGTGGCGGCAGCGGTGCTGATGGTGGTGCCGGCGTCAGCGAGCACGTCGTCCAAGTTCAGCGGGTTGCTCGGGCCTGGTCCGGCCCCGGGAGTCTCGACCCGCACGAACAGCCCGGCGGGACCCGCGTCACCGTCCCTGCGGAGCCGGCCCCGGAAGCTGACGACGCTGCCCCGGTAGTCGTCGGCCCACATGAACTGGGCGAGGATGGCGAAGCCTGCCGGATCCGGCGTCGCGGCGTGCAGCACGGCCGTGCCGTTATCAGCGGCCGCCGCGTAGTCCTTCCAGTGGTCCTCCGAGTGCTCCCTGAAGCTGCCGTCGAGCAGCCATCCGGACAGGCCCTCGGCGAAGGCCATGTTGCGCGGCTCATAGCGCGGCCTGCGCGGGCTCAGCTCGCTGGCCGTCTGCTCGGGGGCCCCGGCGACGGGCCCGGGCACGGTGCCGGGCTCGGAGTCCGGTGCGGAGCCGGGTGCCGCTGGCACCGCCAGCCGGTCCATCACCGCGTCGGCCACCCGGATCGGCGTGCCCGCCGTGATGGCGATGCCCAGGCCGTCAGGCAGCCGTGCCGTGACGTTCCCGCTGCCGGCCGGGCCGGTGAGCCCAATCCGCGCCACGGGCACCCCGGGGCCGAGCTCGTCGATGTCCACGCTAGTCATCCTGGCCCCGGCAGCATGCAGCAGCTGGCGGGTGAGTTCCTCGGCGGTGCTGGCCTTCGCCCCGGCGTCCCGGATGGTTCCGGCGTTCTCGTCTTCCGGGTTCCGCCGCTCGAAGATCGCCGAGATCCGGAGGCCGTCGGGCCCGGGCAGCCAGATGGGCAGCTCCCGGTGGCCGGCGTCGTCAGCGAGCACGATGACGTGGGTGGGGTAGCGGTCTGGCACCGGGCCGGGCGGGATGCGGCGCTCGACGCGCGCGACGCGAACAGCGGTCATGGGGGTCCTCCTGCCTGAGACGAGATCAGGGCGGTGCTCGGTGAGGTAGTCGCGTAGCCGCAGCCGGGCCTTGTGCAGGCTGGCCCTGGCCGCGCCGGGCGACCCGCCAGCCTGGCCGGCCGGCATGTCGGCGTAGTAGTGCAGGGCGACCGCGTGCCGCTGGCTGGCGGGCAGGCTGGCGACGGCCGCGCGCAGCGCGTCAGCCCGGTCCAGGTCCTCTGCCGAGGGCTGGCCGTCGGTGGCGGCCGGGTGGAGCGGTTCTGGCCAGTCGGGCAGCAGGGCCACCTGGGGGCCTCGTCGCAGCGCGCGGCAGGCGTTAAGCACGATGCCCGCCAGCCAGCCTGGGAACCGGTCCGGGTCCCTGAGCCGGTCCAGTGCCAGGAACGCCTGCAGGAACGACTCCTGGACGATGTCGTCCACGTCGCTCGGGTTGGCGCACAGCCGCCTGGCGCGGGCGCGGGCCATCGGCAGGTGCCGCTCCACCAGCAAGCGGAACGCCACCGCGTCGCCGTCGCGAGCGAGCCGGACGAGGTCGCCGTCGGAGATCCCCTGACTCATGGCGCCGCGGCTTGGCGCAGTGCCGGATTTCCCGGTGCTTGATTTCCCAGTGCCGGATTTCGCAGCTCGACCAGGCCGGGGCCGGTGAGCTCGATGCCGAACGCGATCATGTTGGCGTCGCCAGGGACCAGCGCGGTGATCTCATGGCGGGTCCATTCGGTGCGTCCGGAGACGGTGACGCTGCGGTCCTCACGGATAGGCCCGCCCCGCCACCCATCCGGCGGGTATCTGTCGACCAGTAGGCGCAACCCCGCCTGCTCGGTCCGGGGATCGGTGCGGATCTCGCCGCTGAACGTCACCGCCCCGCCCCGGTAGTCCTCGGCGTAGATTGCCTGGAGCAAGAGGGCGCTTGCGGCGGGCCGCTGGACGGCCGACGACAGGGTCGCGGACTGGCCCTCGACGCCGGCCATGTAGCCTTCCGGAACCTCGCGGTGGACGATGTCGATAAGGTTCCACCGGTCCAGCCCGTCGGCGAAGTCCATGTTGCGCGGCTCATACCGGGGCCGCTTGCCGGGCATGGACCGCTCTCTGGCGGCGGGCGGGACGCGGTCCAGGAACGGGGTGAGCAGGTCATCACCCGCGACTGGCGCGCCCAGCCGGTCCATGACCGAGTCCGGTACCCGGATCGGGGCCCCCAGCGGTGACCGCGATGGCCAGTCCAAGGCCAAGGCCAGCAGTGACGTGCCTGGTCCCGGAGCGGCCAGTGAGCTCCACGCGCGCCACGGTCACCTCCGGGCCCAGGGTGTCGGCGTCAGGCAGGGTCACGTCTATGTCAACCCCGGTGACGCTGGCGCCGGCCACTCCCAGCAGCCGGGTCGTGAGCTCTTCGGGGACGGCCACGCTCACGGCCTCCTCGGGTGGCCGGTCCCGCAGTTCCACGAGCCGGGCCAGGTCGTCCACGCCCGGCTCGGTCCCGCCGCGCAGCCAGATCGGCACCGCGCGGTGCCCTACGTCGTCGGCGAGCACGACCAGGTGGCCAGCAGTAAGGATTTCCCCGTTCGGCAGCTTCCCGGGCAGGGGTTCAGCATGCGCGACGCGGACGGTGGCCATTGGGCATCCTCCCAGGAGCGATGACGAGGCGAAAGCCCCTCACCTTCCAGTGTCAGCCAGCCCTTCGAGCGTTACCCGCCCCGCAGGCCGTTAGGCCCGGCCCCCGGCTGCCCCTGCCAGCATCGGGTACGGTCGACCAGAATCGATCTGGTGATGCTCGTGAGGAGCCGCCCGGTGAGCGGCATCTCAGGAGTTATCCGCACCGGCCCTCCAGACGGCCAGACGGCACGCGGCCGTTCGCTGAAATGTGTATAGAGGAAGCGTCCGCCCAGCCAGTAGTCGTAGACCCGCGCGATGTGCGCCGTTCCGGTATCGAGCCGCACTGCCCGCAGGCAGGCATGCCCGTACCGGGCTGCCCGCCGGGAGCGGGCGCTTGTACGACGGTGGCGCGTGCCCGCGCGGCACGCGCCACCGTGCCCTCCTCGCGGTGCCCGGCCTGCGGCCGGCCCGTCCCCGGGACCGTCCCCTCCGGGCGGGGCGGGCACCGGGACGTATCGACGCGTGGCTTCGGGCCGGGTGTCAAGCCCGCCGCCGCTCGGTGCCGGCGGACTTGACGTGGCGGGCGGAGCGGAGCGTGCGTCGTCCCGGACCCACGGACGGGCCGCAGCCGGGAACGCGCACCGCTCCCGGCCGGCCCCCCGCCACCCCGGCCGAAGGACCCGGTACCCCGGGTGACCCGCTGCTGATGATCGATGAGGTGATCGCCGGGCTGCGGGTGTCCCGGGCCGCGTTCTACCGCTGGCGGCGGCAGGGAGCCGGCCCGGCGGTCGTGCGGCTGCCCGGCGGCGGCGTGCGGGTCCGGCGCAGCGCGCTGAGCGCGTGGCTGCGCCGCCTGGAAGAGGACATCCCAGCAGAGGAGACAGGAGCAGATGGACAGTTACGACGTCAGGTTCTGGGACATCAAGAAGCTCGGCAACGGCGCCGGAGCGCATGCACAACATCGAGGAAATCGCAGGCCACGACGCGGATCGGCTAACGGAGGGGCAGCCGATCCTCGCGGGTGGTGTGTACCTTGTCGGGACCGTTATCACGCCGGACGGCAAGGCCGACCGGGCGCCCATGAGAAGGGTGGGTGACGTCGTTCACGATCGCCAACGAACATGTTCGGCCAGCCGATCGGTGCCGGGTCGGCATGCGATCCGATCGTGATCGCACCGTTACCATATTCCAGCCTTATGTTTGTTACTCCAAAATTGGTGACGAGGGCATCGGGAGCTCGGTAGCGAGCAGGTGATGAACATGCGGACAGGGAAGACACGCGCGGTCGTGGCGACCTTGATGTGGCTCCTGCTGCTGCTCACCGCATGCACTCACGCCACCAAACCCGTTCCCCCACCGGTAACGCTAGGCTTTTGCGGCAGCACCCCTCAGGGGGTGCGGCTCTTCCAGAGGTAGCCGATTGTGGTGTTAATCGGGATATAGCGGATGTTTCCGGAGTGTCCCGGCATATGGGTGTATAGGCCTGGTGCTGGCGGGGAAGGTGCGCAGGCAGGGGGCTTGCGGGGGTTCCGTGCTGCCGGCGGGCGGGGAGCGTGGTGCCGGGGTGCGTGCAGGGGAAAGGCCACCGCCTTCAGTCTTTGTGGCGTCTGAAACACACGAAGAAGGAAGACGGTGGCCGTGGACGCCAGCATTGCATATTTCCCTCCGGCCGTGGCGGCCGGCGGGCAGCCGGAGGCGGGAGATCTTGAGGACGCGCTGTTCAGTACGGTCCGCGAGCACGCGGAATCGATGATCTGCTGGGCGAAGTCCGGGGAGGCGCTGGCCCTGGAGCATGACCAGCTCGAGGAGAAGACGCTGGCGGGCGGATACGAGCTGATGCGGGTGCTGGCCGAGTCGCACATGGCACTGCGGGCGGCCCGGGAGCAGCGCCGTGATGACGTCGTGGACGCGGACGGCGATGCGCGCGCGACCGCCGAGGACGGCCAGGAGCACACCAGGGTGATGATCTTCGGGCCGGTGCGCACCTCCCGGATCGCCTACCGCAGGCGCGGCAAGGCGAACCTGTACCCGCAGGACGCGGCCCTGAACTGGGCGGGCCTGCACTCGTACTCGGCCGGGGTGGAGAAGCGGGCGGCGAAGGCGTCCGCGATCGTCCCGTTTGAGCAGGCCGCGGCGCAGGTCAGCGCGCAGGGCGCGGTCACGCTCGGCAAGCGGCAGGCCGAGGAACTCGCCATCGGCTCCGCCGCCGACTTCGACGCGTTCTACGCATCCCGGCTGCCGGAGCCGTGCCCGGCGGAGACCGGGCTGCTGATCACCGCGGACGGGTCCGCGTTCCCCGTGCTGCCGGAGGCGCTGCGCCCGGCCACCGCGAAGGCTGCCGCTGCCCGCGCGAAGGCCGCGGCGGAAAGCGGCTGGCCCGATGATCCCGGTGACCTGCGCAAGTCCCGCACCCGCACCGCCGAGCTCGCCTGCGTCGCAGATATCCCCCCGGCCCCCCGCACCGCGGATGACATCCTCGCCGCCCTGTTCGGCCCGTCCCGTCAGGACCGCGGCGCCGCCCCGCGGCCCGCACCGGGCCCCCGGGCGGAAGGCAAGACCCTGGTCGCGTCAGCGCGGAAGCCCATCAGCGAGGTCATCGCGGACGCGTTCGCCGAGGCGGACCGCCGCGACCCCGGCCATGCCAGGCCCTGGTTCGCCGTCGTGGACGGCAACAATGCCCAGATCGCCGCCATCAATGCCCTCGCCGCGGAACGCCAGGTCACGATCCCGGTCCTGATCGATTTCATCCACGTCGTGCAGTACCTGTGGAAGGCAGCGAACAGCTTCTTCTACCCCGGCGACCCCGCGGCCCGCGCCTGGGTGAAAGAGCAGGCCGCCAAGATCCTGGCCGGGAAGCACCGCGACGTCCGCGCCGGGATCCGCCGCCGCGCCACCGCCTGGGGCTACAGCCCCGCGGAGCGCACAGGAGCCGACACCTGCGCGGACTACCTGGAAAACAAGCAGGACTACCTGGACTACCCCGCCTTCCTCAAAGCCGGCCGGCCCGTCGCCAGCGGCCTCATCGAGGGCGCGGCACGCTGGCTCGTCAAGGACCGCATGCAGGTCACAGGCGCCAGGTGGAGCCTCGACGGCGCCGAGGCCGTCCTCCGGCTCCGTGCCCTCGCCGGCAACGGCGACTTCGACGACTACTTCACCTTCCACCGCGAACAGGAGAAACGACGCAACCACGACAGCCGCTACCAGCAACCCCAGACCCGCGCAGCATAACCACCCGCGCCCGAATTGCCCCACCTTCAAAAGAGCCGCACCCCCCCTCAGGTGATGCCGGGCATTGTGCTGGTGGTCTGCAATACCGATGACATTACCGCCAGAAACTTGATCTGGTCGGACTGGGGAAAGCCGACCGCAACCGCCAAGGGCTCGGCAACGGTTGATTTGTGCGCCTACGAGGATTGCGCCAGCGGCGACTATGCCTCTGTCCCTATCGGGATAACCGTTTCAAAGATCGTGCACTGCCCAAAGAATACGTGGGCGTACTCGATGCTACGGTACGTGTTCCCTAATGGCTCGCCATTCCAGGGTGTGCCCGCCAGTGTGAAAACCCCGGGCTACTCCGCGGGACAAGACCAGCCTCTCCCGCCCGCGAACCAAACAGTGAGCCTCACCTGCTGACCGCCTGATCCGCAGGGATTTGAGCCACCCTCAGCAGGTCGGGCCGCCGGGACGGGTCGCGGCTGGCAGCACGCTTACAGTGACCTTCGCCAACTCTGACACCCGGTCGCACTAAATGCCCAGTCTCCGCAGCCGACGGTGAAAGGATGAGCCGACAGGCCGGAATGTGCGTGCCGCGCGTATTGAAAGGGCAGAAACTCGCCGGTCAGGAACCACATTTGTGCACGAGTTCGTGCACGGGATGCGACGGGACAGGCTGAGACAGCTGATACGCAGAAGGCTGGAAACAACTTCCCGCCGCGAGTCTACCGAGGTCAGCGCGGTGACCAGAGACGGCCCGAGACGGCAGAGACGGGCGTCGTGCGGCTCATAACCCAGAGGTCGCGGGTTCAAATCCCGCACCGTGCTGAAGCTGAGCAGCACGACGGGGGCCGGATCATCGGCGGCCCAGGGCACAGCCGCGGGAACGGCCCGGCGCTCGCTGGTGAGCACCGGGGCCCCGTGCACCACGCGCGGCCAGTCGATGACGGGTTCGCCGTCCAGGGCCAGCAGCGTGTTCACGTGGAACAGGTCGCGTTCACCCCACAGTTCGTCGAGGGACGGCAGTGCGTCGAATCCGGCCCGCTGCCGCGACTGGCTCTGCCTGACGAAGTTGGCCCGCCACGAGTCCATCAGCCGGTAGAAGAAGGTGTGGAGCATCACCGCGGCCGGTCGGCAGTCCTTGATGACGCTAGGTGACAGCGGCGAGGTCGAAATAGGCCCTATCCGGAGCGTGCGTCGGCTACTGTCAGAGGCAATTTACTTCTTGAGGTGACATGCAGCGCTTGCCAAGATCCCAGTCGTCGAGCGCGCGCCCTACAACAAGTGCAATCACGGCGAACTGAGGCCAAGGCTAAGGCTCGGCTGGCTATCGCGAGGAGGGCAAGTGATTGACATCGGGCCTTTGTTCGGCCTCATGCTAGCGATCGTATCGCCAGTAGTCGGAGTCTTTGTTTTGTACTGGATTATTCGTATAGCCGTCCGTCACGGAATCGAGGATGCTCGGCGCCGCAATCTGAGCCAGGCCAGGGAAGATATTAGCTGGGACCCGCGCCGCCCGTAATCATGGCTGACGCCAGTGCGGGCGCCTGACCCGTACGCCGTGACGAACAGGCTCGTAGTGCGTGGCTCTGCCCACCGCTTCCAGGCCTCGGGCCTGGTGGCTCGGCGGTCCGGGTCGGCTTGCCACCGGACGGGTCCTTCCTGTACTCGTCTGTGATCTGGTGAAGTCAGCGATCCACCGAACGATCAACTTGGCGAGTGTTTCGCGGCCTCTTCCTGGCCTGCGCATGCTGGACACTGACCGTAGATGGCGAGCCAGGCTGGTGTTATTTTACGAATGTGGCACTTCTGCGGGCACCGCAGGTGCTTGCGCGCCTTGGACTAAACCGGGAACTTGTGGCGAACCGCGCGACGGTACCGCCCGGCTTCTGCGTCCAGGGAATCCGGCGGCGTCATGGGGTCGGGCTACTGTATTCCACTGATGAGGGAGGCCAGCACGGTGGAGCAGGATCGCCAGGCGCCAGACTTCCAGGCTCTGTTTGAGGCAGCGCCGGGCTCCTACCTCGTGCTGGATCCCGGCCTGCGCGTAGTCGCGGTCAGCGACGCCTACCTGCGAGCTAGCATGACCGAGCGGGCCGCGATCCTCGGCCGGGGTCTGTTCGAAGTATTCCCGGACAACCCCGCCGACCCTGAGACTGCCGGTGTCCGCAACCTGAGCGCGTCGCTGCAGCGGGTGATCCGCGATGGCGTGACCGATGCCATGCCGGTTCAGAAGTACGACATCCGCAAGCCCGAATCTGAAGGCGGCGGATTCGAGGAGCGGTTCTGGAGTCCGGTCAACTCGCCGGTCTTCGGCCCCGGCGCGGAGGTGGCCTACATCATCCACCGGGTCGAGGATGTCACCGAGTTCGTGCACCTCAAGGAGGCCGGTAACACACAACATCAGCTCGCCCGCGAGCTGCGGTCGCGTGCCGATGCCATGGAGGCGGAAGTCCTCCAGCGGACGCGGGAGGTAGCCCTGGCTGAGCTGCGCGCCCTGGTGCGCGGGATCAATCCTCCAGTGCTCGCCGAACGCGGGCTCGGTGACGCCGTCCGCGCGCTCGCGCTGGACTGCCCTGTTGTCACCACGGTAGAAATCGACCTGCCCGGCCGCTTGCCAGCACCAGTCGAGGCGGCCGTGTACTTCGCGGTCGCCGAGGCCCTCACCAATGTCGCAAAGCACGCCGACGCGCGCGGCGCGCATGTCAGGGCGGTGCACTCGGCTGGCACGCTCCGGATTGAGGTCAGCGACGATGGCGCAGGCGGCGCCGATCCGGCCGATGGCACTGGGCTGCGGGGTCCTGATGATGAGAGCGTAAATCGGCTGGTGAGGAACCAGAGTTGTGCACGCATTTGTGCACCGACATCATCAGGATGATCTTTCTTATCGGGGTTCCCTCCGACGGGGTCCGGGCGGCTCGGGGGCCGAGGCTCAGCCCTCGGCTAGATAGCCGTACCGGTCGCGGAAGGCCTTAGGCGTGAGCCCTGAGGCCGCTGCGATCGGGCGGAGCTTCTCCGGATTCTTGAGGTCCTCGCGGTCCAGCCGGATCATGTACTCGCGGGCCACCCGGTACGAGCTCGACTCGACGTTCACCAGCCGGATCCGCACCCGCCCTGTCTCGG
>Ga0187814_10000187_pt1 | contig 17655 bp, 16 predicted proteins | sample NC_S_4_FD_132450 | JGI IMG/M metagenome (GOLD analysis project Ga0187814, IMG submission 132450) | Wetland sediment microbial communities from Neuse River Estuary, North Carolina, USA - ASW-S_4 | ecosystem: Environmental > Aquatic > Freshwater > Wetlands > Sediment | place: USA: North Carolina... | reverse complement strand
GTCGAGGATCAGGACCTTGTCCACGGGCTCTCCCTCACGATCGTCTGCGTCCGGTCCGAGCCCACCGAGATCATGGACACGGGCGTCTCGGTAAATTCCTCTATGAATTGCACATAATCGCGGGCCTCTCGTGGAAGCTCCTCCCAGGAGCGGAGGGTCTTGATCGAGGTCTTCCAGCCGGCGAAGCGCCGTAGCACCGGCTCCGCGGCCTCGAGATCGCGGACTGACGCGGGGAAGTCGTCGATGAGCTTCCCGCGCAGGCGATAGGCGACACAGGTTTCGAACTCTGCGAGGTCGTCGTAGACGTCGAGATGGGTGAGCACGAGGCGATCGATCGAATTGGCGGCGCAGGCGTAGCGCAGTGCGACTAGATCGAGGTAGCCGACCCGCCGCGGCCGTCCGGTGGTGACTCCGTACTCGTTGCCCGTGTCGCGGATGAAGGCCTGGAGGGAGCCGGGCGAATCGTCGGCGAATTCGGTGGGGAAGGGGCCGTTGCCCACGCGCGTGGTATAGGCTTTGAAAACCCCGAGCACGCGGTCGAGCCGCCTCGGACCGATGCCTCCCTGGGCCGCCGCTCCCGCGGCGCAGGACATGCCGCTCGACACGAAGGGATAGGTCCCGGTGTCGAGATCGAGGAGGGCTCCCTGCGCGCCCAACGCCACTCGTACGTGCTCTTCGAGGGCGTTGGGCGCGGAGGAGGGGCACGAGATCGACCGACATGGAGAGGAGACGCTCCCTCCAGGCATTGATGAAGGCGACGTCCTCGTCCTCGAGATTCTCGAGACGGCCGGGGTCGTCGAGGTCGGCTATCCGTATGCCGTCGCGGGACGCCTTCATGGAGTAGGCGACGCCGATGCCGCGCCCTGTGGTGCCGATCGGCCTTCGGCGCCTCGACTCCATCTCCTTGTCGATGCGCCGGTAACGCGGCAGCACGAGGTGGGCGCGGTCCGAGATGAACACCCTCCCCGCCCAGTCGACGCCGCGATCCTCGAGCCCCGCGAGCTCGGCGAAGAGGGCCTCGGGGTCTATAACCATGCCGGAGCCCAGGACGACGGTCTTGTCCGGGTAAAGGATGCCCGACGGAACGAGGTGCAGCGCGTACTGCTCGCCTCCGAGCACGATCGTATGACCCGCGTTGGCGCCGCCCGAAAAACGAACGATGTATCGCGCATCGCCCGCCAGATAGTCGACGATCTTGCCCTTGCCCTCGTCGCCCCACTGGGCCCCGATCACCGCTACGTTCATAGCCTTCCCTCCCACTTTGGCCTTTTCGGCCGACCGACGGAGCCTCGAGTATAGCCGGAAGCGGCTTCGCGCAACCATTGCCCTTCGCGCCTTTTGCGCTCCGGCGGCGCTCAGGGTCGCGAGTAGTTGGGCGCCTCCTGGGTGATCGCCACGTCGTGCGCATGGCTCTCGCGCAAGCCAGCCGCCGTGATCTTGACGAAGCGGCGGTAGCCGCGGAGCTCGTCGAGGTTTCTGCAGCCGCAGTAGCCCATGCCCTTGCGCAGACCCGCGCTCAACTGGTGAAGGAAGTGCCTGAGCTCCCCCTTGTACGGCACGCGCCCCTCTATCCCCTCGGGCACGGGAGTCTCGTCCTTCGCTATGCCGTAGCGGTCGCCTGAGCCGTCCTTGAGCGCGCCCATCGAGCCCATGCCGCGGTACTCCTTGTATATCCTGCCTTCGAAGAGGACCTCGCGGCCGGGAGCCTCCTTGAGGCCCGCGAGGAGGTTTCCAACCATGACTACGGAGGCGCCCGCCGCGATCGCCTTGACGATATCGCCGGAGTATTTGATGCCGCCGTCCGCGATCGCGGGGATGCCCGCCTTATCGGCCTCCTCCGCGCACCACAGAACGGCCGTGAACTGCGGCACGCCGACGCCCGCGACCACGCGGGTCGTGCAGATTGAGCCGGGGCCCACCCCGACCTTGATCGCGTCGGAGCCTGCCTCGGCCAGGCGCCGGGCGCCCTCGCGCGTGGCCACGTTGCCGCCGATCACGGGAATGTCCGGGAAGCCGCGCTTTACGCCGCGCACGGCCTCGACGACGTTGCGCGAATCGCCGTGGGCCGTGTCGAGGACGACGAAGTCCACCCTCGCGGCTTTGAGGAGCGGCATGCGGATCTCGTAGTCCTGAGGCGAGACCGCCGCTCCCACCACGAGCCTGCCCGACTTGTCGGTGGCGGCCTTGGGGTAGCGCTCGTTCTTCTCCATGTCCTTGACGGTGATGAGGCCGACGAGCCGGCCGGATTGATCGACCACGGGCAGCTTCTCGATGCGGTGCTCGTCGAACTTGACCCGGGCGCTCGCAGGCGTGGCCTCGGGGCCCTCCGTGATTACGGCGGCGGTCATCGCGTTCCGGACCGGGGCGGAGTCGTCGCGGTGGAAACGGAGGTCCCGGGCCGTGATGATGCCGACGAGCCTCCCCTCCCCCTCGACGACCGGAAGCCCCGTGACGCGGTGCCGCTCCATGATGGCGCGCACGTCCTTGACGGTCCTGTCCGCCTCGACGGTGACGGGGTTCTCTATGATCCAGTTCAGGTAGCGCTTGACCGTGGCCACCTGCTCGGCCTGGGCCTCGGGGCTCAGGTTGCGGTGAATGACGCCGGCTCCTCCTTGAAGCGCGATTGCCACCGCCAGCCGATCCTCGGTGACGGTGTCCATGGCTGCGGAGAGGATGGGGACATTCAGCATGACCTCCCCCGCGAGGCGGGTGCCCAGATCCGTATCGCGGGGGAGGATCTCCGAATATCCGGGGACGAGGAGGACATCGTCGTAGGAATAGGTCTCTTCGAACACGGCTCACTCCCGGCGGCGGCGGCCCCGGAGCCGTCTCCAGCGGCGCCCGAAGCGTGGCTCCGGACGCCTTAGGCCGCGGCGGCTTTGATGCCGCGAGCGGCTCTATGCGGAGCCGCTCGCCCGGCGGCCCCTGGCGTAAGTCCGCCGGCTGCCGGCCCGGGCCGGCGCTGCCGGTCGGACCCTCGATCTCTACTGCCCGGCGACGGCGCTTTCGCCGGCCGCGCCCGCGGGAAGGAAGGCGCCCATGAGGGCGCGGTACCTCTCTCCGATGGCGCGCGCCTTTTCCGCGGCCCTTCCGCGGTAGCGTTCGGGAGCGGAGAAAAAGCCCTCCGGGTCCGCGACGCCGAGGGCCGCGAGCCTGGCTTGCACGGCCAAGGAGGCCTCGGGGTCCCGAGCGAGGGCCTCGTGGAGGGCCAAAGCGTCGCGCTCGGCCGCGAGCGTTATGCGACGCAAGAGCTCGTGGGCATCCGGCCTGCCAGACTCGGCGAGAAGGATATAGGCCGGCTCGGCCAGAACGGCGCCGCCGGTCATGCGGAGATTCGCGGCCATCCGAGCGCGGTCGACCACGAGGCCCCGTAGCACGCCGAGCATGCGGTTCGCGGCCGCCGCGAGGCCCGCGATGAACTCGGGCACGAAGCGCTCGCTCGCGGAGTTCGTAAGATCGCGCTGGTGCTCGGAAATCTGATCCATGAGAAAGGTGATCGCGCGGGGGAAGAAGGTCTTCCACAGGCTCTTCACGTGCTCGCTGTTCCAGGGATTGCGCTTCTGCGGCATCGTGGAGGAGCCGACCTGCCCTTCGCCGAATGACTCCCGCACCTCGCCGATCTCGGTCCGCTGCAGGTTCCTAAGATCGTCGGCCAGATTGGCGATCACGCCGAAGGCGAGGTCGAGCTCCAAAAGGAGCCTGGCGAGGTGCTCCGGCTCGACGAGCTGGGTCGAGTGCTCGGAGGCTTTCATGTCGAGGCGAGCGAGGAAGCGGCGCTCGACCTCCTCGGGGTCGGCATAGGAGAGGGACAGGGCGTTGTAGGCGCCGACGGCTCCGGCCAGCTTCCCCCGGAGATCCGCGGCGAGCTCGTCGGCTCGCAGGATGCTGGCGCCGAGCCTGCTCGCGTATTCGGCCATTGCGAAACCGAAGGTCAGCGGCACCGCGTGCTGGCCGTGCGTCCTGCCCACCTGCGGCGTCTCGGCCTCGTCGATCGAAAGCCTGCAGAGCTCGAGCTCCAGTTTCGCAAGGAGTGGAAGGAGGACCTCGCGCACGGCCGCGCGAATCGAGAGCGACCGCGCCGTGTCAAGGATGTCGGCGCTCGTCGCGCCGAGGTGGACGAGGGGGGCGAGGGAGGAAGGCAGTCTTCGCTGAAGCACATTCACGAGTGCGCGGATATTGTGACGAGTCGTCTCTTCCTCGGCGTAGACCTCGGCGGCATCGACGGCGAGGGCGGCCCGGTCTATGGCTCGCTGCAATTCTTCGGTGGCGAGACCGCGAAGCTCGAGGTGTGTGTGGAGGAGCGCCGCCTCGACTGCCGCGCATTGGCGGACCTGCGCGGCCTCGGAGAGCCTGGCGGACAAGGCGTCGAAAATGTCGTTGTTGGCTTTCCAGTAGCGATGGTCGAGAGGGGAGAGATTTTCGAAGATGTCACGGGTCTCCATGTCCCATCATGCCATGGAGCGCGGACGCGAATCAAGGTGCCCTTACTCGATCTCGAAACCGAAGCTCCGCAGAACGCCGAGTGCGAGCTCCATCTTCTCCTCTTTGACGAGGAAGTAGTCCGTATCGAAGGTCGAAATCGAAAAAATGCTGACATGGTAGTCCGCCAGCGGCTTCGCTATCGAGCTGATGACGCCGACGATACCGAAATCGAGGGGGCCGAGGACTTGGATCATCCCCCAGCCGCCCTCCTCCCGCAGAGATTCGCCCGGGCCCCGCTCGGGCACGAGGGCGCTCTCGCAGACGATGGACAGCTCGGATTCGGTGCGCGTCTGGCTGACAAAGCCCGAACTCGCCCAGGCAGGCAGGCTCTCGTCCGGATCGAGGCGACAAATCGAATAGCTTCCCCTCACCCGCTTCAGCGTCATGTTCCCTCCGTGAAAGCGATATCCGCGAAGGCCGACTCGCGCCCGCCGGCCTCCGCGTCGAGGGCGGCGAGCAGATCGTGTGGAGCCAAAAGGACTTGGAGGCCGCGCGCGCCCGCGCTGACCGATATCTCGTCGTACAGCAGAGCGCGCTCGTCTATCAGCACGGGGAAGGGCCTCTTGGTCGCGATGGGGGAGCAGCCGCCCCGGACATAGCCGGTGGTCGGCTGGAGTTCCTTCAAAGCGAGCATCTCCACGCTCTTGTTGCCCGACACCTTGGCGGTTTTCTTCAAGTCGAGCTCGGCGTCCCCCGGGACGCAACACAGCAGGACGCCCGTCCTGTCTCCCCGAAGGACAAGGGTTTTGAAGATCCGCCGGGCGTCCAGGCCGATTTTCTCGGCCGCGGAGCGGGCCGAGAGATCCGATTCCTCCGCTGCATAGGAAATTACGCGATGCGCGATGCCGAGCGATTCGAGAATCCTGAGGGCGTTCGTCTTCGCTGCCACGTTTATCTCTCCGACAAGGCGCGGCTCAACGCTTCTTTCGGAAAATTCGATAATTGAGCGCCGGGAATATATTGTTGCGCTTTTCCAGCCTGGTCAACCATTCCGTGCCGACCGTATTTGAACAGAGCATGTCGTATATCTTCCCAAAATTGGCCACGGCGTCCTCGACCTGGCGCCGCGCGAAGGCGCTCGCCCTTCCCGCGCGCATGAGCAGGGACCAGTCCGAGCACATCGCGAGCAGGACCTCGCGGGCGGCCTGGTTGAGTATGCGCTCTCGGAGCCCCGACTCGTCGGGGAAGCGCTCGGCGAGTTCGGTCATGCGCTCGGCTGCCTTGAACGTGTGGCGATAGATCCAGTCGTTGGAGCCGTCGAGCCAGACCTCGGCGTAGCCGCCGTCGCCCCACGAGGAGAACTCGGGCAGCGAGACCTGGCTCCGCGGCTGCGTCCTCTGGTACTCGCCGAGAGTGACGACGTCGAGGGCTCCGCCCACGGCCTGCCGAAACAGGGACTCGAGCCACAGCGTCCCCTCGAACCACCAGTGGCCGAAGAGCTCGGCGTCATAGGGGCACACCATGAGAGGCGGCCGGTCCATGAGCGCGCTCGTCTCCTGGGCCGCCGCGACGCGCGCGGCGAGAAAGTGGGCGGCGTGCTCTTTCGCGCGTGCCGCGGCCGCGGCCGGGTCGTAGGGAAGCTTGTCCGCAGTCTGCCCAGTCACCGCCCAGTACTTGAATCCCGTGTAGATTCTCGCGTCCTTCTCCTCGAGGAAGGGGCCAAGATAGTCGAGCGGAAGGTCGAAGCCGATATCCCTATAGAAGTCGCGATATACGGCGTCGGCAGGGTAGCCCTCCGATTCCGACCACACCGCCTTCGTAGCTTCGGCATCGCGGACGAACACGGTAAGTCCGTTGGGGCACTGGACCGGCGCGAAGGACCCCCTGCGGGGAGTCGGAGAGCCGAGGAGGGCGCTGCGCGTGGTGACGATCGTGTATTGCACGTTGTAGGCCCGGAGCGCGTCGGCCAGCGCGGGGTGCCAGCCGAGCTGCGGCAGCCAAAAGCCGGAGGGGTGTTTGCCGAAGGCCCGGCGGTGGGCGACGATCGCCGTCTCAATCTGGGCAGAGACCGCTTCCGGACAATCGACATACATGGGCAAAAAGGCGTGCGTGGCCCCCGAGGTGATGAGCTCGATTCTGCCCTTTTTGTAGAAATAGTCGAAGGCGCCGAGCACATCCCGGGAATAGAGCGTATCGAAGTCGTCGCGGTCCTGCCGGTAGAGCTCCGAATAAACCCGAACGACGGGCGCAAACACCGAGTCCGAACCGAGGCGCGACTCCTCCGAAGCCGCAAGTCGCTGCTGATTGTCGAGGTAAGAAAGGTAGCGCTCGCCAAGGAGGGCGTCGCCCAGCATGGAGAGGAGGGTCGGCGAGAGAGTGAGCGTCAGCCTGAACGGGACAGAATCGGCTTCCAGCCTCCGGAAGAGGCGGAGCAGCGGCAGATAAGTCTCGGAAAGCGCTTCGAAGAACCATCGCTCCTCGAGGAAACGCGGGTACTCCGGATGACGGACGAAGGGCTGGTGGGCATTGAGCACGAGCGCGAGCTGTCCGTTTGCCATTGTCCTTCCTTAGCTGGCTTCCCCAGGCTGGAATTCCATGCCGGGGGGAGTGATGCGAAGCGGGTTGTCGGGCTCGGATCTCTGGATGCGCAGGTACCCGATGCGCGCGAGCTGCAGGGGCCGCGCCGCCGACGAATCGAGTACATCGGGCCCGGGCTGGAGCTCCTGGCGGGGAGAGACGACGGTGTTGGAGCGAGCGAGGACCCGGAGACGCGAGCCCGCGGAGCCGTTCTTGCGGCTGCAAAGATCGATGCGAAATCGCATGGCCGAGTGCGGCAAGTTGATATACCACTGCAGATCATCGATGGAAACGGGAATGTCGAAGTGCTCGTGCTTGGTTTCGTCGCCCTCGGGGTTGAGCTCGACCACGCGGAGAAAGAGCGGCGACTCCGAGTCGACGCCGGTCAAGGCGGCTCTCTCGGCATCCGAAAGATCCCAGTAGGCGAAGGCCCAGCTTGGATCGCGCACCAGAGCCCGGATCATGGTCTCGTTGTAGCGCGCCTCGAGGGGCGGAAGGTCATCTATGGCCGCGTCGAGCTCGTCGAGCTCCGAGCCCGAGTATTTCTTTTCGTCGACATGCACGGCCTCGTCCCTGGCGGCTCTCCTATCCTCGGAATCCTCGACGAGGGCGTCGAGTATCTCCTCGACGACGAAAAGCCGCTCAAGGCCCACCGGGAGGTCGAGCCCCATCTTTTCCGCCAAGGCATAGAGCGCCTCCAGCGAAAGGGACTCGAGCTTCTCGGAATTCACGCTAGTATTCTGGAAAAGAAGAAGAAGACTTGTCAAGGCCGACCCCTGGGCGACTCTGCGCCGCTCGCGGAGTCTTCCCCGCCATCATTCGGCCGCCTTGGGACCCGAAAAGCCGTCCGGGCCACCCTTGCCCGAGGCTCGTCGCCGCCGACGCCTGCGGGGGCGACGAATCGTCGCCTCGGCGCCCGCCTCGGCGGTGAGGGGCTCCGCCGCGATCTGGTCCTTTCTCCCAGTCGAGCGCCGCTCTCCAGGCCGCGCACCGCGCTCCCCGCCGGGCTTTCGCGGTTTTTGCAGGGGAGAAACGCCGCGCCGCTTGAATACCACCAGGACCGCAGCCTCGAGCTCGACGCGGGGAGGATTGAGCGGGGCGAGGAAGAGGCGCGACTCGTGGACCGCCTCCCTATACGCCTCCGGAGTGTCGACAAAACGGTCGGGGCGGGTCTCAAGAAAGGGCTTGAGGTAGTGAGCGAGGAGGAGGGCGAGCCGCCTTTCCTTTGACAGATCGGAGGCCTCTGCGTCGAGCTCCGCGAGGGCCACGGAGAGGGCGGCCTTATATGAGGGCTGCTCGGCCGCGAGCGCGGCGGCGCTCGGCGCCAAGTGACGAAGGAGATTGAAGTCCGACAGGCCCTTCACGATGGCGCTGGAGACGCCAGAGGTCAGTATCTTCAAGAACTCCTCGGTGAGCCGCGAAGGGCTGGCCTCTGCGAGGAGTTTCGCATCGCGCCTGAGGGCGAGCCTTAGCGACAGGGGGATGCGAAAGCCGGCGAGCGAGGCGTACTTGACGCAGCGGATCATCCGCACGGGATCTTCCTTGAAGATCGTCTTGAGGGAGATGACCGGCCGGATGAGCTTGGCTTCCATATCCTTGAAGCCGCCCACGTAATCGACGAGCGTGGAATCGTGCGGATCGTAGTAGAGCGCGTTGAGCGTAAAATCGCGCCTGAGAGCGTCCTCGTCGATCGTCCCGTATTCGTTGCCGATCGTGCCGTTCGCGATCGAGCGGAAGGTGGACACTTCGAAGATTTTCGAGCCTGCGTAGACGTGTACGAGACGGAAGCGCCGCCCGATGACTCGGGCGCTCCGGAAGATGCGTTTGATGCGGGCGGGCTCGGCGGAGGTGACGATATCGAAATCCTTGGGGCGCCGGCCGAGGAGGAGGTCGCGGACCGCTCCGCCGACTATGTAGGCTTCGTGGCCATTCTCCCGCAGGCGCTCGACTATGCGGAGGGCGTCCGGATCAAGGTCGGAACAGGCGATCCGGTGCTCCGCCTGGGTGTACACGAGTGCCTTGGCCACGGGCCGGCCGTCTTCTGATCTTCGATAGCGGATGAGCAAAGATACGCCTCGTCGCGTGATCGGAATTGAAACAGATGCCGCCGCAGTATAGCCCTGAATCCCGGCAGGCGGTCAACGGGGCAGGTGAGCGCCGAGCCAGTCCAGCAGGTCCTTGGTCACGGCCTCGCGGTTCGTCTCATTCAAGATCTCGTGCCGGGCGCCCGGGTAGAGCTTCGTCTCGACCTGTCGGAGCCCCGCGATCCGCAGCCGGTCCTCGAGGGCGCCGGCGAAGCCCTTGGCCCCGCCCACCGGGTCCTCTGAGCCGGCCATGATGAACAGAGGGAGGGTCGGAGGAGTGCGGCCGAGGAGCCCCTTCGGCCTATAGAGCTCGGCGAGGGCGCCGAGAAGGTCTCGGAAGAGGCCGTCGCTGCAGACAAAGCCGCATAGCGGATCGGCAACGTACTTGTCCACCTCCGCGTCGTCGCGGGAGAGCCAGTCGAAGGGGGTGCGCGCGGGAGCGAAACCCTTATTGTTGGCTCCGAAGGAGAGGGCGCTCAGGATCGGAGCCCTGGATTTCGATCCCTTGAGGAGGCAGCCGAGGGCGGCCATCAACCGGCCAGCCAGCGAGGCGGCGGGGGAAGCGGGCGCGACAACCCCGGAGAGGGCGCAGGAGGCGAGCTCGCCGCCATAAAGGGCGGCATAGGTTTCGGCGAGGACTGAGCCCATAGAATGGCCAAAAAGGGTGAGTGGCAAACCCGCATATTCCGCCGCTGCGGCGAGCGCGATCTCATGGAGGTCGTCGACTACGCGGCGAAAGCCATTTCGATCGGCGAACCAGCCGAGAGCGCCTTCGGCGACGGTCTTTCCGTGGCCCCGGTGATCGGGGACATAGACGGCCCAGAGCGCATCCGTGGCCGCCTGCGCAAGGCGCGCGTAGCGCGCTCCGTGCTCGGCCATGCCATGGGCGACGAGAAGAATAGCCCGCGGCTCTTTGTCGGGGAGCCAACGGTGAACATAAATGGGCACCCCATCTCTAGCGCGATGCGTGAAATCCAGGCTCTTCATGACTATTTTCCTCTCTTTGAGTGCGTATTGTAGGACGCCGGGACCTCGGCGGCAAGGAGAATCCAGGAAGGGCATGGTTGGACAGATGGCCGCCGCGGGGCCGCGGCCGAATCTGCGCGGGGTCGCTCAAGTTCTAGGGAGGACCTGCCGATAATGGCAAAGAGGGTTTGCGAGACGGGCCGGGCCGGAGCATGGCTGGAGGCTCTTTCCCCTGTCCCTCTATATTTCGGCAAGCCGGATCGCTCCTTTAGCGATTTCGACAAGCCGCCGTGAAAGGAGGCGGATCGAGAGGCTCAGGATACGGACCTCTCCCGCGCGAGCGAGCTTCGGGCTTCGCATGAGCCCGGCCCGTCCACGCCGGCGACACAGGTATCGACGGGGCAAGGATGCCCCGTACGCACATCCAAGGAGGATGAACATGATCATCAACCACAATCTCAGCGCGATGTTCGCCGATAGGCAGCTGAGGATCACCAACGACGACACCGCAAAAAACATGGAGAAGCTTTCCTCCGGCATGCGCATCAACCGCGCCGGGGACGACGCTTCCGGCCTCGCGGTATCCGAGAAGATGCGGGCGCAGATCCGCGGCCTGAATCAAGCCTCGAAGAACGCGGCCAACGGCATTTCCTTCATCCAGACCACAGAGGGCTATCTCCAAGAGAGCCAGGACATCCTGCAGCGCCTGCGCGAGCTTTCGGTCCAGTCCTCCAACGGCGTCTACACCGACGAGGACCGCATGCAGATCCAGGTCGAAGTCTCCTCTCTCGTGGACGAGCTCGACAGGATCGCCAGTCACGCCCAGTTCAACGGGATGAATCTCCTCACCGGCCGCTTTGCCCGGGATACTGGGGGGAACGTGGTCACCGGCTCCATGTGGCTCCACATAGGCGCCAACATGGACCAGCGCACCAGGATCTACATAGGCACCATGACAGCCAAGGCCCTCGGCGTCAGGTCCGTCGGGGACGGCAAGATCATCTCCCTCAGCGATCCCGATGGAGCCAACCGCAGCATCGGCGTCCTCGACGAGGCCCTGAAGCGGGTGAACAAGCAGCGCGCCGACCTCGGCGCCTACCAGAACCGCCTCGAGCACGCGATCAAGGGCATCGATGTGGGAGCGGAGAACATGCAGGCTGCGGAGAGCCGCATCCGCGACACCGATATGGCGAGCGAGATGGTCGAGTACACCAAGAATAGGATTCTCGTCCAGGCCGGCGGAGCCATGCTCGCCCAGGCCAACCAAAGGACGCAATCGGTCTTGCAGCTGCTCCAGTAAGGTAGTATCATTATTTGCGGAAGGCCCTCCGGGGCCTTCCGCAGCCGATCTTTGAAAAATACCCTCCCGCGCGCACATGGCATAGAGGGCGCCCGTCAGAAGGGGCGCGCTCCTTGCCGTACGGGGAAGAACGGATGGGGACGGCGCGAAAACAGCCCCCACCCCGTTTCAGCGTGCGTGCAAGGCGCAGGCGCAAGGAAAGCCGCCGCGTATACACCTCAAGGAGGGTCACATGATCATCAATCACAACATGAGCGCCATGTACGCCAATCGCGTCCTGGGCAACACCGATGCCGACATCGGGAAAAACATCGAGAAGCTCAGCTCCGGCATGCGGATCAACAGGGCAGGCGATGATGCGTCGGGGCTCGCGGTATCGGAAAAGATGCGAGCGCAGATCCGGGGGCTCAACCAGGCCACGAAGAATATCGAAAACGGCGTCTCGTTCATCCAGACCACCGAGGGCTACCTCCAGGAAACCCAGGACATCCTTCACCGCATGCGAGAGCTGTCGGTGCAGGGCGCCAACGGGATCTACTCCTCGGAGGACCGCATGCAGATCCAGGTGGAGGTCTCGCAGCTCGTCGATGAAATCAACCGCATAGCGAGCCATGCCCAGTTCAACGGCATGAACCTCCTCACCGGTGGCTTCGCGAGGGGCGGACCACAGACTATGCAGCTCCAGGTCGGAGCCAATATGGATCAGAACAAGCAGATCTTCATTGGCACGATGACGGCGGCTGCCTTGGGTCTCGCCGGTACGCAGGGTCAGGGCAGCGGGATCGTCATCGACTCGCCGACCAACGCCAACAGGGCCATCGGCACCCTCGACAACGCTCTCAAGGTCGTGTCCAAGCAACGAGCCGACCTTGGCGCCTACCAGAACCGCTTCGAGATGGCGGCGAAGGGCGTTTCCGTGGCCGCAGAGAACCTCACCGCCGCGGAGAGCCGCATTCGGGACACCGACATGGCGAGCGAGATGGTGGACTACGTGAAGAACCAGATCCTGGACCGAGCCGGCAGTGCCATGCTCGCCCAGGCCAACACGCGCTCACAGAATGTGATGACGCTTCTCGGCTGACAGACAACCGTTCATTGATGGGGTAAAGGAGAGACTTCTGGACGTCTTCTCTCCAATTCCCCTTGTGTCGCCATCCGGCCGACACGAATCCTTGACGGGGGGGGATCGCGCCCCTCCCCCGTCTTTTTCAGATTATCGGAGCTCGCTCGCCGCACTGAGCGGAATGCGAGTCCCACGGCTTCCACGGTGGAGGCTCATATGTCCCTCGATCTCTCCTCCATACAATCCTCACCCTCCTCCATTAGCGACGCAACGCGACGCGCCCAGCAGAAGGCCGCAGGCGTCGTCCACGAGTCGGGCGAAGAGGCGTCTCCGAACATGCCCCAGCTCCAGGCGATGATCCACGACATGGAAAAGATCAGTGAAACCTTCAACCGCCGGCTGTCCTTCAGCGTGAACGAGAAGCTCGGCCAGGTCGTCGTCAAGGTGATAGACAACGACACCGATAAGGTGGTAAGGGAGATCCCGCCGATAGAGCTTCAGCACGTGTACGAGCGTATCCGCGAGGTTATCGGCCTCCTCTTCGACAAGAAGGCCTAGCCCCGCGTGGCCGTACCGGGCCTCGATCCGACCAGTGGCCCTCCACCGGTCGGGCGCGACCCAGGCGACCTTCCCGCGAGGCATTCATGTCCGATTTATCCATTCCCGGCGTCGGTACTGACAAGTACGGCACGGATAAGCTGATCGAAGGACTCATGAAACTCGAGCGGGTCCCGCGCGACCGGGCCGCAAACGAGCTGAAGTCCCTCCAGGATCAGCGCTCCGTGTGGCTCGACTTCAATCAGCGCCTCTCCACGCTGAGAGGGAACGCCCAGGATCTCTACTCCTTCAAGAACCCCTTCAACGACCGCCTCGCGAAATCGTCGGACGAAGATACGCTCACCGCCACTGCGACCCGAGAGGCCCTGGAGCAGACGCGCACGGTCGTGGTGAAGCGCGTCGCGGCCGCGGACCGCTTCATTTCTGCCGAGCTTCCCAAAGACTACCGCGTGCCGGAGGGAACCTACACCTTTACCGTTGGCGACAAATCCCTCGATCTCCGGTTCGCGGGCGGAAGTCTTCAGGAGTTCGCCGACGCGCTGACGCGAAAGGGCGGAGACCTCATCCGCGCCCAGATCGTCGCGGTGAAACCCGACACGAAGTCCCTCGTGGTCGAGTCGCAGAAGACGGGCGCGGCCAACCGTCTCGGATTCGCCGGCGACGCGCTGAAACTCGCCCTCGACGTCAAGCTCGTGGAGAGGGTCTCGACCTCGCGGCAGGACTTCGATCCCACGAAGCCCCTGCCCTGGACAAAGGCCATCGACCCCTCTCTCGTGAGCGTGGGGCAGGCCCCGCAGGAGCTCGGCCTGGCGGCAGGCTCTCAGGTTCTGTCCATCGTGGCCGGCGGCGCCCCCGGAGAGGCAAAGCTGGGCCTCGCCGCCCCCGCGAAGACGGGCGGCATGGTGCTCGAGCTCCACTACCGCCTGGTCCCTCTGGCTGCGCCCGCGACTCCCACCCCTCCCCCCGGCCCCAGCCTCAAGAGCGTGGGCTCCGCGACCTACGAAGGCGTCACGGTCAACGGCGCCCCTTCGGCCTCGGGCCTTCCCGAGTGGAGTCCTCCGCCCACGCCCCCCCGGATCGAGGACAAGGCCATGGCGAGCCTCCTGGGCGGAGACGGCAGGGCGGTGGCTCTGCCCGACCTCCAAGACGGGACGGGCGTACAGACCCTGAGCGTCAAGCTGAGCGACTACCTGCCCGACATCTCGGGCATAGCCTTCCGAGTCCGGGATACGACGCGCCGACTCGAAATCGTGGACGCGAGGATCTACGATCCCTCGGAGACGGGGGGGTACCGACCCTCAAAGCCCATCTCGACGGCCCAGGACGCGCTCGCCTCTGTGGACGGCATCGACGTGCAGCGCCCGTCGAACGACATCTCCGACATCGTGCCCGGCGTCACCCTCACGCTCAAGGCGGCCTCCGACAAGCCCGTCCGGCTCACCGTCGAGCCCAATAGAGACGGGGTCAAAGACGCAATCATCGCCATGGTGGGCAACTACAATCGCCTCATGGCCCAGATCAACATTCTTTCGAGCAACGACGACAGACTGATATCCGAGATTTCCTATTTTTCGGACGACGAAAAGAAGAGCGCGCGAGACCACCTCGGGCTGCTCCAGGGCGACCCAACCCTCAACCTCCTCCGCTCCTCCCTGGAGCGGATCATGATGGACGGCTACACGACCGCCGACGGAAGCGACATGGCCCTCTTGGCGCAAATCGGCGTGGCCACCGACGCCAGCAGGCCGGGCGGCGGCAAGAGCTACGACGTAAGCAAGATGCGCGGATATCTGGAGATCGACGAAGACGCCCTTAAGAAGGCGCTCCAGGACCACTTCGTTGCCGTGAAGCAACTCTTCGGCAACGACACGCAGGGGACGCTGATCATCGATTCCGGCGTGGCCTTCTCGCTCGATCGGCTGCTCAAGCCCTACGTCGAAACTGGGGGGATCATTTCCCTCAAGACCGGAACCCTCGATCAACAGATATCCAGCACCAAGAAGACGATAGACGATCTCGATACGCAGCTAGCCGCGAAGCAGCAGGACCTCAAGGACAAATACGGCCAAATGGAGGGTGCTCTCAATCAGATGCAGAGCACGTCCAGCGCGCTGGACAACTTCGCCAAGAACGGCGGCGGTCAGTAACCGGAAGGAGCTCACTGTGGACATCATCGTGAATGGCGAAGCGCTCTCCGTCGGAACGGGTCCGGCGGCCAAGCTCGGCGAGGCGCTTGCGAACGCCGACGATCTGCTCGAGAAGGCCGGCTGCGTCATCGTCGCCCTGCGAATCGACGGCCGCGCGGTAGACGCGGGGAGCTACGGCTCCTTCGCAGACCGCCCCTCCTCCGATTTCTCGAGGGTGGATATCGAGGCGGAGTCCGCGGCCGCCATCAGGATCCGCAGCCTGGAGACCCTCTGCGAGCTCTTGAAACTCGCCCTTCAAGGCGCCCGCGAGGAGGGAACGACGGACTGGAAAACCCTGCGGACGGGCGCGGCCGATATTCGGGACGCCTTCGCCGGGCTCTTTGCGGCCGACGAACTCTCGTTTGTGCAGCTGTTCGCGGATATCCTCGCCAAGGCGGGCGAGGCGCCGGGCATGTCGGAACGCATCGAGATCGCCGCGCAGGCGGAGCGGCTCTCGCTCATATTCGGAGAGCGCCTGTCCGAGCTCAAGGACCCGGCGAGGGAGATGAAGAAGGCGGCGGCCGTCTTCGAGACGCAGGCCCCGGAGCTGGAGGAGCTGCCCGTCCTGCTCCAGACGGGCAAGGACGACCGGGCCATGAAGGCCGTGAGTTTCTTCATCGAAGTCTTCAACAAGGTCATCCGCATCCTCCCGGAATTGAATCGAACTGGCACAGCCACGGACGGACTCAGCATCGACGGGCAGACGCTGCCCGAGTTTTACTCGGCCTTCAACGTCGTCCTCCGGCAATTGACCGAGGCCTTCGAGCACAAGGACGCCGTGCTCATCGGAGACCTTGCAGAGTATGAAGTGCTCCCCCGCATGAGGAGCTTCTTCGCGGCCATGGACGAGGCATTACCCCCATCATGACAAACCTTATAGTCTTGGCGCAGGCCCCATCGAGTCTGTGGGTTCAGCAAGCGTCGTCGGGCGAGAGCCACATCCTCTGGGTCATCGTAGGTTTCGTCGCGATCATCCTGATCATCGTTCTCATCCAGCGCGGACTTCAGGCCGGTTCGCGCGGCGGCTCGCGCGGCGGCTCGAAATTGACCCGCGCGGCCGCCTTCAACAGAGGCAGCTTTCGCAGGGCAGCGCGCGGCGTCGGGCTCAGCGAGGAGGAAATGCGCTTCCTGGAAACCTACGGACGGGCTCTCCACGTTTCCAATCCCGAGTTCGTTTTCCGCAACCAGGCCAAGCTCGACTCGTTCTTCAAGGATGTCTACCGCTTCATCGAGAAGAACTCGGAATCGGAGGGAGCTGCGGAGGACCAGAAAGCCCGTCTCTTTGCGGCCCGCGAGCAGCTTACCCAGCGCAACTCCCTCGGCCAGCCGGTCACCTCGACGAGGCAGCTGGGGAGAAACCTTCCGCTCACTTTTATAGCGCCTGGGGAAGAGTCCTATCCTTCGGTCATCGTGGCGGTCGAACCCGGCGGCATCGCTGTGGAGCCGGTCCGCGATCCCTACGGCGAGCCGATGCGCTTCCGGAAGGGCACCAAGCTGAGTTGTTATTTCTATACGGTGGGACATCAGGGATACCAGTACGCCGCCCGCGTGGTCGGATGGGAGCGGATCGGCACCAAAGAGGTGATGGTCCTCTCCCACAGCGACTCCGTCTCGGCGCTCCCCGCTCGCCGGAACGCCCGACGCGAGATGCGCTCTCCCTGCTCGTTTTACAGAGTCGTGGTCAACAAAACGAACGCGAGAGGCAAGACGCAGACCACGGCCAAGGTTGAAAACATGCCCTTCCCCGGCACAATAATCGACATTTCTGCCGGCGGCGTCGGCATCCAGAGCGCCAGCCCGCTGCAGGCCGGGGAGTTCCTCAAGATCGAGTTCAATCCGGGTGGGGCGAGCCACGCGGCCTTCGGCAAGGTCGTCCGCATGAATAGACTCCGCACCGTTGGGGGCATCATGCACATCCAATTCGTGAAAATATCGAGACGCAGCCTCAATTCGATACTCTCCCAGGTCTACGGATACGCGGACTGAGGCGAGAGGCTGTGACCGCCCCAAAAGAATCCGTGGTTGCCTTCTTGGACGGCCTTCCCCAACTTGACTGAAACCGGCGGCTTTCCATACTATTAGCCATGAAGGTCGTCGAGCTTAGAGAGCTCAATCGTAGGGACTCCGCCGTTCACTACATCAAAGAATTCACGGGCGTGGCCGTTCTCGCCTCCGGAACCATAAAAGCCGAGACCGACATAGCCTTTACCCTCGAACACAAGCCCCTCGGGTCGCCCGAGCTCATCGTTCGGATCATGGACCCGGTGGACTGGCCCCTCCTGCCCGTCATACGCGCCCTCCGCGAGCACATACTCGACCTGGAAAAAACGGGGAGGCTCCCCTGAGGCTGTTCCGACTGCGGAGCGCGGAAGAGACCATGGCGCTGGGCGAGCGCATCGGCGCGCTGGTTTCCGGAGGGTCGGTCATAGCCTTGAGAGGGGGGCTCGGAGCGGGGAAAACGACCTTCGCGAAGGGAGTGGCCAGGGGGCTCGGAATAGT
>Ga0187814_10000186_pt1 | contig 17693 bp, 20 predicted proteins | sample NC_S_4_FD_132450 | JGI IMG/M metagenome (GOLD analysis project Ga0187814, IMG submission 132450) | Wetland sediment microbial communities from Neuse River Estuary, North Carolina, USA - ASW-S_4 | ecosystem: Environmental > Aquatic > Freshwater > Wetlands > Sediment | place: USA: North Carolina... | reverse complement strand
GCTGCCGTGGCCGCCGCCCGGCGGTCAGGCGCCGCCGAGCCTGCCTCCCGGGGGCCAGTTCTACGGCGCGCCGTTGCCGCCCGAGCCGCCGATGCCGGACATCGTGCCGGACAACATGTCGGACACGCACCGGATGCTGCAGCCACAGGGGCTGTTCCGGCCGCAGGGTCAGTACGGCGGGCCCGGCCAGTACGGCGGGACCGGACAGTACGGCGGGCCGGGACCATATGGCCGGCCAGGTCCCTACGGGCCGCAGGAGGGTCAGTACGGCGGGCCTGGCCAGTACGGGCCGCCGCCCTGGCCGGGCGGCGGCGCGCCCGGTGACACGCTCCCCCGCGGCGTTGGCCCCGGCGGCCCGGGCGGCCCCGGCGGCCCGCTGTCGCGGCTGCCGCGCCCCGGCCGGCGGATCGTCCCCGTGGTCATCGCCGCCGTCCTCGTCGTCGTGGTCGTCGGGGCGATCCTGCTCTCCTCCCACGGCGGCGGCACGGGCAGCACCGGGACGAACAACGGGGGCAGCACGCCGACCGCGACCGCGTCGGCGCCCTCGACCGCCGCGGAAAAGCAGGCGGCGACGGCGCTGGCCGCGCTGCTGCCGCAAAGCGGCACCGACCGCGGCGACGTGATCAACGCGGTGACCAGCGTGGAAGGCTGCAAGGCACTGCCCAAGGCCGCGACGACCTTCAGCACCGCCGCGAAGAACCGGCAGGCCCTGCTCTCCAGGCTCGCCACCCTGCCCGGCCGCGCGGCGCTGCCCGCCGCCCTGATCACCGACCTGACCGGGGCCTGGCAGGCGTCGGCCCAGGTGGACAGCGATCTGGCCAAGTGGGCGGACACCGCGATCGCCCATGGCTGCCACAAGGGCAACCCCAAGGACCCGAACCTGGCGGCGTCGAGCGGTCCCGACGGTCAGGCGAGCGCCGACAAGGCGGCGTTCGTCAAGCTGTGGAACCCGATCGCCAGCCGGTTCAGCCTGCCGGCCTACACCGCAGGCCAGCTCTGACCGCGGTCACGACGAATAGGTCGTGGTGCACACCGTGCCGTTGAGCGTGAACGCCGCCGGCGACGGGTACGCGCCGTCCTGGTTGCCGACGAAACCGATGCTCACCGTGTTGCCGCTGTCGGCGGCCAGGTTGCCGTCCCAGCTCACCGGCGTGACCACCACGTTGTCGCCGTTCTCGGCGTTGCGCGTCAAGGATTCGCCACGGGCCACATGCCTGACCTGGTAGCTAAGGCGTGAACCTCACACTCCCTGACGCTTGACCGCGACGCCGCCGAGCACGTACGCGGGACCGGGTGGCCTGTCCGGCACGCTGGCCATGCCCGCGCGCCACGCGTCCGCCAGCGCGAGCCCGGGCGGTATCACGTCAAGACCGCCCAGGAACGACAGCACCTCATCCCGGCCATGGTTGTGCAGCACCCCCTGTCGGCGGCGAAGTTGTCCTTCCCGCCAAGCCAGTAGTCGTAGACCCGGGAGATGTGCGGAACGCTGATGTCGAAATCGGGCACGTGAAAAATCCTAGGCCAGCAGGTGAGGTCCCCGGGCAGCGGCTGCATCGTCACCATCCGGTGACGGCCGCGGGTGTCAGTCGCTGACCGGGCGGATTCGTCCTCCGCCTACCGTGCGGATCACGTGCTTGCGGAACAGTTCGGGGGCGGGGAGCAACGGCCGGCCGGCGGGCCAGGTCAGGTAGATCGCTCGCTGCGCTCCGCTGTCGGTGATCTCCAGGTAGGCGACAGGCCCGCGGGCCGCCTCCGGCGAACCGGCCCGCGGCGCCGGCACGATGGCAGCGCCAAGTCCGGCGGCCACGAGGCCGCGCACGTTCGCCAGGTCGTCGCCCTCGAAGACCACGGCGGGGCGGAACCCGGCTTGCTTGCACAGGTCGTCGCCAAGCTTCCTGAGCGCCGACGTCGGCCGCAGGCCGATGAACGGTTCTGTCGCCACTTCCGCTAGCCGGACCTCGCGCCGGGTGGCGAGCCGGTGATCCCGCGGCAGCGCGAGACGCAGCGGCTCGACGCCTATCTGCCGCGTCCACACGGCCAGGTCTCCGGGCCGGGTCGCCTCCTGGCCGGTCCGGAAACGGCGGGTGCCTACCTCCAGGTCCGCCGTGCCCTCGTTGAGCGGCAGCCCGTGCAGTTCGTCGTGCACCTGCGTCAGGTGAAAGCCGACGCCAGGATGGTTTTCCCGGAAGCTCCGCACGAGGTCGGGCACGAGCCAGGAACCGAGCGATTGCTGGAACGCCACGGCGACGGTGCCGGTCTCCGGCGACACGAACTGCGCGACCGCGGTCATGCCGTCCGCTAGCTGGTGCAGCATCTCGTCGGCGTACGGCTTGAACACCTCCCCGGCACGGGTCAGCCGCAAAGTGCGGCCGGACCGCTGCAGCAGGGCGGTTCCGACCTGGGCCTCGAGCCTGGCCAGGCCCCGGGAGACGCCGGACTGGGTGACCGGCTCCAGATCGCTCACCTCGGTGACGGTCGCGCCCTCGGCGACCAGCTTGAACCAGCGCAGCACGTCAGTGTCCACGTTGTATGACTTTATGTCATAAATGCGTTCAAAGACTGTCATTGGACGCATAGGTCTAGACCAGGTTGACTGGACAGGGAAGAAGACGATCACTCACGACAAGAAGCAGTGAGAACATCATGTCGAGCGCGAAGAACCTGCTCAGCTCCGCTATGACCGCCATCCGTGACCGGCAGCGCGGCCACCGCGCGGCGCGCGCGGCGCACAAGTCGCTCGTGCGCGAACTGGCGCCGTACACCTCGCCGGGCGACCTGAACGACCTCGACGCGATCCTCGCCCGCTACAGCTACACAGAAACCGCGGAGATCCGCCGCATCCTGGCCGGCCGGCGTTAAGCCTGCCCGAGCCCTGGAGGGTCTGCCCGAGCCCCGGAGACCCGCCGGGTCACCTGATCTGGAACGTGTCCAGGCCCTCCGGCCGTTCCGGGCGCACCGATACGTCCGCCACGGCCGCGAGCCGGGGGCCGTGACGTGCCCAGTCCACCAGGTGCTGCACGTCTTGCCGTCGGCCCTCGAAGACGGCCTCGACCCGGCCGTCGGGAAGGTTGCGCACCCAGCCGGCGACCCCGTGTTCGACGGCCATCCGGCGGCACATGTCCCGGAAGAAGACGCCCTGGACGTGGCCGGAGACAAGCACCCGGTAGCGGACCACGACACCGACGTTACCGTGGCGGCGCGGTCTGTCCAGCCCAGGACACCCGCCGACAGGCCCCGTTTACGGGGCGCCGGAGGGGTAAGAGATACTGGCGTTGTTGCCGCCGTGTCGTAGCGTGGCCGAGGGGAAACCATGACGCCGTGGAACTTGGTGCAACGCTGGCCTGTTTACCGCCAGCTCACGGGCAAGGACCGGCTGGGGCTCGGAGCGGCCGCGAGCAGCGCCAATACCCGGCGGATCACGCCCCGGACGAAGACGGCGGACAAGGTTGTCAAGTCCGTGTGCCCCTACTGCGCGGTCGGCTGCGGCCAGAACGTCTACGTGGCGCAGGACAAGGTCACCCAGATCGAGGGAGATCCGGACTCCCCGGTGAGCCGGGGGCGGCTGTGTCCCAAGGGCTCGGCCAGCTTGCAGCTCACCACCGGCGGCGCCCGCCAGTACCAGGTCCTCTACCGCCGCCCGCACGGGACGGAGTGGGAGCGACTTGACCTGGACACGGCGATGGACATGATCGCGGACCGGATCATCGAGGCGCGCGCCAAGGGCTGGCAGTGGGACCAGGGCGGTTACCGCACCCGGCGCACCATGGGGTTCGCGAGCCTGGGCGGGGCGACCCTGGACAACGAGGAGAATTACCTGATCAAGAAGCTGTTCACCGCGCTCGGCGCGATACAGATCGAGAATCAGGCGAGGATTTGACACTCTTCCACCGTCCCCGGTCTGGGGACTAGCTTCGGGCGCGGCGGCGCCACCGGCTTCCTGCAGGACCTGCAGAACTCCGACTGCATCCTGATCGAAGGCTCGAACATGGCCGAGGCCCATCCGGTCGGGTTCCAGTGGGTCATGGAGGCGAAGGGGCGCGGCGCCAAGGTCATCCACGTCGATCCCCGGTTCAGCAGGACCAGCGCGATGGCCGACCTGTACGTGCCGGTCAGAGCGGGGGCGGACATCGCCTTCCTCGGCGGCATCGTGAACTACGTGCTGACCCGCGAGAAGTACTTCCGCGACTACGTCCTCAACTACACGAACGCGCCCGTCATCCTGTGCGAGGACTTCGCGGACACCGAGGACCTGGACGGCGTCTTCTCCGGCCTGGACAGGGAGTTCCGGGTCTACGACCACAACTGCTGGCGGTACGAGGGGGCGGCGGAGGAGCCTGCCGCCGGCGCCCGCGGCGTGGCCGGCGAAGGGAGGATCCGGATCCAGGACGCGGCACGCGGCGAGAGGCACGGATGCGGTGGCGCGCCCACGGGCCACAACCCGCAGACCGACGAGACGCTCCAGCACCCGCGCTGCGTCTTCCAGGTGCTCAAGCGGCATTTCGCCCGCTACACGCCAGACATGGTGGCACGGATCACCGGGGTACCCGAGGACACATTCCTCAAGGTCTGCGAGCTGGTTACCGAGAACTCCGGCCGCGACAGGACGATGTGTCTCGTATACAGCCTGGGCTGGACGCAGCACACGGTGGGCGTGCAGTACATCCGCACGGGGGCGATCCTGCAGACGCTGCTCGGCAACGTCGGCCGGCCCGGCGGCGGAATCCTGGCGCTGCGCGGGCACGCGTCCATCCAGGGGTCCACCGACATCCCGACGCTGTTCGACCTGCTGCCCGGCTACCTGCCCATGCCGTTCGCGACCACCGGTGCGGACCTGGACAGCTACATCCGCGCGGATACGGTGCACAAGGGCTACTGGGCGAACATGCGCGAGTACACGGTGAGCCTGCTGAAGGCGTGGTGGGGCGACGCGGCGACCGCGGACAACGACTTCTGCTACGACTACCTGCCGCGGCTCACCGGCAGCCACAGCACCTACGAGACCGTCCGGGCGCAGGTCGAAGGGACCTGCAAGGGCTACTTGCTGTTCGGCCAGAACCCCGCCGTCGGCTCGGCCAACACGCGCATGCAGCGGCTGGGGATGGCGAACCTGGACTGGCTGGTGGTCAGGGACATGGTGCTGATCGAGAGCGCCACCTTCTGGAAGAACGGACCGGAGATCGAGACCGGCGAGATGCGCACCGAGGACATCGGCACCGAGGTGTTCTTCCTGCCCGCCGCGGCGCACACGGAGAAGGAGGGCAGCTTCACCAACACCCAGCGGATGCTGCAATGGCACCACACGGCCGTCGAGCCCGCCGGTGACGCGCGCAGCGACCTGTGGTTCACCTACCACCTGGGCCGCCGGCTCAGGGAGAAGCTGGCCGGGTCTGCGGACGAGATGGACCGTCCGCTGCTCGACCTGACCTGGGACTACCCGGTCAGGGGCGCGCAGGCCGAACCGGACGCCGACGCCGTGCTAGCCGAGATCAACGGCCGGGCCGCCGACGGCACGCCGCTGTCCGCGTATACCCAGCTCAAGGCCGACGGCTCGACCGCCTGCGGCTGCTGGATCTACTGCGGCGTCCGGGCCGGCGGCGTCAACCAGGCGGCGCGGCGCAAGCCGGGCCGTGACCAGAACTGGGTCGCACCGGAATGGGGCTGGGCGTGGCCCGCCAACCGGCGCGTCATCTACAACCGGGCGTCCGCCGACCCGGACGGCAAGCCGTGGAGCGAGCGCAAGGCGCTGGTCTGGTGGGACCCTGAGGAGAAGAAGTGGACCGGGCACGACGTGCCCGACTTCATCCCGGACCGGCCGCCGGACTACCGGCCGCCCGAGGGCTCCACCGGGGTCGCGGCGATCTCCGGGATCGACCCGTTCATCATGCAGGCCGACGGCAAGGCGTGGCTGTTCGCCCCGGCGGGCCTGGTGGACGGCCCGCTGCCGGCGCACTACGAGCCGCAGGAGTCGCCGCTGGCGAACCCGCTGTACGGGCAGCAGCACAACCCGGTGCGGCAGATCGTGGCGTCCAGGGAAGACCCGCTGCAGCCGAGCGGCAATGAGCCGGGCGCGGACGTCTTCCCCTACGTGGCGACCACGTACCGGCTGACTGAGCATCACACCGCAGGCGGCATGTCCCGCTTCCTGCCGTATCTCGCCGAACTGCAGCCCGCGATGTTCTGCGAGGTGTCGCCTGAGCTGGCGGCCGAACGGGGCCTCGAGCACCTCGGCTGGGCCACGATCGTCACCGCGCGGAACGCGATCGAGGCCCGGGTGCTCGTCACCAGGCGGATGACGCCGCTCCACCTGGACGGCAGGACCTTGCACCAGATCGGCCTCCCGTGGCACTGGGGGCCGAACGGGTACACCACAGGGGACGCGGCGAACGAGCTGGCCCACCTGTCGCTTGACCCGAACGTGCACATCCAGGAGGACAAGGCGCTGGCCTGCGACATCCGGCCGGGACGGCGGCCGCGCGGGCCCGGTCTGCGCGCCCTGGTCCGCACCTACCGGGAGCGCGCCGGGATCACCGAGAAGACCGGGACGGAGCCGTGAGTTGACCACGACAGCAGCGAGCGACCCGGCCGCGCGTGCCGGGTACGAGGCCCATCCGCCCCGCATGGGGTTCTTCACCGACACCTCGGTGTGCATCGGCTGCAAGGCCTGCGAGGTGGCCTGCAAGGAGTGGAACTCCGTCCCCGAGGACGGGCTCGAGCTGACCGGCATGTCGTTCGACAACACCGTGGGCCTGAGCGCCTCAACCTGGCGGCACGTCGCCTTCATCGAGCAGATCGGGCGTCCTGGCGACCTTGTGCGAGGCGACGGCCACGCACCGGGAGCAGGCGCGCCGGGGCAGAGCCGCTGGCTGATGTCGAGCGACGTCTGCAAGCACTGCACGGAGGCGGCGTGCCTGGACGTCTGCCCTACCGGGGCGCTGTTCCGCACCGAGTTCGGCACCGTGGTGGTCCAGGATGACGTCTGCAACGGCTGCGGGTACTGCGTGTCCGCCTGCCCGTTCGGGGTCATCGCGCGCCGGGAGACCGACGGCGGCGCGCACAAGTGCACGCTGTGCTATGACCGGCTGACCGACGGGCAGACGCCGGCCTGCGCGAAGGCGTGTCCCACCGAGTCGATCCAGTTCGGTCCGCTCGACGAGCTGCGCGAGCGGGCGAGCGCCCGGCTCACCGACCTCCACGACCAGGGCAGGCCCGAGGCGCGCCTGTACCTCGAGAACCCCGCGGACGGCATCGGCGGGGCGGGCGCGTTTTTCCTGCTGCTCGACGAGCCCGAGGTGTACGGCCTGCCGCCCGACCCGGTGGTCACCACCCGCGACCTGCCCCGGATGTGGCGGCACGTGACAGCCGCGGGGGCCGCGCTCGCGGCCGGCGCCATGATCGCCTGCCTGCGCTGGAAGGGGACGGGCTGATGAGCGACTCCTACTACGGCCGGCCGGTCATCAAGGAGACGATCTGGGGCAGCCCGGAGATCCCCGGCTACCTGTTCCTCGGCGGGCTCGCGAGCGCGTCGTCGCTGCTGGCGGCGTTCGCGCACGCCGCTGGCGACCGCCACCTCGCCCGCGCGTCGAAGACCGCGGCCACGGTCGCCATCGGGCTGTCCGCCGCGGCGCTTGTCAAGGACCTCGGCCGCCCGGCGAGGTTCCTGAACATGCTCCGGGTGGTCAAGGTGACCTCGCCGATGAGCGTCGGAACCTGGCTGATCACGGGCTATGCGCCGCTGGCCGCGGCGGCCGCCGCCAGCGCCCTCACCGGGAAGCTGCCCAGGGCGGGCGCCGCGGCGACCGCCGGCGCGGCCGCGCTCGGCGCCGGGGTCGGCACCTACACAGCCGCGCTGATCTGCGATACGGCCGTGCCCGCCTGGCACGACGGCTACCGGGAGATGCCGTTCGTGTTCGCCGGGTCGGCGGCGACCGCGGCCGGCGGCCTCGGCATGCTCGCGGTAGCCCCGGAGCACGCGCGGCCCGCGGTCAGGTTCGCCGTGCTCGGCGCGCTGACCGAGCTCACGGCGAAGAGCATGCTGGTGCAGCGGCTGGGGGACGGCGCCAAGCCGTACCAGGAGGGCAGGGCAGGCCGGCTGATGGAGGCCGGCGAAGTGCTGACGGCGGCCGGCCTGGCGGGCGCCGTGCTCGGCGGCCGCGACCGGCCGGCCGCCGCCGCGAGCGGCCTCGCGCTGCTCACCGCCTCGGCGCTGACCCGCTTCGGCGTCTTCGAAGCCGGGCGCGCCTCGGCTCGCGACCCCGGCTACACGGTGGCGCCGCAGCGCCAGCGACTTCGCGAAAAGCCGCGCGAGGATCATCATCCCGAACGTACGCGGCTGACTCCCCGGGCCGCATTCCTCAGCATCGTGGCGGGCGTTATAACGTCCGCTTCCCCCGGCAGGAGACGCCAGCGGACGGCCCCGTCAGCCAGCCGGCGTTTTCCGTGATCACGTAAGTTCGTGGTCGCTATGACAGCCAAGAGTCTTCGCGAAAAGATAACGAGCGGACCATGAGGACGCGGCCGGACGGGCCGCGGCCTTCCACCCGGTCCAGGTCCACGATGATGGCGACGCCGGCACGGCGGAAGTCCATCTGCTGCTCGCGGGGAGGCGAGTTCTCGAACACTACGGTCCTGGTGTCCGGGTCGTCCGCGATCCAGGCCCGGCCGTAGAAGGTGTACGTGGTCCTGGTCTTGGGGTCGTGGTAGAACAGCGTGACCTTGGGCCGGGTGACGACGTGCCGGGGCAGCCCGCCACCGGGGTCGCGGGCCCAGACGGCGAGCTGGTCGTCTGAGTACGCCTGGATCGTGCCGCGGAACGACAGGTGGATCTCGCCGCCGTCGTCGGTATAGGCGATCATCATCGGCGTCTGGTTGTCGAAGGCGCCGTTCACCGCGCTCTTGATCTCGCCGGCGAGCCGGAGCTCAGCGGGCGGCACCGGCGCCGCCGGCAGCGCCTGCTGCTCGACGCGGCTGATCTTCGGGCCGGCGAACGTGAACACGAACTCCACCCCGCCGAACGGCGCCGTGGCCGGCAGCCGGGCGGTGGCCGTGACCGTGTCCCCGGACTCGGCCGGCTCCGTCCAGTCCGGCCCGGCCGCGAGCAGGCCGGCGATACGCGGCTCGCGAAGGAACGCGGGAACCGCGGCGGCGCCCTCGGCCCGCCCGAAGTTGCTCTCTACCACGACGTCATCGGCCAGGTAACCGGCAATGCCGTCGTCATCACCCGTGACGATGGCGTTCTGGTACGTCTCGACTGCTGAAATCCGGTCGCTCATACCCCTCAGAATCGCAGACCGCGCCGGCGGTGGCCACCTCACCTATCCGCTTACGGTGAACGCGGATTCCGCTTGCTCGCGCGGGTCCCTACAGTGATCCCATGGCCGAGGTCGCGCGGGTCTATCCGCTCAACAGGCAGCAGCCGGAGCCGCTGTGGCGGGAAGTGCTCGGCAGCCGCCTGCGGGCGCTGCGCGGCGAGCGCGGTGAGACGCTCGCCGCGACCGCGGAGCGGGCCGGCATCTCGCCGCAGTACCTCTCGGAGGTCGAGCGCGGCCGCAAGGAGCCCTCGAGCGAGATGATCGCCGCCCTGGCCGGCGCGCTCGGCACCACGCTGGCGGACCTGACAACGCAGGTCACCCAGGACCTGCGCCGGTCACGGCCCGCCCGCGCCGCGGCCGGCCCGGTGGCGCTCGCGATGGCGGCCTAGGACCGTTTCCTCAGGCTGACCGGTCGGAGAGGACCTGGTCGATCAGGCCGTATTCCAGCGCCGCGCGGGCGGTGAACACCCGGTCCCTGTCGGTGTCGGCGCGCAGCGTCTGCACGGACTGTCCGGTGTGCCGTGACAGCACCGACTCCATGTCGGCGCGCAGCCGTACCACCTCGTCGGCCTGCAGGATCAGGTCCGGAGGCGATGTCGGCGTCCGCGTCTTCGCCGGCGAGCGTCAGCAGCTGCGTCGCGAGCAGGGTGCCGTTGTCGTCGTCGAGCACGCCGTCCAGGACGAGAACGCGTCGCTGGAGCAGGGAAAGCCGTGCGCGTTCCGTGAAGACCGGGGTCTTTTCATCGTTAGCCATGGCACCAGCGTGGGCGAAAACCGGCCGGATCGGGGCGCCGCGCTGCCGTCGGCAGATCTGCCCACAGCAGCGGCTCCGCCCGCCGCGGCTGCCGGGAGCTATCCCTGCGGGTGCTCGATCACCGCGTCAGGACCGGGGAACACCAGGCCGGTATGGCCGTCGTCGAACCGGACCAGGTACGGCGGCTCGCCCCGGTCGCCGTGCACCTCGACGATCTCGCCGTGCCGGTCCGCGTGCCCGACGACGTTGCCGTGGATGCAGATCTTGTCCCCGATGACCGCTTGCATGCCGCTACCTCCCGCCACGCTGCGGTGTGCTTTAGCCCAGCCTCGCATGTCATCCCCTGGCGTGGCCAGACCGCCTCCCTTCTCCGGGCGCTTATCGCGTCGATGACACGATGGGGCCGTGAGCGATCATCGGGCGGAAACCATCACCGTCAACGCGGCCGGGCGTCGGCGGTGGCCTCGCGCCGCGCTCACCCGGTCGGGTCGTACCAGGTCTCGCCTGGGGACAGCAGCGACGACGAGTCCGGCCCCCACGTGCCGCGCGCGTACGTGGTCACCGGAACCACATCGCCGAGCACGGGGTCGACGACCGTCCAGGCTGCCTCTACCGTGTCCTCCTGGGCGAACAGCCAGCGTTCGCCGGTGAGCGCGGCGCCGATCAGCCGGTCGTACGGCCGCATGTCCGCGCCCGGGTGCTCGCTGAAGATGAGTTCCTGCGTCTCTGGCTGCCATCCCGCGCCCGGCTTCTTGCCGACGAGGGTCACGGTGACCCGGTTCTCCGGGTTGATCCGGAACCGCAGTGTGTTGGCCGCCGCCGAGTCGCCGAGGCCGAACGCGTCGTGCGGAGGCCGCTTGAGCTTCACCGAGACCTCCGTGGCGGTGACCGGCAGGCACTTCCCGGCCCGGATGGCGATCGGCACTCCCTCCCAGCGCCACGAGTCCGCGGCGAGCCGGATCGCCGCGTAGGTCTCGGTCTTGGACCCGGGCGCCACCCCGGCGACGGAGAGATATCCGTCGTACTGCCCTTTCACAACGTCGGACGGGCCGAGCGGCCGCAGCGCGGAGATCAGCGACGACTTCGTCCCGACCCACGTCTCGAGCCCGCGACCGTCCGGCGGCTCGGCGAGCACCGTCGCGAGGATCTGGAGCATGTGGTTCTGGATCACGTCCTTGATCGCGCCGGTCCTGTCGTAGAAGCTGCCGCGGTCGGCCACGTCGAACGCCTCGGCCATCGTGATCTCGATGGACCGCACGTAGTTCCTGTTGAGCAGCGGCTCGATGCTGGAGTTCGCGAACCGGGTGAACATCAGCGACTCCACCGGGTCGAGGCCGAGCCAGTGGTCCACCCGGTAAACGGCGTCCTCGGGGAAGTACTTGTGCACCGTGTCGTTCAGTGCCCTGGCGCTCGCCAGGTCGTTGCCGAACGGCTTCTCCACCATGACCCGGTTTCCGGCCGCCCGCCCGACACCGGAGATCCCCTCGGCGATCCGCCCGAACAGGAAGGGCGGCACCTCCAGGTAGAACAGCACCCGCTGCTCCGACGACCCGAGGGCGTCGGACATCGCCTGGTAGGTCGCCGGGTCGTCCAGGTCTCCGTCCACGTAGTGCAGCAGGTCCAGCATCCGCTTGGCGGCGGGGGCGTCCGGGTCCAGGTTGTTGAGCTTCAGTGAGGCGGTGGCGTAGTCGCGGAACTGGTCCACGCCCCAGCCGCCGCTCTTGGCCACCCCGATGACGGGAACGTCGAGCACGCCGCGCTCGACCAGCCCCACGAGCGCGGGGAACGTCTCCAGCTTCGCGAGGTCACCGGTAGCCCCGAATATCACCAATGCGTCGACTTGTTCTCCACTCATGGTCACCCATCCTGCCAGGTACGCGTCTGGCGCCGGCGGCGGCACCCTTAGCGGGCCCGGCGGCTGACGCGGGTGATCAGAACCTGGCAGCCGAGGGCCAGCACGCACAGCGCGGCGAGCAGCACGCCCGCCACCGTCGCGCCGCCCTGGCCGCCGAGGCCGGCCAGCGGGGACAGCACCGCGCCGAGCATGAAAGGCAGCGCCCCCAGCCAGGCCGACGCCGTGCCGGCGATCGAGCCCTGGTCGGCCAGAGCCAGCGCGGCTCCGTTCGGGCGCATCATCCCGAAAGACGCCACGAAGACGAAGAGCGGGACGAGCAAGGCCGCCAGCGGCGGATGCCCGGTGAGCGCCGCCGCCAGGAAGGCGAGCGCGCCCGCGACCATGACGAGCAGCGACGCCCGGACCACCCGGGCCACCGGCAGGCGGCGGATCAGCCGGGCGCCGAGCTGCGCCATCAAGGTCAGGCCGACGGCGTTGATCGTGAAGAACAGGCTGAACAGCTGCGGCGACTGCCGGTAGGCGTCCTCGACGATGAAGGGCAGCGCCGAGATGTACGTAATGAGCGCGGCGGTGCCGAACGCGACCGCTAGCGCGTTGCCGGCGTAGGGCCGGTCCCTGACCAGCGTCCGCGAGTCGGCGGCGAGCTGCCGCAACCGGGCCGGCGTGCGCCGGTCCGGCGGGAGCGTCTCGGGCAGGAACCAGCTGGCGGCGAGCAGAACGAGGCCGACGGCGGCGAGTACCCCGAACACGCCGCGCCAGCTCGTGAACCGCAGCACCTGACCGCCGATCACCGGCGCGAGCACCGGCGCCAGCCCGAAGACGAGCGTCAGCGACCCGAGCACGCGGGCGAGTTCGGTCCCCTCGTACAGGTCGCGGACGATCGCCATGCTGAGCACGACTCCGGTCGCCCCCGCCATGCCCTGCAGGAAGCGGAAGGCGATCAGCGTCCCGATGTCCGGCGCGGCCGCGCACGCCACGGACAGCACGGTGAAGGCCGCCAGCCCGGTGAGCAGCGGCCGCCTGCGCCCCATGCCGTCGCTGAGCGGGCCCGCCACGAGCTGCCCGATCGCGAGCCCGGCCAGGCAGCCGGAGAGCGTGAGCTGCACGAGCGACTGCGAGGCGTGCAGGTTCGCGGCGATCGTCGGGGTGGACGGCAGGTACATGTCCATCGACAGCGGCCCGAACGCGGACAGCGCCCCGAGCACGGCGAGCATCCCCAGCCGCCGCGGCGGCTTGCCGCCCGCGGCGTCCCTGTCGGACGCCGCCTCCCCGGCAACCGGCGAACCTTCGAAAGTTTCCATCGCTAACGATGTTACGTAGGCAGCTGCTCTGTGGGCTGCACGTGTCATGGGTGGGGTCTTTTTCTGGCCAGGTTCCCGCCAACCGCCGTGGCCCGGTGCGGCAGTAGCGTTGTGTGACCTGCGGTTCGGCGGTCGCCGTCGGCACCACAACTATCCATCAGTTTTGGTCCCTGGAATCAGGACAAACCGGACGCGGAATGGACCAAAAGTGATGTAAAGACGAAAAGTGATACGAAGATGACCTCGCCGGCGCTCGGAGCGCACCAAGGGCACGCGCCTAAGAGGCCGGGATCGGCTTGGTGCCGGCGAGCAGGATGCGGTGCATGACGCGCCGCTGGCCCTGGTAGTCGTTCACCGCGAAGTGCCACGTCTGCCGGTTGTCCCACATCGCGATCGACCCCGGCGCCCAGTGGAACCGGGTCACGAACTCGGGCCGGACGGCGAACTCGTACAGGTACCGGAGCAGCGGCAGCGACTCCCGCCGGGTCCACCCCTCGAACCGCATGGTGAACTCGGGGTTGACGTAAAGCACGCTCCGCCCCGTCTCGGGGATCAGCCGGACGACCGGGTGCACCGGCCCCTCGGCCGCGTCGTACTCGGCGATCGACGGCTCGGGCGGGTCGGTCTGCGCGTAGCTCAGGCCGAGCTTGCGCACGTTCGAGTGGATCGCCCGCAGCCCGAGCAGGGTGGCTTGCAGTCCGGGGGACAGCGCCTCGAACGCCGGCCCCATCCCGGCCCACTGGGTGTCGCCGCCCCACGGCGGGATCTCCTCGGCGAACAGGATCGTGGCGATCGGCGGCTCGTCGAAGCACGTCATGTCGGTGTGCCAGCCCTCGCCGATGGCCCGGGTCTGCTCGGGCTCCTTGCGCAGCTCCTGCTTCACCCGGATGGTGCCGAACCGCGACGCGAACCGCTCCCGCTGCCCGGCGTCCAGGGGCTGATCGCGGAAGAAGATGACGCCGTTCTCGGCCCACGCCTGCCGGATCGCCTCGTACGTCTCGGCCGGGTAGTCCCGGGTCAGGTCGAGCCCGCGGATCTCCGCGCCGATCAGCCCGCCCGTCTTGTGCACCTCAGGCAGCGTGGCAGTCTCCATGAGCCCATCATCGGACCAGAGCCCGGCCCGGGAAATCGGGGACCGGCACAGCACGCCGCGGGCCAAACCCGGTCCCGGGCACAAAGCCACGGTCTACCGGATCACCGGCTGCGGCGCGGCCTCGACCATCGGCTCTGGCTCGGGACTGGTCATGATGGCTCTGGAGGCGAAGAAACGCGTACGTTCTGAACAAGTTCTTTAATCATTCTTAACGTACGCGTGGTTCCAGCGAGCCGGGAGCTTTTCGCCAGGGCGTAAGCCGCGCAGCCCCCGGGTACAGTGAACGTTGGCACCCAGGGAGCGGACAATTTCTGTAGTTTTGCGACGGACCAGAACAGTCGCCTTTTACGTGCTCACCTTCCTTATCGTCACCGCGGGAGCCATCTGGCTCGCGCTGCGGGTCACCCCGCTGCAGACGGTCTCGGCCGCCGGGCAGACAGCCCAGGTCGGCGCGACGCTGCCGAACGCGGGCGTCAAGGGTCCCGGTGAACTGGACTTGTTCGGCCAGGTGATGGCGACGACGCCGCAGTTCACCGGGCCGATCCGGCCCAGGCTCGCGCTCGATCACATCACGATCGACCCGCAGGTGGTGCAGGAGCTGCGCAGCGACGGCCCGCAGAAGGTGGAGCTCACGCTCAGCCAGCAGCTGGCGACCGGCTGGGAGCGGTACTTCTTGTGGGAGACGCTGATCGCGGCCGGGTTCGCCGTCGTCCCGCTGGTCGCGGTGGCCGCGGTCCGCAAGAAGCCGAAGGTGTGGAAGATGCTGGCGGGCGGCCTGGCGATCGTATGCGCGGTGAACGTTGGCGGCATCCTGCTGACCGCGTCCAGCACGCCCAGGGTGCTGCGCAGCGTCAAGACCCTCGACGACCTGGTGGGCGTGGATCCCACTACCGAGCCGGCGCCGGTCGGCAAGCCGCAGCCGGGCGTGCAGGCGGTCGTGATCGGCGACTCCACCGCGGCCGGCTACGGCCTCCCCTGGGGACCGCGGCCCAGCGACGAGGACAGGGCCTGCGGCCGCTCGCCGGACGCCTACGCCAGCGACCTGGCGACCGCCAACGACTGGAACGTGCTGAACCTCGCCTGCGGCAGCGCCACGATCCTCAACGGCCTGCTCGGGCCGGAGGTCCTCGACGACGGCCAGGTCGCCGCGCCGCAGCTGCCGAGGGCCGAGTCCGCCACCCACGCGAAGCTGATCATCGTCAGCGTCGGGGCGGACGACCTGTCCTGGTCGGTGATGACCCGGCTGTGCGCGGCCAGCACCGTCTGCAACGACAAGGTGTCCTCCGCCTACTTCAGCCAGCTGCTGGACAACTTCACCAGGAACTACTACGAGCTGCTCAGCGACCTGGACCGGCTGCCGTGGCACCCGGCGGTGCTCGTCAACGAGTACTACTCGCCGTTCGGGTCGTCGATCGGCTGCCTGAAGGGGTTCGGGATGACCCCGGCCAAGGAGAAGGTGCTGCTGTCCCGGCTGGGGCAGCTGAACACGGTGCTGGCTCAGGGCGCGGGCCTGTTCGGGTTCGGAGTCGCGGCGCCGCAGTTCGCCGGGCATGAGCTGTGCACGGCCGACCCGTACGTCCAGGGGCCCGCTGACCCGGCGCCGCTGCACCCGAACGCGGCCGGCGAGCTGGAGATCGCGCTCGCCGACGAGCAGGCGATGCCAACCCTGTCGCCGGCTTCCGTGCTGCTCCCGACCCCGACGCCGTCCGCGACGACCCCGCCGGCGCTGGGATAAGAGTTCGGCCGCACGCGTCCGGGCCGCCAGCCGGGCCAGCGTCGCCAGGCAGGCGATCGCCACCAGCAGGTACGGCACGAGGTCCGACGTGGCCTCGGCCAGCGCGCCGCCGCCTGCAGAGGCGACCGCCTGGCCGGCGGCCCAGGTGAGGTTGCTGAGCGAGAAGGCGATGCCCTGGTTGAGCCGCAGATTCTGGGCACCCGCGCTGACCATCGCCGATGCCGGGGCGAAGATCGAGCCGTAGAAGGGCGTGCCGGCGATCAGGATCGCCATCAGCCAAGGCAGCCGGGGTGTCACCGGGATGAGGACGCTCACCGCGATCCCCGTGGTGAGCGAGACCATGAGCGGTCGCGACATGCCGAACCGGTCGGATAGACGGCCCGCCACCGGGGACAGCACCGACTCGATGAGGGCCCCGCACAAGAACGTCGCCGCGATCACCGTCCCCGACGCTCCCAGCCGGGAGAGCCGCAGTGGCGCGAGGACGTCGATCAAGCCGAAAGCGATGCCGGCCAGCGCCATCAGCCACATGCCCATGGCCACCTGGTGATCGCGCAGCGCGGGCAGCGCCGCGCGCAGCGACTGGGGCGTGTCGGGACGCGGCGAAGGGATCATGAACGCGACCGCCATCAGGATCGCGCCGGCGAAGGAGGCGGCCGAGAACGCCGGCCCGGTGCCCACCGCGTTCGCCACGGCCCCGACGACGGGGCCGAACAGCGCGCCGATCACCGCGGCCCCGAGCGCGGTGCCGAGCAATTCGCCGCGCCGTTCTTCTGGGGCCGCCGTCGCGAGCCATGCCAGGCCGGCCGCCCAGGTGCACGCCCCGCCGATCCCCTGGACGAACCGGGCCGCGTCAAGCACGGCGGTCGCCGAACTCCAGCCGAAGACCAGCGTCGCCGCGCTCATCAGGGCCAGCCCGAGCAGCGCGACCGCGCGGTCACCGAGCCGGCCGATGATCATCCCGCTGGGCAGCGAGCCGGTGAGCGTTCCGGCCGGGTAAGCGGCGACCAGGATGCCGGCGCCCGCCTTGGACAAGCCCGCCGTTCGCGCGTAGTGCGGCAGCAGCGGGGTCAGCGCGGAGTAGAAGACCGTATCGACGAGGACGATCGCGCACACGAAGGCGAGCAGGCGAAGCATCGGCGGATCCAGCCTCGGCCGGTTCCCCGCCATGCGCACTCCATCCCGGTGATCACGCGGCCGCCGTCAGCCGGTCTTGCCCTCCAGGGCGCGGCGGGTGAGGACGCGGGCCAGGTGCTTGCGGTACTCGACGTCGGCGTGGATGTCGTAGCCGGGCGAGGTGCCGTCGGCGGCGTGCGCGGCCGCCTCCGCGGCGGACGCGCCGTTCCGCAGTGCCTCTTCGACCGCGTGCGCACGCAGCGGGGTGCCGCCCATGTTGGCGAGCGCGACCCGGCCGTCGTAGGCGGCGACGCCGACGATGGCCCAGTCGTTGGCGCGGCGGACGAACTTCTGGTATCCCCATGGCACGTCCCCGCCGCGGGGCACGCGGACCGCCGACAGCAGTTCGTCGGGTGACAGCGCGGTCTCGAACGGCCCGGCGAAGAAGTCGTCGGCGCTGACCACGCGGACGCCGCCCGGCCCGCTGATCTCGACCGACCCGCCGAGCGCGAGCAGCGTCATCGGCAGGTC
>Ga0187814_10000185_pt1 | contig 17710 bp, 15 predicted proteins | sample NC_S_4_FD_132450 | JGI IMG/M metagenome (GOLD analysis project Ga0187814, IMG submission 132450) | Wetland sediment microbial communities from Neuse River Estuary, North Carolina, USA - ASW-S_4 | ecosystem: Environmental > Aquatic > Freshwater > Wetlands > Sediment | place: USA: North Carolina... | reverse complement strand
GCCCGACGACATTGCCGGCGTGGTCGCGTTCCTGCTCAGCGCCGACGCCGCCTACATAACCGGCGAGGTGGTGTCTGCCGACGGGGGCGCCAGCATCGTGAGTTCGGTGCGCCCGTCCGGCGGCGCGGGCGCCTGGGACACCGGCGCGCATGACCGTGCCCTGTACGGAGCGCGGGATCGCTATCGGCGGCCGGCCTGGCGGACAGGCGGGACGCGCGCGTGACCGGTCAGCGGATCGGCTTCATCGGCCTCGGCAACATGGGCGGTCGCATGACCAGGCGGCTCGTCGCCGCCGGTTATCCGGTGCTCGGCTTTGACCCGGTGCCGGGCCGTGCGGCGGCGGCCGGCGCGACTCCGGCCGCGTCGGTCGGACAGGTCGCTCGCGGTAGCGACTGCATACTGCTATCGCTGCCCGATAGCACGGTTATCGAGTCGGTAGTCCGAGCAAACGACAGCGTGCTCGCCGTCGGCCGACCCGGCCAGGTCGTCGTTGACCTGAGCACCGCCGCGCCGGCTTCCACCATCGCGCTGCACACCGAGCTAGCCGAGCGGGGGATCGAGTACCTCGACGCGGGCATTTCGGGCGGCGCGGCCGCGGCTGAACGAGGCACGCTCACCATCATGGTCGGCGGCTCGGCCGCTGCGCTCGACTCCGTCGCCTGGGTCTTCGCGCCGATCGCCAGCACCGTTGTGCACATGGGCGACAGCGGCGCCGGCCACATCACGAAGGTTCTGAACAACTTCCTCAACGCGGTCAGCCTGGCCGCCACCGCGGAGGTCATGCTGGCCGCGAGGAAGGCCGGCCTCGACCTCGAGAAGGTGCTGACGGTCATCAACGCGAGCAGCGGGGTGAACTTCGCCACGCTGAATCGCTTCCCGCGCATTATCCGCGGTGACTATCTCGAAGGCGGCCTGACGAGTGCCCTGATGACCAAGGACATCAATCTATACGTGGCCTGCCTGGCCGACCTGGGCGTGCCGTCGCTGCAGGCAACCGGAGTGCTGGCGGCCTTCGGCCTGGCGAACAGCCTCGGTTACCGAGATCAGATCAGCAACAGGGTGGTGGACGCGCTCGGCGACATCGCCGGCGGCATCCGCCTGTACGACGATGAAGGGAACGCCGGTCAGGCGGGGTGAGGAGGACATGGAAATTATCAAGCCCGGCAACCGTGGCGCCGTGCCTACTGAGCAGCGGACCGCCACGTTCACCGGAGTGGTCTACGGCGATTCGCTCCGGAGCGGCGCCGACGGCGTGGCGGTCACCAGCGTCTTCTTCGCGCCCGGCGCCCGCACCTACTGGCACTCGCACGCGAACGGCCAGTTGCTCCATGTGCTGTCGGGCAGCGGCCTGATCGGTACCGAGGGTGGCACGCCGCAGCCGCTCGCTCCGGGCGACCTGGTGTGGGCGCCGCCCGGTGAGCTGCACTGGCACGGCGGCGCCCCGGGGAGCATGCTGCTGCATCTGGCGGTGTCACTGGGGACCACCAGCTGGCAGGGTCCGGTCTCCGACGAGGACTACGGCGGCACGCAGTGACCATCACGACTGTCGGATTCGTCGGTCTCGGCAACATGGGTCAGCCGATGGTCCGGCGGCTGGCATCCGCCGGATACGGCGTCCAGGCCTATGACGCGGCAGCGCAGGCGCGAGACCGACTGGCCGAAACGCCCGGCGTTACCCTCACCAAGTCGCCAGCAGACGTTGCGGATGGCGCTGACGTCGTCATCCTCATGCTGCCCGACTCGAACGTGGTCGAGCAGGTGCTGCTGGGCGACGGACTGCTGGACCGGGTCAAGCCGCCGACACTAATCGCCGATATGAGCTCATCCGAGCCGGCCAGGACCCGTGCGCTGGCCGAGCTTGCCGGTCAGCAGGGCGTGACGATCGTCGACGCCCCGGTGTCCGGCGGTGTCATCGGCGCCAGGGCTGGATCTTTGACGATCATGACGGGCGGCCCCGCGGATGCGCTCGCGACACTGCGGCCGGTGCTCGAGGTGCTCGGCTCCAAGGTCGTGCACGCCGGGCCCGTGCCCGGCTCCGGGCATGCGGTCAAAGCGCTCAACAACCTGATGTCGGCCGCCCACCTGCTGGTCAGCTCGGAAGCAATCCTGGCCGGTCAGGCGTTCGGGCTGGACCCGTCGGTCATGCTGGACATCATCAACGGCTCCAGCGGCCGCAGCGGCTCCACCGAGACCAAGTGGCCGCGCTACATCCTGCCCGCCAGCTACGACTCAGGCTTCAGCATGCGGTTCATGGTCAAGGACATGAACATCGCGCTGCAGCTGGCTGAGTCCTGCGGGACACCCGCTCCGCTCAGCCGGGCCGCGGTCGAGGTCTGGACCACCGCAACCGATGCAATGCCGCCGGGCGCCGATCACACCGAGATCGCCCGCTGGCTCGCCAGCCCCGGCGACTAGCCGAGCCCGAGAGCGCTGGGACAACAGGAGGCACCGCGTCCATGGCGTTGACACCCCGCCAGCAGCAGGTCAAGGACGAGTTCATCGCGGTGCGCGGCACCTGGAGCAAGGCCTGGGAACGCATACTCGAGCTGGATGCCGAGTTCCTGCACGCCTACCTCGAGTGGTCTGCCGTGCCGCTCCGGAAGCGGCACCTAGAGCCGAAGGTCCGGGAGTTCATCTTCATCGCAGCCGACGGCGCCGCGACCCACCTCTACGAGCCCGGCATCCGGCAGCACGTCCGGGCCGCACTCGATCTGGGCGCCTCGGCGGCCGAGGTGATGGAGGTGCTGGAACTCACCAGCACGCTCGGCATCCACGCCTGCAACATCGGCGTGCCGCTGCTGATCGAGGTGCTCACCGAAGAGGGCCAGCGGGACGGTCCGGCGCCGCTGTCGCCCCGGCAGCAGCAGCTCAAGGCCGAGTTCACCGCCAACCGCGGCTACTGGCACGAGTTCTGGGACGGCCTGCTCGAGCTGGATCCGGAGCTCTTCGCCGCGTATGTGCGCTTCTCCTCGGTGCCCTGGCAGACCGGCGTGCTCGAGCCGAAGGTGAAAGAGCTCGTCTACATCGCCTTCGACGCCGCCGCGACGCACCTGTACGCGCCCGGCCTGAAGCTGCACATGCGCAACGCGATCCGACTCGGCGCCACGACCGCCGAGATCCTCGAGGTACTCGAGATCGTCAGCGTTATCGGCATTCACGCCGCCACTGTCGGGGTTCCGATCCTGGCCGAGGAACTGGCTCGTGCCTGACCCAGGGCCGGATTCGCGCTGGCCGGCGGCAGCTGAGGTTCGGCCCGCCGCGCTGCCGCCCGGCTACGGAGCGCTGCTGCAGGGAGCCTTCGACGCGCACGTGCACGGCCAGCCGGACATACTGGCCGCGCTGCAGCTGCGGGGCAGCGACCTGGACACGATCCGGCTGGCCCACGCCTACGGGATCGCGGGCTGGGTGCTGAAGTCACACCTGTGGATCACCACCGACCGCGCCCGGCTGCTGCAGGAGCAGGCGGCCGAGCTGCACTTCACCGTGCTCGGCAGCATCACGCTCAACCCGGTCATGGGGGGCCTGTCCGGAACGCTCGTCGAGTTCGCCGCGGCGCACGGCGCGCGGGTGGTGTTCCTGCCCACCTGGGGATCAGCCGCTGACGTGGCCCGTGACGGGTACATCGCCCGGCTGCTGCGATCGGCCATCCCGTCGTTCGACCGCTACGCCGAAGCGAACGCCATCTCGCTGCTCGCGCCGGACGGCCGTCTGTCCGGCCCGGCGACCGAGGTGATCGACGCCTGCCGCGAGCGCGGGCTGGCCCTGGCGACCGGCCACGCGTCGCTCGCCGAGAGCCGGGCCGTCGCGGCGTACTGCGCTGAGACCGGCCAGCGGGTCCTGGTGACGCACCCGCTGCACTACGTTTCCAGCACGACCGAGCTCCGCGTCTTCGCTGAGCTCGGCGCCTACGTCGAATTCTGCAACGGGCCCCTGCTGCATCCCGACGGCCACCTGTCCGTCCGCGACATTCACGAGGCCATCGCGGCCGTCGGTACCGATCGCGCGGTGCTGACCACCGACGCGTTCTCCCGCTGGGCACCGCCGCAGCCAGAGTGCCTGCGGATGTTTGCCGAGCAACTGGCCTACCTCGGCTGGCCGGCTACCGACCTGCACCGGATGCTGGCCACCAACCCGCGCGCCTTCCTCGGCATCACGCCAGTGCCGCCGGACGACGCCAGCAACTCACCGGAGGAAGATTGAGCGCACGCGTGCCCAGGCTTGAGCTCGCCGATATGACGGCCGAGCAGCGCGAGTTCTATGACCGCTACGCCACCGGCGTCCGGTCCGGTCCGGGCACCACGTTTGCCCTCGTCGACACCGACGGCCAGCTGCTTGGCCCGCCGGCAGTGTGGGTGCTGAGCCAGCCGCTCGGCCTGGCGCTGGAGCGGTTCGGCTACGCCATCCGCTACCAGCTGAACCTGTCGCGGCGCGCCCAGGAGATCGCGATATTGATGGTCGCCCAGCACCGGCAGAGCGAGTTCGAGCGGTTCGCGCACGCGCAGGCTGGCGCGAAGGCGGGCCTGTCCGATGCGGACCTAGCGGCACTCGCGGCCGGTAGCGCGCCGACCCTGCGCACCGACGAGGAGCGGGCTGTGTACGAGGTCACCAGGCGGGTACTCGACGCTGGCTCGCTGGATCCGGACGAGTACGAGCGCTACGCCGATACGCTCTCGGTGCCCAGGCTCTTCGAACTGGTCACGCTCATCGGCTATTACCTCATGCTCGCCACGCAGCTGAGCGTGTTCGACATCCAGCCGCCGGCGCAGGCGGGGTGACCGCGAAATGGCCGACTACTCAATCTGGGTGCTGGAGTACGGCTACGTCGATCAGTTCCCGGCAAGCAGCCTGCTGGCGGCGCAGCCCCACCAGGGTCACCGGCGGATGCCCTACTGCTTCGCGCTGCTGCGGTCAGCGCAGCGCTGCATCCTGGTCGATACCGGATTCGCCAACCCGGCAGTGCATCAGCGGCTCACCGACAAGTACGGCACCACGTACTGGAGCTCGCCCGTAGACGTACTCGACCGCGTCGGAGTGCGGGCCGCCGACGTGGACGCCATCGTGCTGACCCACAATCACCTCGACCACTCCGGATGCGTGGGCGCCTTCCCGAACGCGCACGTCTACGTGCAACGGCGCGAACTGGCCAGATACGCCGACGCGCTGGCACTTCCTAGCAGGTTTGAGTTCCTGCTGCGGGCCACCGATCCAGCGCTGCCGGACCTGCTGGCTGCGCGCGATCAGGTACTGCGCGTCACCTACGCCAACGGCTACCTGCCAGTGACTGACGGGATCGAGGTCAGGCCGGCCTTCGACACGCACACCGCGGGGTCACAGTTCGCACTGGTGGACAACGCCGCAGACGGCCGGTGGCTGTTCGCGGGCGACAACGTGTACGTGTATCAGAACATCGAGGGCATCGGCGGTGACGGCGTCCTCGAGCCTATCGGCACGTCCACCGGCAGCCAGTCGGTCTGGCTTAGCTGCATCGACCAGGCGCTGTCCTGGGTCGGCCGCGACACCGGCCGCGTCCTGCCATTCCACGACAGCGAGGTGTTCCGTCGCTTCCCGTCGTGCTGCCACGCCGACGGCCTGCACGTCGCGGAGGTCAGCCTGGCGGCCGGGCACCAGTCCGTACTCACCAGACCAGCTACCTGAGCTGGGGAAGGCGTCGCAGCATGGCTGAATCGGGTCCGGACCGGGTAGCCCTGGTCACCGGGGCAGCGGGCGGCATCGGGCAGGCAGTGGTCAGCCTGCTGCGTGCCCGCGGTTACGGGATCATCGCCGAAGACATCTCGCCCGCCGTCGGCGAGCTCGGCTCGGATGACATGATCGTCCCGCTCCAGGCGGACGTGTCGCTGACCGAGTCCGCGCAGCGCGCCGTCAGCCTGGCGCTGGATCGGTTCGGCCGCCTGGATCTGCTGGTGAACAACGCCGGGCTGTTCCTGCGCAAGCCCACCGAGCTGTGCACGGACGACGACTTTGACGTCCTGATGGCCACCAACGTCCGGGGCGCTTTCATTCACGCGCGCGAGTCGCTCGGGCCGCTGGCGCAGACCAGGGGGTCGATAGTGAACCTGGCCTCGATCTCCGGCCTGGTCGGCATGCCGGGCCAGACCGTCTACGCGATGACCAAGGGCGCGATAGTGCAGCTGACCCGGCAGCTCGCCGTCGAGCACGCGCACCGCGGCATCCGGGTCAACGCGGTGGCGCCCGGGGCGGTCGACACCGAGTTCGTCGCTCACGCGCGCGACGCCGCGGCCGACCCCGACCCTGCCGGGAGCCGGGCTAGCGCCATTAGCCAGCATCCGATCGGCCGGATACTGACACCGGCCGAGGTCGCGGAGGCGATCGTGTTCCTGGCATCGGACGCGGCGAGCGGCATAACCGGCTCGATACTCAGCGTCGACGGCGGCTACGTCGCGCGCTGACCAGCGCCGAGCTCACAGCACAGGCAGGAGGTGTCCGGTTTGCTGAGGCGGCAGGCCCGCCGCCCGGTCCGGGTCGCGATCATCGGCGCGGGCTTCGGCGGCATCGCGGCGGCGGTCAGGCTGCGGACCCGAACCCGCGCGCAATTCGTGATCTTCGAGACCGCCGCCGGGATCGGCGGCACCTGGTGGCACAACCGCTACCCCGGCTGCGAGGTCGACGTTCACTCGCACGCGTACTCGTACTCCTTCCTGAAGTACGACTGGCCGCGCACCCACGCGACCCAGCCCGAACTGCTTCGCTATGCCGAAGACGTCGTCGACCAGTTCGGCCTGCGCCCGCACATTCGCCTGAACACCGCGGTGACCCTGGTCCGCTGGATTCCCGCGACTGAGCGATACGAGGTACACACGCAGGACGGTGACGTCGAGCACTTCGACGTGGTCATCTCGGCCGTCGGCCTGCTGAGCCTGCCGCGCATTCCCGACTGGCCGGGGCTCAGCGAATTCGGCGGCACCGCGTTCCACACCGCTGCCTGGCCGGACCAGCTTGAGCTGTCCGGCCGTCGCGTCGCCGTCGTCGGCACCGGGTCAACGGCGGCCCAGGTGGTCCCCGAGGTCGCTGCCCAGGCCGACCGGCTGTATGTCTTCCAGCGGGAACCCGGCTGGGTGGAGCCCAAGCTGGAGCGAGCGTTCAGCCCGGCCGAGCGGTGGATCTACCGGCGCGTTCCCGGTACCCAGAAGGCTCACCGCGCCTGGCTGTTCTACAAGGCGATGCAGCGCGGCAAGGCCTTCGACGCCAGCAGCAGGCGGCAGGCTGAGCGGCGGGCAGGCTGCCTCGCCTTCATCCGCTCTGCGATCGCCGACGAAGCGGTGCGCAACAGCGTCACGCCTGACTACCCGTGGGGATGCAAGCGCGTCATCCTGGCGTCCACCTACTACCCCGCGCTGGACCGGCCGAACGTCGAGCTAGTACCGCACGCGGTGACCAGGGTCACGCCCTCCGGCGTCGTCGATGACACCGGCACCGAGCGGCAGGTCGACGTTCTCATTCTGAGCACCGGCTTCCAGCCGACGAACTTCCTGGCCGGGCTGGTTGTCACGGGCGTCGGTGGCGTCAGCCTGCACGAGGCGTGGCGGTCGCGCGCCGCCGCTTATCTCGGCATCACCGTCGCGGGATTCCCTAACTTCTTCATCCTCTACGGGCCGAACACCAACGGGGCGGGGTCGATCATCGCCCAGCTCGAGCGGCAGGCCGAGTTCGCAGCCCGCGCGGTCGCAGGCATCGAGCGGGGACGCTGGCGGTACGTCGACACCGATGCGGCGGCTCAGCGCCGCTACGTCGAGTGGATTGACCTGCAGATCGCCAGGCACGCCTCAGCGATGGAAGCCGGCTGCACGAACTACTACCACGACGCGCAGGGCGCGAACATCACCCAGTGGCCGTCCAGCCATCTGAGGTACCTGCTGCTGACCAGGATCGCCGGGCGTCGCGGGCTCCGGCCGATGACGGCCGCCCGGGCCGGCCACCCGGCGAGCCAGGCTCGGTCGGCTGGGTCCCGCCCCGCCTGAACCGCCATAGACCGCCAGAGTGCCCACCACGGGCATAGCGGCCCGTGGTGGGCACTCTTGTGGTATTTGACCGTCGTCAGGCCGGGACTTCTGCCTGTGCTTCGGTCAGTACCTTCTCGGCGATGCGGAAGGATTCGAGCGCGGCTGGCGCGCCGCAGTAAGCGGCGGTCTGCAGCAGCACCTCCTGGATCTCCGCCTGGGTGCAGCCGTTGCGCAGTGCACCGCGGACATGCACGGCGAACTCGGTCGGGCGGTTGAGCGCGGTGAGCATGGCGAGGTTGACCAGGCTCCGGGTGCGACGGTCCAGGCCCGGCCGGCTCCAGATGTCGCCCCAGCAGGTCGCGGTGACGAACTCCTGGATCGGCCGCGAGAATTCGGTGGCCGCCGCGAGTGCCTTGTCGACGTGCGCGTCGCCTAACGCCTCACGCCGGATCTCAAGGCCGCGCTCCAGCCGCTGCGACTGACCGTCCATCATTGCCCTCTCCCTCCAGCCTGGGGCGGAGACAGTAGGCCGCCGCGCCGCACTAGCGGCTCCTACACGCCGTCTGATCATCATACAATTGGGCAGGCGCAGGCGCATACCACGGGACCGCCAGATACCAGCGGTAACCAGAGCTTCATCGGGTCGTAACACCGGCGCCGAGCCGTGGCGCGCAGCGCCGGAGCGGACGGCCGATGACCGCGTTCTGGCAGACCCGGATGCGCGCCGCTGCGACGGACGGCTTACGGGTTGCCGTCCTGCTCGGCGAGCGCCCGCAGGCCGACCCGTCCGGCCTGCTCGACGTGCCAGCTACAGGCGCGAGCGGCGCCGTCGGCATCGTTGCCGAGCACCGCGTCGACGATCGCCCGCAGTTCCCCGACGCTCTCTGCGGCCCGGCCCGGTACCGACAGCGACAGCCAGCGCAGCACGCTCACCCGGGCGTGCAGACCAGCGACCACGGTGCGCAGCGCGTCGTTGCCACAGCCCTCGAACAGCACGTCGTAGAAACCGTTCTTGGCCGCGAGCACCGGCGTGCCCCGCTCTGCCATCCGCTCGATTTTGTGCAGCGCCTTGACTAGGGCGTTGCGCTGCGCGGCCGTGGCGCGCTGCACGAACAGCCGCCCGGCCAGTCCCTCCAGCGCCGAGCGCACCTCGTAGAGTTGCCTGGCCTCGTCGGCGCTCACGCTCGCGACGATGGTGCCCTTGTTCGGAATAGCCGTGACCAGGCCCTCGGCAGCCAGCTCGCGCAGCGCCTCGCGGACGCTCGTCCGGGAGACACCAGTCAGCTCCACAAGCTCACGCTCGATAAGCCGCTGGCCGGGAGCGAGCTGCCGCTCGATTATGGCCTGCCGCAGATTGTCCAGAACCTGTGCGCGCACTGGCGCGGGCGTCCGCTCCACGCGCAGCGCGCTCGCGACGTCAACCAGCCCTTCCTCCAACCGACCGGCCAGCTTCCCCGGCGAAATGCTACATGGCCGACCGCACAGGCCGATTGTATGCTCATCAGACGAAGGGCGGAACTGTCGGCGGCATCAGCTACCGGATAAGGGAACGCGGCGCCGCGTCCGCGGGTCTCGCCCGCACGGCCGCGGCACCTGCAGCTAGGCCCGGCCGTTGAGGTCCGGTAGCGCCGCGGTCCCCGGCAGCTCGCTAGCCGGCCGCCCTAGGCCGGCGGCCGGCCTGCCTGCGCGGCGGGGCTGGCCTGCGCCGCCGCTTCAGCGGCCACCGCCCGCGCCCACCGCAGGTCCGCCTTGCCGGACGGGCTGCGCCTGACGTCAGGCACGAACACGATGCTGCGCGGCTTCTTATAGTCCGCGAGCCGCTCGGCGACGTAACCAACCAGCGCGTCCGGGCTCACCTCGGTGTCTGCTGCCGGCGCCACGACAGCCGTGACGCGATGCCCGAAGCGCGGGTCGGGCAGCCCGACGACCAGCGCGTCCCGGACGCCTGGGTGCTGGACGAGGACCTGCTCGACCTCCTCGGCGAAGACCTTCTCGCCGCCGGTGTTGATCACCCGGCTGTCCCGGCCGTGGAACGTGATCGACCCGTCGGCCTCGATCGACGCGAGGTCCCCCGGCGCTACCCAGCGCCTGCCGCCGATTATGCGGAACGCCTGCGCGGTCTTCGCCGCATCGCCGAGGTAACCGGTCTCATCGTCGGCCGGCGCGGCCAGGACACCGACCTGGCCCGAGCCCGGGACGACGTCGCGGCCAGCGTCGTCGATGACCCTCGCACCTGGTGCCAGCGTGAAGCGGGAGGTGACAACGTCATCGCCGCGCCGTGTCTCGCACACCGCGAACGGGCCGCCCTCGGAGGCAGCGACCGCATCCCGGCAGGCGAAGTCGCCGTGGGCGAGGAGCCGGCGCTTGACGTCGGCGCTCCACGTGACGCCGACGCTGAGAATGCGGCGCAGGCTCGACAGGTCATAGGGACGGCCGTCGCGCGCCGCCCGGTCCAGCGCGTCGGCCAGCGGCAGAGCGAATACGTCGCCCACGATGGAGACCGTGTCCACCCGCTGGCTGGCGACGGTGCGAGCAAGCTCGTCGGCGTCGTAGGACCGGGACGTCAGGTAGACCACGCGACCGCTTCCGAGCAGGGCGCCCAGCGTGGTGTACATGCCGGTCGCGTGCATCAGCGGCGGTGCCGGCAAGCAGACGGTGGCGTCGCCGCGCTCGCTCAGCCGCTGCGTCGCTGCGCGCAGCTCGTCGAGCGACTCCGGCACCGGCTCGGCCAGGAGCAGGAATCCGTTGCCGCTGGCGACCCGGTACAGCCATTCATGGTTGACGAGCACGCCCTTGGGCTTGCCAGTAGTGCCGCCGGTGTACATGAGCCAGTGGTCCACGCCGCGCTCGGTCCTGGGTAGCGGCGCCGACGCGTCGATGGCCTCGGCATAATCGGCCGTCATCGGCGCCGCCACGGGCTGGCTATGGCCCCCGTTCACCGGCAGCGCGCCACCGACCCGCACGAGCGTGTGCAGCGCCGGGACGTCCCGTTGAGCCTCCGTGACGCGTCTGCTCAGTGACGCGTCGAAGATGACCGCTGACACCTGCGCGTCGTCGAACACGTGCCGCATCTCGGGTGCCTGATACCGGTAGTTGATGTTGACCGGTACCGCCCGCAGCTTGAGGACTGCGAACACGCTCTCCAGGTACTCGATGCCGTTATACAGGGCGATCGCGACCCGATCCTCGGTACCGACGCCGCGGCCTGCCAGGAAGGCGGCCAGCCGCGAGGCTCGGTCGTCGAGCTCCCGCCAGGTCGCGCTGCGCTCCCCGTGCGTAACCGCGATCCGGTTAGCGCGGACGTCCGCCACGGTCTCCAGCACCGTCGCGAAGTTCTCCCTCACGCTCGCCACCGCCTTCTCGGCCGATGCGGCCGGCGCCGCACGGGGATCTCCGGCCAGCGGCCCGCAGCCGCGTCAGGCTCAGTCAACCTAGACCGGCCACCGGGCGTCAATCGCCCGTCGGCGAGCAGGACCTGCCGCTGTGCAGGCCGGCGCGGCCGACGATAGAAAATGTGGGGGACGGCTCGTCCGCGCGGCGATCGGAAGCCGTGCCTAGACTGCGGCGGTGCCGCAGACGCCGGGAGTTGTCCAGCCAGCCGGGAGGTGGCGCATGACCGAGAATTCGGACGCTGCGCAGCTCATTGCCGAGCGAGTAAGCCAGGCCTTGGCGGCGGCCGACCTGACTGCCTACGCTCACCTGCTGCACCCGGACGTGCGCTGGGGCGCGCCCGGCGATCCGTCGCCCCCGTGCCAGAACCGCGCTCAGGTGCTGGCCTGGTACCAGGGCGGCCGCGATGCGGGCACGCGCGCCCGGGTCGTCGAGACGGTGGCGGCAGGCGACAAGGTCCTGGTCGGCGTGGAGGTGATCCGGGCCGATGAAGGCGGCGCGGGCCAGCACACCCGCTGGCAGGTGCTGACCATCCGGGACGGGCTCATCGCCGACATCCGGGGATATGACCAGCGAGCCGACGCCGCCGCGAGCGCTGGCCTCGGGCCTGCACCCCCGGTTCCGGACGCCGCTACCGGCTGGCTCGCGCCCGCGGCGCCGCTAACCAACGGCGAGATCGAACTGCGGCTGCCGGTGGCGGCGGACGCGGCGACACTGCACGGCCACGCGTCCGGGCCGGATGGGCTCGAGGGCGGCTGGCTCCCGCTGGCTGCGGGCGCAGGCCTGGCTAGCTGCGAGACCCTCGTAGCGGACTGGCTTGCCGGGTGGCAGAACCTGCCAAGCCAGAACGGCCCGGCCTTCGCCGTCCAGCAGGCCGCCCAGCCGCGGTTGATCGGTCAGGTCTGGCTGGCCGATCGCGGCGACCAGGTGGTTGAGCTCGGCTACGGGATCGCGCCCGCGCACCGGAGGCGCGGTTATGCCGCGCGCGCGGCGCGGCTGGCGGCCGAGTGGCTGCTCAGTACCGGCCGGGCCGGCGTCGTCGAACTCCGCATCGGTCAAGACGACGTCGCCAGCCAGCGGGTCGCGGCCGCAGCCGGCTTCGCTCCGGCGGGGACGGTGCAGTCCTACGTACCGGGGACCGGCCAGACGTTCACCGACCTGCGCTTCATCCTGGTCTCCGCATCCAGGTCTCCGCGTGACGCCACCTGACCCCCACGGACCCCACACGGTAGGCAACGGCGCGGACCCGGACGCCGACCGCCGCTACCTGCTGGCCGCCCTGATCCTGCTGGCGGCCTTCATGCTCGCCGAGGTCATCGTCGCCTTCGTGGCCGGGTCGCTAGCCCTGCTGGCCGACGCGGGGCACATGCTCGCCGACGTCGGCGCTATCGCCGGAGCGCTCTGGGCCATCCGGCTGGCCGCGCGGCCGCCCACCGGAGCCTGGACGTTCGGCTGGAAGCGCGCAGAGATCCTGTCGGCCGCTGCCAATGGCATCACCCTGCTGGTTGTCGCGGGCATCGTCACCGTGCAGGCCGTCATCAGGCTCATCCACCCGCCGCCCGTGGATGGCGCTCCGGTCCTGACGGTTGCCCTGGCGGGCATGGCCGTCAACGTCACCGCCGCGTGGGCGCTCGCGAGGGCAAACCGGTCTAGCCTCAACATCGAAGGCGCGTTCCGGCACGTGCTCACCGACCTGTACGGCTTCCTCGGCACCGCCGCCGCAGCCGTGATCATCCTGACCACCGGCTATGTCCGCGCTGATGCGATCGCGTCGCTGCTCGTCGTGGTGCTCATGGCCAGGGCGGCGTGGGAGCTGTTGCGTGACTCGGGCCGCATCCTGCTCGAGGCCGCACCCGAGAACATCGATCTCGACGCCGTGCGGGCGCACCTGCTGGCCACAAGCCACGTCCAGGATGTGCATGACCTGCACGCCTGGACCGTCACCTCGAGCTTGCCCGCGCTGTCCGCGCACGTCATCATCGACGACTCCTGCTTCACCGACGGGCACGCGCCCCAGCTTCTCGACCAGTTGCAGGCCTGCCTGGCCGGGCACTTTGATCTCGAGCACTCGACCTTTCAGCTTGAGGCCGCTGCGCACGCCGGACACGAGCCAGGCACCCACTGACTGTTGCGCCCGGAACTGACGGTGCTGCCGTGCTTGTGAGCAACGTCACTGACCTGGGGGGATTGCCCGCTCGGCCCGCAACCGGGTAACCTCGAAGAGGTTGACAAGGCACCTCGTTCGGTGAGGCGTCGACACGAACATAGGCCACTGATCCGACGACGTCGAGAGACGCCCAGGGTCAGGACAGGTCTCCCCGGCCTAAGGGGTGACCCGAAGTGGCTGTACCCAGCGTGCTACGTCGTGTCGTGCCAAAGCTCTGACGAGTTGGGGTGTTTGCGGCTCTGCCGATATTTCTCCCCTCGTGTGCCGAAGCGGGCGCCCGCGTGTGCCATGACCGGGGGGAGGCGAGATATGGAACCAAGTAGACCGGGCCATCAACGGCCCGTCACCCAGGCGATCTCGTTTCTCACCGGCGCGCGGTAGCCACCCGCCCTGCGAACCGCCGCGGCTGCGCCTGAGCGCAGAGCGGATGGATGTTGCGTGCCTCCCCCGGCAAGGGAGGAATGGCCATGACCTCTCAGAGTGCAGAGCTGCGCAGCGCGGTACTCGACTCCGAGCACGCCGGCGACATTCGCGGTGCGCTCGGCACGATCCGGCTGGACGACCTCGGTCCGCGGCGCGGCGCGTCGGCGGTGCTCAAGACACTGCTGGCGATCGTTGGCCCCGGCCTGATCGTGATGGTCGGCGACAACGACGCAGGGGCGTTCGCCACCTACGGGCAGGCGGGCCAGAACTACGGCACGAAGCTGCTGTGGACACTGCTACTACTGGTTCCCGTCCTGTACGTGAACCAGGAAATGGTGCTGCGCCTGGGCGCGGTCACGGGCGTCGGCCACGCCCGGCTGATCATGGAGCGGTTCGGCAAGTTCTGGGGCGCGTTCAGCGTCGTCGACCTGTTCATACTCAACGCGCTGACGATCGTCACCGAGTTCATCGGTATCACGCTGGCCGCAGGCTTCCTCGGCCTGCCGAAGGTTCCCGCGGTCCTGCTCGCCGCCTGCGTCGTAGTCGCCGCGGCGTTCACCGGCAGCTTCCGCCGGTTCGAGCGCATCGCCCTGGCGTTCTGTGGCGGCAGCCTGCTGCTGATCCCGGTGTACATCCTGGCTCACCCGGCCGCGTCGGAGCTGGCCCGCGGCTTCGTGCTGCCGCAGCTGCCCGGTGGCGCCGGCGCCCTGTCCACCGTGATGCTGCTCGTGATCGGCATCGTGGGCACGACGGTTGCCCCGTGGCAGCTGTTCTTTCAGCAGTCCTATGTGATCGACAAGCGGATCACCCCGCGGTTCATGAAGTACGAGAAGGCCGACCTGTGGATCGGCATCGTCATCGTGGTGATCGGCGGCGCCGCGATCATGGGCGCGACCACGGTGGCGTTCGCACACAGCCACTTGTTCGGCCAGTTCACCGACGCGGGCGGACTCGCCACCGGCCTGCAGGCGTACGGCGGCCGAGCGGCAGGCGTGCTGTTCGCGATCGCCCTGCTGGACGCGTCGATCATCGGCGCGTTCGCGGTGTCGCTGTCTACGGCGTACGCGATCAGCGACGTGTTCGGCATCCACCACTCCCTGCACCGGGGCGTGCGCAGCGCCAAGGGGTTCTATGCCGTCTACGCAGCGCTGATCGCCGTCGCGGCGACCATTGTGCTCATCCCTGGCTCCCCGCTCGGCCTGCTCACCGAGGGCGTGCAGGCACTGGCGGGCGTGCTGCTGCCGAGCGCGAGCATTTACCTGCTGCTGCTCTGCAACGATCGCCAAGTGCTCGGTCCGTGGGTCAATGGCCGTAAGACCAACGCCTTCACTGGGACGGTGGTAGCGGTCCTAGTCGCCCTGTCGGTTATCTTGACCGCTGCCGTGCTCTTCCCCGCCATCAGCGCGCGCCAGATCCTTGACATCATGATCGTCTGCGGCGCTGCCGGCGTGCTGGGCGCGGGGTACCTGGCCAGCCGGCGCCTGCGCGCAGACCCTGCTGCCGACCCGGTGGACCGCTCCGGCCGGGAGAACTGGCGGATGCCGTCGCTGCACCTGCTGCAGCGACCGGCGATGCCCGTCAGCCGCAAGCTCGGCATGGGCGCCCTGCGGGTCTATCTTGCGGTCGCGACGATCCTGGTCATTATCAAGATCGTCGAGCTCGCCCTGAGTCACTGAGTCGGCCGCGGTTGGTGTCGGCTGCTCGTCGTCGACTGGTGGACGCCCGCGCCCGGGCTGCGAAGGATCAAGCGCGAGCAGCAGCTCCGGTTCAAAACCGCGCGCGCACCGCGTTGACCCCGGTTCAGCTCGGCCGTTAATTCAGCACGGTGCAGGCCAACAACCGCGTAGATGTTGCTGTTCCGTTACGAGCAGTTCAGCCTGACTTGTTTCACTCCCAACAGGTTCGTCCGGCATCTGTGTCGGGCCGCGCACGTGCTGCCGCGGCACCCGTGACAAGGAGGAACGATGCCTGTCCCCGCTTCTGCATTACCAGCCAGAACCTGGCTCCGCCGTCGGCTCGCAGGGATCTGGATGCTGGCGACGTGCCTGGCCCTGGGCGGCGCGATGGCCGTCGCACCAGCCGCGTCAGCCCAGTCCACGATGCCCAAGCTTGATCACGTGTTCCTGATCATGGAGGAGAACAACGGCTTCGGCGACGTGATCGGCAACCCGGCCGCACCGAACCTCAATTACCTCGCCAACACCTTCGGCCTCGAGACCGACTACTTCGGGGTCAGCCCGGACAGCAGCGAGTCCAACTACGTGGGCCTGCTCGGCGGTAGCACGTTCAACGTCCAGAGCGACGACGCGTACTGGATGAACAGCGTCGACGCGCCGAGCCTGATCAGCCAGCTAGACCACGCCGAGATCAGCTGGAAGGCCTACCTGCAGGCGCTGCCGCATCCGAACTACGAGGGCATCTGCTATCCGGAGAAGTGCAACGGCGCGCCCGACAGCGACCCGCTGTATGTCTCCAAGCATGACGCGATCCAGAACTTCACCACGTCGTGGAATGCAGCGGACTGGTCGCGGCAGGTGCCCATCGGGCAACTGTGGACCGACCTTAGCGCCGGCGACGTGCCGCGCTTCAGCTACATCGTTCCGGACGAGTGCCACGACATGCACGGTGACCCGCCCTACTGCCTGGATAGCGGCAACATCGGTGACCCGCAGAACCAGCACCTGGTCTCGGTCGGCGATGCGTACCTCGGCCAGCTGGTCAGCGCGATCACGAGCGCGCAGTTCTGGGCGCACGGCAACAACGCGATCGCCATCACGTTCGACAACGGCGACGACAACTCCGGCTGCTGTGACGCCAACCCTGGCGGCGGCCAGGTTGCGACCATCGTGGTGACCAGCCACGGCCCGCGCGGCGTGCAGGACTCGCAGCCCGCCAATCACTACTCGCTGCTGAGCAGCATCCAGCAGGCCTTGGGCCTCGGCTGCCTGCAGTTCACCTGCGACTCGGCCAACGTGCAGCCCATCGCGCCGCTATTCGCGATCACCGGCTCGGCGGCGACCGCCACCAAGCCGCTCCCCGAGGAAACCTGGCCAACACCCACACCTACCGTCACCGAGCCGACATCGATCCAAAAGGGCGGCCAGAAGTCGGGCGGCTGGACCGTCGACAACGTCCAGCTCTACGGGACGTCCGACAACAGCGCGGGCGCAATCGCCGGGTCGTCGCCGAGCGATATCTGGGCGGTCGGCGACTTCCTGCCCGACACCGCAACCAGCAACCAGGACGCCACGCTCAGCTTCGCCGAGCACTTCAACGGCAAGAAGTGGACGGTGGTGCCGACGCCCAACACCGGGGTCAACTTCAACTCGTTCTACGGCGCCGCAGCTAACCAGGGCCAGGCCTGGGCGGTCGGCGAGTACCTGAACAGCGACTACCAGGACCGCGCCCTGATCGAGACGTGGAATGGCTCCCAGTGGTCCATTGCCAACAACCCCCAGCCCGGCTCGCAGCGCGACATGCTCTTCGGGGCATCCGCGGTATCGCCATCGGACGTGTGGGTCGTAGGCGACCAGGAGGGCGCTAACGGCAAGTTCGAGACCCTCGCGGAGCACTGGGATGGCTCTAGCTGGCGTGCCATCCCGACGCCGGATCCCGGCTCGGCTGGCAACCACCTCTACGCCGTGGACGCGGTGAGCGCAGACAACGTCTGGGCTGCTGGCATGACGCTCAATGGAGATTCTCCCGACCAGGGCCTTGTCGAGCACTGGGACGGCCAGCAGTGGTCGGTCGT
>Ga0187814_10000183_pt1 | contig 17743 bp, 14 predicted proteins | sample NC_S_4_FD_132450 | JGI IMG/M metagenome (GOLD analysis project Ga0187814, IMG submission 132450) | Wetland sediment microbial communities from Neuse River Estuary, North Carolina, USA - ASW-S_4 | ecosystem: Environmental > Aquatic > Freshwater > Wetlands > Sediment | place: USA: North Carolina... | reverse complement strand
GTCGGCCAGCCGGATCCGCCTGACGTCGTGTACCGGGTCGCCTTCGGCCAGCTCTAGTGCTGCCGCGGCGGCCGGGCTGGCCGGAATCTGCGTGGCGGCCAGAACCCGCGCGCCAGCGACCTTACCGTGCCGGCGCAGTTGCTCGGAAAACCCGGCCAAGGTCGTCAGGTCCTGCTCCAGCTTGGGCTCGGCCACGAACGTGCCGCCGCCGCGGCCCACGGTCCTGGTTACCAGCCCACGCTGGGCAAGTTCGCTCAGCGCGTGCCTGAGCGTCATCCGGCTGACACCGAGCCAGGCGGCAAGATCGTGCTCGGTCGGCAGCCGGTCCCCGGGAGTCAGCTGCCCGGCCGCGATTGCGTCCGCGAGCCAGTCCTCGATTTGCGCGTGCGCGGTGACGCCGGGTTGCCGCACGATCATCGGCGGCTTCCTGGGTAGCGAAGCCGGCTCGCTGACTGTCGCTCCACGCCAGGAGTGCTGCCGTCGCTGCATGCTGTCTATTGTCCCTTCAGCGGCAAGCCGCTGTCCGTTAGCCGGACGCGCCGCTGAGGCCGGGCCGGCCGCACGGCCCTAGCGCGAGCATGTAGCCAGACATTGCCGCCAGCGTTCGCTGGGCCGGGCGGCGGGCCACGCATGCCTTGCGGCCGCTGCGGCCCGCCGCCCGGAGGAAGGCGCGCCGCCCTCCCCGCCGATGGCCAGGATCAAGGTGGCGATCCCGGCCAGGCTCCACGGCGCGCCGTCCAGCTTGCCAATCCCTAGGCTGCTCCGCCGGCCGGGATGGGCTCGTCCGCCGGCGCCTGCACAGGCACGAATTCCTTGGTTCGACCCACGATCAGGTAATACAGCACGCCGACCAGCGCAATAAAGATGGCGACAGTCCACAAGATGGGGATGTCGTTCAGGAAGCCGATATGGAAGTTAAGCTGCGCCGGCGCCGCCGTCTGCTTGGGCTCTGGATTGCTGGCGATGCGAGGCCAGGCAAAGTTCACTAGCATCGCAGCGCCATACAGCAGCCCGACGATATTGATGACAAGACCCCAGCGGCCGAGCTTGAACGGTGCGGTGGTCTTTGGCCAGCCGCGCAGCCGCGCCCTGAGAATCGCGAGATTGCCCAGGAAGTAGCTCAGGTAGATCATGCCGGTGGCCGCGATCGCGATTGTGCCAGCGCCTGAGTACTGGATGAACGGGATCGCAGCCAGGACCGCGATCACGATGCAGGTCCACACTGGCGTGTGCAGGTTAGGCGAGACCCTGGCGAGCGGCTTAGAGAACGGCAGCTGGTTATCGCGAGCCATGCCGAATGACAGCCGGATCGTGGCCGCCAAGATCGACAGGCAGCAGACGAAGATGGCCGCGGACACGACGAGCAGGTAGATGGTAGCGAACGGGTGCGAGAAGTTCGCTTCGATAATTTGCGCGGGTCCCCAGCCTTTCTTGACCGCTGTACCCATATTGGGAATCGCCACCAGGGTGCCGAGCAAGAACACGCCACCGATGATGAAGGCGCCGATTACCGAGAACAGCACCGCCTTGGGCGCGGCCCGGCGCGGGTCACGGGTTTCCTCGGACAGCGTGGACGCGGTGTCGAAGCCGTAGATCACGAACAGGCTCATGAACATTGCGGCCAGGAACGTACTCGGCTTGACGCTGATGCCCGCGCTGTTGGTTACGACGGAGATGCCCTGGTGGTGGTGGAAGATCAGCAGTATCAGGGCGAATACGAACATGCCCAGGATCTCGAATAGCACGCCGGTGTTGTTGATGAGCGCGACGAGCCTGACTCCGTAGATGTTGAGCACCGTGATGACTGCCAACGTGATCAGCGCCACCACGAGTGACGTGTGCAGCTGGGTGCTCGCGTCGCCGACGCCGAGGCCGGTCCAGCCAAGGTTGTTCAGGGCCGGGATGAGCGCGATCGGCAGGGTAGCGACCACGGCCGTCACGGTCAGGATCCCGGCGAACAGGTAGATCCAGCCGGTCAGCCAGGAGTAGCTGCGACCAGCTAGGTACTTAGTCCACTGGAATACCGAGCCGGCCAGCGGGAAGTGGCTGGATACCTCGGCGAAGTTCAGCGCGATGATGAACTGGCCGATCGCGACGACCGGCCAGGTCCAGATGAACACGCCGCCGATGGTGACGAGGCCAAGGGCAAACAGTGTGAAGATACCGGTCGACGGCGAGATGTAGCTGAAGGCCACGGCGAACGAGCTGAAGGTGCCAAGCGACCGCTTGAGTTCCTGCTGGTAGCCGAAAGTCGCCAGATCCGCGGCATCGCGCTCCTGACCGCTGCTGACATCGGGGCTTGCGCTCACGACAGTTCCTCCTCGCCAAAGGCGCTACAGGTGAACTAAGTGACCTCAGTTGGCAGGAGCGTAGGGGTGTGACCTGCTAACTGTCCAGACCCTATGACCAGACATTCGTGACAGGCGGCCCAGTTAACAACATCGAAACCAAACAAACCTTGCAACTTCCGTCTAGACCTTTAACGGGATCACTCGTAGCCTGCGATCGTGACCGATATGCACCCGGCCGGGGCACCGCCGCAGGCTGATGCCGACCCGCAGGCTGATGCCGACCCGCTGGCACTGCTGGCCAGGCTGCCGAGCCTGGCCGGTACGCCGCGGCTGGTCGAGGCGCTGCCGGGCGGCCTGACCAACCAGAACTACAAGGTCACAACCCCTGACGGCGTTTTCGTGGCGCGGGTCTTCGCCGATGGCGGCGAGTTGCTCGCGATTGACCGCGAGCACGAGCACCGCAATTCGCTGATAGCCGCGAAGGCCGGCGTCGGCGCGCCGGTCGTCGAGTACCGGCCAGCGGAACGGGTGCTGGTGCTCGGCTTCGTCCAGGGCCGGACGCTGACCAACGCCGACGTCGCCGAGCCGGCCACGCTGGTCAGGATCGCCGCGGCCTGCCGGGCGCTGCACGGCGCCGACCGGTTCGTCAGCGACTTCGACATGTTCGAGGTGCAGGCCGGCTATTACGCGACGGCCACAGCAGCGAAGATGCGCATCCCAGTCGGTTACGACGAGCTGATGCCCGCGTTCTGGCGCGCCAGGAAGGCGCTTGCCGTTCGGGACGAGGGCACCGTGCCATGCAACAACGATCTGCTGGCTGCCAACTTCATCGACGATGGCAAGCGGATCTGGCTGATCGATTATGAATACTCGGGCAACAACGACCCCTGCTTCGAGCTCGGCAATATAGCCGCGGAGTGCTGCCTGCCGGCCGACGGGCTCGCCGACCTGGTCACCGCCTATTACGGCAGTCGAAGGCGCAGCCGGATCGCGCGGGCGCAGTTGTTCGGCCTGGTGGCCAGGTACGGCTGGACGCTCTGGGGCGCCATCCAGCACTCGGCAAGCCAGCTGGACTTTGACTTCTGGTCCTGGGCCATGGAGCGGTTTGAGGCCGCGGCGGCGGGCTTCACCGCGCCGGAGTTCGACCGGCTGATCGCTGACGTGCAGGACGAGGACTGAGCAAGGCAGGACGACCGAGCAGCGCAGGACGGGGACTTAAGGACATGACGGAGGCAGCGGTGCCGACCCGGGCTCAGGTCGTGATCATCGGCGGCGGGGTGATCGGCGCAAGTGTCGCCTACCATCTGACCGCGCTCGGCTGGACCGATGTGCTGCTGCTCGAACAGGGCCAGTTGTCCTGCGGCACGACCTGGCACGCTGCGGGCCTGGTCGGCCAGCTTAGGGCGTCCGAGGCCGGTACCAGGCTGGTGCAGTACTCCACCCAGCTTTACCAGGCTCTGGAACAAGAGACAGGCCAGGCAACGGGTTTCCGTCGCTGCGGCGGGGTTACCGTGGCCAGGACCGCAGACCGGATGGCCGCGCTGCGCCGGACCGCCGCTACCGCGCAGGCCTATGACATCGACTGCGAGCTGATCAGCGCGCGGCAGGCGGCCGAGCTGTACCCGATCATGCAGACAGCCGACCTGCAAGGAGCACTCTGGCTGCCTGGAGACGGCAGGGCCAACCCGGTCGACCTGACCGCAGCGCTTGCTCGCGGCGCGCGCCAGCGCGGTGCCACCATCCGCGAGCGGGTCCGGGTCACCGGCATCTCCAGCCAGGACGGCCGAGTCACCGGGGTCAGCACCGATCATGGCGAGATCGAGGCTCAGGTAGTGGTCAACTGCGCCGGGCAGTGGGCCAAGCAGGTCGGGGCGCTCGCCGGAGTTACCGTGCCGCTGCACTCGGCCGAGCACTTCTACGTCGTGACCGAGCAGATCGACGGCGTGCACCAGGCGCTCCCGGTGCTCAGGGATCCGGACGGCTACACCTACTTCAAGGAGGAGGTTGGCGGCCTGGTGGTCGGCGGGTTCGAACCAAAGGCCAAGCCCTGGCTGACACCCGATGAGCTGCCCTACCCGTTTGAGTTCCAGCTGCTCGAGGAGGACTGGGATCACTTCAGCGTGCTGATGGACAGCGCGCTCGAGCGAATCCCGGTGCTGGCCGACACCGGGATCAGGAAGTTCTACAACGGACCGGAGAGCTTCACCCCTGACAACCAGTTCATTCTCGGCGAGGCACCTGGGCTGAGCGGGTTCTTCGTCGCGGCTGGCTTCAACTCGGTCGGCATTGCCACGGCCGGCGGGGCGGGCCTGGCGCTGGCACAGTGGATCATTGACGGCCAGCCGGCCAGCGACCTGACCACTGTCGACATCCGCCGGTTCGCCAGCTTCAACGGCAACTCCCGCTGGCTGCGGGACCGGGTGGCTGAGGTACTGGGCCTGCACTACGCAATCCCCTGGCCGAACCGGGAGCTGGAGACCGCCCGGCCATTCCGCCGCTCGCCCCCCTATCACCTGCTGCGGGAGGCGAATGGCTGCTTTGGCAGCAAGATGGGCTGGGAACGCGCCAACTTTTTCGCGCCGCCGACGGAGCCTGCGGTGATCGAGTACTCCTGGGGCAGGCAGAACTGGCAGCCCTGGTCGTCAGCGGAACAGCTGGCTACCCGCCGGCGGGTAGCGGTGTTCGACCAGACCTCGTTCTCTAAGTACCTGGTTTCCGGACCGGATGCGGAGACCGCCTTGCAGTGGCTGTGCACCAACGACGTGGCCGTGCCGCCCGGCCGGACCGTCTACACCGGCATGCTGAACGACCGCGGCACCTACGAGTCCGACATCACCGTGACCAGGTTGTCGGGCACCGAGTTCCTGCTCGTCGCCAGCGCCGCGACAACAGAGCGGGATGCCGACCACATCCGCAGGCAGATGCCGCCGGGCAGCCGCGCCACCCTGGTGGACGTCACCTCGGCTTATGCCGTATACGGCGTGATGGGGCCGCTGTCCAGGCAACTGCTGTCGCGGCTGACCAGGGCCGACCTGAGCGATGCGGCGTTCGGCTTCAGCACCAGCCAGCTGATCGATCTCGGCTACTCGACGGTCCGCGCCACCCGGATCACCTACGTCGGCGAGCTGGGCTGGGAGTTGTACGTCCCCACCGAGTTCGCCGTCGGTGTCTACGAGGACCTGATGGCGGCCGGCGCCGACCTTGGCGTGGCCAACGCCGGGTATTACGCCATCGAGTCGCTCCGGCTGGAGAAGGGCTATCGCGCCTTCGGCCGTGAGCTGACCCCGGACTACAACCCAGTCGAGGCGGGCCTGACATTCGCCTGCAAGCTGGCTAGCGGCATCGGCTTCCTCGGCCGCGAGGCGGTCGAGAAGGCAAAGGCAGACGGCCCGCGGCGGCGGCTTGTCTCGCTCCTGCTCGACGACCCGGACGTGATGATGTGGGGCAGCGAACTCCTGCTGCGCGACGGCGAGCCAGCTGGCCAGGTCATGTCGGCGGCCTGGGGCGAGAGCGTCGGGGGCTGCGTGGGCCTGGCCTACCTGCGCGACCCAGCGGGGGGCCCGGTGACCGCCGAGTTCGCCAAGACCGGCACATTTCACGTCAACGTCGGCGGGTACCTAGCCGGCGCCGCCATTTTCTTGCGGTCGCCATATGACCCAGCAGGAACGAAGATTAAAGGGAACGCGGACCCTCGGGGAGACACCGCCCCGAGCGCCCGGCGTGAATCCCGCGCAACTGCGCGACCGCGGGAAGGAGGGACGCGATGACGGTCAGCGTTTTTGACCTCTTCAAGATCGGCATTGGCCCGTCTAGCTCGCATACCGTCGGTCCGATGCGGGCAGCGGCGATGTTCGCCGGCTCGCTGGAACAAGACGGCCTGCTGTCCGCAGTCGCTAAGGTCAGGGCCGAGCTGTTCGGGTCACTCGGCGCGACCGGTCATGGCCACGGCAGCGTTAAAGCGGTCGTGCTCGGGCTATCCGGCGAGCAGCCGGAGACCGTCGACCCGGCCGCGGCCGAGCCGTTAGTCGCCTCGGTCCGGGCGACGGGCACGCTGCAGCTGCTCGGCCGCGTGCCAATCAGCTTTAGCGTCGATGACGATGTGATCCTGCACCGGCGTCGCCGGCTCGACTTCCATTCGAACGGGATGCGGTTCGCAGCATTCGACGCCGCCGGGACGGAGCTGTCCGCTCGTACCTATTACTCGGTCGGCGGTGGCTTCGTGCTTGGCGAGGATGAAGCTGGCCATCCCGCGATCGTGACCGACCCCACGCCGGTGCCGTACCCGTTCGCCAGCGCGGCCGAGTTGCTAGCCATCGCCAGCCGGACCGGGCTGCCGATCAGCGGCATCATGCTAGCCAACGAGCTGGTCCGGCGAGACAAGGCCGAGATCGAGTCCGGCTTGCTGCGGATATGGGCGGTCATGCAGGAGTGCGTGACCCGCGGCTGCGCGGCCGAGGGCGTACTCCCCGGCGGGCTGCGGGTCCGGCGGCGGGCCAGGGCGCTGCAGTGCAAGCTTGAGCAGACCGGGGACGCCGCCGACCCGCTGTACGCGGTGGAGTGGGTGACGCTGTACGCGCTGGCGGTAAACGAACAGAACGCGGCCGGCGGCAGGGTGGTCACTGCCCCGACCAACGGGGCGGCCGGCATCATCCCCGCCGTGCTGCACTACTACATGCGATTCGTACCCGGGGCGGACGACGCCGGGGTGGTCAGGTTCCTGCTGACCGCAGCAGCGATCGGCATGCTGTTCAAGGAGAACGCCTCAATTTCCGGCGCCGAGGTCGGCTGTCAGGGCGAAGTGGGGTCGGCCTGCTCGATGGCCGCGGCGGGCCTGGCCGAGGTCCTCGGCGGCACACCCGAGCAGGTGGAAAATGCCGCGGAGATCGGGGTTGAGCACAACCTCGGGCTCACTTGCGACCCGGTGGGCGGCCTGGTGCAGATCCCGTGCATCGAGCGGAACGCCATCGGCGCGGTGAAAGCCATCACGGCCGCCCGGATGGCAGTCCGCGGTGACGGCGAGCACCACGTCTCACTGGACAAGGCGATCAAGACCATGCGGGAGACCGGTGCCGACATGAAGATCAAGTACAAGGAGACCGCGCGCGGCGGACTGGCCGTGAACGTCATCGAGTGCTGACCAACACCCCACAAGGGCTCCGCAAACCGGCGGGTGCGTGGCCGGACGGCCCCGTTCCCGGCTAAAGGGGTTTTATTTCGAACCGGGCCGGGAGACGGCGGCCGCAGGCTCGGCAGCTGGCCTCGGCTGCCCGGCCGCCCGGCGCTCGCGCAGGTAGGTCTTGCCGATGACGCGCGCGTAGCGCAGGCCGTAGGCGAGGTTGCGGCCCTTCTTGCTTACGCCAGACATCCGCTGCCGCATCACCGTCGGCACCTCCGCTACCCGGTAGCCCTGAAGCAGGGCGCCGATCAGCAATTCGGAGGTCTGATACTGGGGCTGGGTCTGGGTGACGGTGCCGGTCAGTTCGGCGCGCATCAGCCGCAGGCCACTTGAGGTATCGGTGAGCGGCGAGCGAGTGAGCCGGCCGATCAGCCAGGCGAAGAACGTCACGCCCAGGTTACGGAACGTGTCGGTATTCTCGGTCTGGCCAAGCTGGCGTGAGCCGAGGACGAAGTCGGCATCGCCCGCCTCAAGGATGGCCACCATGGTCGGCAGGTCGGCCGGGTCCCATTGCCCGTCCCCGTCCAGCGTGCCGATGTACTGCGCGCCGCCGTCACGGGCGATCCGGTAGCCAAGGCGGAGCGCGACGCCATGGCCCCGGTTGGCCTTCAGGGTGCAGACGAGGGCGCCGTGCCGTTGCGCGACCTCGGTCGTGTTGTCGGTGCTGCCGTCGTCGATGACCAGTAGCGATACCGGGACATCGGCGATCTGCTCGGGCACCTCGTCCAGCACGGCGCCGATGTTCTCGGCTTCGTTGTAAGCCGCGATCACAATCGCCAGCGGCTGGAGCTTCAGGTCCGGGTAGGTAGCGGTAAAGGCTTGCAGAGCCGCGGTTGTCACCGCAGACGTGTCAGGGGCCTCGCGCAAGCCGTGATAAGTCACGTCAGCTGGCTGCTCTCGCCTCGGCATCTGCGTCGTCTCTCCCAGTTGCGCCGAACAGTTACGACGGTCCACAATAGCCGCATCTTGGACTCGCCGACGTCATTCAGATGAGTCACGTCCCGCGCCGCTGGGCCGGGTCATTCCCGTCAACAGACCGTACAGCCCGCAGCCGGCGGTTGTCGGTCAACCCCAGGCCTCGCTGCTCTCCGTGGCCGGGTGATAGCGGTCATCTGCGCACATCTGGAATGCGAATCCCGCCCCTCAGCCGGCTGCCGGGCCTGACGAACCTGGTGCCGTTAGAAATCTACCCGGAAGTGATCTGTGAAACGGCTGAGACTCCGGACTTGGTGACGAATTGGTCACGACTTGGCATTAAACCACGCATGGGGGTATCTGACCGGCGCAGACGGCTTGCCGGCCTTGTGGCACATGCTGCGTGACCGCCGGACTGGCCAGTGGATTACCCGGATGCCGGCTTGCGTTGTTTCCCGGTAAGCTAAGTCAGCCCAGGGCTAAGGCGGGGGTCCCGACCGGTTTCATTCGCCGGTTCTGGACCAGGCCTGGCGGGTAGGGCGGGGCGGAGTAGCTCAGTCAGGCAGAGCAAGCGGCTCATAATCGCTGTGTCGCCGGTTCAAGTCCGGCCTCCGCTACGGAGCCATGCTGGCATCTGGCACCTTGGTGGCCCGCCAGCGTGTCCTCCGATGATCAAACGAGAGAAAGGCGCGCCACAGTGGCTGCGACTGACGTCAGGCCCAAGATCACTCTGGCCTGCCAGGAGTGCAAGCACCGCAACTACATCACGCGCAAGAACCGGCGGAACGACCCCGACCGGCTTGAGCTGAGCAAGTACTGCCCGTTCTGCCGCAAGCACCAGCCGCATCGCGAGACGCGCTAGCAGCAGGAGCTCGCCGCCTGGACACTTTCCCGGTTGGACACTTCTTCCCCGGCTGGGTGCTGTCCGGGCGTCCGTCTTGACGATGAGGTCACGAGGCTGGAGTCGCATGGCCGTCAACCGTGAGTACGCGGGCCGGACCTTCCCGGCGTCCGAGCCGTACGAGGTGTCCCGAGTCAAGATCGCTGAGTTTGCGTCGGCGATCGGCGACCACAACCCGATCTACCATGACCGGGCCGCGGCGCAGGCCGCCGGTCACCAAGACGTGATCGCGCCGCCCACCTTCGCGATCGTGATCAGCATGACCGGCTCCGGCGCGGCCCTTGCCGATCCCGGGCTAGGGCTTAATTACGCGATGGTCGTGCACGGCGAGCAGCGGTTTGAGTACACGCGCCCGATCACTGCGGGTGATGTCGTCACTGCACAGGTAACCCTCACCGACATCCGCGATGCCGGGCGCAACGTCATGCTGACCACGAGCACGCAGATCCGCACCGTGGCTGGCGAGCTAGTGTGCACGGCCGTGTCGACCATCGTCGAGCGCGGCGCCGCGGGGTAGCGCGGTCGGCCCGGCGGCAGCGAACCCCAAGACAGACTTCAGCGGAGCTGACCTCAGCAGAGAGGATGACGGCGTGAGTGAGCAAGTCAGCTACGACGGCGTCGAGGCCGGTAGCGAGCTTCCAGCCGTGGATTACCCGGTTACCCGGCTCAGCCTGGTGAAGTACTGCGGCGCCTCCGGCGACTTCAACGTCATCCACTGGAACGAGCGGATCGCCAAGGCCGTCGGGCTGCCGGACGTCATCGCGCACGGCATGTTCACCATGGCTCAGGCAGGCCGGTTCGTTACCGACTGGGCAGGACCACGGGCCGTCGTCGCCGAGTTCGGCGTGCGGTTCTCGGCCATGGTGGTCGTGCCGGACGATGACGTCGGCGCGACCATAACGGTCAGCGGCCAGGTCGAAGAGAAGCTCGATGGCAACCGGGTGGCCATCGCGCTGACCGCCAAGTGTGCGGATACCAAGGTGTTGACCAGGGCACGTGCCGTCGTCAGGCTGCCCTGATCAGCCGCCGGACTTGGTGCGCGAGCTCGCGGACCGCAGGGCCGCTGCGCGCAGGGCCAGGGACTTCGCGGCTGCCGACGAGCTGCGCGCGCAGATCCGCGACCTCGGCTGGCTGGTGACCGACGCACCCGACAGCTTCTCGCTTGTGCCCGCGGTGGCCGAGGCGGGGTCGGCCAGCACGTCCGGCACCGAGCCTGGTCCGGCAACTGGTACCGGAGTCGTTGCCAGAGCCCGGCCCGGCTCGGCTGCCGGTTATCACGTACTGCCCGATCCTTCGGTGCTGCCCGCCGCCGCCCGGCCGGGTGCCCCCGAGCGGGTGGCGACCATCGGGCTGCTGGTCGAAGGCTGGCCCGACGACCTGCGGGAGTGCGTGGCCGCGCTGCTCGAATACGCCCCGCCCGGCGTGATGATCAGCGGCCTGGACGTGGGCAACGTCGGCGGGGCTGGCGACCTGCTGCACGAGCTGACCGCCGCGCATCCGGGCCGGATCGAGGCCTGGCACGTCGCGGTCGGGACCGGCTGGGGCGCCGCCCGCAACGGGCTATTGCGGGCCGACCCGGCGCCCGTGCATGTGCTGATGGAAACCTCGACGATCCTGACCGGTGACGCGATCAGCCCGCTGCTGGCCGCGCTCGCCGCGGCCGAGGTTGTCGCGGCCGGCTGGCGAGGCGCGGATCCGGACCCTGACCTGCGCAGTTTTCACGACGCTGGGCCCGGCCGGGTGACGGCGTTGCTTGGCTACCTGATGGCCGTGCGTGCCGAAGCGGCCGAGCGAGCTGGCGGGCTGCCCGCTCGCGCCCGTTTCTATCGCAACGCAGACCTTGAGTTCTCCCTGCGGCTTGGCCGCCTGGGTGCACTCGTGGTGCCAGCCGGCCCGCTGCCAGTCCGGCAGGCCAGGCATCGCGGCTATCACGACTCCGATCCTGCCTACCGGGACGCCGAGTCCCGGCGTAACTACCGTCGCGTGCTAGAGCTGCTGCGAACAGAGCGTGATGCTGGCGGGCGGGTTTGAATCACCCGGCTGCGGTGTCTCGTACCAGTAGCGCGACCGGCAATCGCGCGGTCAGTTCGGCCAGCTTGACCCGGCCGGTCCCGGGGTTGGCGGCCCCGTGGTTGGCGGCACCGAGGTTAGTGACACCAGGGTTTGCAGCGTCATGGTTGGCAATGGCGTACTCGGCACCGGTAAGCACATCGCGCCACAGGCCAGGCGGCAAGACCAGGACGGTATCTTGCCAGCCGCCGCCCCACCGCAGCCCCGACGGCAGCCGGGTCGCGACGGTAATGACCTGGCGAGCCCGGCTGAACGCGACAGCATGCCCGGCCGCCGGGCCGACGGCCTGCAGCGGCAGGTAGTCGGCGGCGAACCAGTCCGGGTGATCGCGGCGTAGCCGCAGCGCGCGCGAGGTGACCACGAGCTTGGCGGTGTCCGGGTCGGCCAGGTCGGGCCGGCCGTCTGCGACGTCGAGTTCGGCGAGCGCGGCCCGACGCCGGGCGAAGTCGACCGGCCTGCGGTTGTCCGGATCCACCAGCGAAAGCCCGAGCATCTCGCAGCCCTGGTAGACATCCGGCACGCCTGGCATGGTCAGCTGCACGAGCTTGGCGCCGAGCGAGTTCGCCCGAGCGTCCGGGTCGATCCAGGCGACGAAGGCGGCGACCCGGCCGGCTATCTCGCTGTCGGCAAGGGCCAGCCGCGCGAAGCTGATGACGCCGGATTCATAGCGGGTGTCCGGCTCGCTCCACGAGGTGGTCAGCTTTGCCTCGCGCATGGCCTTGCGCATGTACTCGGTCAGCCGGTCGGCCTCGATCGGCCAGGCGCCGACCATCGTCTGCCAGAGCAAGTACTCAGTAGGCGGATCAGGCAGGCCCGAGCGCGCGAGTTCTGCGGCGCGCTCATGCCAGCCGGTGACTTCCCGCTCCCAGGTCTCGGGCAACTCGGCCAGCACGGCCAGCCTGGCCCGCACATCCTCCTGGCGCTTGGTGTCGTGAGTCGACAGCGTCGTCATGGTGGCCGGCCAGTTCTCGCTCAGCCGTCTCGCGAAGCGATGGAAGTCTTCGGTGGTCCGGGCCGGGTAATCCGGATCGGCGCCTACCTCGTTCGCCGAGACGAGCCGGGTCCAGCGGTATGCGGCGGTGTCCTCGACCCCCTTGGCCTGCACGGCCGCGCAGGTCTGCTGGAACCTGACGATCAGCTCGTCCCGCTGGCCGGGCCGGCCAGGATCAATGCCGCGGCCGAGCAGGAGCGCGGCAATGAGATCAACCGCCGCGTGCAATCCGCCGGGCAGCCGCCTCCTGGCCTGCGCGGCGGCCGCGCCGACCTGAGCCTCGCTGCGGTGAGGCGGGGGTTCGCCTGGTACCACGTAAGCGCGGTAGACGCCGAGCGCGGCCAGCAACTCGGCCAGGATCGCGTGCAGGTCGGCAGGAGGAACGGCGTCGATGACGGGCTCGCCGAGCCTGCCGAGAAGCCTGGCGAGCCTGGCGACCTCGGCACTCAGCGACTGGCCGGCGATTTCCCTCCTGGCGGCCCGTGCGGCAGCGGCGAAGTCGGCCGCAGCGTCCTGTTCGCTGGCGCCGCCGGTGAAACGCAGGTAAGTCCGCGTCAACGGCGGAATCCCGGCCGGGTCGGTGAACAGCTCGCCCACCGCTGCCAGGCAGTCGTAGCCGGTGGTGCCCGCGCATTTCCAGTCTTCGGGCAGCGCCTCTGCGCTGGCCAGGATCTTCTCCGCGACAACCCAGCGTCCGCCAGTCCTCATCGCCAGCATTCGCAGGTACTCGCGCGGATCGGCGAGGCCGTCCGGGTGGTCGATCCGCAGCCCTGCGATCAGCCCCTCGGCGACCAGTCCGAGCAGCAGGCCGTGCGTGGCCGCGAACACGTCCGGTGCCTCGACCCTTATCGCAATCAGCGAACTGATGTCGAGGAACCTGCGCCAGTTCAGCTCGCTGGCTGCCGAGCGCCAGCAGTCCAGCCGGTACCACTGCGCGGCCAGCAGTTCGGTCATCGGCAGCCGGTCGGTTCCCGGTCGCAGCGGCAGCACGTGGTCCTGATAGCGCAGCATTCGCCGCTTGTTGCCGGGCATCCCGGTAGGCGTTGTCACCGTCAGCTCGTTCAGGCAGTCGCGCAGCGGCCTGGCCAGGAGTGGCAGCAGCATCTGGTCATCGAGAGCAGCCCAGTCGATGTCGAACCAGTGTGCGTAGGGAGAGTGTTTACCGCGGGCTAGCACCGACCAAAGCTGCTTGTTCAGGTACTCAGGCACGGGAATGCCCATGTGGTTCGGCACTACGTCAACGACAAGTCCAATGCCCCGGCCGGCGAACTGCCCGGCCATGGCGCGGAACCCGGCCTCGCCGCCAAGCTCGGCCGAGATGCGCGAGTGATCGACCACGTCGTAGCCGTGCCGGGAACCGGGCGCGGCCTGCAGGATCGGTGACAGATACGCGTGGGTGACGCCGAGGGCCGCGAGGTAATCGGCAGTCCCGGCGGCGTCGGCGAAGCCGAAGTCGGGGTGCAGCTGCAGCCGGTAAGTCGAAGCCGGGCGGTCAGGCACGGTGCAGCAACCGCACCGACCGGCCGGTGAGCGTGACGGTATCGCCCGGCTTGACCGCTCCGGGTTCGGCCGGTGGCTGCGGGTCGGCCGTGTCCAGCGCCACGAGCCACTGCTCGCCATAACCGGCCGCCGGGATGGTGAACTCCAGGTCGCGTTCGGCCGCATTGATGAGCAGCAGGAACGAGTCGTCGGTGATCGGCTCGCCGCGCGGACCCGGCTCGGTGATGGCGTCGCCGTTCAGGAAGACGGTGAGTGACTTGGCAAAGCCGGCCGCCCAGTCCTCGTCGGTCATTTCCTGGCCGGCCGGAGTGAGCCAGGCGATGTCAGCAGGGTGCTCGCCGTCGTGCTCGCCTTCGCCCCGGCCTGCCGGGCCGGTGAAGAACCGGCGCCGCCGGAACACCGGATGCTCAGCGCGGAGCCGGATCAGCGAGCGGACGAAGGCATGCAGGGACGGCCCCGTTCCCTCCAGATCCTGGACGCCAGCCCGCGCGGACGGATCGAAGCGAGCGGGCCAGTGCAGCCAGGAAAGCTCGTTGTCCTGGCAGTATCCGTTGTTGTTGCCGAGCTGAGTGCGGCCGAGTTCGTCGCCGGCCAGCAACATGGGCACGCCCTGGGAGAGCAGCAGGGTGGACAGCAGGTTGCGCTGCTGGCGGGCCCGCAGGGCGATGATCCCGGCATCACTGGTCGGTCCCTCGGCGCCGCAGTTCCAGGACCGGTTGTCGTCGCTGCCGTCCTTGCCTTCCTCGCCGTTGGCCTCGTTGTGCTTGTGGTCATAACTCACCAGGTCAGCCAGGGTGAACCCGTCGTGACAGGTGACGAAGTTGACCGATGCGATCGGGTGCCTGTTGTCGCTGGCATACAGATCGGCCGAGCCGGTGAGCCGGGAAGCGAACTCAGGCAGCAGGGCCGGCTGGCCGCGCCACAGGTCGCGCACCGCATCCCGGTACTTGCCGTTCCATTCGGTCCACAGCGGCGGGAAATTGCCGACCTGATAGCCACCCTCACCGACGTCCCACGGCTCGGCAATCAGCTTGACCTGGGACACGACCGGGTCCTGCTGGACCAGGTCGAAAAAGGCCGACAGCCGGTCGACCTCATGGAACTGCCTGGCGAGGGCCGATGCCAGGTCGAACCTGAACCCGTCCACGTGCATCTCGAGCACCCAGTAGCGCAGCGAGTCCATGATCAGCTGCAGCACGTGCGGGTTGCTCATGAGCAGGCTGTTCCCGGTGCCCGTGGTGTCGGTGTAATACGTGCGGTCGGCATCGGACAGCCGGTAATACGCTGCGTTGTCGATGCCGCGGAAAGACAAGGTCGGGCCCAGGTGGTTTCCCTCGGCCGTGTGGTTGTAGACGACGTCGAGTATCACTTCGATGCCCGCCTCGTGCAGCCTCCGCACCATCGACCTGAACTCGGGCACCTGCTCGCCCAGCTGACCGGAGGCTGAGTAGGCGTTGTGCGGGGCGAAGAAGCCCATGGTGTTGTAGCCCCAGTAGTTGGACAGGCCGCGTTCGGCCAGGAAGCCGTCGCTGATGAACTGGTGCACCGGCAACAGCTCTACCGCTGTGATGCCGAGGTCAGCCAGGTAATCGATGACGGCCGGGTGGGCTAGTCCGGCGTAGCTGCCGCGCTGGGACTCCGGCACCGCCGGATGCATCTGGGTCAGGCCGCGGACGTGTGCTTCATAGATCACGCTCTGGTGGTAGGGCGTGCGTGGCGCCCGGTCATTGCCCCAGTCAAAGTAGGGGTTGGCGACCACGCAGCGCGGCACGTGCGGAGCCGAGTCAGCACGGTCCGGCTGGTCCTGGCGCCCGAACTGGTAACCGAAGACTGCCTGGCCCCAGCTGACTTCGCCCTCGATCGCCTTGGCATACGGATCTAGCAGCAGCTTGGCGTGGTTGCAGCGGTGCCCGGCCGCCGGGTCGTAGGGACCATGCACCCGGTAGCCGTACCGTTGCCCAGGGCCGATCCCGTGCAGGTAGCCGTGCCAGATGAAGCCGTTCACTTCCTGCAGCCGCACCCGCTCCTCCGCGCCGCTGTCATCGAACAAGCAAAGCTCGACTCGCTCGGCGATCCCGGAATAGAGCGCGAAGTTGGTGCCAACGCCGTCGTAGGTGGCGCCGAGCGGGTAGCTGGTGCCTGGCCATACCGACCTGGCCGCTGTGTTCTGTGCCATCAGTTCCCTTTAGCTGTCAGTTCCGCCGCTGGTCGCCCGCGGGCGCAGGGCTGGATCACGCCGAATTTTTTCATGAGCCGGAAGGGGAACGGGGCCGGCAGGTGCTGCTGCTGCCAGTATCGGCTCGGCCGGCCGGACTCGGCTGGCGGGGCTCGGCCGGCACGGGCTCGGCCGGCACTGGCCCGGCTAGACGTTGACAACGGGCCAGTCCAGCGGCGAAAGTCAGGCAAGATGCGACTGCTGCTGATCGGCGCTCCCGGCGCCGGCAAGGGAACCCAGGCCGAGCGGCTCGCCGCGCGGTTCGGCATCGCGCATATCTAAAGCGGCGATCTGCTCCGCCAGCATGTCAGCAACCAGACTTCGCTCGGCCGGGCGGTGCAGTCCTATCTGGACCGCGGGGACCTGGTCCCTGATGGCCTTGTCATGGACATGCTGCGCAAGCCAGTGCTCGCGGCGGCCAGCGGCTATGTGCTTGACGGCTTCCCGCGGACCGTGGAACAAGCGAAGGCGTCCTATGCCGTTGTCCAGCCGCTCGGGGCTGAGGTTCAGGCGGCGATCCACCTCGATGTCCCCCGCGAGGAGCTCATGCGCCGGCTGCTCGCGCGCGGCCGCGGCTCAGAGGACGGCAAAGCCGTTATCGAGCATCGCTTGCAGGTGTATCTCGACAAGACTGTGCCCCTGCTCGAGTACTACGCAGGCCGCGAATGGATGTTCACCGTCGACGGTGCCCGGCCGGCGGATGTGGTGCACGAGGACATCGCCGGGCGCATCCAGAAGCTCGCCTCGTTCATCGCGGCGCAGACCTGATGAGGTGCCCGCGCGATCACCAGTAACGATCGCACGCAAGAAGTCGGTCCAGCTGCGGACCAAAGCCCCTGGCGTGCCCGGCTACCTCGACCGATATGCCTGTTGCAAGGGAGGTGAGAACCGTGTTCACAGTGGATTCAGCGTTGCAGCATACGTGCGCCTGCTTCCGGGAGCAGTGCGCCCGAGGCGAGATCACCGCCACCGAGCGCGATCTCCTGATCGACGGGGCCATCCTGCTCGCGGTCAACCTTGAGGGGCTCATCCAGGACGCCCAGGCTGGCAAGCCACCGAGGTGGGCGGATACCAGCCAGCATCCCGTACGAGCTGAGGCCGGAGCGGCTGCTTGACGGGCCCGCGGCTGGGAACAACAAGGTGCACACAATCCACAGGCGAGGGGGCGCCGGGATGACGACTTATGTGTCCTTGATCAACTGGACGGAACAGGGCATCAAGAACTTCCGCGACACCGTACAGCGGGCCGAGGAGTTCTCCAAGCTGGTAGAAAACTCTGGCGGCCGGGTCCGGGAACTGATGTGGACGGTCGGCCAGTACGACATCGTGTGCATCGCGGATTTCCCGGATGACGAGACAGGCGTCGCGTCGCTGCTGCGGGTGGGCTCGGCTGGCAACATCCGTAGCAACACGCTGCGGGCCTTCAACAGCGAGGAGGTCGCGGGCATTATCGGCCGCGCTGGCTGATTACCCTGGCGCCGCCGCCTGTTACTTCGCTGTTTCGCGGACGGGAATCTGGAACCCCTAGCTAACCGGCTGCCGCACTGGGCGAGCTTCGCGTGGGGTGGCGGCCGGGTCTGCGGTGATGACTGGCGCCCAGTGGGCTGGCGTGGTGGTGGCGGCTTAGCCCGAACACGGTCTTTGCGAGATTTGTCGTCATCCAGACGAGCATGGGCGGGACCTC
>Ga0187814_10000182_pt1 | contig 17758 bp, 11 predicted proteins | sample NC_S_4_FD_132450 | JGI IMG/M metagenome (GOLD analysis project Ga0187814, IMG submission 132450) | Wetland sediment microbial communities from Neuse River Estuary, North Carolina, USA - ASW-S_4 | ecosystem: Environmental > Aquatic > Freshwater > Wetlands > Sediment | place: USA: North Carolina... | reverse complement strand
GCGGACCGTGGTCGGCCGCAGGCTCCGTGCGTACCGCAGCGCGGCCAGGGTGGCCAGGTCGAAGCCGTCCACGAAGACGAAGAAGGTGCGGCGGCTGTAGTGCGGCGGGGGCGGCGGCTGGTTCTCGCTGATCGTCTCGAGCACCTCGGTCTCGGCCGAGTACTCATGGTTCATCCTGATCAGCGCCGGCACCAGGACGGCGAACAGCACCACCACCACCCAGGCGCCCTCGGTGAACTTCACCACCGCGAAGATGATCACGACGATCAGGCTCAGCGTGCCGGCCGAGAAGTTGATCGCGAACTTGTAGTGCCAGCCTTGTTCGCGGCGCGTGTGGTGAAACTTCGCCATGCCGAAGCCGGCCATCGTGAACGCGGTGAACACGCCGATCGCGTACAGCGGCACCAGGTTGTTGACGTCCGCGTCCTTGATGATCAGCAGCGCCACCGAGACGATCGTCAGCAGGATGATCGCGTTGGAGAACACCAGCCGGTGGCCGCGCTTGAGCAGCCACCGCGGCAGGAACGAGTCGCCCGCCACGTAGCTGGTCAGGAACGGGAAGCCGTTGAAGCTGGTGTTGCCGCCCGTGTACAGGATCAGCATGGTCGCGGCCTGCACCAGGTAGAAGAGCGCCTGGCCGATGAACGTGGAGCCGAAGATCTTCTGCGCCTCCAGGGCGAGGACCGTCGGGTAGCCGGCCGTGTACGGCGCGGCGTGGGTGGCGTGCGCGAGCCAGGAGATGCCGGCAACCAGCGTGCCGAGGATGACACCCTCGGTGATCAGCACCCGGCGGGCGTTCGCGCCCTCCGGCGGGTGGAACGCGCCCACCGAGTCGCTCACCGCCTCGATGCCGGTGAGCGACGCGCCGCCGTTGACGAACGCGCGCAGCAGCGTGAAGATCATGACCGCGCTGATGAGCCCCGCGGAGCTGGCGCCGAGCGTGTAGGTGCCGGGCATCGCGTGCGGGTCGTACGGCTGGAGCTGGGCGAGGGCCTCCCGGATCAGGCCGACGACGATCATCAAGATGACCGAGCCCGCGAACAGGTACGTGGGCACGGCGAAGGCCCGGCCCGCCTCCTTGATGCCGCGCAGGTTCCCGTAACACATCACGAGCACGACGCCGACGCAGATCTCCAGCTTGTACGGGCCGACGGCCGGGAACGCCGACGCCACGGCGGCGGTGCCGGCCGCGATCTGCACGGCGACGGTCACCACGTAGTCGATCAGCAGCGCCACCGCGCAGATCTGGGCCACCCGCGGGCCGAAGTTCTCCCGCGCCACCACGTAGGAGCCGCCCGGCTTGATGTACACCATGACAACCTCGCGGTAGGACAGCACCACGAGCGTCATCACGAACAAGATGACCAGCGTCAGCGGCAGGATCAGGGTGAACGCGGCAAGGCCGACCATCGGCACCAGCACGATCAGGATCTCCTCGGTGCCGTACGCCGAGGACGAGATCCCGTCCGGTGACAGGACGCCGAGCGCGAGCGGCTTGGACAGCCGCTGCTCGCCAAGCTGATCGTTCACGAGCGGCGGCCCAAGCAGGCGTCGCTTCGCGGTGTACCAGAGGCCTTCCGGCTGGCTGCCGTCCCTCTGACGCAAGCCCGCGGGCTTGGGCATGGCCACTTATCTGTGCCTTTCTCCAAACGAAACGTGCGGGTGACTTCTTACCACCGTTAGCGGAGCGTTAGGAACGCGTTAGCAACGACCGGGACGGGGATACCCCGACATCCAGTGTTCACCCGTGCGTGTCATGGTGATCGGATAGGAGGGGTAGCACCTAATCGCTCTGCGAGTCACAAGGGGCACACCATGACCAGTACTTCGCCCGCATCCCCGCCACCGACGGCGGAACGCGGGCAAACCAGGCGGCTATCCGACCTGCTCAAGCGGCCGGTGGTGGACAGCGGCGGGGAAACGCTCGGTCGCCTGTCCGATGTGATCGTCCGGCTTCGCGGCTCCGACTACCCGCAGGTGACGGGCGTCGTCGTGGCGATCGGCGGCGGACGTGAGGTGTTCGTCCCGCTCGACCAGGTCGTCGGCTTCGACGGGGAGGTAATCAAGCTCACCACCGCGAAGCTGGACCTGCGGCAGTTCGAGCGGCGCGAAGGCGAGGTGCTGCTCAACGCCGACGTGCTCGGGCACCGGCTGATCGACGTGCAGAACGCCCGGCTGGTCCGCGCGGCGGACCTGCGGCTGCACCGGGACGTCGGCGAGTGGGTGCTGACCGGGGTGGACACCAGGCGGCGGGCGCGACGGCTCTTCGGCCTGCTCGGCCCTCGGCGGTCGGCGGACGAGCCAGCGGACGGGCCGGGCTTCCGCGACTGGCACGACTTCGAGTGGCTGATCGGGCATGTGGGCAGCGAGCTGCAGCGCGGGCCCTTCGCCCGGGTGCGCAGGCTCAAGCCGGCCCAGATCGCCGACCTGCTCGAGGAGGCGTCGAAGAACGAGGAGACCGAGATCCTCGAGCGGGTGCACGCCGACCCGGAACTCGAGGCCGATGTCTTCGAGGAACTCGACGAGGACCTGGCGACCCGGCTGCTCGGCGCGCGCACCGACCAGGAGATCGCCGCCGTGCTCAGCAGGATGCGGGCCGACGACGCCGCGGACGCCGTAGCCGAACTGCCGCAGCGGCGCAGGCAGCCCGTGCTCGACCTGCTGCCGCCGGTCCAGCGGACCAAGGTGCTCACGCTGCTCGGCTTCAACCGGACCAGCGCCGGCGGCCTGATGGGGGTGGACTATGTGGCGGTGCCGAGCATGGCCAAGGTAGCCGACGCGCTGGCCGAGATCCGCGCCGCGACCAGCCTGCAGCCGGAGGCGCTGACCAGCGTGCACGCCGTCGACGCCGACGGCGCGCTGTCCGGCGTCGCCCGGCTGGTCACGCTGGTGCAATCGGATCCGGACCGGAACCTGCTCGATGTGTCCGACACCGACCCGGTGCGGGTCGGCGCGGACACCGACGTCATGGATGTGGCCGTGCTGATGACCGACTACAACCTCATCACGATCCCCGTGGTAGACGACGAGCGCCGACTGCTCGGCGTCATCACGGTCGACGACGTGCTCGAGGTCACGCTGCCGGACGACTGGCGGCGGCGCGAGGCGGCGGAGCCGCCGGACGCCCGCCACGGAGACGCCAGGTGACGACGCGGGACGGCACCCCGCAGCCACCGCGCGGCGATCAGGCGCCGCGCCGCGAGCAGCCGCCGGGGCCGGCGCAGCCACGGCCGGCTGAGCCGCGCCCGGCGGACCCGCGACCGGCAGACCAGCGACCGGCCCACCCACGCCCGGCCCAGCAACGCGCGGCGGGCTCGGCACATGCGCCGGCGTCGCCGGCGTCGCCGGCGTCGCCCGTGCTCGCCAAGCCGGCGGCCGCGGTGCTCGACGAGGCCCACCTCGGCGACATCGAGGGCGCGTTCGGCCGGATCCGGGTGGGCGACGACGAGCGGCGTTCCAACCTGCGCCGCCGCCTGATCACCTTCGCGGCCATCATCGGGCCGGGCATCATCGTGATGGTCGGCGACAACGACGCCGGCGGCGTGTCTACCTACGCCGAGGCGGGCCAGAACTACGGCTACAGCCTGCTGTGGACGCTGCTGCTGCTCATCCCGGTGCTGATCGTCAACCAGGAGATGGTCGTCCGGCTCGGCGCGGTCACCGGCGTGGGGCACGCGCGGCTGATCAACGAGCGGTTCGGCCGGTTCTGGGGCTGGTTCAGCGTCGGCGACCTGTTCATCTTGAACTTCCTGACCATCGTGACCGAATTCATCGGCATCTCGCTCGCGCTGCGCTTCTTCGGCGTGAGCCCGTACATCTCGGTCCCGATCGCTGGTCTGCTGCTGATCGGCATCACCGCCAGCGGCAGCTTCCGGCGCTGGGAACAGGCGATGTTCCTGTTCATCGTGGTGAGCCTGCTGCAGATCCCGCTCGCCCTGCTCTCCGAACCGCACTGGGGTTCGATCGGCTACCACTTCGTAGTGCCCGGCGTGCAAGGCGGCGTCAACTCCACCGCAGTGCTGCTGATCATCGCGATCGTCGGCACGACCGTCGCCCCGTGGCAGCTGTTCTTCCAGCAGTCCAACGTCATCGACAAGCGCATCACGCCGCGGTTCATCCCGTACGAGCGGGCGGACACGACGACGGGCGCGTTCGTCGTCGTCATCGGGGCGACGGCGATCCTGATCGCCGGCGTGTTCGCCGGAGTGCGAACGGGGGCCGCCGGGCACTTCGTCAACGCGCTGGACACGGCCCTCGCGCTGAAGCAACACGGGCAGGTGTACGGCGCGTTGTTCTCGATCGTGCTGCTCGACGCCAGCATCGTCGGCGCGGCGGCGGTCACGCTGTCCACCAGCTACGCGTTCGGCGACGTCTTCGGCATGAAGCACTCGCTGCACCGTTCGTTCAAGGACGCCAAGCCCTTCTACGCGAGCTACAGCGGCATGATCTTCGTGGCCGCCGCGATCGTGCTGATCCCGGGCGCGCCGCTCGGCCTGCTCACCACGTCGGTGCAGGCGCTCGCCGGGATCCTGCTGCCGAGCGCGTCGTGCTTCCTGCTGCTCTTGTGCAACGACCGCGAGGTGCTCGGCCCGTGGATGAACCCCCGGTGGCTGAACATCTTGGCGGGGCTCATCGTCGGGGTGCTGGTCGACCTGTCCGGCACGCTGGTCATCACGACGCTCTTCTCGAAGCTGAACTCGGTCCTCGTGGCGCTGTGGCTGGGGGTCGGCCTGGTGGGTGGCGCGCTTCTCTACGTTGGCTGGCTGCGGGTCACCAGGTCCCGCCGCCCGGCGCGCGAACCCCATCCGAGAACGACGATGTCGGCGAGCGACAGGGACAACTGGCGGATGCCGCCGCTTGCCCTGCTGAAGCCGGTGCAGTGGTCGGCGGGGACGAAGCTCGGCATGGGCATGCTGCGCGGCTACCTGGTGATCTCGGTCGTCCTTCTCATTGTCAAGGCCATCCAGCTAGGCACCGGCGTCGGCGGCTGAGCCACCTGCCCGGTGACCTGCCGATCGCGCTGTGCCACGGCGGCGAGAGCAGCAACCGGTTTGTGGCGCCCTGTCACACCGCTGCCGGGCTTCGTCTTATCGACGACAGGCAGGTTGAGTTACCCGGATCTCCCTTGCGGAGTGGGCGCCAAACACGATATATCTCATTAGTGAGCCGAAGATCAGATGATTCTGGGGGCGGCGCCGCGTCTAATCGATGACAGGACGGCACGGAAGGAAGCGGGGCCATGGCCGCGATACGGGGATTTCTCTACGCGTCCGCGGGACGGCGAACGAAGTGGCTGGTTCTGGTGTTCTGGCTGGTGGTGCTTGTGGCACTCGGGCCGCTCGCCGGCAAGCTGAACGGGGCGGAGAAGAACGACACCTCGGCGTGGCTGCCGCCGAAGGCGGAGTCCACGCAGGTGCTCAACCTGCGGTCGGAGGTCGTATCGCCGAACGTGTACCCGGCGGTGGTCGTCTATGACCGGTCATCGGGGGTGACGGCCGCGGATAAGGCCGAAGCCAGGGCGGATGCGGCGAAGATCGCCGGGCTGCCCACTGTGGTGCACGGCTCGGTGAGCGGGCCCTTCACGTCCGCGGACGGGAAGGCGATCTCCACCATCGCAAACGTCGACCTGGGCAGCCAGGGCTGGTCGGCGGCCCCGTCCATCGCAGACTCGCTGCGCGCGATCGGCACCGCGGGCGCGAACGGCATGAGCGTGCACATCACCGGGCCGCTCGGCACCGCCGCCGACTCAGGGAACGCATTCAAGGGGATCGACGGCACGCTGCTGTTCTCCGCGCTGGCCGTGGTGATCGTGCTGCTGCTGCTCACCTACCGCAGTCCGGTGCTCTGGCTGCTGCCAGTGATCTCGGTGGTTGTCGCCCTGGCCACCGCCATGGCGATCATCTACCTGCTCGCCGCGCACGCGGGGCTTACCGTGAACGCGCAGTCCGCCGGCATCCTTGACGTGCTTGTGTTCGGCGCTGGCACCGACTACGCGCTGTTGCTGACCGCCAGATACCGGGAGGAGCTGCGGCGGCACGAGGACAGGCACGCGGCGATGGCAGTGGCCATCAGGCGGGCCGGGCCTGCGATCGTGGCCAGCGCGGGAACCGTGATCCTCTCGCTGCTCACGCTGTCGCTGGCATCGCTCAGCTCCACCTCGTCTATGGGGCCGGTGCTCGCGATCGGCGTCGTGATCGCGCTCGCCTCGCTGATGACGCTGCTGCCGGCACTGCTGGTGGCCACCGGGCGCTGGGTGTTCTGGCCGGCGAGGCCGTCGTACGGGTCGAACGAGCCGACCGCCAGCGGTTTGTGGGCGCGGACCGGCCGGCGGATCGCGCGGCGGCCGCGGGTCGTGTGGATCGGCACGGTGGTGGTGCTCGGCGCGATGGCGGCCGGGCTCGCCGGGCTGCACGCGGGCGGGCTTACCACCGCGCAAGGGTTCCGCGGCACGCCGGACTCGGTGGCCGGGCAGGCCGTGCTCGACGCGCACTTCCCCGGCGGGTCCGGGCAGCCGGTCCAGGTGTTCGCCAACCTCGGGTCGGGGCCGCGGGTCGCCGCCGCGCTGCGCTCGGTGCCCGGCCTGACCGGGGTGACGCAGCCGCAGGTGGAGGCGGGCCACGACTATCTACAGGCCACGCTCACCTCGGCACCGGACAGCCAGGCGGCTTATGCGACCATCGACCGGGCCCGCGCCGCGGTGCACGCGATCCCTGGAGCGGACGCGATCGTCGGCGGCAACACGGCGGTCAACCTGGACGTCCAGCGGGCGGCGGCGCACGATCGGGCACTGATAATCCCGATCATCCTCGCCGTGGTGCTCGTCATCCTGATGCTGCTCCTGCGGGCGCTCGTCGCACCGCTGATGCTCATGGCCACGGTGGTGCTGTCGTTCGCGTCGGCGCTCGGGGTGAGCTCGCTGTTCTTTGACCACGTGTTCCACTTCGGCGGCGCGGACACCTCGTTCCCGCTGTTCGTCTTCGTATTCCTTGTCGCGCTCGGCATTGACTACAACATCTTCCTGATGACCCGGGTCCGCGAGGAGGCGGCCCGGCAGGGCGCACGGTGCGGCGCGGTTACCGGGCTCGCCGCGACCGGCGGGGTGATCACGTCGGCCGGCGCGGTGCTTGCTGGCACCTTCGCCGTGCTCGCCACGCTGCCGCTCACCGCCTTTATCGAGATCGGGTTCGCGGTAGCGCTCGGCGTCCTGCTCGACGCCATCGTGGTGCGCTCGGTGCTTGTCACCGCGCTCAACCTGGACCTGGGACGCTGGGTCTGGTGGCCGAGCAGGCTCGCCAGGGAGCCCGCACCCGAGGCGGAGACCCTGCGCGGCGAGCCGACCGCGGTCGGTTAGCACAGTCCCACGCGACCCGGTGGTCAGAGCTATCAGTGCTCCACCGCTGCTCTACTTGGGCTGGTTACGCGTTTGACGTCCCTGATCAAGATCGTTACGAATAAATGTCCGTAGTTTGATGCCCCATGAGGGACCAAACTACGGACGTTTCGAAAAGATGATCAGCTCAGCAGCCTGCGGAGGTCGGCGGTCACCCGGTCCACGGCGGCCGCGCAGGCCGGGGACACGGTGTCGAGCATCATGAAGTTGTGGATGAGCCCCGGCTCGCGGCGCAGTTCGACGCCCACCCCGGCACCGGCGGCCGTCAGGCCGAAGCCCGTCGGACGAGCACATCTGAACACGGTGGCCCGCTATGAAAAGAACTGGGGGGCGGAAATAAACTTGCCCATTGTTCCGCTAACACTTACAGTTAAAAGCGACCGCAGGAAAGGAACCGTCCGGTGAAACTCTGGAACGTCACAAGCGAGTGGGGCGAATGGCACGCGCTGCCGTCGTTCATGCTGCCCTGTGCGTACCTACGTATCGGTCAGCCTCGCGGGGTGGTTTCTGGATAAGCCTTACCAGGGCAGATGCCAGGAACCGCCCGCCGGGGAAAGCCCCCAGCGGGCGGTTTTCAGTTATCGGCAATAATTGCCACAAGCTGTATTTGGGCTGCGCACTTTTGGCCCGCATAGGGATGACCCAGCGGCTAGGAAGCCGGTCTCCAAAACCGGCGGAATGACAGTTCGACTCTGTCCGTCCCTGCAAGCACCACCTCCAGGTGAACGTGCCCGCGCATTGACAACTCCACAGCGTGAGCATAGAGGCGGCCCTCTGCGTGGCCGCCGTGGGCCGCCGTGCGCCGTCACGGCGGCCGTGGGCTGCTAGCTCCAACTGGCAGAGCGCCGCCATGGCATGGCGGAGGTTCCCGGTTCGAACCCGGGGCGGTCCACTCTCGGGGATGACAGCTACGGTAGCGGTCGCGCCTTGCAAGCGTTGACGAGCCGGTTCGATTCCGGCCTTCTCCACCGGGATGTAGCTCAGCTTGGCCTAGAGCGCCGCGTTCGGGACGCGGAGGTCGGCCGTTCGAATCGGTCCATTCCGACTTGCGGGTTGTAGCTCAGTAGGCAGAGCGCCGGGCTGGGGCCCGGAGGCCGGCGGTTCGAGACCGTCCAGCCCGACCGGGGTGTCGCGTAGTGGCAGCGCACCTGGCCTGGGACCAGGCAGCGGAGGTTCGATTCCTTCCATCCCGACCACGGGTCTCTAGCTGAGATGGATTAGCGCCTGCCTGAAGAGCAGGAGCAGGCAGGATCGTTACCTGCGGGACCCACCGTGCCTCACAAGCATTCAGTGGCGATGTGCCAGCCTTCCAAGCTGGCGAGCGGGGTTCAATTCCCCGGTGAGGCTCTGCGCGCTGCAAGCATGACGGGTGATGCACCTGGCTCTTACCCAGCTAGACCTGTGAAGCGCTGTTACCACTGCAAGCAGGAAAAACCCCTTTCCGAGTTCCCAAAGAACCGGACGCGGCCTGATGGCCATGGCTCGATGTGCAAGAACTGCAAGAAGTCCTACAACGTCACCTATTACGTGGAGACCAAGGATCGGCACAATCCGGCCCGAGCCGAGCGTCGCCAGCGGGTGAGGAACGAGGCGAGACGGCACGTCTTCGAATACCTCAGCACGCACCCGTGCGTGGATTGCGGAGAGACCGACATCGTGGTGCTGGACTTCGATCACCAAGGCGACAAGACGGAAGAGATCAACGCCATGATCGCAGCAGGGAAACCCTGGACGGCCATCCTTGCGGAGATCGAGGAATGCGAGGTCGTGTGCTCAAACGATCATCGCCGAAGGACTGCCAGGGCGTTCGGCTGGTACCGGATGAACCTGCAGCTAAGCCCCGTTAGCTTAACGGCCAGAGCAGCGGACTCTTAATCCGTGAGGTCTGGGTTCAAATCCCAGACGGGGTACGGGCGTGTACGCCAACGCAGAGCGGCTGTCCTCAAAAGGCGGCGGTTGCGAGTTCAAGTCTCGCCGCGCCTACTCGATACCCTCTAGCTCAACAGGCAGTAGCGCTTGGCTCTGATCCAAGAGGTTCCTGGTTCGAATCCAGGGAGGGTAGCTTCGCCGCCGCGCACGGCTGCGGCTCCGCCTTCGTACGGCGGATGACCCGGGTCGGCACCGGGTGGCGGCTCGCATGTCTCCGTAGACCAACGGCAGGAGTCACGATCCTGAGGAGATCGGTAGTGCCGGTTCGAATCCGGCCGGGGACACGATGCCTCTCGGGCCGGCGCTCATCCGTCCCCTGTAAGGACGGCAGCCCAGTTCGACCCTGGGGAGAGGCTCTTGATGGGCGGTGGGGGAACCGGCAGACCCGCTCGGCTTTGGACCGAGAGCTTCCAGGTCCGATCCCTGGGCGCCCAGCTCATGCCCTTCGGATCGGCGTCCGCTCGCCCTTGGTATGGGCGTGCCGCCCGGGTCGGCACCGGGGGAGGGCTCCATGCGGTTGTAGCTCAGCAGGTCAGAGCGTCGGCTTGCCAAGTCGAAGGTCGCCGGTTCGAAGCCGGTCAGCCGCTCTCATGCCCTTCTAGACCAACAGGCAGAGTCGCTTCCCTCAGAAGGAAGAGGTTCCGAGTTCGAATCTCGGGTGGGGCACGGAAGGTGAACCGGCAGGGTGCCGGGCTCGCCCGCTAAGCGATGCGCGGGTCACACCGTGGGCTTCGAGTGCTCCGCCTTCCGCTCTGGAGGATGAACCGGTCAGGGTGCCGGCTGCGGCTGGAAACCGCATGGGCGCTTAACGGCGCTGGGAGTCGGGATCTCCGTCCTCCGCCATCTCCAGCCAGCCGTTCGCATCGGCTGGCGGGAGAGCTGTGGAAGATGAAACCGCCATGGAGGCGGTCCCCGATTCGAAGTCGGGTGAGCGGGCAACCGCAGGGGGTCGGGTCCTCCGTCTTCCGCTTATGGATGGTGAAGCTGCCGGGTGGCAGCCTCCGGCTTGAACCCGGACGGACGCGCGAGCGCTGGGGGTCAGGACCTCCGCCATCCGCTGGCCACGACCCAGCCGGTCGAAGGGGCCGCTCTGATAAGGCGGTAGCGCTCGGTTCGACTCCGAGGTGGCCAACCGGGGCGTATCCCCTCTCCCTTATAAGGAGCCGAAAGGGTAAAGGTACATGCGGGTTCAACCCCCGTCGCCCCCACCGCCTCTCTGGTGTAATGGCAGCATCACCGCCTTTTTAAGCGGCCGGGCGCGGGTTCGACCCCTGCGGGAGGCACTGAGCGCCGCTGGCGTAACGGATAGCGTGCCCGGCTTCTAACCGGGACGGTCGGGGTTCGACTCCTCGGCGGCGCACGCAGGACACATGCTCCGTTGGAGTAGCGGATATCTCGCCAGGCCCTCAACCTGGAGACTGCCGGTTCGACCCCGGCACGGAGCACGCAGCATCAAGGCCCCATCGGCCAATGGCTAGGCCGCTTGCCTTTCAAGCAGGAAAAGACGGGTCGGAACCGTCTGGGGTCACAGCGGGTTGGAGGAGTTAGGCATCCTCGCGGGCCTCATACGCCTGAGACGCGGGTTCAAATCCCGCACCCGCCACTCGATCCGGTGTCGTTCAACGGCAGGACGCTGCCCCGTTAAGGCAGCTATCGGGGTTCGAATCCCTGCGCCGGAGCCTTGGTCTCTTAGCACAACGGTAGTGCGCCACCCCGTCAAGGTGGAAGGTGCCGGTTCAAGTCCGGTAGGGGCCGCCATGCTCTCGTGGTGAAACGGAATATCACGCCTGGCTACGAACCAGGAGAATGGGGGTTCGAGTCCCTCCGAGAGTACGCAAGCCCGGCTAGTTCAACGGAAGAGCGGCTGTCCTACAAACAGCGAATCGGGGTTCGAGTCCTCGGCTGGGTACGGTGGTTGTGGTGTAGTGGCAGCATCGGAGGCTGTGAACCTCCGGGGCCGGGGTCAGTACCCGGCGATCACCCCAAGGGCGGGCTGTTCACTGGCGAGACAAGCGGCCCGTAAAGCCGCGGCTCCGGCTGTGGGAGTTCGAATCTCTCCCCGCCCACCCTGCTTCCATGGTCCAGCGGATAGGACGCCAGTTTCCGGAACTGGAGGTCGGAGGTTCGAATCCTCCTGGAAGCGCGCGGGGCACGGATCTCGCCGGTGCGGGAGGCAGTCCGCAAAACTGCCGTTGGCCGGTTCGACTCCGGCCCGTGTCTCTTCGGTGCTCACGCTGTGGACGGCCGGGGACGGCTGGCATCCGGGCGAGTCGAAGCTCGCCGGTTATCCACTGTGAATGGAGAGGTTGCGGGTTCGAGTCCCGCCCGCCGGAGATCTGGCGGTAGCTCAATTGGCAGAGCACTTAACAATCCGGTTTGCACCCCCACATTCGCCCGCCTTCCTGTCGTCCCCGGCCGCCGTCACCGCGCTTGCGGTGCGGGCACGGGTCCAACACCGTCACATCCGTGCCGTGCACCGGAGGCGCGGCCGGGCGGGTCGAAGACGGCCGGTTATCAGGCAAACCGCAGGTTCGAGTCCTGCTCCCAACGATCGCGTCGGCCTGGGGTAGCCCAGCCGCAGCGCGTCCGGTGGGAACACCCCGGCCGCCGAATCCCACATCCGCCCGGGCCGCCACCCTCCAACCCCCATCCACATCCGCCCGGAGGGGCGGGCTGAACCCCAAGCAGGTGACGTCATGGCACGCGACCCGCTCGCGGCGGTCGGCCTTACCGCCACCCCGCAGATGCAGCGCATTCCCGGCCGCACCGACCAGGTGCGCAACAACGCCGGCGGCTACGTGTTCGCCAAGGACCTCTTCACCCGGGTGGAGGACTTCCTGATCCTGGGCACCACCGGCGGAACCTTCTACATCACCGAGGACCGGCTCACCGTAGACAACGCAGGCTGGCTGATCCAGGCCGTCCAGGCGGACGGCGCCCGGGTCGTGCGGCTGATCACGGCGGTGTCCACGGCCCGTCCGCCGCGGGCGCCGAAGAACCGGGCCGCGGTGTTCGCCCTGGCCATGGTGTTCGCGTGCGGAGACCCGGCCGCGGTGCAGGCCGCCAAGGCGGCGTTCCCGCGGGTGGTGCGCACCACCGACCACCTGTCGATGTTCTTCGGCTACGCCAAGCAGCTGCGCGGCAAGGCCGCGGGGCCGGGCACGTCGCTGGTGACCGGCCGGGCGCTGCGGTCCGCGCTGGCGTCCTGGTTCCTGGCTGACGAGGTGGACTCGATCGCGTGGAAGGCGTGCAAGGCGCGTCAGCGGGTCACCCCAGCGGGTGAGGCGTTCGCGCTGCGCGACGCCCTCCGCATCGCCCACCCGAAGGCGGACACCGCGGAACGGCAGGCGCTGCTGGGCTGGCTGGCCGGGAAGGTGGCCGATAGCGAGGCCCGGTCGCAGGTGCCGGCGATCGACATCTTCCTGTCCGCCCAGGCGGTCACCACCGAGACGGCGGCTATCGCCATCGCCACCGAGCGCAAGGTGCCGTGGGAGTTCCTGCCGAGCGGCCTGCTGGCGTCCGCTTCGGTGTGGGAGGCGCTGGTCCCGCACCTGGGCATGACCGCGCTGCTGCGTAACCTGGCCCGGCTGACCCGGCTCGGGGTACTCGGCCCGTTCGCCGCGGCGAACGAGTCCGTGGCCGCGCGGCTGCGCAGCGCCGAGGCGCTGCGCAGGGGCCGGATCCACCCGATGGACGTGTTCCTGGCGCTGCGGGTGTACAACTCGGGCCGGTCCCAGCCGGGCTGGCGCGCCCAAGGGCACAGCTGGACGCCGGTCGCGGAGATCTCGGACGCGCTCGAAGAGGCATACGAGCTGTCGTTCGGCTACGTCCAGCCGTCCGGGAAGCGGATGCTCGTCGCGGTGGACTCGTCCGGATCGATGTCCGGTGCCTGGGGCCGGAACCAGCTCACCATGGGCGGCTCCCCGCTGGGCACCCCGTATGAGATCGGGTGCGCCATGGCGGCTATCCTCAAGCGGATCGAAGGCGACAACGTGCACGTCATCGACGTGGACACGCGGGTGCACGCGTCGCGGATCACGGCCCGCACCCGGCTGCGGGAGATCGGGTCCTGGCGGCCGTCCGGTGGCGGCACCGACCTGTCGCTTCCGTTCACGCACGCGGCCCACCACAAGCTGGACGTGGACGGGTTCGCCCTGTTCACTGACGGGGAGACCTGGGCCGGGCGGCAGCACGCGTCGCAGGCGCTCGCCGCCTACCGGCGCCGGTGCAACCCGGGCGCCCGGGTGGCCGTGGCCTCAATGACCGCGGCCGGGCATTCGATCGGCGAGCCGCAGGACGCGGGGGTGCTGAACATCGCCGGGATGGACGCGGCTCTGCCGACGGTGGTGGCCGGATTCATCCGGTGACGGCGAGAGGGCGGCACGGCTGGCTGGTGCGGCCGTGCCGCCCCTCGCCGCGAACGGCGATGCCGGCGACCGGCAGGGACAACCCGCCTGGTGAGTCGGCCTAGCCGCCCGGCCGGGTAAGCAGCCTGCGCAGGTCGGCATTCACCCGGTCCACGGCGGCCGCGCAGGCCGGGGACACCGTGTCAAGCATCATGAAGTTGTGGATGAGCCCCGGCTCGCGGCGCAGTTCGACCTCCACCCCCGCGCCGGCGAGCCGCCGGGCGTAGGCCTCGCCCTCGTCGCGCAGCGGGTCGTGCTCGGCGGTGACGACCAGGGCGGGGGGCAGGCCGGACAGGTCCGGCGCGTGCAGCGGGCTGATGTCCGAATCACCCCAGCGTGCCGGGTCGGGCACCCACTGGGTGCTGAAGAACCGGACCCCGTCGGCCGTCAGGCCGAAGCCCGTCGCCTTCTCGCGCATGGACGGCTGGCTGCCGGTCAGGTCGGTGTTGGCGTAGAGCAGCACCTGCAGGCGGGGCAGCGCCGGCGGGTCCTCGTCACGCAGCCGCAGGCAGGCCAGGGCGGCCAGGGTTCCGCCCGCGCTGTCGCCGCCCACGGCGATCTTGCCCGTGCCGGCGGCGCCGGCCGCTAGGCCAAGGTCTGCCGGCTTGGCGGACACCCAGCGCAGCGCCGCGACCGTGTCATCGACCGAGGCCGGCCAGGGGTGCTCAGGGGCCAGCCGGTAATCGAGAGCCAGGACTGCCGCGCCGGAGCCGCGCGCCACCAGCCGGCAGATCCGGTCGTGCGTCGCGAGGCCGCCGATCGTCCAGCCGCCACCGTGCAGGTACACCAGCAGCGCCCCCGGCTCAGGCACCGGCTGGTATAGCCGCGCCGCCAGGCCGTTCACCCGGAGATCGCGCACCACCGGCAGGTCCGGGCCGGTTGGCCGCGCCCTCGCGCGGTCCTCGCCGCCCGCGCGCATAACCGCCACGTCGAAGCCGGTGAACGGCGGGGACTGAGCCGCGTAGGCGGCTAGCTGCTCGTCGGCGAAGACTCCCGGCATGATCCCGACAGTAGCGGGTGGCATCCTGAGGGGCATGAGCGAGTCGGCAACCTCGGCCGAGTCGCCGCGCCCGGTCCAGATGTTCGAGATGGCCATCGACGCCCTGGATACAGCAAGCATCCGCCCGCTCTGGAAGGCGGTGCTGGCCTACACCGGCGAGCCGGGCCAGGACGGACCGGAAGACGCCATCGTCGATCCCGCCGGCCAGCTTCCAGCCATGTGGTTCCAGCAGATGGACGCACCGCGGCCGCAGCGAAACCGGGTCCACTTCGACATCACGGTCGCTCACGACGAGGCCGAGGCACGCGTGCAAGCAGCTCTGGCCGCTGGCGGACGGCTCGTCGACGAGTCCTTCGCCCGGTCGTTCTGGGTCCTCGCCGACGCGGAAGGGAACGAGGTGTGCGTCTGCACCTGACCGACCGGGACGAGCGGGTCTCTGAAATAACACTAATTTGTGTTATCTCAGGAGTTTGTGTAGTGTCCAAGTATGCCGAGTGATGGTGAGATCACGTTTGCCGACCATACGGGCCGGTTCTATGCCCGCCGGTACGGGATGGCCCCGATGGTGGGGCGGCTGATGGGTTACCTGGCGGTCTGCGAGCCGCGTGAGCAGAGCATCAGCCAGCTGGCCGATGCCCTGCTGGCGAGCAGGAGCGCTATTGCCGGGGCGGTCAACACGCTGGAGGCCCTCGGGCTCATCCGGCGGTCCAGGGCCGCGGGGGAGCGGATGGACCGGGTGTGCATCGACCTGTCGTCGCCACGGGCGACGGGATTCGACCCCTCCGAGTACCGGGAGCAGGCGGAGCTGGCCCAAGAGGGCCTTCGTCTCCTGGCCGGAGCACCGCTCGAACGGCGAGCGGTGCTGCTCGAGTGGGCCGCGCTCGCCGACTTCCTGGTGGACCGGCTCCCGGTGCTCGAGGAGGAGTGGAAGGAGCGGCGGGAAGCGCTTCGCGCCGCGGGCAAGCTTCCCGATGCCCCGGCCGCCCCTCGAGGAGGCACGACGCGATGACGAGTCAGACCGGCGCGCCGGGGATCGTGGCCCGCGACGTGCGCAAGTCGTTCGGCAGCCACCTCGTGCTCGACAAGGTGAGCCTGACCGCAGAGGAGGGCCGGATCCTCGCGCTCCTGGGGCCGAACGGCGCCGGCAAGACCACCATGGTCCGCATCCTGTCGACCTTGATCCCGGCCGATTCCGGCTCCATGCGCATCGCCGGCCACGACGTGGTCACCGACCCTGACGGGGTGCGGGCCGTCATCGGGGTCACCGGCCAGTTCTCGGCCGTGGACAACCTGCTCACCGGGACCGAAAACCTGCGGCTGATGGCCGACCTCCGCCATCTCGGCCGCGAGACCGGGCGCCGGCGGGTGACGGAACTACTTGAGCGGTTCGACCTCAGTGACGCCGCGGACAAGCCGCTGTCTGTCTACTCGGGGGGAATGCGACGACGGCTCGATCTGGCGATGACGCTGGTCGGCCAGCCCCAGGTCATCTTCCTCGACGAGCCCACCACCGGCCTGGACCCGCGCAGCCGCCGCACCATGTGGCAGATCATCCGCGAGCTGGCCTCGGCCGGGGTCACCATTCTGCTGACCACCCAGTACCTCGACGAGGCAGACCAGCTGGCAGACCGGATCGTGGTGCTCGACCAGGGGCGGATCGTGGCCGAAGGAACCCCGGCCGAGCTGAAGAGCCGCATTCCCGGCGGCCACATCCGGCTCCACTTCGCCGACCCCCGCATGCTTCATTCGGCGGTCGAGCTGCTCCCGGCAGCCGCGCCCAACCAGGACCAGCTCGTCCTTCAGGTCCCCGCGGACGGCACCGTCGACTCGCTCCGTGGCCTGCTCGACGAGCTGCACGAGGCCCGCATAGACATCGAACGGCTGTCGATCCACACCCCGGACCTCGACGACGTGTTCATGGCCGTGACCGGCAGTCACGTCACCGGGCAGGCCGGCGAGGACTCGACACTACAAGGAGCGCAACAGCGATGACCACGCTCGCCTACACGGTCGCAGATTCGCGGACCATGCTGCGCCGCAACCTCAAGCACCAGCTCCGCTACCCGTCCATGACCTTGATGCTCGTCGGCATGCCCATCGTGCTGTTGCTGCTGTTCGTCTACGTCTTCGGCGGCCAGCTGGGCGCCGGCTTCGGTCCCCACGAGGGCCGCGGCGCCTACCTCGACTACGTGGTGCCCGGGATCCTGCTGATCGCCGTCGCCTCAGCCGTCCAGGGCACTTCGATCATGGTTGCGATGGACATGACCGGGGGCATCATCGACCGGTTCCGGACCATGGCCATCGCCCGGGCCTCGGTCCTCACCGGCCACGTGCTCGGCAGCCTGATCCAGATCCTGGTCGCTGTGGCCATCCTGATCGGGGTCGCCTTCGGTCTCGGGTTCCGCAGCACGGCGGGGGCGCTGGAATGGCTGGCGGCGATCGGGGTGCTGGCCTTGTTCGCCTTCGCGCTGATCTGGCTGGCCGTCGCTCTGGGCCTGGCCGCCAAGAGCGTCGAGACCGCCAGCAACACCCCGATGATCCTGCTCCTGCTGCTCTTCCTCAGCAGCGGATTCGTTCCCACGGCCACGATGCCGGCCGGCCTGCGTCAGTTCGCCGAGTACCAGCCCTTCAGCCCCGCGGCCGACGCCGTGCGCGGACTTCTCGCCGGCACCGCCGTCGGCGACCACGCCATCGCCTCCATCGCCTGGAGCATCGGCATCTCTGTCGCGGCCTACCTCTGGGCCATCCGCCTCTACAACCGGCGCCGAGCGGCCGAGCCACAGTGAGCGGAGGACGCGGGATTCGAACCCGCGAGGGGTTGCCCCCAACACGCTTTCCAAGCGTGCGCCCTAGGCCACTAGGCGAGTCCTCCGCCGGGTAGCTTACCGGAGTGCGGGAGTGTTTACGCTCACGTGCAGAAGCAGTGCCAGGGCTGACTAGACTTGGTGAACGACCCCCCGCGCGGCGTTTACCTCGCCAACCCCCCCAGGGCCGGAAGGCAGCAAGGGTACGCGGGCTCTGACGGGTGCGCGG
>Ga0187814_10000181_pt1 | contig 17795 bp, 17 predicted proteins | sample NC_S_4_FD_132450 | JGI IMG/M metagenome (GOLD analysis project Ga0187814, IMG submission 132450) | Wetland sediment microbial communities from Neuse River Estuary, North Carolina, USA - ASW-S_4 | ecosystem: Environmental > Aquatic > Freshwater > Wetlands > Sediment | place: USA: North Carolina... | reverse complement strand
TCGCGAGTTCGAGACCCTTCACCTGTATGGCGAAGTCCCTGCCTCCGTATTTTTCCGAAAGACGTTTCGTCCCGAGGGCGAGTTCGTCCCCCTCCCCCCTCCGGCGCGCGGTGTCGATTATGAGATCCGCGATGTTGTCCGTCTTTCCGAAGGCCAGCGCGCTTTTCCTGATGCCCTTTTCCGAAGCCTCCATGGCCCAGGAGAAGGTGACGCCGGCGGAGATCGTGTCCATGCCGAGGTCGTTGAGGAGATCGTTCCATGGGCCGATCAGGTCGGGATTCCAATTGCCGATGTTGCCGCCCCAACTTCCCGTGGTCTCGTATTCGGGAATGTGGCGCGTCTTGCCGTCGGGATAGCGGCCCTTGTGGCCGCAGAGGACGACGCAGGGGGAGCACGTCGCGTGCCGCGTGTCGTAGCGCTCGGCCATGGCTTCGCCTGAGAGCGCTTCGAAACGCCGGTCGGTGCGGTCGCGGAAGTTCATCACCGGCAGGAATCCCGCCTTGATGCCGGGGCGGACATTGTAATTGGTGCCGAAGGCCCGGTAGGACTTCGAAAAATCGCATCGGAGCACATGCTTTCGCATCACGTCCGAAGCCCTGCGGAAGCCTTCGGGATCGGCCGGCTCGATACGAAAGGCGCCTCCAGTGACGACGACGGCCTTGAGCTTTTTGGCGCCCATCACCGCGCCCAGGCCCCCCCGTCCGAGATAACGGCTCCCCGAGCGGATGTTCGCGAAGAGCACGAGGCTCTCGCCGGCCGGCCCGATGAGGAGCTCGCCCTGTCGCGGATTGTCCACGAGGCGGGAACGCGCTTCGGTCGTGCCGAGGCCCCATGTCGCCGAGCCGTCTTCGAAGGCCGGCCCGTTCTCGTCAACACGGAGCACGAGGGGCGAGGGGGAGGCGCCGTGGACGAGAAGGCCGTCCCAGCCGGCCGTCCTGAGCGCCCGGCCGAAGGGGCCGCCGCAGGAGGAGCTCGCCATGATGCCGGTGAGCGGCGACTTGGAGACGGCGACGAAGCGTCCCGAACAAGGGGCGCCGCTCGCGAGAAAGGGCCCCGCGAGAAAGCAGAGGATATTCTCGGGACCGAGGGGATCGACCTCGGCCAGCCTGTCCCTGAGCCGGTCGTAGTAGAGCTTGATGCCGAGGCCCTTGCCGCCGATATAGTCGCGGAGATCGGCCTCGGCGGGGACATAGACCGACCAGGAACGAGTCGTGAGATTCACATCGAGATAACGCTTCGACTCGCCGACGAGCGCTTTCATGCGGCACCCTCCTCGGTCCGGATCCCTGCGGAAGCCGAAGCGCCCGCATGATTCATGACGATGCACTCCATCGGGCAGATGTCCACGCAACGAGCGCAGGAAACGCAGGCCCGAGGTTTCGCGAGGCGCGGGGTCTCGCCGAAGCCGCCGGGCAGTCCACCTTCCATGACAAGGCAATCGACCGGACAGGCTTCGACGCAATCGGCGCAGCCGATGCAGTCGGCCAGATCGAACTCCGGCCGCGGCCAGGCGGAAATCGCGAGCTTGGCCACCGCCGCTCCACGGTCGTCCGTGACCGCGCCCGCGGGGCAGATCCGCCCGCAGGCTCCGCATTCGATGCAGCGATCCGACTCGATGACATGGACCTCCCCCTTCGTGCCGCGCACCGCGTCGACGGGGCAGATCTTGATGCAGGCCGTGCAACCTGTGCATGAGAGCTCTATTTCATAGGCCATCGGACCTCCGCGGGCAGGCGCCCATGATGCGCCTCGGGTCCCCTGTCGTCAAACGGAAACGGCCGCGGCTTTCGCGGCTAGAAGCTGTTCCTGGAAAGAGGTCCCCCGATGTAGACCCCTTCGCCGCCGAGATAGTCGTGCCTTTGTCCGTCGATGAGAATCTGGACGTCATGGACGGTCGGGAACGAGGTCGCCGTGTACACGATCTGCTTGAGCTGTCCGGCGTAGCCTTCGATGCCGTAGTGGTTGTACATGAACGGCTCGCTCAGATCGACGATGGCCGTCGTGCCCTGGACCCGCACGCCGAGCAGCTTCGTTCCCGACGGAATCAGGCTGACCAAATGCTGTCTGAGCTCCGACTCGTCGGGTCCCGCGATGACCGCGCCGAGAGCGTCGGAGAGAGGGGTATCGCTCGCGGGTATCATACGGCGAACGTCCTGGCGCGAAATGACTCCGTCGTCGTCGATGCGGATGAAATAGAGGGTGGCCGCCCTCGGCCTCGTCGGCTGCGCCGCGCTGAGCGCCTTTTCGGCCTCGGAGACCGACGATGGAGCCGTGACAGGCTTCGCGACGTCGGGGGATTGCGGGGGCAGGCTCCCGCCGGTCGCGGAACCGGTCGGAGCGGATTTTTCCGGGGGCGAAAGGTCACCGCCCGGTTGGGCGGGTTTCGGCGGCCGGGCTGCGGGGACGCTCGGGGCGACGTGAGCGGGCGGTTCCGTGGTCCGCTGATTCTTGACGATTTCGTTGAAGTTGGTCTGGTCGAGAGTCTCTTTGATCTTGCCCCAGTTGAGGACGAAGAGAAGAAAAATGAAGGAAAAGACGATCAGCCAGAGCAGGCAACCGGCCGAGCCTCGATCGCGCCCGCCGGGGGATCGCCGACCGCCCCGGCCCGTCGAACCACCGCGACCGGCCATCGCCTAACGCCCTTCCTCCGCCCTGGCGAGCCAGGAGGCCGCAGTCCGGTCCTCGGGCTCGATCTCGAGAGCGGTGCGGAAGAATCCAGCCGCCTCGGCCCTGCGTCCCTGCCTGAAGGCCACGACGCCGAGGTTGGTGACGATTTTCACGTTTTCGGGTTCCCTCGCGAGGGCAATCTCGAGTGCGCGTCGCGCATCGTCCGCCCGATCGAGTTCCAGGAGACAGATCGAAAGTTCGTTGTAGACGTCTCCGAGCGGCATGGGCCCGTCGGACTCGCGGTCTTCGGAATCGGTTTCGGGCCCTTCTCCGGATGCCGACTCTCCGACGCCCAGTTCGAGTGCCTTCTCGAAAGCCGCTCGCGCCTCGTCCCACCGAGAGAGACGCCGCAGGGCCCAGCCCTTGAGGAACCAGGCATTCCAGACCCGAGGGTTCTTCTCGATGAATCGTTCGGCCTTCGAAAGGCCCTCCTCCTCCTTGCCCAGGCGGATGAAGTCGAAGGCCTCCTTGAACAACTGGTCGAGGTAGCCCATGTCGTGGATGTTCTTGACGACCGCCGCCGCCTTGTCCCGGCGCTCGCCCGGCGACCCGATCTGCACGTAGGTTTCGAGCAGGCTCGCCGCTTTTTCCCAGTTTTTCCGTCTGAGGAAAAAGAAGCCGGCGTTGAGAAAGGCCTCCGGAAACGGAGGTTCCATCGCGAGCAGGATCTTGTAGCGATCGAACGCGAGCTCGTTGATCCGGTCGGCAGCCTCGTCCTCGCCGGCCGCGGCGAGCGAGTCGGCCCGATCCTCGTAGAGGACGGCCAGATCGACGAGAGGTTCGGGTGCTTCCGGGTAAAGGCCGACGAGGGCGAGAAAAATCTCCTCGGCCACGTCCCAGGCATGACTCCTCGCCTTCAGCACCCCGGCCTCGGAGAGGACATCGAGGATCTCCGGCTTCACCGCGCGGACGAAGGAGCGATAATAGCTTGCATGCTCGTGGTCCGGATTCCAGGCAAGCACGCGGAGCATGCCCGCGACGATAGCCTCGCCGGTGAGTTCGCGGGGATCGAAGTTTTCTCCCGCGCCTGCGGTCTCGACCGGGATGGGGACGGACGGATCGGGGAGAAAGGCGCCGATTTCCCGCTCCATCGTCTGCGGCAATGAAATATAGACGATATTTTCGAGGGCTTCGACGCCGCGCGGATCGACGAAATTCATGAAAACCTCCAAGGATATTCGGGAAGGGCAGGCTCGCGGGCTCGCGCGGTCAGGTCCCGGCCGGAGGGCTGCCGTCGCCCTCGGGACGCGTGGGGCGCGCCTGGGCGAAGAAAGCGTTCAGATGGATCTTGTAGGAGAGCGGCAATGTGGCATCGTCGAAGCGGATCGCGACGGCCGCAAGATCCTTTCGGCCTTCGACATCCTCGAATCGGATGATGGTGCCCTTGAGATCGAGACTCTCGCGCGGATCGTCCATGTCGAGCCGCAAGGCGCATTCTTTGCCGACGAGGAAACGCGCGAGGCCGACTATGATTATCTTCGACCCGCCGAAGGAGAGATCCCTCACGATGCACTTCCTCGGGACGCCCTGGACGTAGATGACCGTCTCCTTCATGAGGAGTCCGATGCGGCGCATGCTGTCCTGGGACACGAGCACGCGTTCTTCCCTGCGCCTCACCGCCGAAATGTTGGCTTCCATCACCGTGCCGAGGATATCGATGAGGTCGTCGGGCGGGCGCTGAGTATACTCGACGGTCATGAACTGAAGATCACCGCCACCCTGATTGTAGGGGGCGAAGCCGACCACCCTGCCTTGTACGAAAAAACTCACGGGATCGGTCTTGCCTTCGATTCTGAAGGAGTAACGGACCGAAACCAGATTGTTTGCCTTCTTGATCGTGTCGGTGAGGGCGACTTTGGAACTCGCGACCAGCTTGGCCCCCGAAAAGGAGGTCGAATAGATGACGCAGGGCCATTGCTCTCCGACGCACTTGAGATACACGTTGCGCGGATCGAGGCCCGTAGCCTTCATGATCTCTTTGGTGAGCGTTACGTCGATCGTTCTGAAAACTTCATACCACCGGGAGATCTGTTGGCTGGTCGTTATGGCCATAGATGCGCCGAAGCATAGGCCGAAACTCCTCCCGAGGTCAACGGAAAGGGAGCGAAGCGTCGGGACGGGTGCCGGAGAGGGAGAGCCTCCCGCCGGCACATCCTTTCGGGAAGTCTCTATTCTTTCCAGGGAAAGATCATGCCTTTGAGGCTTCGCGGGCCCAGCAGTTCCTCCTCCTCAGCGAGCAATTCTTTCCAAGGTATGTCCGTTCGCTGACCGGCCGCCCTGCCCTCCCCCTTATTCCGGCTTTCCAGCCAGTCGTACTTCTTCAACTTGAGGCGAAGCGCGTCGTTCTGGGCCAGCGATACGCCGGCCGCACCGGGTACGAGAAAGGCGAGAAACGCGGAAACGATCATCGCCGCCAGGCTCCAAGCAAAGAGGAACAGGGAGAACAGGGGATTGTCGAAGAACAAAATGAAGGATTTGCGCAGGTTCTTGAAAAAGCCGCCGCCCAAACGGAAACGCAAGGGCAGATAGTATTGGAGGGCGATGACCAGGGCGATGCCCGTCCAGGCGAGTATTCCCGCGGCAAGGCTGCCGAAAAGCCCCTGCCCCATGTAAAAGGGCAGCCCGACACCGGCCACAACCGCGATCGCCACGCCTATGATCCCGAGTTGGAGACCGGGCACCAGGGCTCGACGCATCGCCGGCAGGGTCTCCTCGAAGGCGAAATCGCCATAGTCACTGTATCGCATGGTCACGATGGCCGAGAAGGCGAACCAGCAGGAAAAGAGAAGCACGGCGAGAGCGGCGAGGGCGAGCGTGAGGGCGAGCGGCATCCCATGGATTCCCATCCCGAGGAAGGGAAGGACGGAGACGAGAAATCCGACATTGACGAGGGTGAGGGCCGCGATGTGGTCCCAACCGTCGAAGAAGCTCTTCTTGATGAAAAAGGCGAGCATGAACGGGGTATATACGTTCCTTGACAAGAAGGCAAGTCGACCCCTATTTTCATGCAACTCCGGCGGGCGGTACCGGGTTCCGCCCCTGCCGCTGCCGACCTCACAGGAGGTGCCTGGTGGACAAGCCCTACAATTTTCCGCTCGAGAGTTTCATTCCTCACGAACGCTTCGAGCGCGTTCGGGATTTCGCGCGGGACAAGGAAACCCCCTGTCTCGTCATCGACCTTGACATCATCCGCGCGAACTACGAGGCTCTGCGCAATCATCTTCCATTCGCGAAGATCTATTACGCCGTCAAGGCCAATCCGAACGACGAGGTGGTCTCTCTTCTTTCATCCATGGGTTCCTGCTTCGACATCGCCACCCGGTTCGAACTCGACCAGCTTCTCCGGCTCGGCGTTTCGCCGGACAAGATGAGCTTCGGCAACACGATAAAGAAAGAAAAGGATATAGCCTACTTCTACGAGAAGGGCGTCAGGCTCTTCGTCACCGATTCCATCAACGATATCGACAAGTTGTCCCGCGCGGCCCCCGGCTCGAAAGTCTTTTTCCGCCTCCTCACCGAGGGCCTGGGCGCCGATTGGCCCTTGTCTCGTAAGTTCGGCTCCCACCCCGATTTGGCCCGCCAACTCATCAAGACCGCCGTCCGCTTCGGCCTGCAACCCTACGGCATCTCCTTCCATCCCGGTTCGCAGCAGCGAGATGTCGGTCAATGGTCGACTTCCCTCAGCCAGGTCGGTCAGATCTGGAACTGGGCGCGCAACGAAGCGAAGGTCGATCTCAAGATGATCAACATGGGAGGCGGTTTCCCCGCCAGCTACATCGAGCCCACAGACCCCCTGGGTCAGTACGCCGAGGACATCCAGCGCTTTCTCAAGAACACCTTTGGCGAACACTGGCCCGAGGAGATCATCATCGAACCCGGCCGCTCGATGGCCGGCGACTCGGGGGTCATAGTCGCGGAAATCGTCAACATCGCCAAGAAATCGGTGCATGAACGAAACACCTGGGTATTTCTCGACATCGGCAAGTTCGGTGGCCTCATCGAAACCCTGGACGAGGCGATCAAGTACCCCATCTATTTTACCGGCGAGGGCAAGGCCATTCCCATCATCCTCGCCGGTCCCACCTGCGATTCGATGGACATTCTCTACGAAAAGCGGATCTACCATATGCCCGACAAGACGCGCATCGGCGATCGCGTCTATATACTTTCCACCGGTGCCTATACGCAGAGTTACTCTTCCATCTACTTCAACGGATTCCCTCCGCTCAGATCCCATATCCTCAAATGAAACCGGAGTATCGTGCCAGGAATGCCGACTCGTCAAAGGCCACGCCATGGGCGTGGCCGCTCACGGACCGAAACTGACCAGAAGCTTCCGATAGCCGAGCGCGTCGAGGCGCGCGGTCAGGTCGTCGAGATCCTCCTCCGGAACCGACGCGACGATGACCCGTTTCCACAGACCGACGTTTTCAATCGTAGCCGCGATTCCGGAGAGCTTGAGCCGCTCGACGGTCGCGTCCGCGTTTGACTGTATCGAATAACTCGCCACTTGAATCCGGCAGAAATGTCGGGTCGGGGACGGAGTCGAAGGGAGCGAAGCGACCGGCGGCACCTTGCCGAAGGCGGCGGCGTCCTCGGGCCGGAGGACTTCGCAACGGACGAGCGCGGTTCCGGTGGGCAGAAGTCCGATGAGACGCGCCGCCGCCTCGGAAAGATCGAGGACGCGATCCGCGACGAAAGGTCCCCGGTCGTTGACGCGCACGACAACGCTGGCGCCTGTATCCAAATCGGTAACCCTGAGAAGAGTTCCGAAAGGCAGGCTCCGATGCGCGGCCGTGAGACCTTCGGGATCGTAGATCTCGCCGCTGGCCGTCTTCTTACCCACGAAACTGGGGCCGTACCAGCTCGCACGACCTTCGAATATCGAACCGTAGGCGGGAGGGAAACTCGTCCCGCCCGCTTGCGCGGCCGATGCCGAGCCGGGCCCCGAAAGCGTCGCCGGTCCGTCGGACATCGGGGCGCTCAAAGCGCCATTGGACATGGGGGCGCTTAAGGCGCCATTGGACATAGGGGCGCCTAGGGCGCCATTCGACATGGGCGCTCCCAAGGTGTTTTGACCCGTCGTTGCTGCCACTGTCACGAGAAAGGCGGCGGCGAGAAGCACGACGACCACCCCCAGACCGCGCGTCATCCTTGCAGGACTCTCGCCGCCTCGTAGATGGCGGAATAGAGCGCCGGTACGTCTTCCTCCTCTATGCAGGAAAAGGCGATTCGCAGATGCGCGTCGCCGAGGGCGATCACGCCGATGCCCTCTTCGAGCAGGCGCAACCTCAGCTTCTCGGCCGAAACGCCGGCGCATTCGATGCTCATGAAATAGCCTGAATTGAAGGGCAGGGGTCGGAGCGCGGCGGGCGGCGGCGATGCGGCGAGGAAATCCTTGACTTTCCGATATCGGGCGGCGAGAAGTGCGCGATAGCGGGCCTTTTGCTCTTCGTAGCCGGACTCGGCGAGAGCCTTGAGAAAGATGTGCTGGGCGGGAGCGGAGGAATTCGACACCGTCGACCTGACCACGCCCATTATTTTTTTGGTCAAGGCATCCAGTTGGGCCGCCGAGAGCTTCTTGCCGGCGATGGTGACGAATCCAGTGCGGAATCCCCACATATAGTCTTCTTTGGTGGGACCGTCGGCCTTGGCGACGACGACGCGCGGGTGAAAATCCGCCAGCTTACCGAAGAGCGACTCGGCGAGCACCCCATCTTCGTAGGCGAGGCCGAAATAGGCGTCGTCGCATATCACGAGCACGTCGGCCCCTGCGTCCGCGACTCTGGCGATCGCCGCCAGAATCGCGTCACCCTCCGCGACGGTCGGCGAGTAACCGGTGGGATTGTTGGGGAAATTGAGGATGGCGACGGCCTTGCCCTTCGCGGCGGCCGAGTCGCGGAGCCTCTCCTCGAAACCCCTGACATTGAAGCCCCTTCCATCGAAAATCGGAAAGGTCAGCCCCCTCGCCATCTTCCGCTCCTCCACGATGAGCCGGTAGTTGGGCCAATGCAGATCCGGCACCGTCACCCCTTCGCCCGCGTCGAGAAAAAGGTCCGCGATGAAGGAAACGGCCGCCGTAAGGCCGGGCACGACGACGGGAAGAGAGCACTCCTTGCCGCGAAAGGACGGGTTTTTTGCCGAGAGAGCGGACTTCCACCGTTTGCGCAGTTCGGGGAGCCCGCCGGTCGGTGCGTAGGCGACCGCTTCGTAGGGCGTGAGTCCGGGCAACGCCGACCTTACCGCGTCGAGAATCATCGGCTCTCCGTCGGCGTAGGCCATGCCGATGGTGGCATTGAATCGATGGGCCCTCTCCGTCGCCTCGGCGCTCTGGGCCAGAAGCCCTTTGGGCATGTACATCCGCCGCCCCAACGGGGAAAGGAGTCTGCCGACGGCGGTGCCTTCGAGCGCTTGATTGAGTTCTTCGGCAAGTGTCATGTGGTTCCTCGCATCGAATTCCGGTAGGATGCAATACTCGCGCCGGGGCGGACCGACTGTCAAGCGAAGCGGCGATGCGGTCTCGCGGACACCCTTGCGCGGTTCGGAACCGGCATGCGAATTTCGCCTCGGAGGTCAGAATGATCCATTCTTTCGGCGGCAAGAACCCCGCCATACACGACGGAGTCTTTGTCGCCTGGAACGCCGAGGTCGCGGGAGAGGTCACGATCGGACGGCAGGCTTCGATTTGGTACGGTGCCGTCGTCAGGGCCGACCTCGCCCCCATCCGTATCGGACCTCTGACCAATGTGCAGGACTGCGCCGTTCTCCATGTCGTCGACGGCGGGCCTTGCACTCTCGGCGAAGGCGTCACCGTGGGCCACGGCGCCATCGTCCATGCCTGCACGATCGGCGATTGGAGCCTGGTGGGCATGGGAGCCGTCCTCCTTGACGGCTGCGACATCGGTTCCGAATCGATCGTCGGTGCGGGGGCGCTCGTCACGCAGGGGAAAAAGTTCCCGCCGCGATCGATGATACTCGGGAGCCCGGCCAAAGCCGTCCGGAACCTCACCGACGAGGAGGTGGCGAACCTCCATCACCACGCGTCCACCTACGCGAGCCTGGCCGCGAAAACACGGGAGGGGAGAGAAGAGAACGGCGACCGGTGAGCGAATCGCCGAAAACCTCGCGCTCAACTACTCCGGGCGCGGCTCCGATACATGATACAAGGAGCAGCGCATGAAACAGTTCGCCATAAGGAGCGCAGGAACGGAACCTTCGGTGCTCGAGCTCATCTCCGAAACCGAAGGCGGGTTCTACGTGCGCATCGTGCACCGCCATGCGGAGTGGGAGGATATCCGCGAGGAATTCCTCGCCAAGGACCTCTTCGACACCTGCCTCAGGACCGGCTACATCATGGAATTGTCGGCCTGAGCGTCGAAGCTCGGGCGCGCCGAGGAGTGGGGCGAAGCGTCGCCCCTCCGTCGACTTCCCGGCAATGGAAAAAGTGCGAAGCGGGATTCCGGTTCTCCGGTGTCCCTTTCGGCATCGGGCCGCCCCTTGCGCGAATACGGGGGGCGGTTCTTTTTTCTGCTCGCGGCCGCTTTGCCGCGACAGCCCGACTGCGAAGTCGGAAGTAACTTTGCGACCGAAAATCGCCGATGATCTGTTGACGAGAGGTGGGTAATGAATCTTGCGACCGTAATCGGACTCATAATGGGCATCGGAGCCATCATGGTCGGCTTCCTGATCGAAGGCGGAAACCCGGCCAGACTCCTCCTCCCCTCCCCCTTCATCATCATATTCGGCGGCATTTTCGGAGCGCTCTTCACGTCCTTCGACATGGGCGACATTCTCTCCATGGGCAAGCTCATCAACAAGGCGATAAAGATGCCTTCAGTGAAGGGAAAGGAGCTTGCCCTCAAGTTCGTCGCCTTCGCGGAAAAGTCGCGCCGAGACGGCCTCCTTTCCCTCGAGGAGGACATGCAAAGTCTCTCCGACCAGGACGATCCGCTCCTCAAGAAGGGACTGCGCTACGTCATCGATGGCACGGACTCTGAAGCCCTGACTTCGCTCCTGGAAAACGACGTGTCCGTCTGGGAAAAGCACCAGAAGCACAATGTCGAGATATTCGAGGCCGCCGGCGGATTCGCTCCGACGATGGGCATCATCGGAACGGTCCTCGGCCTGATCATCGTTCTCGCCAATCTCTCCGAGCCGGAAAAGCTCGGCGAACATATCTCCACCGCGTTTATCGCGACCCTCCTCGGCATCGGCATCGCGAACCTCATCTTCCTCCCCCTCGCCAACAAACTCAAGCTCGTTCTCTCGAAGGAGAAGCTCGCGAAGGAGATGATCATCGTCGGCGTCCTCTCCATCCAACAGGGCGAGAGCCCCAAACTCGTCGGCGACAAACTCGCCGCCTTCCTCGAAGAAGGCGAACGCCACGAACTGGAGTCATTCAATGAAGCCTGACATGCCAACAGTTTTCAAGGCATGTCAGGCTCTCCGAATCAGACGGCTTTCGCCGTCTGATTCGGCTCTTCGTTGTATGCAGCCACGTTATGCTCTCCGAATCAGACGGCGAAAGCCATCTGATTCGGCTCTTCGTTGTATCCAGCCACTTTATGATCTCCGAACCAGACGGCGAAGGCATCTATCGACCTTCGCCATCGAGTTCGGTAGCCGCGCAGCCCATGCGAAGGTAGAGTGATCGGATGGCACGGAAGAAGAAACCCGAAGAGCCCGAGAAGGGACAAAACATGGAGCGATGGCTCCTCACCTACTCGGACATGATCACCTTGCTCATGGTGTTCTTCGTCATACTATTCGCGATGTCGAAGGTGGACACGGCGAAATTCCAGGCCCTCGCCGAATCCCTTTCGATCGTCTTCGAGGGCCTTCCCGGCATCCAGCTTCTCGAGGGGGCGGGGGGCCATTCCGTCGTCGAGGGTACGGGCGGCCCCCCCGTGCCTCCGCCAGGGACGGGGCTTTCGCCGCGAGTCTCGCCGAAACGTCAGATATTCCTCGAAAAGGCGACGTCGACCCTGGCGACCGAGATACGAACCGGCAAGATCCAAATGAACACCGAGGCGAGGGGCATCGTCCTCTCTCTCTCGGGCGACACCTTCTTCCGCGCGGGAGAGGCGACCCTCGCCGAAGGCACCATGCCCTCGCTGGTCAAAGTCGCCCAGCTCCTGAACTCCGTCCAGGAAAAAATCGTCGTCGAAGGTCATACCGACGACACTCCCGTCGACCGGACGAGTCCGTTCAAGTCGAACCTTCTCCTGTCCGCCGTCCGCGCCGTCAATGTCGTCGAGGCCCTCGATCTGATCGGCGTGGACAAGGATCGGATGTCCGCGTCGGGCTTCGGCGACGTGAATCCGGAACGGCCCAACGACACGCCCGAAGGGCGCGCCTACAATCGCCGGGTCGATATTCTCATTCTTTTCCCCACAGAATAGCGACAATTCGATCAGCCGCCCTCTCCTTCCAGGAAGGAGAGGATTGCGTCCACCGTCATCGCCCGTTGGCGGTTCCCCTCGATTTTCGAATGCCCGTCGCTTTGCTCCTCGCCATACTCGCCGAATTGCGCGTGATTCCCCCCTTCTATCACGACGCGGCGCGTCGTGGGAGGAAGCAGGCGAAACCGCCGATCGACTTCGGACTCGGTGGCGATGCCGTCCTCCGAGGCTGTCACGAGCAGAGTGCGCAGATTCGAGGACGAGAGATCCGCCGGATAGGGAGGCATGGAGGCCAGGAGGACGAGCGCCGTCGCCGAGCCTGGATGGTCATGCGCGAAGGAAGCCGCGACCTCTCCACCGAGTCCGTGACCGCCGATCGCCCAACTGCCGAGTTCGGGATGGGCCTTCCTGATCGCGAGGGCCCGTGCCGGAGCGAAAAGAGCGAAATCGAGGGGAAAGCGAGCTACGAAAACGGGACGCCCCCTTTCCGCCAAGCCGACGCCGAGCCAGGCGTAGGATTCGGGCTCGACACGGGCTCCGGGATAGAAAATGAGTCCGTCTCCCGAGACTACGGTCGGGGTGAACTCCACGCCGAGATCGTCGTTCACCACGGACAGACCGGGTCCGGACCGCAGCAGGGCGGGATCCGTTTCGATGGGGGCTGGCCTGAAAAAGAATGATGTCGCCAGGGCCAAAATCGAGAGACCCGCGATCAGGAGCGAAATCGGCAGGCGGGATGGCGGCGCGGGATCGTTCATGGCTGGCAGGATAGCCGCGGAAGGTCTCCTTGTCAAAAAGCCTTAGCACGGAACCCGCGATATGATACGGTTGCGCGGGGGGCGATGGATGGCCGGTACGCACAGTCTTGACGAGAGGCTCGGAATGAGCGCTAAGACTCTTGCCGCTCTTTATGGCACCGCGGGCGTCGCGGAGGCCCGAGATCGCTATGCCGCCCTGGCCTCCCCTCTGTTCAGCGACGCAGGTGTCGAGGCCTTGCGTTTCTATTCGGCACCCGGTCGCACGGAAATCGCCGGCAATCACACGGACCACAACCGGGGCCGTGTCATCTGCGCCGCGATTCGCCAGGACGCCCTCGCCTGCGTGAGGCCCAGGCCGGATCGGCTTGTGAAACTCGTCTCGAAGGGTTTCGACGGCGAAATCCGTATAGACCTCGATTCGACCGACTTCCGACCTGAGGAAAGGGGAACGATGACCGCGCTTCTGCGCGGCGTGGCGGCGATACTCGAAGGAATGGGCTGTCGCTTCCCCGGCTTCGACGCCCGCGTCGACTCGCGCGTCGCCGTCGGCTCCGGGCTGTCGAGCTCGGCCGCGATGGAAGTCCTGCTCGCCACGATCATGCTCGATCTTGCCAAGACCGCCCTCGGCCCCCTCGATGTCGCCAAGGTGGCGCGACGGGCGGAAAACGAATGGTTCGGCAAGCCTTGCGGCCTCATGGACCAAGCAGCCAGCGCGTCCGGCGGCTTCGTGACCATCGATTTCGAGAATCCGGAGAAACCCGTGCTCAGGAGAATTCACATCGAGACCGGCTCGCTGGGCTATCGCCTTTTCGCCGTCGCTCCGGGGGACGGACACGCCGACCTCACGTCCGACTACGCGGCCATTCCTCAGGAGATGCGTGCCGTCGCTTCCTTTCTCGGGTTCGACGAGCTCCGTTCCGTGGATCCGGCAAGCCTCGAATTCCGGGGCCGGGACATACGGTCCGCCCTGGGGGACAGGGCGCTTCTCCGTGCCTTCCACTTCGTCGACGAAAACGAGCGCGTGCGCAAAATGGCCAAGGCCCTGGAAGCGGGAAAGTTCCGCAAATTCCTCGACCTCGTGACCAGATCGGGCGATTCTTCCTGGCGACTTCTCCAGAATGTCTCGACCGGCCGAGAGCCGGCGTCCCAAAGTCTCGCTGTCGCCATCGCCCTGTCGCAACGCTGGCTCGGGAAGGACGGCGCGGCCCGCGTCCACGGCGGCGGTTTCGGCGGGACCATGCAAGCCTGGGTGAGCAAGAAAAGGGCCGCCGCCTACCGGCGCTATATCGAAGGCTGGTTCGGCGAGGGCTCCGTGGTCGAGCTCGAAATCCGAGGTCCCGGCGCCTGTCGAGTATTGTGAAGAGGAGGAAATCGTGGGCAGCCTTTCAGAGGCGATCGCCGCCATAATCGAATCGTGGACCAGGGATGGGGGCGTCAACCACGCCGCCGGACCCAATCTCCCCGCGAGGGAGCCGGTGATCCGCGCCCTCGCGGACATCGAGACTCTCATTTTCCCCGGCTTCCGCCGTGAAGACGGCATCGATGACCGCAACCTCGGCCTGGTCGCCGGCGAACTCGTCCACCGGGCGGCCAAGCTTCTCATACCCGAGGTGACGCGCAGCCTCGAATACAAGGCCAGACAGGCCGGGGCGACCGATTGTCCCGCAGCCTGCGAGATCGAGGCGCGCGAACTCGTCGAATCTTTCTTCCTGGAACTCCCCGCGATTCGCGCCGTCCTCATGAAGGACGTGGAGGCAGCCTTCCGAGGGGACCCCGCTGCCAAGTCCCACGAAGAGGTCATCCTCGCCTATCCCGGCCTCGAGGCGATCGTGGTGCATCGGATATCCCATCGCTTCTGGGCGGCGGGACTCCCCCTCATCCCGAGGATGATGAGCGAAAGTGTCCACGGGAAGACGGGAATCGACATACATCCGGGTGCGACGATCGGTTCCGGGTTCTTCATCGACCATGGCACCGGAGTCGTCATCGGAGAGACGGCCGTCATCGGCGACGATGTCAAGCTCTACCAGAGCGTCACCCTGGGAGCCCTCTCCGTCAGGAAGGAACTGGGCGAGACGAAGAGACATCCCACAATCGAGGACGGTGTGACGATCTATTCAGGGGCCACCATCCTCGGCGGCGACACCGTGATCGGCGAGCAGTCGGTCATCGGAGGCAATGTCTGGCTCACCCACTCGGTGCCGCCGCGTTCGAAAGTGTATCAATCGGAAGGGGAAGATGTCCGGATAGAACCGAGGAACGCGGGTTGGGCGACTTGACGGCCTTGCGCCGCGTGCAATATTCATTCATAGTTAGAGTGTCATACGATGATCGGATGGTCGGCAAATCGACCGGGAGGTTGATGTGAAATCGCAGGATAAGCAGAAGGGCGAGGAAAAGAAAAAGGCTCAAAAGAGTCTCAAGGAAAAACGCGCCGAAAAAAAGGCCAAGAAGGACTCGAAGGGCTCCGCGGCCGAATAGAAAGCTCGCCCACGCGTTCCGTCGGTGGCGATCGCGCCAAGTGTCCGGCCGATGGCCCCGATCAGAACAGGGTCACCTCCCCCGTTCGGACCCCTTCCTCCACCCGGAAATTCGCGAGATCGCCGGCCGCGCGCTTGTGCGTGAAAATCGTGAAGCGCTGGATCATCTGCTGCAATCGATCCGAATGAATCTCGTAATCGATCGTGCCCCCGAGGGCTGCCGTCGCCCTCTCCTCGAGGTCGTCGAGTTCTTTTCGCGCGGCGCCCAGTCGCGAAGAAAGCCGACGGAGATCGTCGAGCGCCTTCCTCGCGTCGCGGATGTAGGAGAGGAACTCGGGGGTGAAGAGCTCGAATTCCACGATTCCCTTGCGGGTCGCCGCGCGTCTGCCCTCGAGCGTTTCTATATCCGCTTGGACCTTGGCGAGCACGAGGGAAATGCCTCTGGCGTCACGAGCCACCGCAGCGATCCGATCGACCGACGCGTCGAAAGACCCGGGCGCGGAGGCATCCGCCGCGACGGCCGAAGCGTCCTTTTCGGTGTATTCCGCTATCGCCGCCTCGGCCACCTTCGTAAAATCCTTGGTCGTGCCCATGGCTCCCGCGACGTCGGCTTCGATCTTTCCCGTAAGCTCCACCATTCCGGCCACCGTCGTCGTAACGCCGGCCAGGGAGCGATTCTTCGCGATCTCGATGCGCGACGCGACGACGATATTCTTGAACCGCGACAGAAGGGTGGCGAGCCCCTTGAAGGAGTCGTCCAGGTTCCGGACCTGATCGGCGAGGCGGCGGGCCGTCGTGGTGACAGTCTGCTTGAATTCCACATAGCGACTCGTGTCGTTCGCGACGGTCCCGCTTTCGACGGCCGCCGCGAGAGAATGTGTGGAGAATGAGACCCGGCGCTCTTCGATCCCGGCCACGCGGCGCTCCACATCATCGATATTGCGCTCGAACGCGGCGACGCTCGAATCGATCCTGGATACGATGTCGTCGAGGAGCTGGGCGGAGAGCTTGGCTATCGAAGCGACGTAGGCGACTTCCTCTTCCTCGCTCGCGACGCCGTCCTTTCCTCGGCGGGCGGCGCCCTCGGCCTCGGAGAGGGAGATGACGACGTGCTCGAGAGATTGGCGCACGATGTCCTGATGCTGGACCTCTTGCATGATCGTCTGGACGGGATCTTTGATGTCGCGGGCATCGGAGACGAGCGTGGAAAAGAGGCCGCGCGCCTGTTCGAGCTCGCTTCGATGGAGATCGAAAGTCCCTGTCAGATTCGATTCCAGCCTGTCGAAAAAATCGTCCTGGAAGGTATCGAGCCTCCCGACTGCGTCACGGAGCGTCGAAAACACTTCGAGAAGACTCCGGCCCTTTTCGGTGATGGCCTCCGTGAGAGAGATGGTCTGGGAGGAAAGGCGCTTGAGTTCGTCGGTGATCACGGAAAATGCCTTGCCGGCGAAACCCGACTTTAGGGCGACGGTCATCGCGTTGAGGGAAACGATCTCCATATCTTCGGAATCGGAACGAACGCCCTGGATGAGACCGTCGAGGTTCGCGAGTCGTTCCATGCTTTCGTTGATGCGCCGAAGGAAACCCTCGTCGCGTTCGTGGAGGCCCCGGAACCAGACACCGGCATCGGCGACGAAGGCGTTCATCTCGTCGATGGATCTGCCGTTGCCCTTCCTTGACTCGTCGCCGAAAGACAGGCGCGACTCTTCGGCGATCTTCGCGCTTCGTCCCGTCTCGGCGATGATTTCGGGGAAAAGCCGTCCCATCGTGAGATAGACGTCCTCGCTTTCCTTGCCCATCGCCCGGACTACGTCGATGAGGCTGGAGACGCGCCCTTCCAGATCACTGAGCATCGTCGTCACTATAAAGCAAGAGGGGAACGGCCGCAATGACCGTTCCCCGCCGCGTCGCGAAACGAAGACTCAATCCCTTTCCGAAACCTTCACGGGAAGAATGGAGAGCTCCGTGTCCCTGTCGAAGTAGCGCGCCTTGTCCATCACCGGGGTGAAATGGACTATGTCACCGATCTTGAACAGATGATGAGGAGGTATCTTGGCCACCATCGGCTGGGTTGGGGTGGAGGCATAAAGATGTATTTCCGCGCCGAGAGGCTCGACGACCGTGACCTTCCCGGCAATTGCGGCCTGTCCCTGCGGTGCGGAGCCGCCTTCGAGACAAGGCAGGTCTTCCGGCCGGATGCCGAAGGACACTTCCTTGCCGATGTATGACTTGAGGAGGGCTGCATGCTCGGGCGCGGGCTCGAGCTTGAACGATCCCTCCTCGATGAATAGCTTGCCGCTCTCCTCGACGACTTTCACCTTGAGGAAGTTCATCGGCGGCGAGCCGATGAATCCGGCGACGAACTTGTTGATCGGATGGTTGTAGAGATAGAGAGGCGAGCCTATCTGCTGGACCTTGCCGTCCCTCATGACGACGATCTTGTCGCCCATCGTCATGGCCTCGACCTGGTCGTGGGTGACGTAGATCAT
>Ga0187814_10000178_pt1 | contig 17915 bp, 16 predicted proteins | sample NC_S_4_FD_132450 | JGI IMG/M metagenome (GOLD analysis project Ga0187814, IMG submission 132450) | Wetland sediment microbial communities from Neuse River Estuary, North Carolina, USA - ASW-S_4 | ecosystem: Environmental > Aquatic > Freshwater > Wetlands > Sediment | place: USA: North Carolina... | reverse complement strand
TCCAACGCGTGACCAAATGTATGCCCATAATTCAAGATGTTACGTAATCCACTATCACGCTCGTCACGCTGAACTACATCCATTTTCAATTGAATGCAACGCCTGATAATCTTCGTGAGTAGTGTAGCGTCTCTAGCATGCAACAAAGATGTGTGATCTTCAAGCATCTCAAAGAGATGTGCATCAAGGATCATACCGTATTTGACTATCTCTGCCCAGCCTTCAAGATACACTCGTTCTGGAAGCGTCAAAAGGAATGCAGGGTCAACAATAATTAGTTCTGGCTGATAAAATGCTCCGATAAGATTCTTGCCTAGAGGATGATTAATGCCTGTTTTGCCACCTATGGCGGAATCTACCTGGGCAAGTAGTGAGGTAGGAATCTGGATGAGTGGAATGCCTCTATGATACGTAGCCGCCACAAAGCCCACAAGATCACCAATTACACCTCCACCTAATGCTATGATTGGCTCACGTTGCTCGGCTTTCTGCTCGACAAGCCAATTGAGGATCTGCTGCCAGGACCACATTGATTTACTGGCTTCCCCTGCCGGAACGGTAAAAATCTGCGGAACAAAACCCGCATTACGTAATAAGCTCAAGATTGGCTTACTATAAAAGCGACCTACGTCTGAGTCCGTGACAATAAAAACACGTTGTGAAAATCCCGATGATTCCAAATATTCTGGCAGATGATTCAGTCCACCCCATTCAATGTTAGCTCTGGATGTAACTTTGCCAAGCTGCAACGTAACAGTTTCTTGAGACTGAGATGGATCATTCAAATAACCACTTGAAAGGGCAAAAGCTACAACTCGTTTGGAAATGATATCAAGGGTATCCTCATTGGTATTAACCCATACTACTGCTTCTTCATACCACTTTTTGCGTATTAAAAAAAGACTCTGTTGGCGTTGCTGTCCATCTGTACCAACTACTAGAGGGCGTTCTGCACTTTTTCCTGATTGATGAATTTGCTCTTGAACCCGTTGCCATGCAATCTCTACGGAGGTCTCCAAATAGAAAGTTAGACCATACTTCCGCATAAAAGTACGGTTCGCTTCAGAAATAACCGCTCCCCCTCCTGTAGCAATGACAACACGTTCATTGTCGGCTGCCAAAACGAGCGCTTCAGATTCCATTTGACGAAATCTCTGCTCACCAAATTCAGTCAGTATCTGTCCAACAGGCATTCCATAACGTTCAGAAAGAAGTGTATCAGTATCAATAAAGTCCCAATGTAAAAGTTCAGAGACCTTGCTTCCAACACTAGATTTCCCTGAACCTGAAAGACCTGTTAAAAAAATTCGCTGCATCAAGTATAGGCTCTTTCTCTTATGTTTAGGCTTTTAGAAAACACGCTCTATCTTTGCTCCAAGCTTAACAAGATCATCAAAGAATTGCGGATAGCTTTTGGCTATATGAAAGACATTGGAGACTGTAATAGGACGATTAGTAGCAAGTCCAACTGCAACGAAAGCTTCGATGAGACGGTGATCAGCATGTGCATCTAGCTCCACGCCACCTTTTACACCATCCTGTGCGGTGGGATATATTTCGATCGAATCTGCTGAAGGGATCACATGACAACCAGCTTTATTCAACTCCCGCGCCAAATCATTGATACGGTCACTTTCTTTCAAACGCAGATTTGCCACGTTATAAATGCGACTGGGGCTTTTGGCAAAGCAAGTAGCAGCAGCAATAACTGGCACGCTATCGATGGTTCTGTTACCATCGATAGCTATTCCTTCTAGAGGTCCACGAGATGTAGCTGTGATAGTGTTGCCAGTTCGTGTGACTTGCATACCCATCTCAGAAAACACTTCCAGGATGGCCTCTCCATTTGTATCACCCGATTGTAAGTTGGTAATCGAAATTTCGCCTTTGGCAATTGCTACCGCGGCTAATAGTGCGGCAGCAGAAGGATAATCTCCAGGAATTACATAGTCTCTGGGCTGGTAGTGCTGCATTCCAGGCACAACATAATGCTTATAAGAGTCCTCAGTAATGACAGTTATCCCTGCCTTCTCAAGTACCTCTATCGTCAAATCAAGGAAAGAGGCGGATGTCAATTCATCGATAATCTCTATCTCCAACCCTTCTTTGAGAAGCGGGGCTAAAAAGAGGAGTGCACTGATATATTGCGAGCTTTTTTTACCAGAAATCCGTAGCTTGCCTCCATGTATCTGCCCGCCTCGAATCTTTATAGGCAGCGTTCCCTCATCCGAATGACTCTCTATGACCGCACCAAGTTGGGCAAGTGCTCGCAACAAGTCAGCATTTGGACGGCGACCAAGCGATTGCGGATAGGGTGTCGTAAAAGTAATAGTTTCAGACGACAGTGCACAAATCCCCAGAAGAAGACGAAGAACAGCACCAGCATTACCAACATCGATTGTGGCACCAGATGGAGTTCTGAGAATACCTGCTGTACCACGGACGGAGAGAATTTGACGTCCATCAGATTGATTCTCAACATGAATATGCGCTCCCAACTGACTGCATGCTTGAAGTAACACATCTGTATCATCACTTATTGCGGGATAGTAAATAGTACTCATTCCCTGAGCTAAGAAAGCCGCTAGAATATAGCGTAGTGTATGATATTTCGAGGATGGCGGTAAGATAATGCCGCTTAAGGGAGCTGATGAATGAATACGGACAATCTCAGGTAAGGTTTTCAAGGATATTTCCAATCGATTAAGAAATTAGCTCAAGATGAATTCTTATGGTGAGTGTAGAGGATGGTCGCAGACATGTCAAGATTGGCTCAAATTAGCTCTTGACAGCATGAGCTAATTGCATGTACAATCCAACCATGATGAATATTAATTTGCGAACCCAACTAAATAAAGTTTTGGCATGGTACTTTTATTTTAGCCCTCCGGTCTAACCGAGGGCCTGTTGAGTTGCGCAAAAAACTCCAGGTCTAAAGATAGACCGGAGGGAAGCAGAGGAATTGATCCTCTGCTTTTTTGTTTGCTATTTGCATTGATTGAAAAGATCGAGGTGATGCAATGAAAAAAATAGCTGTGTTGGGTCTGGGGTTGATTGGTGGTTCGTTAGGATTGGCTCTACATCAGGCAGGTATAGCAAAACACATATCTGGTTATGACAGCTACCCAGATGCAACTTACCATGCGTGGGAAATAGGAGCAATCACAGAAATCTGCGATACAGCGCAAAAAGCTGTTCAACAAGCAGATACAGTGATACTTGCAACTCCGATTCTCGCCATACCTGAGTTGCTTGTGCGTATTGCACCCGAGCTTAAACGTGGAGTTCTTGTAACCGACACAGCAAGCACCAAAGTCCACATACTCAACTGGGCCAAAACATTGTTACCTGCAAATGTGATGTTTGTGGGAGGTCATCCAATGGCAGGTAGAGAGTTTTCAGGCATCAAGGCTGCTGAAGTAGGATTGTTTGAGGGCTGTGCTTATTGCCTGATTCCTGCTGGAGACGCGTCATTAGAAGGAGTAGCACAACTTAGCGAGATTGTCATGCGGCTTGGAGCACATCCGTTAGTTCTCGATGCTGATCGACATGATCGGCTCGTAGCAGGCATTAGCCATTTACCATTTGTGCTCTCCAGCGCCCTGGTGCAATGTTTGAGTAAGGAGGAAGATTGGGGGGAATTGACCTCCCTTGCAGCTGGAGGATTTCGAGATATGTCGCGCTTAGCAGCAGGTAGCCCAACCATGTATCGCGACATCTGTGTAACAAATAAAGAGGAAATATTGAAATGTCTCGATGCATTGGCATCAGAACTTGACAATATTCGTTCCCTTATCACTCGTGACGATGAAGTCCTGGAGCCTTATTTTGCTCAGGCAAAGCAATTACGCGAAACAGTTTTCAGCTAGCTTATTATCATACGGAAAAGTATTTCCAACATCATTTATAGAAAGGATCTAGTACATTGATTATCACTATTCAAAATCAGGTTAGTAATGAAGAACGGAATCAGTTGGAGACATTGTTGGAGCAGGTAACTGGCAACCATAAGACTGTCTCGACACTGATGGATGAACGCGAAGTTATCGTGTTAGATGGCAGCCGACTTGATAAACAAGCTCTTGCTGCTATCAGTCAGCAGCGCGCTGTGGAGAGTGTCGTGGAGGTTAAAACACAATACCAGCTTGTAAGCAAAGCTTTCAAGGCTGAAAGCAGTAGAATCGTGATAGGTGATACTGAAAGTGGCCAATCTGTAATTATTGGGGGTTCTAATACAACTCCGGTTGTTATTGCAGGCCCATGCGCAGTGGAGAGCAGAGAACAATTACTCAACACGGCTGTTGCAGTAAAAGCAGCAGGAGCACAAATTTTGCGCGGAGGAGCATTCAAACCACGCACTTCACCCTACCAGTTCCAGGGACTTGGCATTGAAGGCCTCCATTATCTGAAAGAAGCACGAGAACTCACTGGTCTTCCAGTCATAACCGAGGTGATGGAACCTGAAATGGTCGAAATCGTAGCTGAGTACGCCGACATATTGCAAATTGGCAGTCGTAATATGCAAAATTTCCCACTATTGTACGCTGCTGGCCGCAATAACTTTCACCGTCCGGTTATGCTTAAACGAGGAATATCAGCAACAATTGAAGAATGGTTATTGGCAGCAGAGTACATTGTGTCGGCGGGTAATCCAAATGTAATCCTTTGTGAGCGTGGTATACGCAGCTTTGACACACAAACACGCAATCTCCTTGATCTTTCTTGCGTACCCCTGTTACATGAATTAACCCACTTGCCAGTCATAGTGGATCCCAGCCATGGAACCGGTCGGCGCGAGTTAGTTCCTACAATGTCGCGAGCCGGAATTGCAGCCGGGGCTGATGGATTAATCTTAGAAGTTCACCCTGATCCAAATAGTGCCCTTTGCGACGGGCGTCAATCGATTACCCCAGATCAGTTGAAGTCAATTGTTCGTGAGGCACAGATTATGAATCAGTTGATGGAAGGCATAACACATCATTCATACGTGGCATAATCAGGTTCATAGAATCAGGGCTGAAGGAAAAGGCTGAAAGAGAGAAGGTAATGTATTGTCGAGGCATACGTGGGGCAATTACTGTTGATCACAATGATCGTGAGGAAATTCTAGTAGCTACGACTGAGCTACTTAGACTGATGGTACACGAGAATAACGTGCGTATCGAAGATATCGCAAGTGCTAGCTTTACAATTACCGATGACCTGGATGCCGTATTTCCAGCCCTGGCAGCACGACAGATTGGTTGGAACGAGGTTCCGCTCATATGTATGCGTGAAATTCCAGTTCCAAATAGTCTGGGCAAGTGCATTCGAGTTTTGTTGTTAGTTAACACTACCCGTAGCGCGTCAGAAATACAGCACATCTACATGCGTAAAGCTGTCAGTCTGCGACCAGAATTTGTGCCAGAAACGAGTTAAGTATGATACGTCATGCATTTCTCGAGAACGAACCTAATACTTTGCAAAATGTGGTATAACTGGCCAGATCAGCAAGCGCAGTACTTACACTCGGGTCATCACGATGCCCCTCAAAGTCTAGATAGAAGACATATTCCCAGATTCGCTGTCGTGATGGACGTGACTCCAGTTTCAGCAGGTTAATTTGATTTGCTGACAGTACACCTAGACATTTATGGAGAGAGCCTGGTTGATGCGCCGTAGCCATCACCAACATGGTCTTAGCCTCACCCGCACGACGAGGTGCAGGTTCTCTGCCTAACACAATAAAACGCGTATAATTATCTTTAATAGTCTGGATACTTCGAGCCAATATTTCTAATTCATATAGATCTGCTGCACCCGCACCCGCAATTGCGGCCACTCCTGCAAGATTTTCCTCGCGCACCATTTTAGCGCTGCCAGCCGTATCATACGTTGCCACAACTTCAACGTTGAGTTCACGTAAATATGCGTCACACTGTGCTAACGCCTGCGGATGAGAAATGACACGTGTAATGTCGCTAAGTTGTTGTCCAGGCAAGCATAAAAGACAGTGATTGACCGGGTGGCCAATCTCGCCAGTGACAAAGAGATCATACTGGCGCAACAGATCATACACTTCATTAATACTACCGGCTTGCGAATTTTCTACGGGTACTAGCCCTGCTTCAACTTCGCCCCTGGCAACTGCCCTGAAAACGTCTGCAAAACTCCTGTAGGGATTTGATTGAGCAAGCGAACCAAAAAATGCTTTCACAGCCTCGTCCCCAAAAGCTCCGCGCTCACCCTGAAATGCAACGTTGATAGTCTGTTGTGCAGGTATTATCTGTTCTTCGTGCTGATTCGTCGACTGTACCACAATATGACCTTTCTTGAATACGTTAAGTTGTTTGGCAAATTGTGTCAGGTTAGAGAGGGATTGTCAAGATAGCAAGATACGTGAGACCTGGCAGTAGCTTTACCATCTTCACTGCCTATGCCCAGATTTCAATGATCGGCGAAGTTGCCACACAAGTATCGTTGTTACGATGATTATTGTAACCAACGACGCAAAAAATACGATAACCCATAACACTTGAGGCATAGTAGTTTGCTGCGTTGAGATTGCATTACTTACAGGTGTTGGGATATCTAACACTGGCGGTGGATAAAGACCAGTGATGATAAAGTGAGGCGTACCACCAACATAGACTGTATATACCAATCGATGGGCAATAAGATCTAACATTGCGATTTTTCCCTCTCGAAGGGCAATAAAACCAAGCAGCCCATCACTAGTAATCGCAACTGATTCTGGTGTACCTTGTGTATGAATTACTCGTTCAGGTTCTTTTGGTATGACTGATACTCCAATGTCAACTGGACTCAAGACATTAAGCACTTGATGAGCAACATCAGGTACATAGACCTCGCCCGTTAAGGCATCGTAATCCATTGAACCAAAGATTCCTCCGTTGAGAATTCGACGCACTTCTCTAGTCTGGAGACTGACGGCGTCAACACTCCCCTGGCGTGTAGTGGCGTACACCGTCTCTCCAGGAGGTATCGAGAGATACTGTGGTCCATCTGGAAAGGGAACTACGCCTAGCATTTGATACGTCTGATCATCGAAAATTGTCAACCTATCAGAGCTTGCAATCCAGAGTTGGTTTGAAACACTGCCATTTAGATTTGATCCTGCAGTCAGAGCTACAGCTAAACCGTACACCGGACCATTCACTCCAAATGTATTCAGGATTTTACAATTTGTTGGATCGAGCGCGGTTACCTGAGCGGATCTACTGCCCGCAGCATACAAGATGTTCATATCAGGATCAATTGCCAACAGTGATGGCTCACCAGGAAGATGTGCGGTACAGAATATGCGACCAGTGCCGGCACGGATTATAGACACTTGTCCCAGAGCTGGTTGCGAGACGTAGAGTAAGCCCCCATCCTGGCTAAGCAGAATTGTATGTGGATCACCCGCTACAGAAATTGTTTTCGTTATTTTTGCCTGTCCAACATCAATGACACTGACACCTGAGGATGTTCCCGACACATACGCCAGATTAGGCGCACCACCATCAGCGTGTGCACGCGGAATGCAAAATAAGCTGGGGAGCGAACAGAAGAAAAGGAGAACAATAGTCCATTGCCATCTTTTCGTGACTAACCGCATCAATGGTATATCCTTTCAAAGGGAACAGATGCATGCAGCATGTACTGTACCCTAAAAGGTGATCGATGTCCAATAGTATGATACTGAATGATAATTCATGGGATTTGTAGCAGTTGTCGCGAATGTCGCACTTATCGCAGATGTATCACTTATAACGGTTATATCACTTGTAACAATTGTATCTTCGCACTTATGGTCACTTAATGCACCTTATGGATCAATAAGGATATATCCTGATAGACTCCTGATATGATCTGATATATACTGCTCTTGTAATTACTCAAGAACAATAAAACAGGACTAGTAAGAGGAATAGAATAAGACTGCCATGTCAACTGCCCCGTCATCCATGTCTCCACATACACAAGATGCAGAGAGACAAACAAAAGTAAAGTCCTCCTGGAGCACAAGAATCATTCGAACATTCGTTTTTGGACTACTCATTATTGTTATCGTTGTAGCGTGGCAGTTTCTTAACGCCTACAATAATAGTACTGACCCTACTATCGCAGGCCATCCACTCTCCAATCCACACACACACCTGCATAGTGTAGTCCTGGGAGAGAAACCCGGAGTGCTCTATCTAGGAACACATTATGGCCTATTCACAAGTACAGATGGCGGCCACACCTGGCCACAGTCACACGGTACCCTCAGTAATGACATGGTCACTTCTATTGCTGTAAGCCCATCCAATCCTAACGTCCTGGCCATCATAGTCATCCCGACGAGTGGCCTGGGGCAACAAACTGGGATCGCTTTCAGCCGAGATAACGGAACTTCCTGGCATATCAGTGCTCCTTCTGGTTTATCTTCTTCTGCTTACCCTTATTCAGTGAAAGCTGGTACTGGAAGCTCTGACCAGTTCTATGCTTATTATTTCTACGGAGGGTGGTTAGAGACTCGAGACCTGGGCGCGCACTGGTATCCAATCACAAGAGGTACACTTTCGGGCATGCAAACGCCCTCTTTACTCACCGATTTCAACAATCCCAACCATCTATTCCTGGGAGGAGATCAAGGACTTTTTGAGAGCCATGACGATGGAGGTCACTGGTTACACATTTCTGCTATTCAGGGAAACGTACAGAGTATAATAGCAACGAATTCTATACCACGTACACTTTACTGTGCCACTGACCAGGAATTTTACCACTGGCAAGAAGGTAGCGCTCGGATAACACAGGTGACACATCTTCCTATGACAACGCCACCAACACGGCTGCTGATTGATAAAACAGGCAAGGCACTGTATGGACTTTCAGGGCAAGATCTCTGGTTCTCATCTGATAACGGTAGTTCCTGGGTGCATCGTTGGCACTTTGACAGAGGTGATCTAATTTCGTTGATTGTTGATCCATTGAACCCTCACACGCTTTACGCTGGTTTCTTCCTACCGCCCAAAGTCGTATATAGCACGGATGGTGGAAGTTCCTGGCAAACACTCACAGATTGATTGAAAGGAACCCCTTGCTTCATTGAAGGATTTTCATTTATGAAGAGATCGAAAATATACTGGTCAATTGCGTTATTATTGTTTGCTTCTATGCTACTCATATTTCTTTTTCCTGGCTCACAGCATGTCAATGCTGATGGTGGTGCTCCAAACCTGGCTTACGTGTCTAACACTCAAAAAGGTATTAGTGTCATCGATATAGGTCAACAAAAAGTTACAGGTAGCTTTACAATGGGCAATAATCCCAATGCCATCTATCTCAGTCTGGATGGGCGTTTTCTATATGTTACACAGCCAACATCAGGACATGTAATCATGCTTGCTGCCAAAACCGGTCAGACCATTTGTAGTGCGAATGTGCCAGGGCAACCTTCGCTGTTAGCATTTGATCCCGGGTTGAACGTACTCTATACCGCAGGCAATGGTGGCAATAGTGTTACTGCACTGGACCCAAGCAACTGCGCAATTAAACAGACAATCAATTTGAGCAGTCCCATTTATGGCCTTGCAGTTGGCATCATAGGTTCAGGCGCACCTGGAGAAACTACCAATCAACTTTGGGTAGCTGATGCTACTTCATTGAATGTCTTCGTAAATAAAAAGCTAATCGGCAGTTTACAAGTACCAGGTGGTCCACAATATATCAGTATTCCGCCTGGATTTACTGCATATGTAACAACCCGGCAAGGAAGTGTCTACGCAGTTGATCTTACTTCGCGCAAGCTTTCACCAGCGCTCATAAGTGGAGGATCCTTTGGACCAATGGATTACAACGCTTTCACAAGCGAGGTTTACATACCTGATATGCTGAACAAACAAGTTGATGTGCTTAGCCCAATATTTCCAGGGACTAATACACTTCCACGTGAACCGAATTACGCGATTCATCTTGGAGTTGTGCCACAATCGATCGCTATCACCAGCGATGGACAATTAGGCTTTATTGCTCTCGCGGGCGGCAATGTTGCCATGTTAGATATCCCAGGCAAGCAAATTATCAACACCATACTGGTTGGAGGCAATCCACGCTTTATCATTACAGGTCTTTATCCACCGCTCATTGGAACAACCCCGCAGCAAGCTTCTGTATGGGGAACATTTATCAACATCGCAGCATATGTATTGGTGATTGGACTGCTCATTGTTCCGATTATACTATTTCAGAGATATTCTCACAGTAAGGTTGATCACAAAATGAAAACACCCTAGGGTAGATAATAGGGATTCATCCTGATGGTATCCCGGCAAAGATCAGCTATACTTAGATCGTCCTCCAAGAGGTCCTGATGAATATTTTGACCTCGCACTATATTTTGAAAGTGAGTGGACCACGTATACTACAACCAATGATGCAGGAGGCACACCGATCTGGGTATATCCATCGTCGTTGGTCTTGTGGCCTTATTCATTGGATTAGGGATTGGGATTTGGCTCGGTCGACGTCGCACCGCATCTTCAATTGGAGCTATGCGTAAAACAGTGGCTGAGCAATCGCAAGAAGAAGAGTCTATCAAGCGTTCTTAGAGAGCGATACAAAGATTCCACTCTTAGGTACAAGAATGGGAAGGTATAACAATTTATGCGTGTCAGACCTTTTTTCTGGTTCTTACTGGCCTTCTCATGCATGGGTGTATTAATCTTTTCCGCATTACTACACACACAGGCACCTGCTGTGATGCAGGTACATCTTGATCAACAGCATCCTGTTGCAAATGGTTTCACAACGTTGGAACTGCATCTGACTGACTCTGAGGGCTTGCCTATTGAGCAAGCGCAAGTCTTGCCTAATGCCAGAATGACTAACATGAGCATGGTGACAAATCAAATCCACGTCGAATCGCAGGGACACGGAAACTACCTGGCACAACTTCAATTAGATATGGCGGGGCCGTGGGAGATTAGTATCGAAGCTCATGCTGACGGTTTCGAACCCATAGCTAAGAACCTGTTTGTGCAAGTAGAGTGAAGAAGAATGGAATACTTGACGCATCAGAGCTCTGGACCTATAGTGGGAATGAAAGGCTGAGAGTGTAGCCAGAACAGGAAGTGAGTCACAGCTATGTCCAGAGTTTTTCATGTCTATGCTAAGCCATTTGAGCGCCTGAAGCTCTCTCTTTTTGAGAAAGTCATCCTCGCGAATAGTGTGATGCTTATTTTTGTAGCATTAGTGGGTCTGTGGATCACCAGTCACAATCTTGAAACGCACCATTATCTGATTGATACCAGCTTTATAGTGTTAGCGACGCTCCTTGGCTTACTGGTGAATGTGGCATTAATCAGAGCAAGCTTTCGTCCATTATTCGGACTAATGCACACTATCCGAAAAGTCAGCGCTGGGGATACGCATACTCGCGCACAAGTTACTTCTACGGATACTGAAATTGGCGAGCTTGCTCAGGCTTTCAATAGTATGCTGGATCGACTCGAGCAAGCACATAGGGATCAAGCAATGCTAATCCTTCAAGCTCAAGAGGAAGAACGCCGTCGCCTTGCACTCGAATTGCACGATGAGAGCAGTCAGAACCTATCTGCATTACTGATACATACAGAGATATTAAATCAATCCCTGCAAGCTATACCTGACCAAATAACCACTCAACCAGTATATCAACAACTAAGTGAGGGTCTTCAGGTACTGAATCGCCTCACGCAGAAGACATTAGACAATATACGCATTCTGGCCCAGCAGTTGCGACCAAGCGTGCTGGATGATCTTGGATTGTACTCAGCATTGCGCTGGTTAGCTGAAGATAGTCGTGAACGCCTGCAACTACAAGTAGAAGTTCAACTTGAACAAGTAGAAGATACTATTCGCACGCAGAAACAAGCTGCTCTCTACGAAACGACTCTCTTTCGCATTGCGCAGGAAAGTCTTACCAATGCAGCACGCTACGCACATCCTCAATGTGTCTGGCTCTCGCTTACACAAAATCAGCAAGCAATTTGCTTACAGATACGCGATGACGGTATTGGCTTCGATGCTTCACAAAAGTTTGCAGGTTTAGGAATAGCAGGTATGCGTGAACGAGCGTCATTATTGGAAGGCTCATTGACAATCGTCTCGCAGCCAGGGCAAGGAACGACAGTGGAAGTCTTTTTACCTTTATCAACATCAAGCATGAAGGACTCGGTATATGCCTGACGAATCTGTCTCTTCCTCAATAATACATGTGCTGCTTGTCGATGATCACGACATCTTACGCCAGGGACTAAAGATGCTACTCAGCATGCAGCAAGGAATAAAAGTGGTGGGCGAAGCACGTACTGGACAGGAGGCGATCGTTATGGCAAAGGAACTTATGCCAGATGTGGTCGTAATGGATATCACAATGCCGAATATGGATGGGCTGGAAGCTTGCCAACTCATTCGGAACCAGCAGCCTGCAACTCAAGTACTGATGCTTACTATGCACGAAAGCGAGGAATATTTTCTACAAGCGCTGCGTATGGGAGCGGCAGGATACCTTGTGAAGAAAGCGGCTCCTTCTGACCTACAAATGGCAATTAACTCGATCGCACAAGGCGGCGCTTTTCTCTATCCAGGTCTGGCAAAGGCACTCATTCGATCATATACAGCCTCTTCCACGTTTGAAACTCGAACGACTCGTGATCACAAGCCAGCGAACACTTCAAACCTTGCACAAGCATTACAGGTGTTGACTCCTCGTGAAATAGAGATACTCAGATTGGTAGCAGAGGGTCACACAAACCAGGAAATTGCTGACCAATTGACACTAAGCATTAAAACAGTGCAGGCTCACCGTGCGAATGTGATGGAAAAGCTCGATTTGCGTGATATCACGCACCTGGTACGCTTCGCTGTCCGATACGGCTTGATTCCACCTGAACCTTAGCTCTAGTACATTTTCCACAAAAATAGTACTCTTGCCCTGGCATTCATTACGGACGAGAAAGGAAACAGGAAGAGCATGACAGCGCATCCTACTCATCTTCAATTTATCAATCCCCCAGGCTTATTTACTCCACCCGGTTACACTCAGATCGTCGAGATTACAGGTGGGTGAACCATATATATCGCAGGACAAACTGCTTTAGACCAATCATTTCAAATCGTCGGGAAGGGTGATTTTCGTGCGCAAGCGCAACAGGTCTTTGAAAACCTCAATGCGGCTCTGACAACCGTAGGAGCTGATTTCACACACGTTGTCAAACTGACGATTTACCTCATTGATATGACACAATTGCGAGTCCTGGCTGAAGTGCGTGATCGTTACGTGAATACGGAGCATCCGCCTGCAAGTACCGCAGTCGAAGTACGAAAACTAGCTCTTGACGATTTACCGCTTGAGATTGAAGCTGTCGTGAGTTTGCCTGCACAGTGAACGCCCTCAAGATGTAAGGATAGTGCACTCATACGGCAATAAATTACTTCAAGTTAAACTTCTCCTCATCATTGGTTTTATGAAGGTTGTGCTTCTTCAACAAACTGCTATAATATGCTCTGAGAAATTGATGTACATATCACAACGAAAAGTAATGATGAGGTAAATATGTGTCGCTCTCTAAGGTTTATCCGGCTACCGAGATATATTGGGGTTTTGCTATTAGGTATCATTGCACTACTTTTGGTTGCATGTGGAGGCGACACTTCTGGAACCCAAGCGACTGCAAGTCCTACAGTAGTACCAGTGAACGGGTTCGGTATAGCAGCAAACCATGTACATTCACTGGTGGTTCTACCACCGAATGTCCTGATGATGGCAACACATTATGGGTTGTTTCGCTCGCAAAATGGAGGTACAAGTTGGCAAGAGGTAGCAGGTGGTAGCAATCAACTGATGGAAGGACTCATGACTTATTCACTCACATATAGCACTCTCAATCCACAAAGGCTCTATGTCTTAACACAACCGGCTGTCATTCCGCATACAGGAACCGTTGGACTTTATACAAGTGCCGACGAAGGACGGACCTGGAAGCTTTCTATTGCTTCCGCAAGCATTACAAGTAGAACGGTCTTTGTCGTGGCGCCTGGTAACGATACACCCGACGAAGTATACATATATCTATCCGAACTGGGGCCACTAGGTTTGAAAAGAAGCCTGGATAATGGACAACACTTCACCAGCACGGGTACCTTGCCTTTTGGAATGATCTTCGGTGTGCTTGCTATTCCAGGTGCTCCCGGTCATTTGCTGACCTATAGCAGTGATGGTATGGCGTACAGCACTGATGGTGGGATCCACTGGCAAGTTATCAAGAATATTACTAGTAGCATCAATGACGTGACTACAGCCGGACCTCATAATCCCATCTATGCATCTGGTGATGCTGGAATCTATTCCTCGAGTGATGGTGGCAAGACCTTCCAGTTGGTGTACACCCAGGCTTCATTTGCCTCATTGACCGCTTCACCAACGCAACCTCAAGTGATTTATGGTAAGACAGGCACGAATGTGTATCGAAGTGATGATGGTGGTCACAGTTGGAACACATTACCACATATCAGTGGTAATTTAGCAGTACTAACGGCTGATCCAATGAATGCCCTGAGTGTTTACCTATCACTTTCATACCCCACTGAGCTCTATCACTTCAGCCAGGATAGCAAAGACTGGTTATCACTTACACCGCAAACATAACACCTGAATGAAGGATTCTTTAATAATGAAGATTGTTTGTAGAGTTGGTTTGCTGTTGCTTGCTTCTGCATTCCTCCTGCTTTTATTCCCTCTTTCCCAGCATGTCTACGCAGATGGTGGTGCTCCTAACCTGGCATATGTGGCCGGAGCTGCACATGGAATAGGTGTTATTGACATTGGTCAACAAAAAGTTACCAGTAACATTTCAGTAGATGGTGATCCACAGATGATTTTGCTCAGTCTGGATGGACGTTACCTCTACGTCACGCAACCAACACTCGGGCGCGTCGCCATAATGTCTGCAAGAACAGGGAAGATTATCTGTACAGCCAGCCTACCAGGACAACCATCATTGCTAGCACTTGGACCAGAGAGTGGCGCTCTCTATGCAGCAGGTAACGGTGCCAGCATTGTCAGCGTACTTAATCCTACTAACTGTGATGTACAACATACTTTCCAGACGCAGAGTCCAGTTTATGGAATTGGGGCTGGTCTTGTCGGAGCTGGCAACAACCTGCACGATCAACTCTGGGTCTCGGGCACGAGTTCACTCACATTCTTCACTCCAAATGGACAACCATCAGGGAGTATCCCTGCTGCAGGAGGGCCGCAGTATCTTAGTCTGCCAGGAGGTTATTCTCTGTATGTGACAACTCGCCTTTGTAGCCCTTTCAGGTGGCCAAGTTGCGATGCTCGATGTCCCTGGTCGGAAAATTACCAACACGATAGTCGTTGGTGGAACCCCTCACTTCATTATTACAGGTCTCTACCCACCCCTGCTTGGAACAACACCACAGGAGGCTTCTACATGGAGCACTATTATCGATATTGCAGCCGGTGTCGTGTTACTTGTGCTCATTGTCGGTTCTATCCTGCTAATCAGGAGAAACCGGATTCTGAATAGCTCAAAAAAGGTGAAGGAAATCTAAGTTCCCTTGAAGATTGATTCAATAACAGCCTCCACAAATTCCATTGTATTTCCTCTGCCTCCTTGATCTTGAGTCAAGCAAACTTCTAAACGGTAAGTCCGCTCAATCGCACGCTCTAATTGCTTTGCCTGTTCAGAATAGCCAAGATAATTGAGCATCATTGCTCCCGAAAGAAGCATCGCTGTGGGATTTATGATCCCTTTGCCAGCCAGATCCGGCGCTGAGCCATGTACCGGCTCAAAATACGCATAGTGCTCGCCGTAACAGGCGCTGGGAGAAAGACCCAACCCTCCTATGCTGCCACTGGCTACATCAGCAAGGATATCTCCATGTTCGTTAGAGAGAACTACCACATCAAGCGTCTCTGGAGCCGCAATCAAACGTCGTGCCAAATCATCGATAAGAAACTCCTGGTAACTCAAACTGGGATATGCACTCACTGTTTCCTTTACAATCGTACGTAAGCGCCCATCGGTACGAGGCAATATCGAGTATTTGGCACCAAGGGTTACAATTCCGGGATAGCCAGTCGACTGCCGACGCAGCGCAAGCTCGCATGCTGAAACCGCTAATCGATACATCTGTTCATCTGTGCAAACACGTACAGCGTATGTTCCCTGCTTTTCCATAGGAGGAACCTGCCACCATGACTTGCTGCTGGTTAATGCACCTAGCTCACTCACATTACCCTCACGAGGTGGATACATACCCTCCAGATTGTCACGTATAATTACGTAATCGATATACTCAGGATGAAGCATAGGGCTACGATATCCCGCATACCATCGCACAGGCCGCACATTGACATACGTCTCTTTGCCCCAACGGAGATACCATAAGACAGGTCTGCTTGGGCCACCGCTAGCTCCAAAGAGTGTGCAATCCGCAGCATCAATCTTTTCTCGTGTATCATCGGGGAATGCGTCACCATAGTGTTCTTGCGCCTCGCGTCCGCTTAGTGCTTCGACAAAGCGGATATCTGGCACTAGCATGCGCAAAATCTCCACAGTTGGACGCATCACTTCAGGTGCAGCATCGTCTCCAGCAATGATACAAACGGTCGGAGGCTTAGAAGGCAAATGCAAACGACAAAAAAAACTCGGAATCATCGCAACGTTCCTTCCTGGCGAATGTATTCGATAATCCCACCTGCAGCAACGATACGCGCCACAAAAGGATTCAATGGTTCGGCCTGAAACTTTTGATGTGTGGTCATATTACGAATTGTACCGGTTGCCAGTTCCACTTCTACCTGCTGCCCATCTGCGCTGGCTAACACGGCCTCTTCGCAGACAAGGACAGGCAGGCCAATGTTGACGGCATTCCGATAGAAGATGCGTGCAAAACTGCGTGCAATGACTACTTGAATACCGCATGCCTGTAGGGCGGCAGGAGCATGCTCGCGAGATGAACCACAGCCAAAGTTGTGACCAGCCATGACAACATCCCCTGATTTCACCTGCTGCGCAAACTCAGGCAGCACTTCACAAAGGCAATAACGAGCCAGTTGTGAACGATCAGTAGTTACATTGTAACGTCCAGGAATGATCACATCGGTATTAACATTATCGCCAAGCATCCAGATAAGACCCATTTTTTTATTCCTTTCATTTTAGGGGCAAAGTTAATATTCCCCTACAAAAAATTTCGCGGATCGGTAATGTGTCCGGTAATCGCTGTAGCTGCGACGGTAGCCGGGCTACCTAGATAAATTTCAGCAGTGGGATCACCCATACGCCCGGTAAAATTGCGGTTCATCGTCGTTAGAGCGCGTTCACCAGGGGCAAGCACACCGAAATGACGCCCGATACAGGGGCCACAGCCAGGAGTACCAACTGATGCGCCGGCCTGTACAAACGTTTCAAGGTAACCTAACCGCATGGCCTCAAGATAGACCTCGCGAGAGGCGGGAATTACTACCATACGCGTCTGCGGATGTATTGTTTTTCCTCGCAAAATGTTTGCAGCGATTGCCAGATCATCAAGGCGTCCATTGGTACAGGTACCGAGAAATACCTGGTCGATACCCACATGCCCACTCCTTCAACTGAAGTGACATTGTTGACATCTGGCGGACAGGCAATCATCGGCTGCAATCGCGAAGCATCTATCTCTACGACACGTTCATATCTTGGGTTGAGTGGGGCAAGCATAGGATAGTCACGTTCGGTGCGACCGCTCAGCCATGTCTTGGTTGTTGCATCTGGTGCAACCAGACCTGCCTTGCCTCCCATTTCAATAGCCATATTGCAGAGAGTGAAACGCTCGCTCACCGACATCTGCTCAACCAGGTCTCCAGTGTACTCGATGGCGCGATAATTAGCGCC
>Ga0187814_10000177_pt1 | contig 17938 bp, 19 predicted proteins | sample NC_S_4_FD_132450 | JGI IMG/M metagenome (GOLD analysis project Ga0187814, IMG submission 132450) | Wetland sediment microbial communities from Neuse River Estuary, North Carolina, USA - ASW-S_4 | ecosystem: Environmental > Aquatic > Freshwater > Wetlands > Sediment | place: USA: North Carolina... | reverse complement strand
GTGAGAACGTCGTGCCACAGATCGCGGGGCTCGGTGGAGAACGCGTCCTCGAGCCGAGCGGCTTCGAGGATCCAGTCCCCACGCTCGAGCTCGGAGTCCAGCTGGCCGGCGCCCCATCCCGAGTGCCCCACGAACGCCCGGCCTTTTTTGAGTCCCGCAGAGCGCTGCTCCGCCGCGCCGAGAACGCCGACGTCGTCGAACGCCAGCAGCGCGGCGTCGCCGGGATCCTCGAAATGCCCCAACACGATCACCGACGACGGTTGCACCGGACCGCCGATGAACAGCGGCTCGGAGGGATCAACGAGCTCCTCGAGCTCTTGCACAGCCTCGCCCACGCTGGTCTCGGAGGGGCGGTTGAGCACCAGGCCGAACGCGCCCTCCTCGCTGTGCTCGATGACGAGCACAACGGTGCGCCAGAAGTTCGGGTCGAGCAACCCCGGGCTTGCGATCAGCAGCTTTCCACGGACCGAGTCCATTCACAGTCCCAGGGACCGGCCGAGCACTTCCTTCATGATCTCGTCGGTTCCACCGCCGATCGGGCCGAGCCTGGCGTCGCGCACGGCGCGCTCGATCCCGTGCCGGTCGCAGTAGCCGTCGAGGCCCTGGATTTGGAGGCAGCGATCCATCACATCGAACGCGGCTCTCTGCGTCGCGAGCTTTGCGATCGTCACCTCGCGCACCGCATCCTCGCCGGCCACGTAGCGGCGCAACGCGCAGTAGGTCACGTCGCGGGTCGCCTCCAGGGTCGTCGCGATCCTCGCCAGCTCGTGTCGGACTGCCTGGGTGGGCTCTGCACCGCGCACGCCGGCGACAGTGCGTTCGAACGCGGCGTCCATCGCCCCGACGGCGCCGAGCGCCATCAGCAGCCGCTCCCACTGGAAATTGGCCATGATCAGGTAGAAGCCCTCGTTCTCCCCCCCGAGGAGGTTCTCCCGGGGGACGAACACGTCATCGAGGCTGATCAGCGCGGTGTCGGAGGCGTGCCAGCCGAGCTTTTCCAGCGCGCGGGACTCGATGCCGGGAGCGCGCTCGACGATCAGAAACGAGAGGCCGTGATGACCGCCCTCCGCCGTGGTCTTGACCGCGGTGACGAGGATGTCGGCGCGAACGCCGCCGGTGATGAATGTCTTGGAGCCGTTGACCAGGTAGCCGCCCTCCACGCTCGTGGCGGTGGTGCGGATCGACGCCACGTCCGAGCCGGCGTCAGGCTCCGTGATCGCGAGCGCAGCGAGCAGCTCTCCCCGGATCCCGGGAACCAGGTAGCGCTGCTTCTGCTGCTCGCTGCCGAACCTCCAGATCGGTGGGAGCGCGATCCCCGAGTGGGCTCCGATCCCCGCGGCCAGCCCCCCCGAGCCGCAGCGGGACAGCTCCTCCACGAACACGGCGTCCGCCACCGGGTCCCCGCCGCCGCCGTACTCGCGGGGGAACTTGAGGCCGATGTACCCCAGCTCCGCCAGCCGCAGAAAGACCTCCCGCGGAAACGAGCCGGCCTCCTCCCACTCGGAGGAGTGTGGGGCTAGCTCGTCCTCGACAAACCGCCTGATCTCCGCGCGGAGCCGCTCGTGTTCGGCAGTGAATGGGGGTATCGGCCGGGCCGCATGCGGCCCGGCCCCGGGCGGTGCATGCACCGCCCGGCGGGTCCGCGCATGCGCGGACCCGAGCATCTACAACCCGTACGACCGGCCGATCACATCGAGCATTATTTCGTCCGTGCCCGCGCCGATCCGGTTAAGCCGGAGATCGCGCCAGGAGCGCTCGATCCCGTACTCCTTCATGTACCCGTTGCCGCCGTGGATCTGGATGCACTCGTCGGCGACCTCAACGGCGATCCGCGCGGCGTACAGCTTGGCCATCGTGATCTCACGAACGGGGTATTCGCCGTTCTGGAAGCGCCACGCGGTCGTATAGACCATCTGCCTAGCGGTCTCGATCTTGGTGGCCATCTCCGCGAACTTGTGGCGGATCACCTGGAAGTGCCCGATCTGGCGCCCGAACGCGGTGCGCTCCTTGGCGTACTGGAGGGTGCGATCGAACACGTGCTGGGCGCCGGCGACCGATCCGGCCGCGCCGATCAGCCGCTCCCCCTGGAGCTCCCACATGATGTGGTAGAAGCCCTTGCCCACTTGCCCGAGGACGGCTGACTCGGGCACGCGCACGTCCTGGAAGGCCAGCAGGGCAGTGTCGGATGCGTGCATGCCGAGCTTCTGGAGGCGCTTCTCCCGGATCACGCCGGGCATGTCCATCGGCACGACGAACAGCGTGAAGCCGTCGTAGCCGGCATCCGGGTCGGTCTTCGTCACGAGCACGATTGCGTGAGCACGGTGCCCGTTGGTGATGAACGTCTTGGAGCCGTTGATCACGTACTCGTCGCCGTCCTTGACCGCCCTGGTCTTGATCCCGGACACGTCGGAGCCGGCGTCGGGCTCCGTGATCCCAATGCAGAGGATCGCCTTGCCCTGGATCGCCGGCACGACCCACCGCTGCTTCTGCTCCTCGGTCCCGAACGCGAGGATCGGCGGCATCGCCATGTCGGTCTGGACCGCGACTCCCATCCCCAACCCGCCGCTGTGCGCGTGGACGAGCTCCTCGGCGAGCACCAGCGAGGTGTAGTAGTCGCCGCCCTGGCCCCCGTACTCCTCGGACTTGTCGAGGCCCAGGAATCCCAGCTCGCCCATTCGCTCGAACACCCAGTCCGGGAAGGTGGTCTCCTCCCACTCCTCCGCGTGGGGCTGCAGTTCCTTGATCACGAAGCGGCGGATCGACTCGCGCAGCTGCTCGTGCTCGTCGGTGAAGATGAAGTGCTTGCGCTGGGACGCGAAGTCGGGCTTGAGGACGTCGGCGGTTGTCATGCGTGGTCTCCTGGTCGGGGCGTGGCTGACGCTACCGGAGCCGTCCTGGAAAGTAAACAGTAGGACTTCCTACTTCCTACTTCTCCGTCGCCAGGATGGCGGCGGTGATCGCTTGCGTGCAGCGGCGCGCAGCCTGCGGCACCCGCATCCATGACACGAGGCTGGTGAGCATCGGTAGTGGGGTGTCTGGAGACGACGCCAGGCCAGGTCTTGTATGCGGAGGTCGGCCGGAACGGCTCGTATAACGGGGCGGCGACGCCGTCACGGCAAGCCCAAGACGAAGACTCTCACGCTGTCGGCCGCGTTCGGTATCTGCTGACCCCGCCCCCGGCGTTTCCCCGCAGTCGAGCCTCCGTGGGCGCGCGACGAGCGCGTAGGCTACCCCGCCATGCCCTACGCCACCCTCCTCTACGAGGTCTCCGAGAAAGGCGTCGCGACGATCGCGCTGAACCAGCCCGAAACCCGCAACGCGCTCTCAGATGAGCTGCTCGGCGAGCTGATCGAGGCGCTCGAGGCCGTCCGTGACGATGACGCGGTCCGCTGCGTCGTCCTCACCTCGACGCACGAGAAGGTCTTCTCCGCGGGGGCGAACCTCGGCGGGTTCGCCGCGGACGTTCCCCTGGTGCACAAGCACTTCGCGACCGAGCGCTTCCCGCGACTGTTCCGGGTGCTCGGGGAGCTCGGCAAGCCCTCGATCTGCGCCGCCAACGGGCACGTGCTGGCGGGCGCGCTGGGGATTGCGCTCGCGTGTGACCTGGTGATCGCGCGGCAGGGAGCGCGCTTCGGGACGCCTGAGATCAACGTCGGGCTGTTCCCGTTCATGATCATGGCGCTGATCTACCGCAACGTTCCGCGCAAGAAGACCAACGAGCTGCTGCTGCTCGGCGAGCAGATATCCGCGGAGGACGCCGAGCGGATCGGGATCGTCAACCGGGTGGTCCCAGCCGAGGAGTTCGACGATGCCGTGCGCGACTGGGCTGAGAAGCTCGCCGCGAAGTCTCCGGTGATGATGCGGCTGGGCAAGGACGCGATGTTCCGCCAGCTCGACATGCCCTTCCTCGACGCGCTGGACTTCCTGCGCTCCCAGCTGACGATCGCGTTCTCGACCGAGGACCTCCAGGAGGGCGTGCGCGCATTCTTCGAGAAGCGCGAGCCCAAGTGGACCGGCAGGTAGGGCCGCACCCCCGCGCGGCCGGTCCGACGGCGCCGGCTCGCCTGACGCCGCGCGGCTTGACTGGGCGCCCGCCAGCGTGGCACAGTAGGAAGTAGCACGTCCCACTTCTCGCATTGGCCACCGACGCCCCCTCCACCAGCTTCCTGCGGCCACTGGCCGAGGATCTTCGCGCGCGCCGGGAGCTGATCAGGCGGGGCGGCGGCGAGGAGAAGATCGCGGCGCAGCACGCCCAGGAGAAGCTGACCGGCCGCGAACGGCTGGACCTGCTGATCGACGCCGGCACGTTCGTAGAGCTCGGCATCCACGGCCGACCGCACTTCTCGCAGCGCGCGATGGAAGGCCGGGAGGCGCCCGCCGACGGCGTCGTAACCGGCTATGGGAAGGTCGACGGCCGCCTCGTCGCGGTGGCCGCCTACGACTTCACCGTCATGGCCGGCTCGATGGGCATGACCGGCGAGCTCAAGGTCTCCCGGCTGCGCGAGCTCGCGCTCACCAAGCGAATCCCGATGATCTGGCTGCTCGACTCGGCGGGGGCGCGGATTCAGGAGGCCGTGGGCTCGCTGTTCGCGGGGAGCGGCAGCCTGTTCCGGGAGGAGGTCGTGATGAGCGGAGTGGTTCCGCAGATCGCCGCGCTGATGGGACCGTGTGCTGCCGGAACCGCGTACATCCCGGGTCTGGCGGATTTCGTCCCGATGGTCAAGGGCCGCGGCTCGATGGCCCTCGCAGGCCCCCACCTGGTACGCGCCGCGGTCGGCGAGGACGTGACCCAGGAGGAGCTCGGCGGCACGCGGGTCCACTGTCGCAAATCGGGCGTGGGTGACCTCGAGGTGGCCGACGACGAGGAGTGCATCGCGCGGGTCAAGGAGTACCTGAGCTACTTCCCGTTGAGCTGCGAGGAGCAGCCACCGATGCATCCCACCGGGGACCCCGTCGATCGAGCCGATGAGGAGCTGCTCGACGTGCTTCCCGACTCCAACCGGAAGCCCTACGACATGTACGAGGTGATCCGCAGGATCGTCGACGACGGCATCTACTTCGACATCAAGCCGCAGTTCGCGCGGACGATCATCACATGCCTGGCGCGGTTCGGCGGCCGTCCCGCGGGCATCGTCGCCAACCAGCCCAAGCAGCTCGGAGGGATCCTGGACAACGACTCCTCGGACAAGTCGGCCCGCTTCATCAACCTGTGCAACGCGTTCAACATCCCGCTCGTCTACCTGATGGACGTCCCCGGATTCATGGTGGGGACCAAGGTCGAGCAGGCCGGGATCATCCGGCATGGGGCGAAGATGCTCTACGCGACCGCCAACGCGACGGTGCCGAAGGTGACGATCGTGCTGCGCAAGGCATACGGCGCCGGCTACTACGTGATGTGCGGACGCGCGTACGAGCCGGACCTGATCGTCGCCTGGCCGTCGGCCGAGATCAGCGTGATGGGCGCGGAGGGGGCGGTGGAGATCATCTTCCGAAAGCAGGTCGAGGAGGCCGACGATCCCGAGGCCAAGCGCAAGGAGCTGATCGAGAACTTCCGCAAGATCATCGACGTGTACGTCGCGGCGGGCAATGACATGATCGACGACGTCATCGACCCGCGGGAGACGCGCGCGACGATCTGCCGCGCGCTGGAGCTCGCGGCGCGAAAGCACGTCGACCGCCCGTGGAAGCGAAACGGGGTGGTCCCCGTATGAGCGGAGCGAAGCGGAGCGGTGACTGCGGGCTGGATGCCCGCAGACGTGGTCAGAAGCGCCGACCGGAGGGAGGCAACGGGTGACACTCGAGGATCCCGTCGTCATCACCTGCGCGATCTCGGGCGCGATCGCGGATCGCAAGCAGTGCCCCGCGATCCCGTACGCGCCGGAGGAGTACGCCGCCGAGGCCCGGCGGATCGTCGACGAGGGCGGCGTCCACATCCACATCCATGCGCGCACGCGTGAGGGCGCTCCAAGCTACGAGGTCGAGGATTTCCAGGCGATCCGCGACGCGATCCGCGACGAGGTCGGCGACGCCGTGATCATCAACTTCTCCACGGGCACGGTCGGCGTACCCGTCGCCAAGCGGATCGCCTACCTCGAGGCGTGCCGACCCGAGGTGGCCGCGCTCAACATGGGATCCATGAACTACGCGAAGTACTCGACCAAGCGCAGGGACTTCGTGTTCAAGTTCGTGTTCGCCAACCCGTTCGAGGAGATCATCGAGCTGCTGGAGGCGATGCGCCGGCTGCGGATCAAGCCCGAGCACGAGTGCTTCGACCTGGGCCATGTGGGCTCGCTGGGGCCGCTGGTCGACATGGGCCTGCTGGAGGCGCCCCTGCACGCGGACTTCGTGATGGGGGTGGTGGGGGGCGTGCCGGCGAGCGCACGCAACCTGGCGGCGATGGCGGACAACCTGCCGACCATCCGCTGCGGCGCCGGCGGTCCGGGCTCGTCCGGGGATGGTGCCCGCCGCCACCACTGGGCCGTGATCGGGATCGGCCGCGAACAGTGGATGCTGGTCGCCGCGGCGCTCACGCTCGGAGGCTCGGTCCGCGTCGGGCTGGAGGACAACTTCTATCTGCCGGACGGAACCATGGCCCGCTCGAACGGCGACCTGATCGCCAAGGCGCGGCAGATGACCGAGGACGCCGGCCGGCGGCCAGCGACGGTCGAGGAGGCGCGGGCGCTGCTCGGAGTGAGGATCCAGCCGGATGACTCACGCGGGCTCCATAAAGGCGAGCCAGCCGGATGACTCGGGCGCTGCCCATTCAGGCGAGGCCGGAGGCGAGCGGGCAGCAAGCCCGAGGGCGAGCGGAGCCCGCGCGTGAGCCTGCCGCTTGACGGGCTGAGAGTCCTCGACCTCACCCGACTGCTGCCGGGTGGATTCTGCTCGCTGATGCTGGCCGATTTCGGCGCCGACGTGGTGAAGGTGGAGGACACTGGAATGGGCGACTACGTCCGCTGGTCTCCGCCCTACTACGAGGGCGCTGAGCAGACCGCCCGGGGGGCGCTGTTCCTGGCGCTGAACCGCGGCAAGCGGTCGATTCGGATCGATCTGAAGAACGAGCGCGGCCGCGAGGTGCTCCTGCGTCTGGCGGGTGACGCCGACGTGCTGATCGAATCGTTTCGCCCTGGAGTGCTCGACCGGCTCGGCGTCGGCTACGAGCACCTGCGCCAGGTGAATCCGCGGCTCGTGTACTGCGCGATCACGGGCTACGGCCAGGACGGCCCGAACCGCGACCGCTCGGGTCACGACATGAACTACCTCGGGCTCAACGGTCTCCTCGGGCTGACCGGCGAGCGCGAAGGGCCGCCGGTGCAGGCGGCGGGCCAGATCGCCGACATCGGAGGCGGTGCGCTGATGGCCGCCCTTGGCGTGCTGGTCGCGCTCCGGGAGCGCGAGCGCTCGGGCGAGGGGCAGTTCGTCGACTGCTCGATGTTCGACGGCTCGCTGTCGTGGCTCGCGCTCGTCGCTGCGGCGATGTTCGCGGGCGGGGGCGTCCCGGGGCGCGGAGAGCTGCCGCTGGCGGGCGCAGTCGTGTGCTACAGGCCCTACCGCTGCGCGGACGGGTACGTGACGCTCGGCGCGCTGGAGCCCAAGTTCTGGGCCGCGTTCTGCCGCGGCGTGGGACGTGAGGACCTGGTCGAGCATGCCTTCGATCCGCCCGGCTCCGACGCGCACCAGGCGGTGTGCGACGTGTTCGCGTCCAGGACGCGAGAGCAGTGGCGGTTGTTCGCCTCCGAGCACGACTGCTGTCTGGAGCCCGTGCTCGACTTCGACGAGGCCATGCGCTCGGCGCTGGTCGCTTCGCGCGAGATGGTCGTGGAGCTGGAGCAGCCCGGTGCGCGTAGTCCGGTGAGGCTGCTGGGCGCGCCGATCAAGCTGAGCCGCACGCCCGCCGACCCCACCCGCGCGCCGGGTCCCGCGCTCGGTGAGCACACCCACGAGGTGCTGGCATCGGCCGGGTACAGCACCCAGGAGATCGCATCGCTGCACGAGGCCGGAGCCGTGGCGGGCGCCGCGGCCTCCGTCCAGGGGTCGTTCATGAGTGCCTGAGGTCGGCGTGGCCACGCAGACGAACGGCATGCTGAAGATGTCCGAGCTGGCCGAGCGCTCCGGGGTGAGCGCTGCGACGATCAAGCACTACCTCCGTGAGGGCCTTCTGGGATCCGAGGAGGAGGTGGTGCGCACCTCGCGCAACATGGCGTACTACCCGGTCGATTTCGTGGAGCGGGTGCGGCTGATCAAGCGCCTGCAGGAGGAGCGGTTCATGCCGTTGCGGGTGATCCGCGAAGTGATCGGCCGGGATCCCGACCGCGCGACGAGGCTGATCGAGCTCGAGGATCGGATCCTGGAGCGCGCGATCGCGGCTCGCGAGAGCGGACGGGTCAGCCGGGCGAACGCCAGGGACACCTACCAGGTGCCCCAGAACGTGCTCGACCGCCTCGAGGAGCTGGGCGTGCTGACGCCCGGCGGTCGCGGCTACGACGCGGACGACGTGGCGATCATCGAGGCGATCTCCCGCTTCCGCGCGGGCGGCTACGAGGAGGCGATCGGCTTCACCGTCTACGACACGCTGCGCTACCGGGAGGCGCTCGAGCCGCTGGTCGAGGAGGAGGTCCGCGTGCTGCTCGATCGACTGGCGGGCAGGGTTTCGGTCGATCGCGCGGTGGAGATCATCTCCTCCGGCGCCGAGCCCCTGCGCGAGCTGATCGGCGCGATGCACTCGAAGCTGCTGCTGGGCGCGCTTCGCCGCCAGCGGGGCCTGGACCGGTAGGACGCTTGCCCCGCCTCGTCCGGCCGATGCCAGTCGAGCGGACGCGCGCGCTGCGACAGTCCGTGCTGCGGCCGCACATGACGATCGACGAGATGGTCGAGTCCGAGCCGCCGGAGGCATTCGGCGTTGGCGCGTTCGAGGGGGACGAGCTGATCGCGGTCGGGCTGATCGGTCGCGAGGGCGAGCCAGGGGACTGGCGCGTCCGCGGCATGGCCACGGCGCCCGAGGCGCGGGGCCGCGGTGCCGGTTCGGCGGTGCTTCAGGCGCTGCTTCGCCACGCCGTCCAGCGGGGCGGCCGGCGCGCCTGGGCCAGCGTGCGCACGCCGGCACGCTCCCTGTACGAGCGTGCAGGCTTCGCCCCGATCTCGGACGTGTTCGAGGTCCCCCACATTGGACCGCACGTGATCATGCGCCGGGAGCTCGACGGCCCGCGGTAGGGTGGCCCGATGCTCCAGCGCGTCAGCGTGATCACGCTCGGCGTCCGCGACCTGCCTCGCGCTCGACCCGGGTATTCTTCCCCTGAACGACCTGACTGACCGGTCAATCAGCCTGCCAAAGGAGGAGAAGATCTCGGTGCGCGCCGGCGCGGTTCAGCTCAACTCGACCGACGACACCGATCGCAACCTGGCGACCGCGGACCGGCTCGTGCGCGAGGCGGCAGCACTCGGGGCCGAGGTGATCGTACTGCCGGAGAAGTGGAGTGTGCTCGGCACCTCCGAGCAGATGGTCGCCGGGGCGGAGCCGCTTGATGGCCCAAGTGTGCAGTGGGCGCGCGGGATCGCCAGGGAGCTCGGGATCGATCTCGTGGCCGGTTCGATGGTCGAGCGGGTCGCGGGTCGCGCCAAGTCCTCGAACACGAGCGTTCACGTGGGACCTGACGGTGAGGTGCGGGCCGTCTACCGAAAGATGCACATGTTCGACGTGGAGATCGACGGCACCGTCTACGCGGAGTCCGAGAACGAGGAGCCCGGCGATGAGGCGGTGGTCTCCGAGCTCGCCGGCGGGTCCCGGCTGGGCATGAGCATCTGCTACGACATCCGCTTCCCCGAGCTCTACCGGAGCCTGGTCGACCGAGGCGCGGAGGTGCTCGCGATCCCTAGTGCGTTCACGCTCACCACGACGCGCGATCACTGGGAGGTGCTGGTCCGGGCGCGTGCGATCGAGAACCAGTGCTTCGTGATCGCGCCCAACCAGTTCGGCGCCCACCCCCCGGGGAATCGCTCGGGGGGCCGCTCTCTGATCGTGGATCCGTGGGGACTCGTGCTGGCGAGCGCACCCGACTCCGAGACGGCGATCGTGGCCGACCTCGATTTCGGCCTGCTGCGCGAGATCAGGCGCCGGCTGCCCGCGCTCGCCCACCGCCGCGAGCAGATGTACGAGAGGACGGGGTGATGGCGGCCCCTGCGACCGCGGACAAGCGCCGCGTGATCCTCGATGCAGCGGTCAGGGTGTTCGCGCGGCAGGGATTTCACACCTGCCGCGTGGCGGACATCGCCGACGAGGCCCGCGTGGCGTACGGGCTCGTCTACCACTACTTCTCCTCCAAGGAGGAGATCCTGGACACGCTGTTCCTGGAGCGATGGGACGTGATGCTCGAAGCGATCGCGGAGGCCGACCGCAACCAGCGATCGCCGCGCGAGAAGCTGCTCGCGATCGCGACGTTCATCCTCGACTCCTACCGACACGACCCGGAGTTGATGAAGGTGATCATCGTCGAGGTGACCCGAGCCGCGAACACGTTCGGCCGCACCCACCTGGCGAAGATCCGCGAGGCCTACGACCAGATCGCCAGCATCGTCGCCAGGGCCCAGGCTGACGGCGAGTTCAGGATGGAGATCGATCCGCCGTTCGCCGCGCTTGCGTTCTACGGGCTCGTCGAGCAGGTTCTCACCACCTGGATCTTCGAGTCCCAGCCGGTCGACGACGGCGTCGTCGACCGGACAAAGGCGCTGATCGTCGACACGATCTGCCGGGGGCTCGAGCGTTGAGCGCCGGTTGCGCCTGGAACCGGGGGACGTTTTGAGCGCAGGGGCCTGGGGCATGTCTATCCGGGCCGGAATGTTTGAAAGAATCCGCCCCCATGACTGAGAGCCCGCTGGTCAAGCGCATGCTGTGGTCTGGGTTGCTTGCCGGAACCGGGGCGCTGGCGACGCTCGTCGCCTCACGCCTGTCCGCGCTGATCTGGAAGCGCTTGTTCGACGAAGAGCCGCCCGAGTGACCGAGCACGAGGACCCCGATCGAGCGCAGACCACCGAGCTGCCCGCACAGGATGACGGCCAGCAGGCGGCGGCGCCCGAGCAGCAGGCCGCGGGCTGGGCTCCCGAACTCCCGTCCCCTTCGCCGTCGGCGCCGGACTTCGCCCGGTCTGCGGCGGCAGGCGCCGCGGACCGTCCAGAGGTGATGATCGGGGCCGCGTTCGCCGGAGGACTGCTCGCCGCTCTGATCCTCAAGCGCCTTGCCCGCTGAGAACGGAAAGCCCGACAATCTCGCGACCGCGGTGACGGAGGTCTCCGACCGGATGAGCACGCTGGTCCGCGAGGAGATCGAGCTTGCCAAGGCCGAGATGACCTACAAGGTCTCGAGCATCGCACGCGGTACTGCCGCGGTTGCGGCAGGCTCCGTGTTCGGGGTGTTCGCGTTCATCTTCCTGCTGATCACCGTGGCATGGGCGCTGGACGCCATCCTGGTCGCCGGCACCGGCGATATCTGGATTGGCTTTGCGATCGTCCTGGGTGTGCTGACCCTCGGCGCGATCGGTGCGTTCCTGTTCGCGTGGCGCAAGCTGAAGGTGGGGGCGCCTACTCCGACGCTGGCAATCGACGAGGCCAAGAAGATCCGTGAGACGGTCGCGACGAAGTCGGAGCCGGGAAGCTGATGCCGACGCGCACGCCCGACGAGATCCGTGCCTCGATCGAGCAGAACCGGGAGGAGCTGGGCGTCTCCCTCGAGCGGCTCCGCGGAGAGGTAGTCCGGCTCACGGACTGGCGCTCGCAGCTGCGCCTCCACCAGCAGCAGGCGATGATCGCCGCTGGGATCGCCGGCTTCGTGGTTGGGGGCGGGCTGGCCGCTCTCGGGGCGCTGGCGTTCGGCCGTGGCCGGCGCGGCGACGATCGCCGCCGGCGCCGCGGCTGAACCGTCCGAACCGAGCGGGGCCGTCGATCGACGAGGCCGTCGACCAACGGCCGCGTCGAGCAACGGGCCCCTTCGCTAGCGCGCCAGCGAACCGGGAATGCCGCCCACCCCGAGCAGGCCGGGACCGACGTGCGCCCCGATCACGGGTCCTATCTCCGACACCGCGGCAGGCTCGTTGCCGAATATCTCTCTTCCCCGTGCGACGAGCTCCTGCGCCTCGCTGGGCGCTTGGATGTGCTGAACCATCCACGCGTCGGCGCCCGCCTCGGCCCGCTCCCGCAGCAGGTCCACCATCCGCTCGAACGCGCGTCGTGAAGTGCGCACCCGCTCGACCGGAGTGATCTGCGATTCGACGGTCAGTATCGGCTTGATCTTCAGGGTCGATCCGAGCCAGGCTTGGGCGCCGCCGATCCTGCCTCCGCGGCGCAGGTACTCGAGCGTGTCGAGCGCGAACCACATCTTCAGCTGCGCCCGCGCACGGCGCGCTCGGTCGCACACCGCCTGCGCGTCGCCGCCCATCTGCGCCGCGGCGGCGGCCGCCAGCAGCATCAGGCCCTGACCTCCGCAGGCCGATTCGGAGTCGATCACGTGGACGCGATCGGCGTCTGCGCCCAGCTGCTCGCGGGCCTGCTCGGCGGCGCTTACCGTGCCGGACATGCCGCCCGCCAGGTGGATCGACACGACATCGTCGCCCCGCTCCAGAAGCGGCTCGTAGACGGCGAGAAAGTCACCGATCGAGGGCTGCGACGTCGTCGGTAGCTCATCCGCGGAGCGCAGGCGGTCGTAGAACGGTCCGTAGTCGGAGATCTCGCTCTCACGCAGAGTGCCATCGGGCCAGTGCACGTACAGGCTGACCTCGTGGATGTCGTGCGCGGCGACGAGGTCACGCGGAAGGTAGTGGCATGTATCTGAGACGATCGCTACCGCCATGCGGGCGACCCTACTCGGTTGGGGCCTCGCCCGTGCGGGGTACGATCGCCTCGTTGTGTCCCGAACGCTCGTCACCGGCGCGTCCGGATTCATCGGCTCGCACGTCACGCACCTGCTTCTCGCGCGCGGGGGCGATGTCTCCGGGATGGCGCGATCGACGAGCAGGCTCGATGCGCTCGAGGGCCTGCCCGTCAACGTGGGCTCAGGCAATCGCGCCTGGGCCGGCCGATCGGCTGAGCGAAAGGACCTATCTTCCTTGCGATGGCGACGCTGTACCGCTGCTCGACGCCAACCAACTGGCTGTGCCCGTGTGGCAAGGTCGCGCGCGCGCTCGATCGCGAGGGCATTCACGTCGAGCAGGTCGTCGTATCCCAGCGGCGCTCACGACGTCCCGAGGTCGAGGCGCTGACCGGTCAGCAACGCGTTCCGGTGCTGGTGATCGAGGGAGAGGCGATCTGCGACTCACGACGGATCCTCGAGCACCTGGAGTTCCGGCGCGAGCAGGGTCCCAGTGGCAACGCAAACGAGTTTTAGCCTAGCGCCGCGGATCCACGACCCACTTGGTAGCTCGTCGGCCGTCCTGAATGGAGAGCGCCCGGGGCAATTCCTCGAGCGAGATCCGCTCGCCGAGGAGCGCCGCCCAGTCCAGCTCGCCGGCCGCGAGTGTCGCCAGCGCGCGGTCGACCTCTTCGCGGGAATGATGAAAGGCGCCCCGCAGCTCGAGCTCGTCGTAGTGGACGGCTGTGGCAGGCACGGGGACCTCGGCTCCCGCAGGGCAGCCTCCGACCAGAACGACGACGCCGCCGGGGGCGACGGCTTCGACGGCCGCGCGCCATGTCTCGGGGCGGCCGACGACCTCGAACACGAGGTCGTGACGCTCCAGCCGCTCGACCCCGCGCGCGCCGAGCTCCGACGCCTGCGCGCGACGCTCGGGATGGCGGTCGGCGACGGTCACGGACCGCCCCCGAGCGACGAGCAGCGAGGCGACCATCAGACCCATGGGGCCGCCCCCCAGCACGCCCACGTCGTCGGCCTCGGTGCCGCGTGCGATCGCGTGGAGCGCCGCGGCGAGCGGCTCGGCCATCGCCGCCGCGGCGGAGGGGAGCTGCGGAGGGATCGCGTGAAGCGCCTTCAAGGGCGCGGCGATTCTCTCGGCGAAGCCGCCGAGCACCCAACGGGGAGCGCGGCAGATCTGCTCGCGGCCGGACGCGCACGGCTCGCAGCGACCGCACGCCACGGAATCCGAGACCAGAACCCGCTCGCCGTTGTCGAGCCTGCGTCCTGCTGTCTCGTGTCCGAACGGGCACGGATACGGCGGGAGGACGGGATGTCCCCGTTGCCACATCTTCACGTCGGTCCCGCAGGTCGTCGCGGCCTCGACCTCGACCAGCACCTCGCCGACCGGCTCGGGCACTTGCTCCACACGCAGGTCGCGGTGGCCGTGCAGGATCGCCGCCCTCACTCCGGCACCACCACCGCCTTCAGGGCCTCGCCGCGACGGTGAAGGGAGAGGGCTTGCGCCGTCTCGCTCAGCGGGAGGCGATGGGAGACGAGCGGGAGCGGGTCGATCCGTCCGGAAGCGATCAGCTCAAGCGCGGCCTGCATGTCGCGCGGTCCGGCCGAGTAGCTGGCGGTGACCGTGAGCTCACGCAGGAACAGTCCGCTCCCGTCGATCACCGGCGGAGCGTCAGGCGCGGGCGGCGCGTACAGGCACAGTGTCCCCCCGGGAGCCAGCGCGTCGGCGGCGGCGGCGATCGCATCGGACCTCGGCGTGCACACGATCGCCACGTCGACCGGTTCGTTGCCGTGATGCTCCGCACCCCACGCCTGCGCCAGCGCCAGACGCTCGGGCCGGAGCTCACGGACCCACACCGCTCCCACGGCACGCTCCCGCGCGGCGGAGATCTGGAGCAGGCCGTTGACGCCCGCGCCGACGACGAGGAGGCTATCCCCGGGGCGAAGCCCGGCGCGGTCCTGCGCGCGGAGAACGCACGCAAGCGGCTCGATGAACGTCGCGGCCACGGAATCCATGCCGTCGGGAAGGACGAGCAGCTCGGCGACGAGCTCCACCGGGATCCTGACCTGCTCGGCGAAACCGCCCGGGTCCAGCCGCGTGGCTCGGAACCGCTCGCACATTGTCTCGTGTCCGCGCCGGCAGCGGCGGCACTCTCCGCAGGGCGCGTGGTGATGGATCGCGACGCGGTTGCCGATTCCCGCGCCCACGACCCCATCTCCCACGCTTCTGACGACGCCGACCGGCTCGTGCCCGAGGACCGCGGGGAGTTTCGCGGAGACGTACCAGTCCGTCACATCCGATGCGCAGACACCGCACGCCAGCACATCGCACACCACCTCGCCGGCCCCCGGCCGGAGGTCGTCCACGTGCTCGATCCGGACGTCGTCGGGACCGAACGACCGCGCGACCCTCATCCCGCGTCGAGGGCGAGGATCGAGTCGGTGCAGACGGGGCGGACGACGCCGCGCTCGGTCACGAGCGCGTGAACCAGGGAGGCCGGGGTGACATCGAACGCCGGGTTGCGGCACGCTGCGTCGGCCAGGGTCAGGCGGTGTCCTGCGGCCAGGCGGACCTCCTCGGGGCCGCGCTCCTCGATCGTGATCTGCGCGCCCGACGGGCAGGCCGTATCGATGGTCGACGTCGGGCCGGCGACGACGAACGGGACTCCGGCGGCCCGAGCCGCGAGCGCCAGACCATAGGTCCCGACCTTGTTGGCCACGTCGCCGTTGGCCGCGACGCGATCACATCCGACGATCACCGCATCGGCCGCGGCGGATGCGATCAGCCCCGGGGCGGCTGCGTCGACCACCAGCTGGTAGGGGATCCCCAGGCGGGCCAGCTCGTAGGCGGTGAGCCTCGCGCCCTGCAGCAAGGGCCGGGACTCCGTGACGAGAACGAGCTCCAGGGAACCGCGTGCGGCCAGCTCGGCCACCACCGCCAGGGCGGTCCCCCGGCCGGGCGCCGCCAGCGCTCCCGTGTTGCAGTGGGTGAGGATGGTCCTCGCACCGGCCAGGAGGGCTGCACCGTGTGCCGCGATCGCGTCGCTTGCGGCCTCCTCCTCGCGGTGGATCGCACGCGCCTCCGCGAGTGCGCTCGCCGCAGGGCTCGTCCCGGACCTCGCAGCCGCTCGAACGCGCTCGACTGCCCGTGCGAGGTTCACGGCGGTCGGGCGCGCGTTGCTGAGCGTCCCGCATGCTCGCTCGAGCGCCTCCGGGGACGGATCTCGGGCGAGCTCGAGCGCGACGCCGTACGCCGCGGCCACCCCGATCAGAGGGGCACCGCGGATGGCAAGCGTCCTGATCGCGTCGGCGACGTCGTCGGCGCTTCGGAGATCGAGCTCGCGCTCGCTCCAGGGAAGCTCGCGCTGGTCGATCGCCCGCAGCGCCCCATCGTCGAGGCGCAGCGCGAGAAGCTGCGCGGGACGCGCCTCGGTGGACCTTGTTGCGGTCATCTGCCGATTGCCATGCCAGGGCTCGTGGCCTAAGGTTACGCGGGCCATCGCTCACGAAGGGCGAAAGGGGGGTACACCGCTGCGCCTGCGAAACCTGATCATCTCCGTACTGCTGGCGCTGGCCCTACCCGCCCGCGCGGCGATGGCCGACGGCGGTCCGATCATGCCGCTGGGCGAGGTCCAGCCAGGGATGTCCTGCGTTGGCGAGACCGTCGTGCAGGGCACGACGATCTCGCAGTTCGACGTCCAGGTGATCGACACCGTCCAGTCCTCCAGCGGGCCGCGGATCCTCGTCAGCGTCTCCGGGCCCGCGGTCGACACGACGGGCGTGGCTGAAGGCATGTCGGGCTCACCGGTGTATTGCCAGGACTCGACCGGGGCGATGGCCAACATCGGCGCGATCTCGGCGGGCGTGGGCGAGTACGGCAACAAGGTCGCGCTCGTGACGCCGATCGAGCAGATGCTGGGCGAGCCGGTGCTCCTCCCATCGAGTGCACCCCGTCTCACAGTTCCCTCGCGGCCTCTGCTGGGGCCGTTGACGGTGGGCGGACTTTCCCCGTCGCTGACGACGGTCCTGGAGCGCGCCGGCAGGCGAGCGGGCCGGGCGATCATCTCGGCTCCGCCGAGCGGGGGTACGGCCAGCTTCCCGGTTCAGAGCCTGGTCCCGGGCGCCTCGGTCGCGACCGAGTACTCCGTCGGCACGATCACGACCGGCGCGATCGGGACCGTGACATACACCGATGGCCCGGTCGTGTACGCGTTCGGGCACGAGCTCGACGGGGCGGGCCGCCGCTCGCTGCTGCTCGAGGACGCCTACGTGTACTACGTGGTGAGCGACCCGAACCCGCAGGACAACCCTTCCAGCTACAAGCTCGCGGCCCCCGGGCACCCGCTCGGGACGCTGACAAGCGACACTCCGAACGCAGTGATCGGGGTGCTCGGATCGCTCCCGCCGCTGATCCCGGTTCAGGTGAGCGCCCGTGACATGGACACGGGCCGGACACTCGAGGAGGACACGGACGTGGCCGACGAGACCGACGTCGGACTGCCCCTGGGGACCTCGATGCTCGACACGATCGCTCCGCTCGCCATCGGGCAGGCCGCGATCGACATCTACGACGGGCCCCCCGCCAGCGAATCCGGCCGCCTGTGCCTTCGGGTGGTCATCCGTGAGAGCCCCCAGCCGCTCGGCTTCTGCAAACGGTACGTGGGCACCGGCGCTGCGGGAGACATGGGGCAACAACCGCCAGAGCTCTCGAACGGCGTCGCCACCGATGTGGCCAGCGCCCTCGGGGTGCTCGACCAGGTCCGGTTCGCGCAGCTGCACGTGGCCCGCGTGCAGGCGAGCATCTCGGCGGAGCGGGGGCTTGCCGAAGCCTCGATTCTCGGTGCGCAGGCACCGCGACGGGTGACGGCGGGCGCGACCATCCGGGTCCGGTTGCGTGTACAGATGTACAGGGGCGCCGTGAGGACGGTGTCGTTCCGGATGCGGATACCGCGCGGGGCGCGCAGAGCGCTCCGAGCGACGATCCAGGGGCCCTCGTTCTCGCCGATCACCCAGGGCTCATCCGAATCGAGCCAGACGCTGACGATCGTGCTGGGAAACAGCATGTCGGGCGGCGCCCCGGGCGGGTCG
>Ga0187814_10000176_pt1 | contig 17947 bp, 14 predicted proteins | sample NC_S_4_FD_132450 | JGI IMG/M metagenome (GOLD analysis project Ga0187814, IMG submission 132450) | Wetland sediment microbial communities from Neuse River Estuary, North Carolina, USA - ASW-S_4 | ecosystem: Environmental > Aquatic > Freshwater > Wetlands > Sediment | place: USA: North Carolina... | reverse complement strand
GTCTGCGAGATCGCGCCGCCCTCCAAAGATGCACGGACAGAGGACTCACTCGCTGCGATACGGAGCGAATTCCCTGAGGTGACCGACTTCGAGCGCGACTTCCCCTCGCTCTGCTTCGCCCTCGCCACGGGCGTCGGCAAGACCAGGCTCATGGGGGCTTTCATCGCCTGGCTCCACCTCGAGCGGGGCGTCGACAACTTCTTCGTCCTCGCGCCGAACCTGACCATCTACGACAAGCTCATCGCCGACTTCAGCCCCGCCTGCGCGAAGTACGTGTTCCGCGGCATAGCCGAGTTCGCGGTGAATCCGCCCCTCATCGTCACGGGAGACAACTACGAGAGCGGGATAGGCGTCAGGAAGGACGAGCTCTTCGAGACTGGGGTGCACGTCAACATTTTCAATATTTCAAAGATAACCGAGAAGAAGACCAAGGAAGGAGCGGCCAAGAGCGCGGTCCCCCGCTTCCGCCGGCTCCACGAGTATATCGGGGAGAGCTATTTCGAGTATCTCCGCTCCCTGCTCGACCTCGTCGTCCTCATGGACGAGTCCCACCGCTACAGGGCCTCCGCGGGCATGGCCTCGATAAACGAGCTGAAGCCCATCCTCGGCCTGGAGCTCACCGCCACGCCCTTCGTGGAGAGCGCCAAGGGACAGACCCCCTTCCGGAACGTCATCTACGGCTATCCTCTCGCCGAGGCGATGGAGGACGGCTTCGTGAAGGAGCCGGCGGTCGTCACGCAGAAGAACTTCGACCCCTCCCAATTCGGCCCCGCACAGATCGAAAAGATAAAGCTGGAAGACGCGGTGCGCGTGCACGAGGCCACGAAGGTGGAGCTCGCAACCTGGGCGAAAAACGCGGGGCTCCCCCGGGTCAAGCCCTTCATCCTTGTCATCGCGCGGGATACCACGCATGCCTCCGACTTGATCAGGCTCATGGAATCGGATCAGTTCTTCGAGGCTCGCTACCGGGGCAAGGTCATCCAAGTGGATTCCTCCAGGACGGGCGCAGAGGAAGAGCTGATGATCACCCGGCTCCTCTCCGTGGAGAAGACGGATGATCCGACGGAGATCGTCATCCACGTGAACATGCTGAAAGAGGGCTGGGATGTCACGAACCTCTACACAATCGTCCCGCTGCGGCCGGCGAACGCGCGGACTCTGGTGGAGCAGTCGATCGGCCGGGGCTTGAGGCTCCCCTATGGAAAGCGCACCGGAGTCCCGACCGTAGACAGGCTCAACATCATCGCCCACGACAGGTTCCAGGAGATCATAGACGAGGCGAACCGTCCCGGCTCGATCATCAGGATGCAGAGCATCATTCTGGATCCGGAGGCCGGGCAGAAGCCTCCCATGATCGTCGTCGGCACGAGCCTCGTGCGGGCGAGCCTGGGCCTGAAACCCGAAAGCGCTCGACGCGCGAGCGAGCAACGCGTCGCCGATCTCGCCCTCAGAGTTGTGGCCGACTACGCCGCCCGCATGGGTGACGGCCTTGCCTCGTCCGCCGACCTCAGCAGGCCCGAGATCGCGGCAACGATCGCCGCGGAAGTGGCCGAACGCTATCACCCCTGCGGCGAGCTGGAATTTGAAGACACTCCCGACATCCCTGCGCTCACGCAGGAGGTCATCGAGACCATCCAGAAGAAGAGCATCGACATTCCGCGCATCATCGTGCTGCCCAAGGGCGGCGTCCAGGTCGGCTGGAGAGCCTTCGCGTTGAACTGCTCTCCCCTCGAAAGCCTCCAACCCCCGAGCCGGGAGGTCCTCATCCAGCATCTCAGGACCCAGGAACGCTACGCCCTCTCGCTTCAGGCCCCCGGCGAGGCCGAGGAGCGGCTCGAAAACTACATCGTCCGCAGCCTCATGGATTTCGACGACGTTTCCTACGACGATCACGCCGACCTTCTGTACGAGCTTGCGGGGCAGGTGGTGGCCGCATACAGAAAGAAATGGGAAGACCAAGAAATCCGGAACATCCTTTCCTACCATCAGAAGCGTATCGGGGACTACGTCCACGCCCAGATGTCGTCCCATAGAGTGGAGGATGTCGCGGAATACGAGGCCGTCGTGAGCCGCGGCTTCACGGAGATCAAGGAGTGCGCCTACACGGTCCGGGGAGACGACGGCGTCCTGGATTTCCGCGCGACGATCGACGACAGGAAGAACATCGACCAGTACGTGTTCAAAGGCTTTTCCCGCTGTCTCTACGATCTGCAGAAATTCCAATCCGACACCGAGCGCCGCTTCGCGGTCCTCTGCGACCGCGATTCTTTACGCTGGATGAAGCCGGCCAAGGGTCAGTTCCAGATCTGGTACCGCTCCCCCGGGGACGAGCAGCTCGAATACGTCCCGGACTTTGTCGCCGAGACGGATGCTGCCGTCTGGATGGCCGAAACGAAGGCCGCGAAGGATATGACGGCGGCCGATGTCCTCGCGAAACAAGAGGCTGCGGTATCCTGGTGCCGCCACGCCTCGGATCACGCCGGCGCCCACGGCCGGAAGCCCTGGCGCTACGCCCTCATCCCCCACGACGCGGTCAAGGAAAACATGGACCTCGAGGTTCTCCTCACCCGGCACTCGTCATGAAAGTTTCTCTACGCTCCGCCCCGGCTCATTCCGCCTGAAAAATCCGAATCATCGCCGCGTATTTCCCGACGCGCACACCCTTGCCCTTGGGCCGCGTCCTGATCTCGATCGAATAGGCGCCTGGGGAGAGATCGGGTATCTTGCCGTCCACGTTGTTGCTTCCGTTGCGACTGTAGACGCTCATCCTCGTCGCCTTCGCTTCCGGGGCGGCGCTCACGAAGAATACGCCTTGCTCCGGATCCATCCTCGAAAAGCTGAGACGGCGTCCCCAAATATGGAGAATCTGGCCGGGAGAGCCTTCACCGACCGACCGGTCGCAGTTCATGTTCTCCACGCGGAGTATCGATGGGGGGATGAGTTCCGGAGCCTCGACCATGTCGATGGAGATCGCGCGCCTGATGCGCTTCAAGAAAGCGCTGTCCGGTCGAAAATTGATCCCGATGCTTTCGCTGTCGATCGTGGGCCACTGGGACGAATCGCCGGCTTCGGGATCGCGAGGTCGGGAGCGCATGCCGGGCGCGAAGACCCCCAGGGGCGTTCGCACTTCATTACCCTCCCTCAAGAAAAAGAGCAGGGCATCGGAAAGAGTATCGAAGGCCGCGCGCAGATCGGGACCGGACCTGCCGGTGGTCTTTTCCATGAATCGCAGGAAAAAAGGAAAATCGACCTTGCCCTGCCGAACGAGGCGTGGAGCGAGCGCCCCGTTTCCGCGGATATTGTCCTTGACCAACGCGACTTTGAGAGGCATGTTCAATCCCCCTTGCGTAAGACGTGCCGATGAAGAGAATGCTTGGATGACATATCGGCGAGATGCACATTTCTTCTTACGCCAAAAGGGCGATACACGCTTCAAAAAAGTATTCCCGGCCCGATTTGAAGATAAACCCGGCTTGGGTTAGGGTTCAACCCGGCTTGGGTTAAGGACTAGCACGGCTTGCATTGGAGTCTAACCCGGCTCGGGTTGATGTCTAACCCGGCTCGGGTTAAGGACTTTTCAAAGCCTCGCGGGGAATCTACGCAATCCAAGCCAATTTCTAAAGTCGGCTGACTTTTGAAAAAATCTCATTTGCTCCGATTTCTTCGAAGCCCTACGCAAATGCAGGATTTCACGGGATCATCGGCGCCCCCTACGGACAGGTCATGTCCGGCCTTCTCGAGGTGACGACCAAAACACACGCAGGCCCGGACGGCTCCCCCGGGGGCCGGCGACGGCGACCAGGACTACGTGCAGCAATTCCAGATCACCGAGGCGCCCGTCGTTCCGATCGATCAAGCCCTCGCGAGAATCCGGTATCCGCCGCTCGCGGCGATGCAGGGCATCGAGGCGACAGTCTACCTGGAACTGTACATCGACAAGAGCGGTAAAATCGTGCGCGCGATGGCGCACAGATGAGATTGCTCAGTTGACCGTGATTTTGCGCGGCTTGGCGGCTTCTTTCACTCGAAGGTGCAGAGTCAGGACTCCATCCTTTCGCCTAAGGGGCCTTCGGCCTGCTGCCGCCGGCCGAAAGCCACAGCGGAGCGCCAGTGCTCAATCCCGCACGAAGTGAGGAATTTCGAAGGGGATCTCGGCCGAGATTTCCACGAGGCCCGCGATCTCGCCGTTCCTGCGCCAGGGGGCCTGGTAGATGAATTTCTTCACGCCCTTCTTTTCGATGGTGTAGGCATTGGGCTCGCCGGTTCCGAAGATCCGCTCGATGATCTCGATCGAGCGATGCTTGTGGCAGGCGAGGAGGTTGCGGCCGACGAGATCCTTCCCGCCCTCCTTCTCGAAGGTTTTTGCCGCTTTGGCGTTGATGTAGGTGATGATGAGATCGCGGTCCGTCACGGTGACGGCCGCCGGAAATTCTTCCATCCAATCTTCCACGAATTTGCCCTCTCTTCGAGTCCGGATGGTAGCCGGAGCCCGACGGTTCTGGCAAGGTTGGGGGAGGCGTGTCGGCTCGACCGGTCGACCGGATGGCCGGCATGCCCGGGGAGGATCGCATGGTGGAAGGCGAGTGGAGGCGGGATCGCGTCGTCGATCGATTCGACGCGAAGATCCTCGACGTGAAACGCGTCGAGTGCGAGTCGACATCGGGAAAGCGGGGCGTCTTCACGAGCATCGCCTCCCTCGACTGGGCCATCGTCGTCCCGCTGGTCGAGCGCGAGGGTGTCCTCTGCTGCGTCATGGTGCGTCAGTATCGTCATGGAGCCGAGTCGTTTTTCCTGGAATTCCCGGGCGGCATCGTGGAGGAGGGCGAAGAGCCCGCGATCGGCGTCGGGCGAGAACTCGAAGAGGAGACCGGCTGGGAGGCCCGCACCATCGTTCACGCCGGAACGGTGTCTCCCAATCCGGCCTTTCTCGAAAACCGTTTTCACGTCTTCGTGGCGAGGGATCTGAGCTTTCACGGCCGCACGAACTTCGACGAGCACGAGGAGATCGAGACGCGGATTCTGCCCTTCGACGAAGTGCGGGCAGCCATGGGCTCGGGCGAGCTGGGCAACGCGATGATGGTGACCGGCCTATTCCTCGCCGAACGGATCATCGCGCGGCCGGGATCCTGAGCCTTCCCTCCGACGAATTTTTCGGAGAGGATTTCCCGGCTTAAGCGTCGAGGAACTTTCTCGAGGCCGCCCAGATGGCGAGGCCGAGAAGGGCGGGGAGGATGGCCCAGCCGAAGAGGGCGTCGTATCCTCCCTTGGCGAGGATAAGGCCGCCGGCCGCCGAGCCGAGAAAGCTCGGGAATCCGACCGCCGCCGCGTTGAGGAGCGACATGCCCCACACCCTTCTCTCGGGCGGCACGTGGGAGCTCACGAAGGCGATGGCCGAAGGCAGGAAAAGGCCGTAGCAGAAAAAGTGGAGGAGCTGTCCCGCCAGGGCCCCGGCCAGGGTGGGCGCGAAAATATAGATCGCGAGCCTGAGGGCGATGGCCGCAGTCGACAGCGCGAGGACGCGCATGGGCCCGAATCGTTCGATCAGGCGCTTCGCGAGGATCAGGGCGGGGACTTCGGCCACGGCCGAAATCGCCCAGAGCAGCCCCGCCATGTCGCTCTTCACGACCTCGTCGACGTACAGCGTAAAAAACGAATTGATGGGCGCCATCGCGAGCCTGCCGAGGGCGATGACGACGAGGCCGAGGATGAGCCGCGGGTCGAAGGGCCGGGAAGGGGAGGGCGATCCGCCCGCTCCGCGCCGCGCGATTCCTCCCGATTCGGGGACGATGGAAAGGACGGCGATAAAGACGAGGGCGGCCCCGGCTGTCCATGACGAGATCATCAGGGCGCTTCCCCGCTCGACCTGGGCCGCCTGCGCGACGATCAGCATGACGATGTAGCCGATCGATCCCATGGAGCGGATAAGGCCGTAGTTGCTGCGTCGCCCTCCCCCTGTTTCCGCGTCTCCCGTTCCGCCGGTCCTGCTTCGGTTGATATGGGCGACGACCGAGGCGTCCATCACGGGCACCATGCCGCGAACGCCGAAGGCCATCGCCACGATGGCCGGGAATGTGACGAGCGGCGAGGGAAAGAGGGCGAGGGGGAAGACGGAGATTGCCGTCAATCCGGCCGTCAGCAGGAGCCAGGGCCGGTATTTTCCGCTGCCGTCGGCGACGCGGCCGAGGAGGAGCTGGCCTCCTATGCCCGCCGCCTCGAAAAGGCCGAGATAGAATCCGATTTCGGCCTTGCCGTAGCCGAGCCTTTCGACCAGGACCTGGAGGAAGGGCGTCGTGATTCCGTATACCGAAAAGAGGAAGAAATAGCCGACGGCGAAACGACCGTCTCCGGAGCCGAGGCCGGTGCGGTTTGCGGCCGACCTCGCACGATCGACCAATTTCATCGGATCACTTCAGTGAAAAGACTTTTCTGATACATGGGGCGGTATGATACCCGTCCCGCCCGCGCGGCGACAGGGGCTAGAGCCAGACTCCGACGCCGAGCTGCGCCCAGGGAGAGGCAGGCAGGAGATCGGCGCCGAGCGACTCCCCCGCTTCAGCCTCGAAGACGAGGGGGTTCGAGGGCAGGCGGAGGCGCGCCTCGAAGGCGGCTGTCAGACCGCCGAAGGCCGGGCTTGTCGTCACGAGGTCGGAGCTGGAGCCGCGAGCCGAAAAGCCCACGAGCCAACTGTCGTCGGTCAGCGCGATTCCGCCGGAGATTTCGAGGCGGACCGCCGTTTCCCATCCCGGTGTCGTCGCGTCGAGCGACGAGCCGGGGGCTATGCCGACAAAGAGACTCGGCGAGCCCGAAGGAAGCTCGTCCCCGAGATCGGAAAAGAGGGGAAGCACGAGGGAGGCCCTGGCCGTAAAACTGCCGTCGCTGCCCGCTCCCGCGTCGAAGGCTGCACCGAATCCCGGTCCGAGGCCGGCGAAGCCTCCCAGCGGCACTTCGAGGCCGACCTCGAAGTCGCCCGGCCCGGAAAAACCTTCCGAGGCCCGAAAGCCGAGATTGAAGGAACCGCCGGAAATTGCCGCCGATGCGGAAATGACGGGGGCGAACGAATCGACCGAGCTCGCGAGCGAGATATCGAAGGAGCCGAGCCCGGTCGGTGAGGTCGCGGGCACTGGAAGATAGACGAGGCCCACGAGGCCGTCTTCGGTTCCGAAGGGTCTGGCCACGATCGACGAATCGATGGCGAAGTCGAGTATCAGGGTGGCGCTCTCGCCCGAGGGCGAAGCGGTCGTCAGGCTGGCTTCGTAGTTCCCGTCGGGCAGCGGCGTTCCCGTCCTGTCCCTGCCGTCCCATGCCGTCGTTTGGTCCCATGTCGAAAAGGAGCCGAAGTCGCGTTCGAAGACGACCGATCCGTTTTCGTCGAGAAGGCTCAGTTTTCCCGATCCCGGCCCGCTGACCGAAAATGAAAAGACCGTCCGGCCGAAGTCGCCGGAGTTGGCGGGATTGAAAAGGAGCCGGCTCGCCTTGAAATTCGTCACGGCGAAGCTCGCCGGCTTCAGGACGAGATCGGCCGTGGCGATTCCCTGGGCCGGGACGAGAACCATGGCCGATCCGCTTTCATAGCCGAAGCGTCGCGCCGAAAGTTCATGGTAGCCCGTGGCGAGCGAGAGGAGCCCCGGAGCGACCGGGCTCCCGTCGACCGAGAGCTCCGCGTCCGCGGGCTCGACGCTCGCCGAGAGTCGGCCCGTCGAGCGTACCAGATGGAAGATCACTTCGTAGGCGATGCTGTCCTGGACGCCCACCTGCACTTCCTGCGGCACGAAGCCGGGCGCCACGACTCCCACCAACCAAGTCCCCGCCACGATGGATGTCTGCGAGTAGGGAGCGGTGCCCGCGAGCCTGCGGTCGAGATAGACCGAAACGAGGCTCGAAGGCCCCAGGAATTCCTGTGTGCCGAAAAACGCGCGGACGAGGAGAGTCGCCGGCACTCCCGCGGCGAGGGCTTGGGTATTGACGACGATCGCTTCCTCGGCGAATGTCCTTGCGGAAAGGGCCGTCGCCATGAAGACGACGAGGACCGGGAGGATGGACGCTCGATGCTTCGACCACATGGGACCATGGTACTTCCGCCCGCGCGTTTCGCCAACGCCGTCGGGGGCCTCGGGCGCCCCGGAAAACGATAGGGGCGGGGGGCGGAGCCATGGGACGGATCGTTCCGATCGCTTCGGGCAAGGGCGGCGTCGGCAAGAGCCTCGTCGCGGCCAACCTCGGCGTTTCCCTCGCGCGAAAGGGCAAGACCGTCGTGCTCGTCGACCTCGACCTCGGGGGGTCGAACCTGCACACCTTTCTCGGCATCAGGAACCGCAACGCGGGGATCGGCTCCCTGGTCTGGAAGCAGGAGCGGAATCTCAAGGCCCTCCTCGCCGAGACCGGCGAAGAGCGTCTCTGGTTCATACCGGGCGACAATCTCCTGCCGGGCGTCGCCAATCTGGACTGGAGGACCAAGAAGCGGATCGCGAAGGATCTGACCGCCCTGCCCGCCGATTTCATCATCCTCGATCTCGGCGCCGGTTCCTCCTGGAACGTGGTGGACTTCTGGCTCGCGAGTCCCGGCGGAATCCTCGTCGCCGTTCCGGAGATCACGTCTGTCTTGAACGCCTATTCGTTCGTGAAGACGGCGGTGTTCCGCCTTCTGACCCAGTGCTTTCCCGACGGCGGAACGGAGCGTCGGGAACTCGACGCGTTCGCGGCAGGAAAGCGGGAAGGGACGGGCGCGAGCTTCCTCGACTTCGTCAAGAACGAAACCGGCCAGGGCCATCACAGAGACCGGGCCGTCGCGTCGCTCGCGGCCCTGAATCCCTGCGTCGTGGTCAACCGGGCGGTCGAGAGCGGCGACGCCGATGTCGGCTATCGTCTCAGGTCCATCGCCGAGAGGAACCTCGGCGTTTCGATCGTCTTCGGGGCCTTTCTGCCCGAAGATCCGGCCGTGCCCGCGAGCCTCGCCTCGCGCAGACCGCTATGCTCCTCGGACCCGCTTTCGCCCTTTTCGCGGGCGATCGGAGCCTTCGCGGGGAGGCTCGCGACGAGCCCCCCTCCCTCGCCGATCGCCGAGCCGCGTCCCCTCGCCGACGTCGATCTCGAAACGCTCGCCGACGAAACCTTCTTTTCGGACCGATGAAAAGGTCGAGGCATTTCGCGGCCCTCGCGATTTTCGCGATCGTCGCGCTCCCCCTCCCGGCCATCGGCGTCGGCTTCGATGGGCGCGCGAGCGACATCGTCTCCCGCATGAGCCTGGAGGAAAAGGCCGGCCAGGTCCTCCTCGTGGGGGTCGGTGGCAGAGGCTCGGCGCCGCCGTCGAGCCTCTCGATGATCCGCGACGTCGGACCCGGCGGCATCATCCTTTTCGGCTTCAACATTCCCGACGACCCGACGGCTCTCTGTCCGGCGCTGCGACGCTTCCAGACCGAGTCCCTGGCATCGGGGAGCGGGCTCCCGCTTCTGGTCGCCGTCGACGATGAAGGCGGCTCGGTCTTCCGCTTCAAGGGAGGGATCACGAGGCCGCCGTCCCCGCTGGAGACGGCGAGGCGCGGAGCGGCCTACGCGGCCCTCCTCGGAACGCGGGAGGCACTCGAACTCGGTGATCTCGGGATAAACACGGTGCTCGGGCCAGTCGTCGAGCCGCTCACCGACGACGACAGGCTCTTCCTCGGCGACCGGTCGTACGGGCGCGATCCGGCGAAGGTGGACGCGATCGCATCGGCATATATCCGCGGTCTGGGCGAAGGCGGAGCGATCGCGGCGGCCAAGCATTTTCCGGCCGACGGCCCCGCGGACCCGCATCTCCGGCTGCCCCGTCTCTCCGCCCCGGAGCCGGAACTCGAAGGGCTCTACCTCGATCGTTTCGCCGGCGCGATCGCGGCCGGGGCGCGCGTCGTGATGATATCGCACATCGTGGTCGAAGCCGTCGATCCGAACCGGCCGGCGACGCTCTCGCCGGCCGTCATCGCCATTCTGAGGCGCAGGCTGGGCTTTCGCGGCGTGGCGCTCACCGACGATCTCTACATGAAGGCCCTCGGCATGAGCCCCGAGGTTTCGGCCCCGCTGGCCCTGGCCGCCGGCGACGATCTTCTCATGCTCTCGTCCTCCGCGTCGGCGCTTTCCGTCCGGGAGGCCATCGTCGAGGCCGTCCGTCGGGGCCTCCTGTCCGAGGCGAGGCTGGACGAGGCGGCGCGGCGCGTGGTCGCCCTCAAGCTGTCGTCGGGCCTCGATACCGCCGTTTCCGAAGCGTCGGGACGCTGCGCCTCCTTCGCCGCGCGCGTGGCCGAGAGCGCCCGCCTCCTGGGCGCGTTTTCCGAACCTTCCCCATGAGCGGGCGCGCCCGGCCTTCGCTACGCGAAAACGCCAGGCGCCCGCTACGCGAAAACGCCAGGCTTGCCCGCCGGGGGCGGATGGTATATCATTATGCAATTACCCGTACGATGGAGAAAAGCCGATGGGCCAGACTGCATACCCGATAGGCGCCCTCGGGGGCGTTTCCGCGCGGCGGCGCCATGCCGTCGTTCTCGGCTTTTCCACGCTTCTGTTCATGGCTCTGTTTCCGGGGTCCACCGCTCGCACGGCGCACGCGCCGACACTGGGCATGGGCGGCTCCGCCTTCACCTCGGCCGACCAGATTCCGGGCCAGGCGATAGGCGCCGTGTCGGTGCCCGAGGACCGGGGCCTGTATTACAGCGTGTACATGGTGGAAAGCGGCGACACCATAGGGGCGATCGCGGACAAGGCGGGGATCACGACCGATAGCATCGTCAGCTTCAACAACATCCAGAACTCCAGGACGATCCAACCGGGCGATCTTCTCAAGGTTCCGAGCCAGACGGGCATCCTCTACACGGTCAAGGCCGGCGATACGATCGACTCGATCGCCACCGCCTATTCCATTTCGGGCGACGCGATCGTCGGCGCGAACGGCCTCCTCACGCCCGATCTGACGGCGGGGACGCCTATTTTCCTGCCCGACGCCCGCCTGCCGAGTTTCAGGCTCAGGGAGATAAACGGGGATCTATTCCGCTGGCCGGTGAGTGGGGTGGTCTCGAGCCCCTACGGGTGGCGCACCGATCCGTTCACGGGGGGAAGAGGATTCCACAACGGCATCGACATCGCCGCGTGGATGGGTTCGTCGGTGAGGGCCGCGATGGAGGGCCGGGTGGCCGACACGGGCTATTCGCCGTCTTTCGGCAACTATATCCTTATCGCCCACCATTCGGGCTATGAGAGTTTCTACGGTCATCTTTCCGCGATCAAGGTGCATCCCGGCCAGTTCGTCGCCCTCGGCCAGGTGATCGGCTTGGTGGGCAACACGGGTTATTCCACCGGCCCGCATCTTCACTTCACCGTTTTCAAGAACGACCGGACGGTCAATCCCGCCAACCTCCTTCATTGATTTACTTGGCGCCCGGCATCTGATAATCTGGCGTACCATGAAAGAATATCGCGGCTTCCCCGTATCGCCCGGCATCGTGCATGGCCCGGCCTTCCTCTTTTTCGACGATGAAGAGATCATCACCCCCAACTTCGCCCTTTCCGAGGAGGATCTGGACGGCGAATGGGCAAGGCTGCTCCTGGCCGTCGAAATGGCCAAAGGCGAGATCAACGTTCTCCGCGACCGCGCCCTCGCCGTCGCCGGCGAAGAGCAGGCCGCGATTTTCGACGCCCATCTCCTCATGCTTGCCGATCCCGATCTTTTCGAAAGCCTCGAACGCCGTCTCAGGTCGACGTTCCGCAATATCGAACGCGTGCTCCTCGACGTCGAGGCCGAATTCGTCGACCGCCTTTCGGGCGTGGAGGACCCCAACCTCCAGGCGCGGGTCGCCGACATCCAGGACGTGTCGCGCCGCATTCTCGGGCATCTTCTCCACGCCGAACGCATCACCCTCGCCAAACTGGACCATGACGTCATCGTTCTCGCCCGCGACCTCCTGCCTTCGGACATGATGAACATGGATCGCGGCCATGTCCTCGCGATCGTCACCGAGGCCGGCGGCAAGACGAGCCACGTGGCGATCCTCGCCCGCGCCTTCGAGGTTCCCGCGGTGCTCGGCGTCGGTGAGGCCCTCGACGCGATAAGGACGGGCACCCCCCTCATCGTCGACGGGACCGCCGGCACCGTCATAGCCGATCCCGACGAGGCGGCCAGCGTCAGGGCCGACGAATCCCGCAAACGAGAGAGCGACAGGGCGCGCAAACTCGGCGGGCTGCGCGACCTGCCGGCGGAGACCAAGGACGGCATCCGAGTCCTGGTCAAGGCGAATATCGAAGTGCCGGACGAGGCGGCCGCGGTCGTGCCCCACGGGGCCGACGGGGTCGGCCTTTTCCGCTCCGAATTCCTTTTTTTCAAACCGGGGCACATCCCCGGTGAGGACGAGCAGTACCGAGCGTATCGGACCGTCCTCGAGGCCATGCCCGGCCACCCGGTCACCATTCGCACCCTGGATATCGGCGGCGACAAGGTCCTTCCCGATTTCGGGGCGGGCGGGGAGAAGAACCCGCTCCTCGGCTGGCGCGCCATCCGCTTTTGCCTTTCGAAGACCGAAGTGTTCATGGCCCAGCTCAGGGCCATCCTCCGGGCCTCCGCCCACGGCGACGCGCGGATCATGTTTCCCATGATCTCGACGATCGAAGAGCTCGACCAGGCGCAGGAACTCCTCGCCCTCGCCCGCGCCGAGTGCGAGCGCAGAGGTCACGCCATGGCGGATCGCGTGCTCGCCGGCATCATGATCGAAGTCCCCTCCGCGGCGATAGCGAGCGACATTCTCGCCCCCAGGTGCGATTTCTTTTCGATAGGCACCAACGATCTCACGCAGTACACCCTCGCCGTGGATCGCGGCAACGAACGCGTGGCCTCCCTTCACGACCCCTTCCATCCCTCGGTGCTCAGGCTCATCCGGATGACCATCGAAAACGGCAAGTCCGCCGGGATACCGGTCGGTCTCTGCGGCGAGATGGCCGCCGACCCGGCCGCGGCCCTTCTGCTCCTCGGTCTCGGCCTCGAGGAATTCTCGATGTCGAGCCAATCCGTCCCCGCCGTCAAGCGCCTCATCAGGTCGGTGACGATGGGGGAGGCCCGCGAAATCGCCGAAGAGGCGTTGACCATGAAGACATCGACCGGAGTTCGGGGCTTCCTCGAGGATCGGGTCGCGGTCTTCGAGGAAGCCGCGAAAATCGAATGACGCGCCGCTCCGCGGCGCGATTCTCCACAGGAACGAAATGAAAGACACGAACGGAAAACAGGGCGTCCGCGGCGCGCGTCGGAACGCCGCGACGAAGAAACGCGAGGTCGAAGGCGAAGGCGAAGGCGAGGCGCAGGAGCCGGAAACGTCGACGCCGCCCAGGCGCCTGCGCTACGAGGGCCTCCCCCTCGTGGTGATCGCCGGCAGGCCTAACGTCGGCAAGTCGACGCTCTTCAACAGGCTCCTCCACGATCGCAGGGCCATCACCGATCCGACTCCGGGAGTGACCAGGGATCCCATCGAAGCCGAATGCCTCTTCCGCGATTCCGGCCGGCGATTCCGTCTCGTGGACACGGGCGGCTTCAAGCTGGACCGCGAGGGCATCGACGGCCTGGTGGTCGAAAAGAGCCTCGAGAGCCTCGGGCGCGCCGACCTCGTGATTTTCCTCGTCGACGCCAGGGAGGCCACTCCCGAGGACGAGGAATTCGCGCAACTTCTCAGGCGCTGGTCCGAAAAGGTGCTCCTGGTGGTCAACAAGGCGGACAGCCCCGAGCTGGATCACCTCGTCTGGAGCCATCTCCGCTGGGGTTTCTTCTCGTCCATCGGAGAGGGAATGCTCTTCGTCTCCGCGGAGCACGGCCGCAACATCGACGAGCTCGAGGAGACCATCGTCTCGCGCCTCGACTTCTCGAAGGTCGTCGAGCTGGAAGTCGAACGCGCTCCGATCAGGCTCGCGATACTCGGGAAGCCCAACACGGGCAAGTCGACGCTCCTGAACCGGCTCCTCGGCGAGGAGCGGAGCATCGTGAGCGAGGTGGCCGGCACCACGCGCGACCCGGTGGAGGGCCGCTTCACGGCCAAGCGGCGCCAATTCCGCGTCCTCGACACCGCGGGCATCCGACGCAAGGCGAAGGTCAGGGATGCGGTCGAATATTACTCGGTCAACCGCGCCATCAAGTGCGTCGGCGACTGCGACGTGGTCGTCCACATGATCGACGCCCGGGAGGGGCTCACGGATCAGGACAAGAAGATAGCCGCCTTCGCGGCCGACGCGGGTCGGGGCATTATCTTCGTCCTTAACAAGTGGGACGAGATGCCCGATATCAAAAATTCCTTCGAGGCCTCGCGCGACAAGCTCAGATATTTCTTCGGCCAGATGGCCTGGGCCCCCGTCCTCCCCCTCTCCGCGCGCGACGGCATGGGCGTCGACAAACTGGTTTCCACGATCGTCACGGTCTACGCCCAGCTCACCAAGGAAGTGGAGACGAGCCGCCTGATGCGGGCCGTGGAGTCCTGGATCGAGGCGACTCCGCCGCCGGTCGGCCCCACGACCCGCTGGAAACTCCGCTACGCCGTCCAGACGAGTTCGAACCCCCAGTGCTTTTCCTTCTTCGTCACGAAGCCGGAAGCCGTCGCCGAATCCTATCGGTCCTTCCTGCGCAATCGGATACGCGAAGACCTGGGCCTCGATCAGGTGCCGGTGCTCCTGGAATTCAAGGCTTCGCGCCAGGGTTGGGTGGAACGGAAAGAAAGCATCGCGGCGTCCCTGAAGTCGCCCGCGGCAAAGTCGCCCGCGGCAAATTCGCCGCCGGCGACGTCGACCGCAAAGTCGCCTGCGGCAAATTCGCCTGCGGCAAATTCGCCGGTGGCGACGTCGTCAGGTTCGACGAGAAAGGCCGCCGAGGCTCGGCGATCGGCTTCGGAGAAGTCGGCATCGACGGGCCGCGGATCCGCAAAACCCAAGGCACCGCCGTCGGAGGCGAGGACGGCGAAGACCGCGAAGCCAAAACCGTCCGGCCGAGCCGCCCCGAAGGTCGCGCCGAAGTCGAGCCGCGTGAAACCGGCGCAGGCCAAGAAAGCCCAGAAACCCGAGAATCGGCGCGCCGCCGCCAAGCGAGCCAAGTCCTCCGCGGTACGGACTAAATCCATGGAGCGGACCAAGGCCGCCGAGCGCACTAAGACTGTGGAGCGGACCAAGAGCGCAGGGCAGACCAAGAGCGCCAGGCGGTAGGGACCCGGACCCGTGCCGAAGCTCAGCATCGGCGAGGTCGAGGAGCTGCTCCAGGTCCCGGCCTCGACTCTCAGGCATTGGGAGAAAGTCCTCGCCATAGTCGCCCCCGACAAGGGGGTCGCCGGAAGGCGCGTGTACGGGGAAGCCGAACTGCGCCTTCTTTTCAGGATCAGGCATCTTTCGCAACGGCGCGGCCTCGGTCTCCGCGAGTCGCAGGAGCGTATCCTGGAGGATCTGGAAAACCCCCTCGTCGAGGCGAAGTCCCTGCTGGCGGAACTAAGGGGCGATTTCGTGGGGCTTTGGTTCGCGAGCAGGGAAGCGAAAAGAAAGATAGAGGCCGCCGCGGGGCGCCGACCCGATGTGGAAAGGAAACGCTCATGGACATGACCATCGAGAAATTGCGCGATTTCGTCGACGCCTCGCCGACGGCCTGGCAGACCGTCGATTCCATCGGGGCCCGCCTCGCCGCCTCGGGCGGCGAGAAGCTGGACGAACGGGAGCCCTGGAAGATCGAGCCGGGATGTCTCTACTGGGTGGAGCGTTCGGGATCGGGCCTCGTCGCCTTCAGGCCCGGTCTCAGGAGTCCCGCGGAGGAAGGCTTTGCCCTGGCCGGGGCCCATACCGACAGCCCCGGCCTCAAGCTGCGCATCGAAAAGCGTCTCGAAGGGCGGGGCATGGAACGGTGCGCGGTGGAAGTCTACGGCTCTCCCATCGTCTCGACATGGCTCGACCGGCCCCTCGCGATCGCGGGCAGGGTCGTCGTCAAGACGGCTGACGGCGCTTCGACGCGGCTCCTCTTCGTCGATCGGCCGGTCGGCATCGTGCCCAATCTCGCCATTCACCTGAACCGCGACATGAACAAGGGCTTCGAGTACAACGCCCAGACCCAGCTTCCCGTCGTCCTCGGATCGGCGGCCGGGCCGGAATCGGCGGGTCCCGCGGGTCCCTCGGGTCCCGCAGGACCCGCTGGTCCCTCGGAATCTTCAGGTTCCGCAGGACCCGCGATCCTCGCGCTTGTCGCCGACGAGCTCGACGTGGAGCCGGGGGCCATCCTCGCGGCCGATCTGTTCTTCGTGGACGCGCAGAAGACCGTCCTCGTCGGCGCCGACCTCCTCAATGGCACGAGATTCGACAACCTCCTCGGCTGCCATGCCATCCTCGAAGCCTTCGTCGACTCCACCCCCCAGGCGCACGGGCAGCTGGCCGCCTTCTTCGACAACGAAGAGATCGGTTCGCGCACCAGGACGGGAGCCGATTCCTCCTTTCTGCGGGACGTCCTGGGAAGGATCTCCGCGTTGCAGGGGACGACGGCCGAAGGTTTCTTTCGCGCCCTCGCCTCGTCGTTCTCCGTGTCGGTCGACGTGTCGCAGGCCTGGCATCCCGGTTGGCCGGAGAAGTTCGACGAAAACTTCTCGCCGCTCCTCAATGGCGGCCCCGCCGTCAAGGTCAACGCCAACTTCCGCTACGCGACGGACGCCGTGACGGAAAGCCGCTTCCGCCGGTTCTGCTCGGCGGCAGGGGTGCCCTGCCAAAAATACATGACGAGGGCGGACATGACGCCGGGTTCCACCATAGGTCCGGTCTCGGCCGCGCTTTCGGGCATTCCGACCGTCGATGTCGGCTCCCCCCTCCTCTCGATGCACTCGCTCCGCGAAACGGCCGGGACGAAGGACCACACGATGATGATCGGGGCGCTCGGACGGCACTTCGCCTCTTCGCCCCGGAGTGGTACGGTCGAATAGCAGCCGCCATGAATGATCAACCGTTTGCGCGAGGGTTTTTTGGCGCGCAGGAAGGCATTTCTTTTGTCGCGAACAGAGATACCCTGACACCTGGCAAAACAGGAATCGGGCATAGTGCGCCGCGTCTGTCTACTCGCGTTCCTCGCGGGTATGCCACAGCCGAATGATGTAGATCGTCGCCTCGCGAATCTCGTAGCGCAGCTCGTACTTCCCGACCAGAATTCGCCGCACTTCCCTCGGCTCGAATTCCTCAAGCTTTTCGCCTATCCGTGGATTCTCGAATAGTCTGTTTGGGGCGGCCGTCAAGGACTGAATAGTCCGCACGGCAGCCGCCTTGTTCACGGGAGCCAGAAACTCATAGAGGCGCACCACGTCGGACAAAGCTTTGCTCGTCCATTGCACGACCATCAGCGAGGGACCGGTGTCGGCAACGGCGAATCTGAACCAAGGCTCGCGGCCCAGGCCTGGACGGCCTGATGATCGATAACGCGGCCGTCATCGACATCGGCCAATCCTTCGCGCGTGAGCCGGCTTCGCTCCTCTTCCTGGTCGATCCAGGCCGACAGCGCTTGCTTCATGATCCATCCGCGAGAGCGCTCAAGGCGTTCGGCGAGCTCATCGATTTTTTCGGCCAGAGGCAAAGGAATGTGGGCGGTGACGACCTTCGTATCCATGCGACCCCCCTCTAATGACATAATAATCATAGCGATTCGAAATGATTGCAACAAGTCGTAGCGGAGGAGGCCGACCCCCTTCGCCCCGAGTTCCTTGCGGAGATCGCGCCAATCCGGGAGCGCCCAATCCCAACAAGTTTGGGAAGAAAGCGGAAAGAGGCGTCGGCAGGGAACATAAAGCAAGGCCGTTGCAGCTTCGCCCTCAGTTGGCCTACCATGCTCAAGAGCCTATTCTGGCCGTGGTAGCCGGAAACCAGTGAAACAGGATCCGGCAAGCTGCGTCGCCCCGAGAAGGAGCTTGATCATGGAACCCTCGCGCAACGAAACCCTGGACCTCCTTCTCGG
>Ga0187814_10000175_pt1 | contig 17985 bp, 11 predicted proteins | sample NC_S_4_FD_132450 | JGI IMG/M metagenome (GOLD analysis project Ga0187814, IMG submission 132450) | Wetland sediment microbial communities from Neuse River Estuary, North Carolina, USA - ASW-S_4 | ecosystem: Environmental > Aquatic > Freshwater > Wetlands > Sediment | place: USA: North Carolina... | reverse complement strand
TCGAAGCGCGTGAAGGTGAAGGCGTCGACGTACTCCTCGAGGGGCACGCCGTATTGGAGTCCGAGCGATACGGCGATGGCGAAGGAGTTGAGGATGGATCTGAAGGCCGCTCCCTCTTTGTGCATATCAAGGAAGATTTCGCCGAGGGTTCCGTCCTCGTATTCGCCGGTGCGGACGAAGACCGAGTGTCCCGATATCTTGGCCTTTTGCGTATATCCGTCGCGACGGTTGGGCAAGGCGCGTCGTCTTCCGCGCGGCGCGGCGGGCAGGCCGGGGAGCTCGGGGGCCTCGTCCCGGAAGAGCTTCGGCTGCGGCTCCGATCGCTTCTCAGCCGCGGCCGCGGCTGCCTCGTCGTCGTCCTCTTCGTCTACGGTCTGGAGGGCGACGATGGAATCGGCGACGAGGTCGGCTCCCGGGGCCAAGGCGGCCAGAGGCTGCGAGAGTTTCGAACCATCCCTGTAGAGGGCGATGGCCTTGAGCATGGAACGCCATGCGACGAGATAGGCGCCCTTCACATCCTCGTAGGTGGCCGTATTGGGCATGTTGATGGTCTTGGAGATGGCGCCGGAGACGAAGGGCTGGACCGCGGCCATCATTGCGATGTGCGCTTCCCAGGCTATGGCGCGGGTGCCCCGCTTTCCCGATGGGGTGGCCGTGTCGAAGACCGCGCAATGCTCGGGAGCGAGGCGGGGCGCGCCTTCGACGCCCATGGTACCGCATGCCCAGAGTTCGGCCTCTTCGATTTCCGAGTCTCCGAAGCCCATGTGTCTGAGGAGCGAAAAGCCCGGCAGCCTGTAGGTCGCCTCGGGGATCGCGAGGGCGGCGAAGGCCTCGGGCCCGAGGACGTAGGGGGCGAAACAGCTTTCGAGGGAAAAGGCGCCCTTGATCGCCGCTTCGGCCTTTTCGAGGGCCGAAAGGGGAAGTCCCTTCGCGAGCAGCGAATCGAACGAGAGGCCGGGGGCCCCCCTGAGAGTGCCGTGGCCGAGGGCGTAAATTTCTATTTCCCGGATGTCGGCTTCGGAATAGCCGAGCGTGCGAAGGGCGGGGGGCACGCTCGTGTTGATGATTTTGAAGTAGCCGCCTCCGGCGAGCTTCTTGAATTTGACCAATGCGTAGTCGGGCTCGACACCCGTCGTGTCGCAGTCCATGAGAAGGCCGATGGTGCCGGTCGGGGCGATTGCGGTGACCTGCGCGTTTCGGTATCCGTGCTTTTCGCCCAGGGCGAGCGCTTCGTCCCAGGAATCGCGCGCGGCGTCGACGAGGTTCCGGGGGCACTGATCCTCCCGCAGGCCGTGGGGCTTGACGGTGAGAGCTTCGTACTCGGTTTCGGCGGCGTTCCAGGCGGCGCGTCTGTGGTTTCGGATGACACGAAGCATGTGGTTTCGGTTGGCGTCGTAGCGGGCGAAGGGTCCCCATTCCCGAGCCATCCTCGCCGACTGGGCGTAGGCTTCGCCCGAAAGGATGGCCGAAAGCGCGGCCGCGACGGCGCGACCCTCATCCGAATCGTAGGCGAGGCCCATCTGCATGAGGAGGGAGCCGAGATTGGCGTAGCCGAGACCGAGGGTGCGGAATTCGTAGCTCCGCTTGGCGATTTCTTTCGAAGGGAATTGGGCCATCACCACGGATATTTCGAGCACGGTGGTCCAGATGCGGATGGCATGCCGATAGGCCGCGTCGTCGAAGGTCCCCTTGGCCGCGTCGAAGAACGTCATCAGGTTGAGCGAGGCGAGATTGCAGGCGGTGTCGTCGAGGAACATGTACTCGGAGCATGGATTGGAGCCGCGGATCTCCCCGTCCTCCGGGCAGGTGTGCCATTCGTTGACGGTGCCGTGGAACTGGAGACCGGGATCTGCGCACTGCCAGGCCGCCTTGGCTATGCGCTCCCAGAGCGCGCGGGCCTTGACGGTCTTCGTCGCCTTTCCGCTGATGCGGCCCGTCATGGTCCAATCGCCGTCGCTCGACAGGGCCTGCATGAATTCGTTGGAGAGTCTGACGGAATTGTTCGACGCCTGCCCGGCCACGGTGTTGTAGGCCTCTCCCTCCCATGCGGTATCGTAGAGGGGCATGTCGAGACTCTCGTCGCCCTGGCGGAAACGGGAGAGGAGCTGGTGTATCCAGGGGGCCGGGACGCCCGAGCGGAGCGCGTCGCGGACGCTTTTGCGGAGCGCGGGGTTGGCGGCGAAGGAGAGACGCTTGCCGGCGTCGACGCCGGGAGAGCGAAAGGCGGCGAGAATTTCGGCGGCGCGTTGTCGGAGCAGGGTGGAGCCCGCGGCGAGGCTCGCGACCTTGAACTCCTCTTCGGCCTTCCATCCGACGAATGATTCGATGTCGGGATGGTCGTCGTCGAGGATCACCATCTTCGCGGCGCGTCGGGTCGTGCCGCCCGACTTGATGGCCGAGGCCGACCGGTCGGCTATCTTGAGAAAGGAGAGAAGGCCGCTCGATACGCCCCCGCCCGACAGCGATTCGTTGAGGCCGCGGATCCGGGAGAAATTCGAACCGGTCCCCGAGCCGTACTTGAAGAGTCTCGCCTCCCGCGTGACGAGATCCATGATGCCGCCTTCGTTGACCAGGTCGTCCTGGACATCAAGTATAAAGCAGGCGTGGGGCTGGGGCCTGGCATAGGCCGAGGAGCTTTTCGTCACCTCGCCGGTGACCGGGTCGACGTAGAAATGTCCCTGTGCAGGGCCTTCTATGCCGTATGCGGCGTTGAGGCCGGTATTGAACCATTGGGGGCTGTTGGGCGCCGCCATCTGATGGGCGAACATGTAGAGGAGCTCGTCGTAGAAGGCTTCCTCGTCCTCGATCGAGTCGAAATAGCCCGCCGATTTGCCCCAGAGGACCCAGGTGGTGGCGAGGCGGTGGAAGACCTGCCGGGCGTCGTGCTCCGCGCCGGCCTTCGGAGAAGGGCCGGCGAGGGTCTGTTGCGAGACGGGCACATGCTTGCGCCATTCGTCGGCACGGTCGGCGGGCACGCCAGCCTTGCGAAAGTACTTCTGGGCGAGAATGTCGGACGAGATCGGGCTCCATGGGGCGGGGACAATGGCGCCTTCCATCCTGAAAACCGCCTTGCCGTCCGGATTCCGGATTTCGCTCGTCCTCGCGACCCATTCGATGCCTTCGTAAGGACCATTTCCTTTCCTGGTGAAGAAACGCTCTATTTTCAAAATTCCCCTCCCCTTTCGCCGGTCACACTTTATATGGTGGTGTTACCTTGAACGTCCACAATGTATAGTCTCACCGGATGCTAATCAAGGGGGAAATCCAAGAAATAAGCGTTTGCCGACTCTTTGTTCCGGGTGGCCTCTTCGCGGCTTTCGCGATATAAAAAGGAAAGCGGACCAGGATGTCGCGTCGCGTGTCCTCATTTCCCTGTCGAGGATTCCGCCGGGGCCGATAATCGGGAGAGCAATGAGAACTGCAGTCATCGTCTATGCCGGCTCCGTCACCGGCCGGGCATTCCTTCCCCTGGCGGGGGGACCTTCGGCCTACGATCGGGTGCTCGCCTTCGCGGCCTCCGTGCCCGGATCGGTCGGATCCCTCCTTCTCCAGGGCCCCGTTACGGCGCCGGACCGCGGTCTGCCTCGGGTCGCGAAGCCTTCCTGGACCGACCATGCCGTCCTCGCCGAGACCGCGCAGTATTGCGGGTCGCTGGGGGAGGTGCCCGAGGCGCTCGTCTTCGTTCGCGCCGACGAGCCCTGTCTCGATCCGGAGCTCGCGCGGAAGATGCTCGAATCGCATCGCAGATACAGGGCCGACTATTCCTTCGCCGATGGCTATCCCCTGGGGCTCGCGGTCGAAATAGTGCATCCGCGCGTTCTCCCCGCCCTTCTCGCCCTGGCCGAAAAGGGACCGGTTCCGCCCGACCGAAACTGGCTGTTCAACGTGATTCAGCGGGATATCAATTCCTTCGATATCGAAACCGAGATTTCGCCGCTCGACCTTCGCGACCGAAGGATCAGTCTCGCCTGCGATACGAAGCGCAATGTCATGCTCGTCGAGGGGCTCCTCGCCGCCGGTCTCCGCGATGCCGCCACGGCACTGGAGATCATCCCCGGCCGGGACGATCTCCTGCGCGGTCTGCCCGCCTTCGTCTCAGCGCAGGTGACGGGTGGCTGTCTCCAAAGCTGTCGCCTCTGCCCCTGGCCGACAATCGGCGGAGACATCCTCGCGCGGAGGGACTTTCTGCCGACGGCGCGTTTCGCCGCGATGATGGGGGGACTGGAGGCCTTCGCCGGCGACGCCGTGGTCGATCTGTCGCCCTGGGGCGAGCCCTCGCTCCATCCGGACTTTCCGGCCCTGGTCGACTCGACGCTGTCCGGGCCGGGGCTTTCGCTCATCGTGGAAACCTCGGGTCTCGGCTGGAAAGACCGGCCGCTCGAGGCCCTCGCGTCCCGCCACGCCGGGCGCATCGACTGGATCCTTTCGCTCGACGCGGCCAGCCCCGAGACTTATTTGAAGTTGCGAGGCGAGGGCTGGGAGGAGGCGCAGGCTTTCGCCTCGCGCGTCGCCGCGCTCTGGCCCGGCCGTTTCCATCCGCAGCTCGTGCGGCACCGCGAGAACGAGCCCGAGCTCGAAGCTTTCTGGCGTGGCTGGAAGGCGAAAACGGACAAGGTGATCGTGCAGAAATACTCGCGCTACGCCGGGCGCCTTCCCGAGCTCTCCGTGGCCGATCTTTCTCCGCTCAAACGCCACCCCTGCTGGCACCTGAGGCGCGATCTCACCATCCTCTTGGACGGCTCTGTGCCGCCCTGCAGGGATACGACGGGGGCCGTCGAGCCGATAGGGTCCCTTTTCGAGGGGCTCGCCCGGGACGAGGCGGGCGACGCGGGCTTCTTCGAGACCGCCTTCGCCCGAGTCTGGGCCGCCGGCGAGCCATGGCATCGCGCGCACGTGGGGGGCGATCTCCCCGAGCCTTGCAGGATATGCGATGAATACTATACCTACAACGCTTAGCGATTCCGCCGTTCCCTACACGGTCGTGGGGGGAGGGGGCGCCTCGGGCATGCCCGTATCCCTCGTGGTGCTCGACAGGGGACCCCGCCTTTTCAGGTCGGAAACCCTCCGCGATTTCGACAGGCTCGGCTTCGATTCCATCACCTACGTCGAGGACCGGGGTGCCGAACTTTTCGATGTGGAAGCGCTGTGCCAGCGCTTCCCGCGGCTCCGATTCATCCTGCTCGGCGCCGCGGCCGATCCCGGCACGCGCATCAACATCGCGGTGCGCGAATCGTCCTCCCCCTTCGTCTTCGTCCTGTGGAACGACATGACCATCGTCACGGCGGGCTTGTCCGGACGTTTTCTCGAAAGGATCGTCGAAAAGGACAGGATCTGCCTGTCCCCCTTCCTTTCCGGTCCCGACGGGAGTCTGCTGCCCGTCTCCGCGACGCCGGCCCTCCAGGGGTCGAGCCTGCGCATCCTTCCGCTCGCCGCGGCGAGGGAGGGGGCCCGGAGCCTCTATCCCTATGATTATTGCGGCATCTACGGCCGCGAACGCTTCGTGCTCCTCGGCGGCTATGACGGAAGGCTCTCCAATCCGTTTTGGCAACGCCTCGATTTCGGTTTCCGCGCCTGGCTCTGGGGGGAGGAGATACGCCTTTCTCGGGCATTGCGCGTCGCCTACGAGGGCGGGCCGCCGCAGGAGGACTCGACGATAGACGCCGACTATCGCTGGTTCTGGCTCAAGAATCTCGCTCCGCGGCATCGCGGCGACTCGGCCGTCCTTTCCCGCTCGCGTTTTTTCGAATACCTCGTGAGCAGAAAGGGAGGCTTCTTCGGCGCGTTGGGGGAATTCGGCGCGGCCAGGTCATGGGTGGAACTCAACCGTTTCCGTTTTCGGCAGGACGCCGAGCGAGTCGTCGAGCTCTGGGACGAGGAGGTCGAATGACGGGTCTCGTCGTTCAGGCCCGGCTCGGGTCGACCCGGCTCGCCCGCAAGGCTCTTCTGCCCCTTGGCGGCGCGACGATGCTGGACATGGTGCTGGCTCGCCTTTCGCTGGTGGAGGCGGACGCGCGCATCCTTGCCACCGAAGCGTCGAGTCGGAAAGAACTGGCGCCGATCGCCCGACGTCACGGCTTCGCGCTCGTCATCGGTTCCGAAGAGGATGTGCTATCCCGCTACTGCAAGGCTATCGGGGAGTTCGGACTCGATCGGGTGATCAGGGCGACGGGCGACAATCCCCTCGTCTGCCACGAGGCCGCCAACCTTCTCGTCGCGCGACGCGAGGGCCGGGAGACGGACTACGCGAGCTATGTGGGACTTCCTCTCGGCATGGGCGTGGAGTTCGTCTCGGCGTCGGCCCTCCTCGCGGCGGAGAGGGAGTCCGACGATCCCCTCGAGCGCGAGCATGTCTGTCCCCATCTCTACAATCACCCGGAGCGCTTCTCGATCGACCGGCCCGAGGCGCCCTTCGAATACCGGTTCCCCGAAGGCCGGGTCACCGTCGACACGATCGAAGACTACGAATTCGTCCGTGGCCTTTATGGCGCCTATTACGACGGCAGGCCCATACCCTCGTCGCTCATCGTGTCTGCGTTGGCGGAACGATCCCCGACCGGCGGGCCGGAGGCGGCATGAGCATCAGAATTCTAATCGTCCCGTCGGTGGCCAAGGGCAACGGTTCGGGCCATATCGTCCGTTCTTTCCGCATAGCCCGCGACCTCGGCTCGACCGCCGCGGTCTACCTGCCGGCAGTCAAGACCGACCGGAGCTGGAGCTCCGCCGAACTCCTTCTCTCGTACACCCGCGAGATTGAGGGAGTGCGCATCGTCGACGACCTCTCCTCGGCCGGGTCCTGGGATCTCGTGCTCCTGGATCGGCGCGCCACGAGCGCCGACGAACTCGGCTTCTGGGAGAGCATCGCCCCGGTCGCGGCGCTCGACGAGGGCGGCGAGGCGCGGGATTCCGCTTCATACCTCATCGACATCCTGCCCCGGCTCGACGGGGTGGGCACGGTGGGCGATCCCGTCGGGGCCAACCGCTCCTCGCTCGGCTTCCTCGATCTCCCCTCGCTGAGACGTTCCCCTCCGGCGGCCTTCACAAAGGTGCTCGTCAGCTTCGGCGGCGAGGATCCCGCGGGGCTCGCCCTGCCGCTCGCGCGATCTCTCCTCGCCCTCGGCCTGGTGGAGGCGCGGAATCTCACCCTCGTTTCGGGCGCGCTCCGCAAGGGCGCGCCGCCGGTCGGCCTCGAGGGGGTCACCGTCCTCGGTCCGGTTCAGGACCTCAAGGAGCATCTCCACGGCTGGGATCTCGTGTTCACCCAGTTCGGGCTGACAGCCTTCGAAGCGGCCTGGGCGGGCTGCGGCGTCATACTTCTCAATCCCGGCGCCTATCATCGCGCGCTCGCACGCAGGGCGGGTTTCCCCGAGGTCGGCGTGGGTCGGATCGATCGCCGCGCGCTCCTCCGCTGGATGGGCGATCCGCCCGGCGTCCTGTCCCGGATCTGTGCCATATTGCCGGAGAGCCGGGAGCCGCTGGCCGGCATCGTCGCCGGCCTCGAGGCGAGCGGTTCGGTGTCCTGTCCGCTTTGCGGCGGCCGCGAGCGGCACGCCGTCCATCGCGAGGCCATGCGAAGCTACTTCCGCTGTCGATCCTGCGGCATGCTCTATCTCACGCGCTTCGGTTCGCTGCGGGTCGCGCCCTATACGAGCGCGTATTTCTTCGACGAGTACCGGAGGCAATACGGCCGCACCTATCTCGACGATTGGCCGACCCTCGTGTCCCACGCAGCCTCCCGCCTGGCCGCGATCGAGGGTCTTGCCGACAAGTCGCTCGGGCGTTCGTCCGGTCTTTCCCTTCTCGACGTCGGTTGCGCCTTCGGTCCCTATCTGGAGGCGGCCCGCTCCCGCGGGCATGAGCCCTACGGCATCGACATCTCCGCGGACGCCGCGCTCTATGTGCGCGAGACTCTCGGCCTTCCCGCCGTCGCCGGGGATTTCGCCGATCCGCGCGTCGCCGGCAGTTTCGGCGGTCCCTTCGATTGCGTGTCGCTCTGGTACGTCATCGAGCATTTCGCGGACGTCGACGCCGTGCTCCGAAACGCGTCGGCGCTTCTCCGCCCTGGCGGGATTCTCGCCGTCTCGACTCCTTCGGGCGAGGGCGTGTCAGCGCGCTTCTTCGGCCACGCGTTTTTCTCGGCAAGTCCCGAGGATCATTTCACGATCTGGGAGCCCTCGCGCACGAGGGTGGCCCTGGCCTTCCATGGCTTCAGGCTGGAACGGATCAGGGTCACAGGGCACCACCCCGAACGGATTCCTTTCCTGCGCGAACGCGGCATCATGCGCGGGCGTCTCCGGAGCGCCTGCCTTCGCCTTTTCGGAATCCTGTCGCGGATGATGGGCCTCGGGGACACCTTCGAATTCTACGCGGTAAAAGTCGCGCAGGCGGGGGAGGGCAGGATTTCGCCCCCATTGAAGGGGCGCGACGGCGCCGACGAGGCGGGGGCGGGGATTCCCACCTTGCCCGGCGGCGATCGAGTCCGACGGTAAGGTGGTTCGATGACGGTTTTCATCCTCGGCGCCGGCGTCATGCAAATTCCCGCCCTGTCCGCGGCGAGAGAACTCGGTTGGAAAGTGGCCGCCGCCGACGGCAATCCGGCGGCTCCCGGAGCGGAACTCTGCGACAAGTTCTTCGACGTCGATCTCAAGGATCGTCCCGGCCTGCTCGCCGCGGCCGAGACGGCGCGGAAGACGATGGGCCTCGACGCGGTCTTCACGGCCGGCACCGATTTTTCGGCTTCGGCCGCCTGGCTCGCCGACCTTCTCGGCCTTCCGGGCCATTCGCCGGAAGCCGCTCTCGCGGCTTCGGACAAGATCATCATGCGCTCACTCTTCGAGGGGGCAAGCCTGCCTTCTCCCCGCTTCGTCGAGTGCGCGAGTGCCGAGGAGGCCCTCGCCTCCCCGAAGCGCCGTGAATTGGATTTTCCGCTGGTCGTGAAGCCCGCGGACAATATGGGCGCCCGGGGCTGTCGTCTCGTGCGCGACGAAGCCGAGCTCGCCCGCGCCGTCGCCCCGGCCTTGACGCTCAGCAGGTCGGGGCGAGCGATCGTCGAGGAGTTCGTCGAAGGGCCGGAATTCTCGGTCGACGCCCTGGTGCATGACGGGAAGATTGAAATTCGCGGCTTCGCCGACCGCCACATCGCCTTTTCCCCTTACTTCGTCGAACTCGGTCACACGATGCCGTCTGCGGCCGAAGGGTCGGTGCGGGAGCGCGTCCTTGCCGTCTTCGAGGCAGGTGTCCGGAGCCTCGGGCTGCGGCACGGGGCGGCCAAGGGCGATATGAAGTGGAGCGAGGTCCGCGGGGGGCCGGTCATAGGAGAAATAGCCGCCCGACTTTCGGGCGGCTACATGTCCGGCTGGACCTACCCCTACGCTTCGGGAATCGATCTTACGCGGGACGCGCTCGTGCTGGCGGCCGGTGGCGAGGTCGAAGGACCCCGCATCGACCGCGGATGGGCCTCGGCGGAGCGGGCTTTCATATCTATTCCGGGGCGCGTCGCCTCGATCGACGGGCTCAGGGCGGCCCGTTGCGCTCCCTTCGTGAAGGACTTGTTTTTGCGCGTTTCGCGAGGCGATGAGGTCGTTTTCCCATCGAACAATGTCGAAAAGTGCGGGAACGCGATTTCGCAGGCTCCCGATCGGGTCACAGCGGCCCTCGCGGCGGAGGAGGCGGCTCGTTCAGTCATCGTCCGCCTCGAAGCTCCAGGAACGGCCACCGCGGCCTTTCTCCGTGGGGAGGGAAGGGAGCGGGGATTCGGTGGGGCCGAATGGCCCCCATCCGCATTCCAAGTCGACGCGGAGCTCGAAGCCGCTATCGAAGCCTTGCCGGAAGGGAGTCTCCGGCCGATCGGTCCGTCGGCTCCTCTCTTCGTCGAACCGCTCGCGGCCGCCGAAGGTTGTCAATCATCGGACTGGAGCGGAAGGCGACTCGCCGATTCGGCGCGCCGGGCGCTCGAAGCCGGCGGAGGCAGCTTTCGGAGCCATGGAACGGACGCGCCGGTTCCGGCTGTCGGCCGGGCGTTCTGGAAAGCCCTTGTCGTCGGCGGCGTCCAGGGAGGGCTCTATGTTCTGGATTGCGTCCGGAAGGGCGCGGCGCTTCCATGAAAAGAGCTTCCGTCCCCTTGCTGCTGCTTGGCCTGCTCGCCGCGACTCTCGTCCGGGCCGAAGGTGCGGGCTCCACTTCGGGGGCGACGATTCCGGTCGCTGCCGGGAGCCCTTCCTCGACGGCCGCCATTTCGCCCGCGGTCGGAGGTGCCTCTTTCGTCGACTGGCTCCGCCAAACGGGAGCGAGACTGGCGTGGGATCCATTGACCGGCTCGGGTTGGGTCGAAAAGGACGGGGATAGACTATCCTTTGCGGTGGGCGTCCCGCTCGCGCTATGGAATTTCACCGAGCGTCTTCCCATCGACGCGCCAGAGGCGGGCGAAAAGGGTCCGCTCTTCACGCCCGCTTCGCTCGCCGACATGTCCAAGCGTTTCGAGTCCGCCGAGGCCGCGCGATCTTCGCATTATTCGGTCGCGGCCATCCTCATCGATCCGGGACATGGCGGCAAGGACACGGGGGCTGTGGGCGAGCATCGTGTCGACGGCAAGTATCTCCGCGTCGTCGAAAAAGATATTGCCCTCGATGTCGGACGGCAGGTGCGCGACGATCTCGTCGCGAGATTTCCCGACAAGCGCATACTCATGACGCGGGAAGGCGACAGCTATCCGACACTCGAGCAGCGAGTCGCCATGGCCAATTCGGTCGATCTCGGCAAGCGGGAGGCGGTCATCTACGTCTCCATTCACGCGAATGCCTCGTTCAACAAGAACGCGAAAGGTTTCGAGATCTGGTACTTGAACCCCGAATACCGTCGCACAGTCATCGACGGGAAGCTCAGCCAGGGTCCCGACAAGACCATCGCTCCCATCCTCAATGCGATGCTCGAGGAAGAGTTCACCACCGAAAGCATCATTCTCGCGAAGGATATCGATACGAGCCTCGCGGGCGAAATCGGAGCGAACAGTCCCAATCGAGGGATACGCGCGGAGGAATGGTTCGTCGTGCGCAACGCGAAGATGCCCTCCATCCTGGTGGAAATGGGTTTCGTCACCAATTACGAGGAGGCCAAGCTCCTCGCCACCCCGGATTACTTGAAGAAAATCGCCGACGGCATATATACTGGCCTCGTCGACTTCGTGACGGATTTCGAGAAGCAGAGGGGCCCTCTGGAACAATGAAGAACATATTCTCCCTCGCGCTGCGCCGATTCGGAGATTTCGTCGCCTGGGTTTCCCCTCTCGATCGCCTCTTCGCGTTTTTGCTCGGCCTAGTCTTCGTCGTTTCCCTCGCCTCATGGGCGCTGGCGGTCAGGGAAACGGGCTACGTCCTCTATTTCCCGAGCGCCCATGGCGGGGCCCTGCGCGGCGAGTCCCGGGACATACCGCGCAGAACGGGGGTCGAAGCGAAAGCTCGGGAGCTCGTGGCTGAATTTCTCCTCGGTCCCGCGAATCCTGGCCTGCTACCTGCGTTCCCGGCAGGCACCCCCCTCAACGCTGTGCTCTTTCGCAAAGGCGTTCTTTTCGTCGATATCGGCCCCGAGGCGGCGCTCCTTCCCGAAGACGACCTGAAACTCGCGATTCGGGCTCTGCAGCGCACGATCGGGCTGGGAATCCATCAAGCGCGCAAGGTCGTCATCACGATCGGCGGCCTCGAGCCTTGGCGCGCGGGGCTTTCCGCAATCCCGGCCACGGTTCCCAAAAAACCGTAAAAAGAATTGACAAAGGTATTTCGGAGATTATACTTCGAGAGCAAATACGAGAATTCCTTACCAGGCTTGATACGAAAGGAGTTTCAGTTATGAGAAGGCAGTTTTTCGTCTTCGCGCTTGCTCTTCTCTTCGTGGGTGGCGTCGCCTTGTCCGCCGACGAAGCCGTCCTGATCGACTTCAACCTCCTCAAGGCGGATATCATTCCCGATCCCGCCAATCAGGCGGTAATGACCCAAAATCGTGCGACCATGATGGATTTCTCCTCCACGGCCGGCGCGAGCTTCACCGACGAGCAGAAGAAGCAGATGCGCACTTCCCTCGCCATCGGAAAGTGGGATGTCCTGCTTGCCTCCTCTTCCCAGTCCATCCTCAACAACGAACTCTCCTATACGAAGGAAGCCACCGTTTCATCGACCGCGAAGCAGTTCGCCGGCGATACGGTGTTCGGTGTCAGGATTCATTTCCCGACCGCCCCCTTCAATAGCTGGGCGAGGATAGATCCCCCCTTCGAGATTCCGGCTTTCGAGCCCAAGGCGACGATCGACGACCAGGGCAACATCACGCCCCTCGGTCAGGCCGCCGCCGCGGCTCCGGCCTCCACCACGGGCACGGCGACAGCCGCCGCCACCACGCCCGCGACGACGGCAGCAGCTCCCGCTCCGGCCATGGATCCTATCAACGCCAACCTTTCGCGATTTGAAGGCAGCTACGACCCTGCTACGAAGATCACCACCGCCTATGGAATCGTGAAAAATGTCGGCACGCTCAAGTCCGTCGCCGTTACTGTCCGCGGCCTCCAGTTTCCGCATGGTCTCTATGCCGTCCTCACCGATCAGAATAACGACGAACATATGATTTTCCTGGGTTATCTCAACTTCGACGGCTGGAAGGAACTTCGGTGGGACAATCCTCAATATGTTTCCGAAGTGCGGAATAGGGAACTCAGGATCGATCCTCTGTACCCGGCGTCCGTTCCCTTCGTCCGGTTCGCGGGTTTCGTGATCACTCGCGATGCCGATTCGATCGGTGGAGATTTCGTGGCTTACTTCAAAGACGTCAAGATCCTCTATGATCGTGCCGTACTCGATCCTGTCCGCGACATCAACGACGAGGCCGTATGGGGCATCATCAACAAGCGCGAAGAAGATAGGAAAATAGTCGAGTCGAGGTATTTCGGCAACGAACAGGTGGAGCGCTACCTCGAGCAGCAGAAGGAAGACACAGTGAACTCCTTCACACCCACAAAGTAGTCAGCGCAATCGCATGAAGGGGAACCGTCGTGACAGACGGTTCCTTTTTTTCGCCCGGTTGGGAAAAACAAAGGTACACTTCGTATATGGACAACGATCGCATCGAGCCGATACCTGACAGGAGTCGGCTCGAAGCGGATTATCGCCTTCGTGAAGATTCGAGGCGGAGCCTGCTCGGAATACTCGAACGACGGATGAAGGCCGCGGTCGAGCGCAAGGGATTGCACCCGACCATCAAGGGCAGGATCAAGAGCTTCGACAGCCTTTACAGGAAAAGGCTTCGGATACTGAGACAGGCGCGCGAGTCAGGTACGGCACCGGGCAGGCTCACGGACATCGTCGGGCTCAGGTTGGTCTGCCCCTTCCTCGGCGATCTCGTCGCCGTGGAGTCGGCATTGCGCGAGGAATTCTCCATCGCGGAAGTCGAAAGAAAGGGAGCCGATCGGTCTTTCAGGGAATTCGGCTACGAATCGATACATCTGCTCATCGTGGTTCCGGAGCAACTGGAAAAGGAGCTGCCCGACCTCGATCTCGAAGTGGTCGAAGTGCAATTGCGGACAATCTTGCAGGAGGCTTGGGCCGAAGTCGAACATGAGCTGGTGTATAAGGCCGAGCTCACGCCCTTCGACGAGCCGATGAAGCGAAAATTGGCGGCCCTCAATGCGAATCTCTCCCTTTCGGATATCATTTTCCAGGAGATCCGGGACTATCAGCACCGGCTCGGTTACGAGCTCAATTCGCGCCGAGATTCGTTCTATGCGAAGATAGAAGAAGCGATCGATGGTTCGGTTTTTTCCAAGGCGGCGGATGGACCGGCGGGACCACGGGAGGACGAAGAGATCGATGGCCTGCCTACGTCGGGGGCGATTACCATCGACGACCTCCTCCTCGACGCCCTCTACGCACACAATCGGCGGAACTACTCCCTCGCGATCGACATCTATAGTTCGATCCTCGAAAGCGATTTGGCGCCCGCGCTCGCCGCGGTTGTGCATAAGCATCGCGGGATGGCTTTCTTTTCGGAATCTCGCTACGACGAAGCGATCGCCGATTTCGGCCGGGCCCTCGAGCTCAACCCGAACTGTTACAAGTCGGCCTATTTTCGCGGTGTGACGAGGTCCGTGACGGGCGAATACGGCTCGGGAATCGACGATTTCAGCCGTTCGCTCCGGATCAATCCTTACCAATTCTTCGCCCTCTATCGGCGCGCCCAGTGTTATTGGCATATCGGCGATTTTCCGAAGGCTCTTTCCGACTGCGAGGAGTCGCTCAAGATCGACCCGGTCAACCATGAGGCGCATGAACTCAAACGTTTGGTCCTCGAAAAGCTCCGGATGTGAGATCGACTCTGCGAGCGAACGTCGGCCTAACGTAACAAACGCAAGGGTTGCTCAGTATTGACACTCCCTCGTCCTTCATATACAAAAGTTGTGCTTGTCCCCATCGTCTAGCGGTTAGGACACCGGGTTTTCATCCCGGCAACAGGGGTTCGATTCCCCTTGGGGATGGTCTTGGCCTTGTAAGTGTGTATCTTACAAGGCTTTTTTGTATTCAAGAACAGTCATGCAATAGTGCCGAACGACCTTCCATGCTTCGGACCGCGACGGTCGCGGATCGTGCGACGGGAACGTTTCGATTATCTTACTTCCTTATTGACTGCCAAGAAACTCATGCTACCATGGCGAGTGATGACTCACTCGTTGGAGGTCAAACATGGGGTATTCCATTTCCGCCTATCCGGACGTGGCAGAAGTTTATAGGCGCCTCGAATCTCTGATGGCCATTCCTCCTATCCATTTCAGGCCCGACGCGTTGGAAGCCTGCCTTCGGTATTTCAATGATGGTTGTCCAAAATCGAAGGCGGTCATCGAGGACGCTCGCTCCTTCATTCCCGGAGGGGCACAGCACAACCTGGCCTTCAATTATCCTTTTCCCCTCGTGATCGACCGAAGCGAGGGAGCGTGGCTCTATGACATCGATGGCCATCGATACATCGATTTTCTTCAAGCCGGGGGACCGACGATACTCGGCGGCAATGATCCGGAAGTCCGCGATCAGGTCATCGAGGTCCTGAGGCATGTCGGGCCGTCCACCGGGCTTTTCCACGAATTCGAACTCGCCTTGGCCAAGGAAATAAACCGCCATATGCCCGCTGTCGAGATGTTCAGAATGCTCGGCTCCGGCACCGAATCGGTGATGGCGGCGATCCGGGTTGCAAGACTGGCCACCGGGAAGAAAATGGTCGTCAAGGCCGGCGGCGCCTACCACGGTTGGAGCGATCAGCTCGTGTACAGTCTGAAAATGCCCAAAACGAGGCGCTTCGAGGCGCATGGAATCCCAAGGTCGACCCAGCGCCATACTGCCGAAGTCGCGCCCAACGACCTGGGCTCGCTCGAGCGCGTGCTCAAAGCCAACCGTCTGCGGGGCGGCACCGCCTGTGTTCTCGTGGAGCCCGTTGGGCCGGAGAGCGGCACTCGACCCGTGGATCTCGAATACAACCGTGGTGTCAGAGAATTGTGCGATCGCTATGGTTCTCTTCTCGTCTTCGACGAAGTGGTGACCGCTTTCCGAATAGGATTGGCCGGCGCTCAGGGATATTACGGCGTAAAGCCCGACCTGACCTGCTTCGGCAAGATCGTGGCAGGCGGTTATCCGTCCGCCGGCGGGCTCGGAGGCAGGAGGGACCTCGTTCTCCTCATGGCCGCGGGGCTCGAGAGCGGGAAGCGCAGGGCCTATGTCGGCGGCACGCTCGCGGCCAATCCCCTCTCGTCCGCGGCGGGATACTTCACCCTCAAGGCGATCGAGAGACGCGGAGCCTGCGAAGCCGCGGGCAGGGCGGGCGATCGCCTCACCCTCGGCCTCAGGCGGCTCATCGAGGCCAGGAAACTACCTTTCGTCGCCTGGAACCAGGGCTCGATCTGTCACCTCGAGACTGTCGGGGCGATGTTCATCAAGCTCGACTACCTCCACATCGGCAGGGTCCTCAGAGAAATCAAAGAGCGCAAATCTCTGATGGAGACCTACGGCGCCGCCTATTCGGCCGAAGGCATCGTGACCCTCGCCGGGTCCCGGATGTATACCAGCGCCGCCGATGATGACAGCGTGATCGACGACGCTCTCCTGCGTTTCGACCGGGTGTTCGCCTCGGTGGACGTATCAAAGGCGGCCTCCTGATGGACGAGGCGCAGGCGAGGCGGGCGGTTCGCGAGGCCGGCATCTATCTGGTCGACAAGGGACTCGTCGTCGGGACCTGGGGGAACGTCTCCCTGCGGTTCGACGAGGGCTTTGTCGCGATCACGCCCACGGGAGCCGACTACGCGAGGATGGACGACGGCGACATCGTGATCCTGGATCTCTCGACGGGAAAAGCGACGGGGGGAAAGCCCTCTTCAGAAAAGGGACTTCATCTTGAGATTTACCGGCACCGCAAAGAAATCGGTGCCGTGGTCCACGTCCATTCGCCGAGCGCTTCCACGTGCGCGGCAGCTCGCCGGGAAGTGCCCCCGATACTCGACGACCTCGCCCAGATCGTGGGGCCCAGCTTGCGGGTGGCCGATTACGCTCTCCCCTCGACCAAAAAGATGGGCCGGGTGGTGCTTCGCGCTCTTTCCGGCCGCATGGCCGCATTGATGGCAAACCATGGCGCGGTCGCCCTGGGGCGCAGCCTCGACGAGGCTCTCGCTTGCTGCCTGGTCGTGGAAAAGGCGTGCAGGGTCTTTATCGAGGCGGCTTTCATCGGCGGAGCGAAGCCTCTCGGCCGCGTCGACGCGGCGCTGATGCACGAAGTGTATCTGCGGAAATATTCGAAGGAAAGCCGCAAAGGACTCCTGTCGGGAGGAGAGGGATGAAGCGCCCCTGCGTGATGGCCTTCGACGTCGGAACGACGGGAGCCAAGACCTGTATCTATCGGATCGGCGATTCCTCCATTGAACCCCTGGCCTCGGCGACCGCGGAATATGGACTCGACTTTCTGCCGGGAGGAGGCGCGGAACAGGAACCGGAGGATTGGTGGAAGGCCCTCGTCAGCGGGTCCCGGACAACGCTGGCCCAAGCGGGGATTCCCGCGGCGGAAGTGCGGGGAGTCGCCTTCTGTTCACAGATGCAGGGCCTTGTCCTCGTCGACGCCGAGGGCAGGCCGGTGCGCAAGGCAATGAGCTATTTGGATTACCGGGCTTCGGACGAGCGTGATCGATTGCTTGGAGCGGGCTTTCGGATCGCGGGGCTCAGGGCCCGCCATCTTCTCCCGTCCCTGTTGGTCGCCGGCGGCGTTTCCGCCAGCGCGAAAGACCCGGTTTGGAAATACCGCTGGGTGCGCCGGAACGAGCCGGAACTCTTCGAGCGAGTGTCGAAATGGCTCGACGTGAAGGACTGGCTCGTGCTTCGCGCCACAGGCAGGGCATGCATGACGAAGGATTCGGCCCACGTCACCTTTCTCTACGATACCCGCCCCGGTCGGACAGGATGGAGCCCTCTGTTGTGCCGCCTTTTCGATGTCGAACTCGGCCATCTTCCCGACGTCATCGACGCCACCGACAAAGCCGGCGGTCTCCTTCCCGCGGCTGCGGACGACCTCGGGCTGGCTGTCGGTACTCCTGTATTCGGGGGCGGAGGGGATCTTTCGCTCATCGCTCTCGGCGCGGGAACCGCCAAGCCGACCGAGACCCACCTCTATATGGGCACCTCCGGTTGGGTGTCCACTGTGACCGATCGGCGGCTCGTCGACACGTCGGCGTTCATCGCGTCGATTCTCGCTCCGCGAAAAGGACGCTACAACTACATCTCCGAGATGGAGACGGCGGGCAAGTGCATGGAATGGTTCAGGGACCATCTGGCCCTGGACGAGATCGGCGTATACCTCGACGGCACGAAGGGAGCCGAGGATCCGGAATCGCGGGTGGGATCGCTCTACGATCTCCTTTCGAGGACGATCGCCAAAGTCGAGCCGGGTTCGGGCGGCACCCTCTTCGCTCCATGGCTCCACGGCAGC
>Ga0187814_10000174_pt1 | contig 18022 bp, 15 predicted proteins | sample NC_S_4_FD_132450 | JGI IMG/M metagenome (GOLD analysis project Ga0187814, IMG submission 132450) | Wetland sediment microbial communities from Neuse River Estuary, North Carolina, USA - ASW-S_4 | ecosystem: Environmental > Aquatic > Freshwater > Wetlands > Sediment | place: USA: North Carolina... | reverse complement strand
GCACGAAGGAGATCCGGTCGTGGTCGAGAAACTCGATGGATTGACGCTCGCGGTCCGACCCGCCGAGGACTGGGAGCTGGTCACGTGATCGCCGCGATCGTGATCGTCCTGGTCGTGCTGGCGGTGATCGCCGTTACCGCGGCCGCCATGTCGGTCCGGGTGCTGCGCGAGTACGAGCGCGCCGTCGTCTTTCGCCTAGGCCGGCTGATGGACCAGCGGGGCCCGGGATTGGTCCTGCTGACGCCGGCAATCGACCGAATGGTGCGGGTCAGCCTGCGGACGGTCACGCTCACCGTCCCGGCCCAGGAGATCATCACCAAGGACAACGTCCCTGCGCGCGTGACCGCAGTCGCGTACTACCGGGTGGTCGACCCCAACAACGCTATCACGCAGGTGGAGAGCTACGACAGGGCAACCCTGCAGATCGCGCAGACCACGCTGCGCTCGGTGCTCGGGGGCGCCGACCTCGACACTCTCTTGTCCGAGCGAGACCGCCTCAACGACGAGCTCCAGCACGTGATCGATTCGCAGACCGAGCCCTGGGGGATCAAGGTGACGACCGTCGAGATCAAGGATGTCGAGATCCCGCAGAGCATGCAGCACGCGATCGCGCGCCAGGCCGAGGCCGAGCGCGAGCGCCGCGCGAAGATCATCAACGCCGAGGGAGAGTTCCAGGCGGCGGCGAAGCTCGCCGAGGCCGCGGACGTGATCGGCCGCAACCCCACGACGCTTCAGCTCCGCTATCTGCAGACGCTGCGCGAGATCGGGGCCACGCAGAACTCTACGGTTGTCTTCCCGATGCCGATCGACCTCGTGCGGCCGGTGCTCGACGCGATCGGGCAGGCCGGCGCGGATAACGGTGCCCAGACGGACCAAGCGCCTGGGCCAAATGCGATCGAGGCCGGGGATACCCCGGAGCTCGAGGCGGGGCCCTCAGCGGAGACGCGAAGCGAGAGACCTGCCGCTCGTTCGCGCCGGCCGAAGCAGTCCGGCTGAGAAACCCACCGCAGCCAACCGACTGAGTGACCCCGGACCACTAAGCTTCACGCCTGGCGTGGGAGCGCATACGGAGAGCGCGGCGCACGACGGCAGACCACGGGCTACGTCGCAGCCGCTCAGCACGGCAAAGGTCATGGTCGTGATGCCCGCGCGCAACGCGGCCAGGACGCTCGAGGCGACGGTGTCCGCGATCCCGACCGACGTGGTCGACGAGATCATCCTGGTCGACGACAAGTCGACCGACGGCACACTCGACGTCGCCAAACGCCTGCCCCTGCACCTGATCTGGCATCCGCACAACGTCGGCTATGGCGGTAACCAGAAGACTTGTTACCTCGAAGCCCTCCAGCGGGGCGCCGACGTCGTCGTGATGCTGCACCCCGACGGCCAGTACGAGCCGTCGCTGATCCCGCGGATGGTCGAGCCGATCCTGGGCGGAGAGGCCGACATGGTCCTGGGTTCTAGGCTGACCAGGCCGGGCGCGTGGCGAACGACCGGCATGCCTCGCTACAAGTTCGTCGCGAACCGAGGCCTGACCGGGATCGAGAACCTGGTGCTCGGAACCAGCTTCAGCGAGTTGCACACCGGTTACCGCGCGTTTTCGAGGCGGCTGCTGCTGACGGTCCCCTTCCTGCGCAATTCGATCGACTTCGTTTTCGACTCGGAGATGGTGATGCAGGCCGTGCACTTCGGTTTCACGATCGCCGAGGTGCCGGCGCACACGCGCTACTTCCCGGACGCGTCCTCGGCCTCGTTCGCCCAGTCGGTGGTCTACGGGTTGAAGACGCTCTCGGTCGCGGGGCGCTTCGTGCTCCACCGCTCGAGGGTCTTGCGCTGCAAGAAATTCATGCCCTGAGCGCTTCAGTGCGCATCGCAGACCGCCAGCAGATCAATCGCCTGCTCCAGTCCGCTTCTGGACAGCCAGAAGTCCCCTGGCTCGATCTCGGTCTCCCCGCGCCTCGGCACCGCCCGATCGCGCGAGAGCCGCCAGTCGTACAGTCGCTGACGGATCCGCCGCGGGACAAACCGGCGCAGCCGCAGCAGGTCGAGTCCCAGCAGGTGATCGAGCTCGCGCCGCTCGGCGTCGTGGATCGCGCGGTAGCGCGCCGAGACCTCCACGCCGATGATCTCGACCGAGTCGAAGTGCGGCGCACAGAGCTCCAGCAGCTCGCGCGCGTCGTATTCGACGTAGTGGTAGGGATCGATGATCTCGTCGGGGCGGCTGAAGGTCAGCCGATTGGGCGTCGCAAAGACCGCTCGCCCTCCCGGCGCGAGCACCCTGGCGACCTCCTCGAGGACCTGGTCGGCCTCGCGGACGTGCTCGATCGCGTGAATTGCGACGACAGACCGGAACGAGTCCGCGGGGAACGGAAGACTCCGCATGTCTGCGACATGGGTCTCGCGGTCTTGGCCGGCGAGCGCCGAGGGTTCGATGTCGATTCCAACGGTCTCGCGTGGTGCAAGCTCGGCGTAGGAGTGTCCGGTGCCGCAGGCGAGATCAAGCACCCGGCCCGGGCCGAGCAGCTGCGCGCACATCCGGTACTCGGCGCGGTGACGCTGGAAGCTGAGGTTGAATCCCCCCTCCGCGGTCGTTACCCGCTCGCCGGTGCTCGCCGCCACGGGCGGGAGCGTAACGCCCGCCCCGATCACCGCATCTGCGCGGGGTGCCCGCCGGCCGCTGGGCCGCGGTACGGCCGGACCGGTACGGCAACCGACGGCGGGACCGCCGGCGCGCTGAGCAGCGAGCGGCGCTCGCCAAGCGCGGCCGGCAGCATCGGTAGTGCCGCGACCAGCCCGCGCAGATGGGCACCGAGGTGACCGTCGCGAAGCGCATGCCACGCCCACGCCGCCTGCCTGTAGGCGACGAACGGAAGCCACCGGACCGGGAACGACTTCGCCACGAGGACGAGGGTGTTGCGCGCGACGAGGAACCGGTGGCCGCCCGGCAGCTCCCGAGAGGAACCCGCGCCCGCGTGCAGCGCGACCGCGGGTTCATAGCGGCATCGCCAGGCGGCCAGCCGTAGCCGCAGCGCGAGATCGACGTCCTCGAGGTATGCGAAGTAGCGCTCGTCGAAGCCTCCGAGACCAAGCACGGCTGAGCGGCGGTAGAGCGCGGCGCCGGCACATGCGCCGAACACGTCCCCGGGAAGGTCCCAGCGCCCGTCGTCGCGCATGAACCTGCCGCGCTGCTCGCAGACCCCGTCGCGTCGCAGGACATCGCCGGCGTCGTAGACCCGGCTGGGGTCCTCCAGCGAGAGCATCTTGCAGGCGACCGCAGCGACTCCGTCGTCCGCTCTGATCGCGGGGACCATCCGTGCGAGCCAGTCCCTGGCCAGCACGACGTCGTTGTTGACCAGCGCCACCAACTCGTTGCGGGCGGCCCGTAGGCCGACGTTGGCCGCGTGAGCAAAGCCGGTGTTCTCCTTAAGTGCAACCACGCGCACCGCAGGGTGCTCGGCATACAGGTATTCGAGCGATCCGTCGCGGGACCCGTTGTCGACGACGATCACCTCGCTCGCCACGAGCTCCTGGGCGGCGATCGCTTCCAGGCACGCCGGCAGCCACTGCCGGCCGTTCCAGTTGGGAACCACGATCGAGACGATCGGCGATGATTCAGGAGTGGTGTTCGCCCGTGCTGTCATCGCGTCAGCGGCGGTGGTCGTGTGCGCCTGGTTCGCGGTCGGGATCCGTCAGGCCCGGGACATCAATCGCGCAGCGGCGATCGTGTCGGCAGCGACGAGCTTGACTCCACGGGAGGCTAGCGCTGCAAACTCGCTGCTGAAGGCGGCCGGGACGCTGAATCCCGACTCGCAGGTGGACATGGTCCGAGCCGAGGTGGCGATGCTCGAGCATCGATCCTCAAGCGCGACGCGGATCGTCGAGAGCATCGTTCGGCGCGAGCCGATGAACGCCGAGGCCTGGGTGCTGCTCGCCCGGGCGGCGTATCCCAACGCCGCGCTGCTGCACCGCGCGCTCCGTCATATCGCCCTGCTGGATCCCAAGGGCTGAAACCACCGCGCCGAGGAGCTCGTCACCGAACGCCTGCTCCCAGCTTTTGCTCCAGTGAACCTCGCTGCCCTCGACGCGGCGCTCGAGGTCCGATGCACCCGCGGCGGCTTGGCCCAGCGCGGCGGCGATCGAGTCGACCGTCGGCTCAGCCGTGATGATGTTCGTCGAGATCGCCGACAGGGCTCGAGCGGTCTTGTTCTCGAAGCTGTTGGTCACGGTCAGCATCCCCGCCGCTGCCATCTCGATTGGGACCAGGCTCGGGTGGGGCGTGTGCATCAGCGCGAGGCCAACGTCGTGTCTGCGCAGAAGCTCGGCGTAGGAGACCTGCCCTGAGCGAGGTAGGAGCTCGAGCGCGACGCCGTCCGCGAGCGGTATCCGCCTGGCTTGACCAACGGTGCCGATCCCATGCAGCTCCCATCCGTCGCGAAGGACTCCGTCCGCGAGAGCGCGGGCGAGCGCGAGCACGCCGAGCTCGAACATGTTCCGCGCCGCGTGGGACTCAGGCCGCGCATAGAACAAAAACCGGCGCGGGGAACGCCGTCCAAGCTCCTCAACGGAGACCGGCGGGATCGGCGTAATCGCGTTCTCGAAAGCGACCGAGGCGCGATCGCCCGCCTCCGAACCGGCCGCGTATACGCCGATCCCGTGACGGCGGAAGTAATCGCGCAGCAGCTCGCTCGAGAACAGGGCGAAGTGGGGAAAACGGTAGGACTCGGCGGCCAGCGCGGCATACGAACCCATCGGGAACGTGAACGGCTCGTACTCCTGGATCAGGTACACGAAGCGGTCACCACCGAGAGCCGCAAGCGCATCTCTGGCGATGTGTGCGGTCCACCAGGTGGTCGCGATGAAGCCGTCAGCGCGGCTGGCCTCGAGTCCGACGGACTCCCGGCCGAACGCGATCTCGACCCTGTCGAGCAGCCCTTCGAGCCCGGGGTAGGACTGGAGCGCCCGCTGCCAATCCGAGGGCAGCGGCCCAGTCGGATCGACGGTCACGACGCGGATCCGGAGGCCGCGCTCGGCGAGCCGCCGCGCGAGGTTCAGCTTTGCGATGTAGCCACCGAAGAAATGGCGCAGATCGACCGTGGGGATCAGCACATTGATCCGGGTGGGCGCGTCGTCGGACGCCGCCCACCGCAGGGGGGCGATCTTCTCGGCGATCGCCCGTACCGGCTCGGGAAGCGGAGCGGGTGCGGGATGCTCGATCAGTGACGCCGGGGGCACCGCGTCCAGTCGGAGCCGACGCTGAGGCTGATCGCGCGCGCTCAGCGCCAACGCCCGGCGCCATGCGAACGCGTGGAACAGCATCCACTCCGCGCCCAGGGTCTCGGTCGGTCCGACCAGCTCGCGAAGGCCGCGCAGTCCGAGATACGCAAGCGACGGCAGCGAGCTCTCGGCGCCGAGGAAGCGGTCCAGGTCCTGGCGCTTTGACGCCGGCATCCGCTCCCCGCAACGCTGCTCCAGCACGGTCGCGATCTGGAGCAGGCGGCAGGCGTCGGCGAAGTAGTGCAGGCGCCAGCGTTTCACGCGCTCGCTGAGGGCGCGGCGGTTACGGACTCGGTCGCGCAGCGGGGTCATCCGGTTCGCGGCCGCGTGCCCGAGCGACGCGGTCCCATGCTGGACGTAGTCGTAGAGCGCACGCTCGACGAACACAATCTCCCCCAGGGTAAGCGCCACCAGTCCGATCCAATGGTCGTGAAAGTGGGCGAACTGGTCTGGCGGAAACGGAAGCGCGTAGTCGAGCAGTTCGTGGCGGAAGAGCGACGCCGCCCCGGTGACGGAATTGGCGACCAGCAGCGACAGCAGGCTCGAGTGGTTGTTCTTGCGGTGGCTCCACCACGTCTCCGAGATCAGGGCGCCATCCCGTGAGACCACTCGGGCGTCGCTGAACGCGAGCTGAGCGCCTCCGATCGCGCGGAGCAGGACCTCCAGCTTGTCGGGGTGCCAGACGTCGTCCTGATCGGCCATCGCCACGAACTGGGCATTCGCCGGAGCCATCGCCAACGCCCGTTCGAAGTTGCGGTAGAAGCCGAGCCGGCGTGGGGAGCGCGAGAGGATGAATCGCTCGTCCTCGACCAAGCGCTGGAGCGCCGCGAAGGACTCGGGACTCGAGCAGTCGTCGCTGATCAGGCAGATCCAGTTGGTGTGCGTCTGCGCCCGGATCGATTCGAGCTGGCGCTCGAGCAGGTCGACGGGCGGGTTATAGGTGGCCATGCAGATCGCAACCGAGGGGCCGCCCGAAGGATCGGGCCAGACCGCCGGCAGCGATCGCGCAACCGGCGCGACGTGGATCCGCGCAAGCTCGGCCCGGACCACCGCTCCGTCCTGGAGCGTTGCCTCGAGCGCCAGCTCGAGCTCGGAGCCGACCGGCACCCCTGCGACCCGCGCGATTCCCCAGAACCCGCTTCGATACGAACCGGGGTCTTCGAGCTCCAGGTACGGATCGAGCCGCGGCATGCCGTGTGCCATCACGGGCTGGCGCTCACCCGCCACGACCAGGTCCAGCGCGGCGATCCTTGCCTGCGGGCAGAAGCACCATCCGCACACGAACACCGCGGTGCCCCGTCCGATCGCCAGTTCGGTAGGGAGCTCGCACTCAAGCTGCACCCTCAAGCTCCGCGGCGTCATGCCCCCCTAAGCGTATTGGCTACCGTAGCCGCCCGGTGAGCCGCACGACCATCGAACGAGGCGAAGGGGCGATCACATCGCCATGAGGTGATAGATGTGGAACGGCAGTGAAGTGTCGGTCGTGCTGATGACCTACGCGGAGCGAGACTCGATCCGCGGCGTGATCGAGCGCTTCTTCGCCACCGGACTCGTCGACGAGGTCGTGGTGGTCGACAACAACGCCGAGCCCGGGACCGCCGAGGAGGTCGCCAAGACACGCGCTCGGCTCGTACACGAGCCGCGTCAGGGCTACGGGAACGCGACCCGCCGCGGACTGATGGAGGCGCGCGGCGATCTGATCGTGCTGGCCGAGCCTGACGGGACGTTCCTGCCCGAGGACATCCTCAAGCTGCTCGTTTACAGCAGCGAATGCGACGCCGTCTTCGGGACGCGCACCACACCCGAGCTGATCTGGCACGGAGCGAACATGGCGTTCCTGCTGCGATGGGGAAACTGGGCCGTGGCGAAGCTGATCGAGGGCCTCTTCAACACCAGCCACCTGAGCGACGTCGGGTGCACATACAGGCTCCTGCGCAAGCAGACGGCAAGGCACGTGGCCAGCCGGATGAAGGTCGGAGGCAGTCACGGCGGGCCAGAGATCATGCTGCTGACCATCCTCTCCGGAGCGCGGTTCGTCGAGATCCCTGTCAACTACCTTCCCCGCGTCGGGACCTCATCGGTGACAGGCCGGCCGCTGACCGCGGCGATGGTCGGTCTGCGGATGATCGAGCTCGTGCTCCGCTTCCGGTTCAAGGCCCCGCGCCGTCGCATCAGGCCCCCTGCATTCACCCATCCCCAAGCGTCCTCGAAGACTGAGCGCGATGAGCAGCGCTCACTTTGACTCAATCGCCGCGCGCTACGACGAATCGCTCCCCGAGCACGTTGTCGAGTACTACCTTCGAAAGCGGACCGCGTTCGTGTTGGCGCATTGCCCTCCGGGCGCGGGACTCGACGTGGGCTGCGGGACAGGCACTCTGACGCAGCGGCTCCAGCGCGCCGGTTACACGATGACGGGAATCGATCCATCGGAGGGGATGCTCGCGGTCCTCAGGTCCAGGGCGCCTGAGATCGAGGCTGTGAAGGCCTCTGGCACCGCGCTTCCGTTTCCCAACGACCGCTTCGGGCTCGTGATCGCCGTCGCCGTGATGCACCACATCGCGGATCCCGGCGCGGTGCGCCTGACGCTCTCGGAGATGGCCCGCGTGGCTGCTCCAGGCGGGCGGATCGTGGTCTGGGACCACAATCCTCGCAACCCGTACTGGGGAACGCTGATGGCGCGCGTTCCGCAGGACACCGGGCAGGAGCGGTTGATCGGAGAGCAGGAGCTGCTCGACGGCCTGGTGGCCGCGGGAGCCAGAATCTTGGTCTCTACGCAGCTGGGCCTGATGCCCGACTTCATCCCGCCATGGGCCGTGCGCCCCGCCGCGACCCTCGAGCGGGCCTTCGAGCGCACGCCGGTGCTGCGTCGTCTCGCCGCGCACAACGTGATCGTCGCGACGAAGTGAGCCCAAGTCAGGGTCGACGGGCTGCCAGCTCCGCGACCACGAACGCCCCCTCCCGGGCGATCGGCTTCAGCGCGAACCGCAGGTCGATCTGATGCAGAATCCATTCGAGCTCTGGATTGCCGCCCGCAACGGGGTGCGCGAGTGGGTAGCCGGGTGGCTCTCCTCGCAGTCGCGCGATCACCTGCATCGCCGTCCGGTCGAGGAGCACGCGGCGCCCCGATCGCAGGCTTTCGATCTGACGCGTGATGACCGGCATCCAGACCGATGGGATGAAGACATCCTCGCTGGGGTCTCCAAGGAACAGCGCGTTCGCTCGCCTGTCTCGCATCATCGCCTCGATCGGGAGGTCCGGCGCGGTGGGCAGTAGGACCAGGACACGCCGCTGGGCCATGTACCGGTTGATAAGTCGCTCCACTCCGGGCGCCCGTGGATCGATCGGGGGTGGGTGCCACAGGCGGTGCAGTGACGCTCTCAACCCCCCGCCGGGATAGAAGTGGGCGAGGGCCGACTGGGAGAAGTTCGCGCCGACGGCAGGCCACGCCGCCGCGAGCATTACCGCCCCGATCGACAGCACGAACCCCAGGCTGCCAAGGCGGGCCGTCCGCGAGATCACCCTCTCCGACGAGAGAACCAGCTCGAGCCACATGACGATCGCGATCAGCAGCGGCAGCGCCAGGTAGAGCAACAGATAGGTGGAGGACCGGTTGTCGCTGTAGCTGAACGTCGCGATCGCGTACGCCGTCGTTCCAGCCAGCGCGATCGTGAGCGGGAGCCGCCGCGCGGCAAGCTCGCGGCCACGGGCGATCAGCAGCACGGTCGCGGCGGCGGAGACCAGGCACGCGGCGCCGACAGCCAGCCCCGGCGACCACTTGGCGAAGCCGTACGTGATCGACCCCTCCCGGCCCCCGAGCAGCAACCCGTGCACGTAGGCCAGGTACTGGGACCAGTGGGGGAACTGTCCCGTGGCCGCCAGCGTCGCGATCGCCAGGATCAGCTGCGCGGCGACGAACGCCGCGAGGCCGAGACCAAGCTGGCCGGCGATCCACCGCCTGCGGGCCCCCGGCAGGCGCAGCGACCCCTCGGCCACAACCATCGCCGCGAACGTGAACGCCGTGTAGGCGAACGCTTCAAGTGCCCAGATCGAGGCCACGCCCACGACCACCAGCGCCGCCGCCCGGGCTGTTCGCTCGTGGCGTGGCCACCGCGCCGCGGCCACGATCGCGAGGATCACGGCGATCGGAAGCCCGAATCGAAGCGGCCCCTGCTCGGGCAGCGAACCGACGGGGAAGTGGAGGTTGTAGATCAGCACCACCACCCCCAGCCCCAGCGCGGACGCCGCCAGCATCCGTCCCACCCCGGCAATCCGAAGGACGCAGTAGCCACACACGTAGAAGAGCGCGGTGAGGATTCCGTCGAGCAGCCCGAAGGTGCCGTAACCGATCGGAGCGATGTGGAACCAGCCCGCCAGGAAATAGACCAGGCCGACGCCGTACTGCGACGAGGGAGCGCTGACCAGCAGCGTCCCGCCGGCGAGGAGCTGGTTGGTCGGACCGAGGATCCAGTCCTGCTGGAACTGGATGATCCCCGGGGGGAAGTAGACATTCGGAAGCGACCCGGACGAGGTGAACACGACCACGTTCGGAATCGCCAGCAGCAGGATCAGCACGACCCCGCCGTCGACCGCGGCGCCGAGCGAGCGAGGCGCTCGCCGGACCGGGAGCCGGCCGTAGGCCAGCAGTACGGCCAGCTCGAGCGCGACGCCGATCACCAGGCCCACGCCGCTCATCGAGCTGAGGGGGGATACGCACAGGACCACGCCCGCGACGAGCACCCCCGCCGCCAGCCCGATCCACACCCCCGATCCGGCCAACGCCAGCATCGGCGACCAGCGCCCGCGCCGAGCGGCTCTCCACAGGACGGCTGCCGCAAGCGCCGACCACGCGGTGAAGGCGGCGAGGACCGTTCCGAGCCCATCGCCCCACGGCAGCGATGACGACAGCCGCACGAGCACGAGCACCAGCGCGAAGGACCCGGCCAGCGCGCCGCTCAGAGCCGGAAGGCCTGGCGCGTTCGGACCTGCCGCGATCGCGTCCGCCAATCGCGGCACCAGGATCGTCGCCGCCGGGAGGATCAGTGCAAAGGTCCCGAGATACAGCGCCGTCTTTGCGCTCTGATCCTGGATGATCACCGTCCTTGCCAGGAAGCCCGACCCGGGATGGACCAGCAGCAGCGTCAGCGACATCGCTACCAGGAAGACGGCTCCTCCAAGCGTCGCCGTGAGCGCGAGCGCCGGCCCGAAGCCCGCGGGCCCGCTCGCTCGCGTGCTCAAGCCCGCTCCGCGTAGACCCGGACGAGAATCGGCAGAACCCCGGCGTACGCGCGGCTCGAGGCGAGGCGATACGCCGGCGGAAGGGTCGGATTGGCCGGCTGCACGCGGGAGGGGATCGCCGCAGATCGAGGTGTGACCGCAGACACCAAGATGATCGGCGCGCCCCGTGCAGCGCTGACGGCTTCGCTCACCGCCTCCGAGAGGGGGACGATCGGATCGGAGAAGCCGAAGGGATGGTTGTGCTCAGCTGGGGCTCCCGCCCGGAGCACCCGGCGCGGCTGGTGCAGCGCGACGTCGAGCGAGGTGAGCGGTCCGGGGCTGACCTCGCCGGTCTCGTCGATGACGACATCGCGTGCCCGGCTGCTCTGATCTATGAACTCCGCGGCGGCCTGGTAGTCAGGACGCCCGTATGCCGGCACCAGCATCCGGTCTGCCGCGATCCCAAACGCGGCGACGGCCAGACCGACGGCCACGATCCGTATTAGGGGCCGGCCCACCGTCAGCAAGAGGGCAAAGCAGAGCACCGCCGCCGGCCACGAAGCCGCAAGGTTCCTGACCCCGAAGATGTGGGTGCTGACCGTGCTGACGAGCGCTTCGCCGACTGGCGTGGCAGCGGCGAGCGCGAGCACGAGCACCGTGCGCCGCCCGATGCGCGCGCGCCAGGACCGCGGAGGTTCACGTCGCAGCCGGTCCGCCAGCCCCACGAGCGTCGCGGCGACCGCCAGCCCGAGCAGCACGAGCGCGAGCGTGCCGGGGAGCTGGGAGAGTCCCAGATAGCCCACATACGGATAGCCGGTCGCCCAGTGCGCGAGGATGCCCGGAACGAAGCGCAGGCCCCACGGCGAGAGCGCCGAGAGGATCTGAACCGTGGGCGAGGTGTAGTCGTTGATCAGCCCCGGGATCCATGGCACCAGGCCCAAGGCGGCGCCCAGGTTGGCGAGCAAGAGCGGGCGCCGCGCCTCGGGGTGAGCCCACCACGACCACAGGATCTGAACCGCCAGGACGAACGCGCACGTGTAGTGGGTGTACAGCGCGGCGCACGAGCACACCGCATAGGCGACCCACCAGCGCGTCCGCCGGGTGTCCAGCGCGAGCAGCATCGCCAGCGCCCCGCACACGACCAGCAGCATCAGCACCCCGTATGCGCGCGCCTCGGTGGAGTAGTAGATCGTGAACGGCGCCAGGGTCGTGAGCGCCGTCGCCACCAGCGCCGCGCGCCGCCCCACGGTCCGCAGCCCGAGCAGATAGACCGCCGGGATCATCGCCACCCCGGCGAGCAGCGACGGCGTGCGCAGCAGCTCCACGCTGTCCCCCAACCGCGTGGTCAGCCACGAAGCGACGAAGTACAGCGGCGGTGTGATCTCGGCGTGATGGATCGACGCTGTGCTGTAGAGCAGCGAGAGGACTCCGTGCAGGCTGTGCCTGGTGACGATCCAGTAGGTGGAGAGCTCGTCGCCGAACACCGATTGGCCGGCCACGATCAGGCGCAGCGGGATCCCGATCGCTGTCAGGAGCACGACGAGCGCCGCAGCTCCGCGGAGGACCAGGAGATGCTCTCTCCCCTCCCCCGAGGCCGTTGGCGCCTGCCGCGACTCATGCCGCTGCGCGCCGATCATCGGCGCGACTGTATAGCGCCCTACACTCGCAGCCCTCGTGGAGCATCCGTTCGGGTTCAACCCATATGCAAACGATCCCGGAGCGTGGGGCGCGTCGCTGGTCAACAGCGCCGAGATCCTGCTCGCCAGCCTCGATGTCGCAGGAGCGCGGTCGGTGATCGAGGTCGGTGCGTACGCGGGCGATCTCACTCGTCTGCTGCTGTTGTGGGCCGAGGGAACGGGCGCGCGCGTGGTCGCCATCGACCCCTCCCCCCAGCCGGAGCTCGAGCAGCTCGAGCGGGAGCGCTCCGAGCTCTCGCTCGTTCGCGAGACCAGCCTCGAGGCTTTCGAGCACATGGAGCAGGCCGACGCGATTGTGCTCGACGGCGACCACAACTACTACACCGTCAGCGAGGAGCTGCGGCTGATCGAGACCAGGAGCGGGGAGGGCGAGAGCGGACTGCCGCTGCTACTGCTCCACGACGTGTGCTGGCCACACGGACGCAGGGACGACTACTTCGATCCCGAGCAGATCCTGGCCCAGCACAGGCAGCCGGTCGCGCCGGAGGCGGGCTTGTACCCAGGGATCGAGGGGACCAGGTATGGCGGCCTTCCCTACCACTGGGCCGCCGCTCGCGAGGGGGGACCGCGCAACGGCGTCCTGACCGCGATCGAGGACTTCGTCAGATCGCGCGAGCGGCTGCGCCTGCTGATCGTCCCGGCGTTCTTCGGCCTGGGGGTGCTGTTCAGCCGTGACGCGCCGTACGCGGACGAGCTCTCGCGGTTGCTGGAGCCATGGGATCGCAACTCCATGCTCGAGCGGCTCGAGCGAAACCGGGTGCTACACCTCGCCTCCTCGCGCGTGCAGCTGCGGATGGCCCTCGACGCCCAGGAGAAGCTCAACCGGATCGAGCCGATGCTGGCAAAGATGCTCGATTCCCGAGCGTTCGCCATGGCCGAGCGCTGGACGCGCCTGCGTGAGCGCCGCGATCCTCCCTTCTCGCGGCGAGAGATCCGCGATCTACTCGATCGAGGCTGAGGCCGGGCGCTTTCTCAGCGCCGCTGCGCGCGCAGCCTGAGCGCTAAGCGGCGCAGCGGCGCGGTCACGCGCCAGCTGAGGCTGAGCCGCATCGAGTCGAGCTCTCGCTGGAGCTCGCGCTCGCGGGCGCTCGCCTTCATCTGTGCCGAAATGCGGATGGTCCTCGCGGCGGCGGCCTCCGACTCGGCGCGCCGCGCGCGCGCCTTCCAGTCATCCTCGCCGCTCCCCGGTTGCGAGCCCAGTCCTGGGAACCGGCCTTCCCACTTCTCAGTGATGCGGATGTTGGCCTCGACCCAGCCCTCAGGATCGTCCAGGAGCTCCAGCGAGTGGTGGTGGACCACCTTGAGGTCGGCGGTGATCACCTTCTTCCCGGCCTCCCTGACCTGGAGGCAGAAGTCGAAGTCGTAGCCGTGGAATCGGCCCAGGGCCTCGTCGAAGCGCAGGTTGCGCACGCTCCAGGGCGAGAGCACCATCAGGAACCCGTCGAGCGTGTCCACCTCCCCAGTTCGTGCGTACGGCGGTGGCGGGGCCTGGTCCGAGTCCATCGCAAACGCGGGCAGCTCCCCGCCCCCATGCTCGTAGTAGCGGTGCGTGAACGAGGCCCAGGTGACAGCTCCCTCCCACCAGGCCATCGAGCGGGCACCCAGCGCTCCGACGCAGCCGACCACGCCCACCTCGGGGTTGGACAGCGCCGCTCGCACCTTGTGGCAGAACTCCTGATCCACAATCTCCACGTCCTGATGCAGGAGAACGAGCGCTTCGAGATCGTCGTGGGCCGCCGCCGTCTCCAGCAGCAGGTTGTAGGCGCGGAAGATCGAGCCCGCCGAGGAGTTCGGGTACACCACCGTGTCCGGCTCGCTCGCGCGGGCGATCCCCCGGGCCGCCCAGCGCTCGTAGGCCTCGGGTTGCGTCACCGCGCAACCGAAGACGATCATCGTCTCGATCCGTTGCGCCTCGCCCTGATCGCCGCACTCAGCTCCCGCAGGGGCTTGGTCACCCTCCAGCTCGTGCTGTTCAGGACCGTGTCGAGCTCCGCCTGCAACTGACGTTCGCGCGCTTGCGCTCGGAGCTCGATCGAGCGTCGCTCGAGCTGCGCCGCCCCGGCCTCGGCCTCCGCTCGCCGCGCTCGCTGCTTCCAATCCTGATGCGGCGCGCCCCAGTTGGGCAGGCCGATCCCCGGCATCCGCCCCTCCCATTTCTCGGCCACGCGCATGTGCGCCTCGATCCACACCTCCGGATCATCGATCAGCTCGAGCGAGTGGTGGTGGACCACCTTGAAGTCGGCGGTCATCACCTTCTTCCCGGCCTCCCTGACCTGGAGGCAGAAGTCGAGGTCGTAGCCGTGGATCTGACTTGCGAGCTCCTCGTCGAAGCGCAGATTCCGAACCGCCCACGGCGAGAGCGCCATCATGAAGCCGTCCAGCGACTCCACCTCCCCAGTGCGCGCGTAGCCGGGGAAGGCCTCGTTGCCCCACGTAAACGCCTGGACCTCGCCACCGCCGTGCTCGGTGTAGCGGTGGGCGAACGAAGCCCACGTGACCGATCCCTCCCACCAGGCGATGTTGCGCACGTCGATCGCGCCGACGCATCCGACCAGGCCCACGTCCGCGTCCTCGAGCGCGCGGCGCAGCTTGGTGCAGAAGGCCGGATCGACGATCTCCGCGTCCTGGTGGGCGAGCACCAGCGCTTCGAGGTCCTCACGGCCGGACACCATCTCCATGATCAGGTTGTAGGAGCGAAACAGCGATCCCGCGGCCGCGTTGGCGACGATCTCCGAATCGGGTTCGGCCACCCGCCGGAATCCACGCTCGGCACAGCGGGCGTAGACGTCGGGAGCTGTGATCGAACAACCGAACGCGATCATGCCGGGAGGATAGAAGCGGGTCTCGCCCCTGTACTTTCGCGGCGATGAGTGGCAAGGCGCTCGCGGTCAAGCTCGACAGCCCGCTCCCGAGGAGCGTTCCCCGCGGGAGCGCCACCGCCGTGTTCTGCATGGGCACCGCCTCGGAGGGGAGCGCGCCGGTTGCGGACCTGGAGCTGCTCGTCGACGGCATCGGCTATCCGCTCGAGGCGGTTCGGATGACCCGGTTCGACATGCCCTGCCGCCGGAGCGGCTTCTGGGGATTGGTCCCGTTCGTCGGCTCGGCAAGCGCCGAACACGTCGAGCTGAGCGCGCGTGTCCGTGGGCGCGATGGCGCCGTCGAGGAGGTCGAGCTGGGAGCCGTGCCGATCGTCGACGAACCGCAGCCCGCGGGTCGGGGCGACCGCGACGCGCTGATCGCGGTTTGCATGGCGACGTTCGACCCCGATCCGGCGCTGCTCGCTCGACAGCTGGACTCGTTGCGCTCGCAGACGGACGCTCGCTGGACTTGCGTGATCAGCGACGATCACTCCAGCCCCGAGCGATACGCGACCCTCACCGCGATGATCGGCGAGGACGCCCGGTTCATCGCATCTCGCAGCGAGCGCCGGATCGGCTTCTACCGGAACTTCGAACGTGCGCTGCGGATGGCTCCGCCGGAGGCACAGCTGATTGCGTTCTGCGACCAGGACGACGTCTGGCATCCGGACAAGCTCGCCGTCCTGCGCGGGGCGATCGGCAGCGCGTCGCTCGTGTACTGCGACCAGCGGCTGGTCGACACGGCGGGACGAGTGCTGCGCAAGACCCTCTGGCAGGGGCGCGCGAACAACAGCACCAATCTCGCATCGATGCTGATCGCCAACACCGTCACCGGCGCCGCGGCGCTGTTCCGGCAGGACGTGGCCGAGCGCGCTCTTCCCTTCCCCGACAGCCCGGGGATCGAGTTCCACGACCATTGGATCGCCCTCGTAGCGCTGGCGGGCGGCGAGCTCCGCTACGTCGACCGCCCGCTCTACGACTATGTCCAGCACGAGGGGGCGATCCTGGGCAAGGTCGCCGGCCAGGGCGGGCCGGCCGACGCCGGCGCCGGGCTTGGGCGTCTGCCTCGCATGCGTCGCTGGAGAGCAGCCTATTTCCTGGGCTACGTGCCGGGCAAGGTGCGTGCCGAGACGCTGCGCCTGCGCTGCGGTGAGCGAATGGCTCCCGCCAAACGGAGGGCGCTGGAACGCTACATCTCGAGCGAGCATTCGCTGCTGGGCTTCGCCTGGCTCCTGCTGCGGCCGGCGCGAGCCCTGATCGGGCGCAACGAGACGCTGGCGGCGGAATGGGAGCTGACGCGCGGGATCGCGTGGCAGCGGCTTGCGAGAGCCTTTGCGCGAGCCCCCTGGCCGGGGCGGTGGACGCTCGACACGCGCTTTCCCGACCCGCCGCACTTTCAGTACCGGCGGCTTCAGCGCTGGCGGGGGCGGATGTAGCGGGATACCCTCGTTGAGCCGTGCTCAGTGATGCGACGCTAACGGACAGCGCGCGTACCCGGCGCGCCGATCTCCTGGCGAGCGCCCCGCTTGCGATCGAGGTCCGCGAGGTCCACAAGAGCTTCCGCATCCCCCACAACCGTCTCGACTCGTTCAAGGAACGGATCATCCATCCCTTCGCCCGCAGGGATTACAGGATCCTGCACGCCCTGAGCGGGATCTCATTCGACGTCCGCAGGGGAGAGTTCTTCGGGATCGTCGGACGCAACGGGTCGGGCAAGAGCACGCTGCTGAAGATCATGGCGAGCATCTACCGGTGCGACTCGGGCCGGATCCGGTTGGCCGGACGCCTGGCGCCGTTCATCGAGCTCGGGGTCGGGTTCAACCCCGAGCTGACTTCGCGTGAAAACGTCGTCCTCAACGGAGTGCTGATGGGGCTTTCCCGCCGCGAGGCGGCGCGGCGGCTCGATGCCGTGCTCGAGTTCGCCGAGCTTGAGGAATTCGTCGACCTGAAGCTGAAGAACTACTCCTCGGGGATGATGGTCCGGCTGGCGTTTGCGGTGATGGTCGAGGCCGACGCCGACGTGATGCTGATCGACGAGGTGCTCGCCGTGGGCGATGCGGCCTTCGGGCAGAAGTGTCTGAACTTCTTTCGCGAACAGCGCGATGCGGGACGGACGATCGTGCTGGTCACCCACGACATGGCCACCGTCCAGAGCTTCTGCGACCGGGCGATGTTGATCCATGACTCAGAGCTTCAGTACATCGGCGATCCCGACGAGACGGCGCTGCGCTACTACAGGTTGAACTTCGGCGGCGACGCCGACGAGGTCCGGACACCGGGGACATTGCCGGAGGTCAACGTGCGCGTGATCGACTCGTGGTTGGAGAACGCCGCGGGGGAGCGCGTGCAGAACGTCGAACAGAACGAGCGGCTTTACTTCGGGTGCGTCATCGAGGCCCGCCGCGAGCTCCGCAACCCGGTGTTTGGGTTTCACTTCATGGATGCCGACGGCGCGCGGATCTTCGGCTTCAACAAGACGCTCGAGCGCTCCCCGGATGAAGCGGACGTGCTGCCGGCGGGAGCGCGGGTCCGGATCTTCGGCGAGGTGGAGAACCGGCTGCTTCCCGGCCGCTTCCACATCGTCAGCTGGATCTCACGGAATCGTGCCGCAGGCGACCTGGCGCTCCACCCGCTGCGGCTGTTCGATTTCACCGTCTACGGAACAGAGCCGGGACCGGGATCGGTGGGGCTGCGCGACGACGTCGCTGCCGAGATCGTCACCGACGAGCCATGAGCACCGATCAGATCGAGCTGCGCGAGGTTCACGGCCCTTCCCCGCTGGGCGGTGGGTTGAGGCGGGCGGCAGAGCTGCTCTACCTGATGGCATCGACCGAGTTCAAGCGCACCTACTTCAACACGGTTCTGGGCTACCTGTGGTCGCTTTGCCGCCCGCTATTGCTGTTCGCGGTGCTGCTGGCCGTGTTCACGCGCCTGGTCCGGTTCTCCACCGTCCAGGACTATCCGGTGCTGCTGCTGATG
>Ga0187814_10000173_pt1 | contig 18036 bp, 15 predicted proteins | sample NC_S_4_FD_132450 | JGI IMG/M metagenome (GOLD analysis project Ga0187814, IMG submission 132450) | Wetland sediment microbial communities from Neuse River Estuary, North Carolina, USA - ASW-S_4 | ecosystem: Environmental > Aquatic > Freshwater > Wetlands > Sediment | place: USA: North Carolina... | reverse complement strand
CTGATGGGAGGCTGCAATGTCTATCAGACTTCCACACCCGAGACTTAGTTTTCGTTGGCAAATTACAATGCTGGGCGTCGTCGTCGTCGTATTGTTCGTCGCGGTGTTGATTGCAACGCTCAGTGCGTTGCAGTACACCAAATCAGCGGTCTTAAACAACGAGAAGCGACGCTTGTTCGAGGCCGCAAACGAACTTGCTCGCAATTATTTAGAAAGAGCAAAATCCGCCAGTCAAGCGAGAGGATTGTCATCCGTGGACTTCAGCTTGGTGTCTTCGTCCGAGGCTATGTCGGAGACAAGTCAGAGCGCGTTGCAAAAATTGGACGGCATCGGGGGTGGGTTTTATCGAAGCGAAGGCGATATTCTATTTGGCTATCCTCCGGCGGCCAGCCGGGGGAGTGAGCAAATGCCCGTCCTGAGTGAAAATCGCGATGATGTCCGGCGCGCGATTCTCGGCGCGGCCCGAAATGCGGCCAATACCCATATGCACTCAGATCGGGTCTTGACGGGTGGCAATGACATCTTGCTGATTGAGGCGGCGCCCATTGGTGTTGAAAAATCCAATTGGGGCAGCGCGTGGACGATTGAGCGGCTGCAGAGCGTTCCTGGCTCCAACCGCCTCCGGGCTTATCTCATTACCGCGGCGTTGGGCGTGGCAGCGCTTGTCTGCGTGCTTTTGACCCTGTGGGTGGTCCGGAATCTGCAAGCAGGTGTCCGAAAAATTGAGAGCAGTCTCCAAGATTTGGAATCGGACCTCACCTCGCAAATCCCGACCGGTTCCGATCCGGAAGAAATCGAGCGCATCGCGCAAGCGATCAACCGGTTGGGAGCCACCTTGAAGGAAAATATCGATCGAGAAAAGCAGATCGAGGACCGGTTGCGACATGCGGAACGGCTCGCTGCCCTCGGTCGCCTGGTCGCGGGAGTTGCGCATGAAGTTCGCAACCCGCTCGCCACAATCCGATTGCGCGTGCAGATGGCCCAGCGGGAAGTTCGGAACGCTCGCGTGGACGAATCGTGCGCAATCGCTCTCGAAGAGATCGAGCGATTGAATGGCATGGTCAATCGGTTGTTAAACTTTGCCCGGCCCGTCCGTTTTCAACCTGAGCCAACCGACTTGAAGCAATTGACCGAACAGAGATTGAATCGATTTGTCGAGACCGCTCAGAAGAATGGGATTCATTTCGTCACCAGCTTTCCTGAGGACGGGACGTCGCTTCCGATCGACCAGAGCAAGATGGCGCAGGTCTTCGACAATGTGATTCAGAATGCAATCGAAGCCATGACCGAATCAGGCGGAACACTTTGGGTGAGTGTAACATCCACAGTTAAATCGGTGTCCGGAATCGATAAAGTCCGCGTCGAGTTCCGCGACTCCGGGAACGGGATCAGTTCCAACACGATCAGCAGAATCTTTGATCCCTTTTTCACTACAAAACCTTCCGGAACCGGCCTCGGCCTCTCGATTTGCCACGAGTTTGTCCGCGCCCACGGAGGAGAAATTCAGGTCGAAAGCGCGGAAGGGGATGGCACCAGCGTCCGGATTATCCTTCCAGTGCACGATCGCGTCGCGGAGACGGTGCGGGTTTCCTAATGCCAGCCATGGGCCAAACTATTCTCATTGTCGACGATGAAGTCAATCTGCGGAAAACCCTTGCGGAGATACTTTGCGGAAAAGGGTATGAAATCCTTGAGGCTGGGGACGGGTCGGAAGCCATTGATCTCCTAGGGAAAGGCGTCCCCGACCTCGTATTCACCGACTGGAGAATGCCAAAATTGGGAGGCGAGGATGTCCTCCGTCATATTCGGAATGAGCAGCGTCTTGCTTCAATCCCTGTCATTGTCATCACCGCCTTCGGTTCCAGTCACAACGCGATTGAAGCGGTCCGCCTCGGCGCCTACGATTTTGTGATGAAGCCTTTTGACCTCGAAGAAATCTCGCTGACCGTGGAACGGGCCCTCGCGCATTCTTCGCTCAATCGGGAAGTCATGGAACTGCGTGCTCGAATCGAACGGCAGAACACGCTGGGATCCGGGCGATTGATCGGTTCCAGCGCCCGAATGCTGGATGCGTTCAAGATGATCGGAAAAGTTGCGGAGACAGATACCACCGTCCTGATCTGCGGGGAATCAGGAACCGGCAAGGAACTCGTGGCGGAGGCAATTCATAAGTACAGCCGCCGGAAAGATAATGCCTTCGTGGTTGTCAATTGCGCGGCTCTGCCGGAAAACTTATTGGAATCGGAACTGTTCGGCTACGAACGGGGAGCCTTTACAGGTGCTACAGCACGAAAGATCGGCCGATTCGAATTGGCGGAAGGCGGAACAATTTTTCTGGATGAAATCGGCGAATTGTCTCCAAACCTTCAGGCCAAGCTCTTGCGAGTCTTGCAAGACCACACCTTCGAACGATTAGGCGGCAGCGAAGTCAAAAGCGGGGACTTTCGGGTTTTGGCCGCGACGAACCGTGATCTGGATGCGACGGTGAGGGAGAAACTCTTTCGCGAAGATTTGTTTTACCGGTTGAATGTGGTCCGGATTACCGTGCCTCCCTTGCGGGACCGCCGGGCGGATATTGTTCCCCTGGCTGAGCACTTCTTGCGTCTGTATAGTGAAAACAATGGTCTGCCCGCGGTCGGTTTTTCCGAGGAAGCGATGCTCATGTTGCAAACCTATTCGTACCCTGGCAATGTCCGCGAACTTGAAAATATGGTCGAGCGGGCAGTCTTGATGGCCCGGGGGCGGGTGATCCTCCCGCTGCATTTCCCCCAAGTGGCAGCCTCATCTTCGGCTCCTGGCGCCAGCTCATTTGAAGCCGATCTCCTGTCGCTTCCTTTTCACAAAGCCGTGGGAGAACTTGAGAAAAGACTCATTGAAAACGCAATCGGACATGCCTCGGGAAATAAAACGGAAGCTGCAAATCGTCTACAGATCAATCGCCGCCTCCTTTATCAGAAAATGACGGAGCACCAAATCAAAGAGTAGGGTCTTTTACTGGCGCCAGCCCGTAAGATGGTTGTCGTGAAGGGAAAGGGATGGGAGTCGCCGTTATCTGGCGGAGCTACACCATGGACCTGCTCAGCTCCCACAAAGAGATTCAGGTTTTATGTTCAGGGTCTGATTCGACGCGAGCTTCGGCTTGGTTGAGGCGGTCGACAAGGGTGTTTATCGCCTGCAAGAGTGATTCAATCAAGGGCGGTTGACTGCCATTCGATCCGGCCGCAGCGGGAATTCCCAGGGCGGTTGCCGGCGGAGGCGACTGCGCGAGCGGGTCAACGATGTGCAAATCAAAATCGCGCGCAACTTCTTCCACAATCTCTGCGGGCACAGGGTTCAGCTGATCCGCAAACGAACTCACTAGAGCATGTTCGCAGAGCAAATTCGTGACCCTGGGAATCCCTCGAGCATACCGGTGAACCGTTGCCACCGCTTCAGGACTGAAAATATCGGGATTATCCGCTCCCGCGATGCGCAGGCGCTCCTCAATGTAACCTTGGGTTTCTTCGAGTGTGAGCTGGCGCGTCTTGGCGCGGAGAGTGATGCGCTGCCTGAGTTGCCGAAGGTCCGGCTGGTTGAGCTTCTGTTCGAGTTCGGGCTGGCCCGCGAGCACGATCTGCAGCAGCTTTTCGGTGGAGGTTTCGAGGTTCGTCAACAGCCGGATTTCCTCGAGCATTTGCGGAGAAAGACTTTGCGCCTCATCGACGACAAGCACGGCGCGTTCCCCGGCCCGATAACGATCGAGCAGCCATTGATTCAGTTTCAGCAGCATCTGGCCTTTTTGGTGCGATTCACACGCGATGCCGAAGTCGGCCATCATGAAGTCGAAAAACTGCGCGACGCTCAAACGCGGGTTGAACACAAAGGCGGTAAAAACGCGCTCCTTGTGCAGCCATTCGAGCATTTTGTTGATCAGCGTGGTCTTGCCGGTTCCGACTTCGCCGGTGAGGAGGATGAAGCCCTTGCGGGTCTCAATTCCGTACGTCAAGCAAGCCAGCGCTTCCTGCGTGTGCGGTGTCAGGAATAGATAGCGCGGGTCCGGATTGACGTTAAACGGATTCTCTTTGAGCCCGAAGAACTTCTTATACATGCAAAAACCTCAGTTACAGGTTGCAAACCAAATCCACGAACCTTCTTCTTTTACGCATCGGAACTTCCGGCATTCCTAGCCGGCCGGGACCGGGCGCAAATGCCAGTTTACCGTCATTCCGAACGTATGTTGAAACCCAGGCACCCCGCAACTGCTCACTGGGCAAACGCTGGGATTAGTCTGATCTTGGAGGCCGTAATTGAAATTAACTTGCAAATGCCGGCCCACCTGCCTGCCAAGGTTCGCACCCAGGAACCAGTTTTCAAAATTCGAGGTCGCGCCTCCCGCAGGGGCTAGACTCCTGTTGAATGCATACCCGCCATTGACCGATCCCGTCCAGAAGCGCGTGAACCGGTAGTATCCGGAGGCGGAAAAGGTATCGCTAGTCGCTCCCAGGAACACGCCTGATCCCGCGGTCAACCCGTGCATATAGGAAAAGGAAAGGCCGCTCCGGCGCCATTGGTAGGTCAGAGCGCTGTTAATCGAAAAGGACAATTGCCGGAAGCTTCCGAACACGCCAGCGCCAGCCGCTTGAATTTCCTGCGGCCCTCCAGCGGCTTGGAAGGCCAGGCGGCCCGTGATTTTTCTTCCGTAGGCAAGGGACGCCGTGTAGTCCGTTGTGGACTCCCCTGTCCCAGGGTAATCAATCTTGCCATAGCCTCCCAGGATGGCTATGGAATTTCGAGGGTCGAGCAAGTAGTCGTAGCCAGCCTGCGCGCTTACCATATTGCTGCTGACGAACCCGGCGTTTGCAAAATGCAACAGCCCATAGGACCCGGAGAAAGTAAGCGTCGATTGCCGGCTGATCGAATATTCCGCCTGGCCGAGGACCGAGTCCATATACCGCATGGCATACCCAGTTTCAATTGTCTGAACCGGGGCAAAGGCCTGCCCGATGTTGGACAGGGAAGCGCCTAAGGTGGAGGAATATTGGCCAATCAGCCCTGGGCCACCCATCCCTGTACCGGTAAAGGCGGCACCAGGCGAGGCTATAAAGTCGTCCCGCAGAAGGACATGCCACCTGGCCCAATTAATTCCCTGAATAAACGAAAGATCGTGGAATTGGGAATACGAAGAATTCTGGCCTGCAAATAAGGGTGCATTGCCGATGGCGATGGTTTCACCACCATTGTAAGAGGCGGTAAGCCTGTAACGGCTCCAGTTACGGTTGAAATTCAGGCCGCCCCCCACTATGGACACTGCGCCCAGGCTTGACTGTCCCGGTATGCCGGGGAAGTAGTCCCCGAGCACGGAAGTCGAAAGAAAAGGATCGAAAATATTATGGCTGTGCTCCAGCGATCCCACGGTAAAAAACTCGGCTCCCGCAAGAGTATTCGTGTCCGGGGAGACCTGCGACGGATCATAAGGCTGGGATTCAGACGGCCCAGCAACACCGCGTGCCGCGCCGATTGGCTGATTCGCGTGTCCGCCACTCGGATTCGCATCCTGGGTTTGGAGCGGAGCATTCGGATCGGCTGGCGACGTGCCCTGTTTTTGATCTTGCGCGAATGCCGAGGTCACGCAAAATACCAAACCGACAAACAGAGCCCAACTTTTTTCTGACAACTTCATGGTTTCTCTTCACCCCTTACGGGACAACGACTGTATCTCCCGCCTGCAGCTTGATATTTTGGTCCGGATTGTCACCCTTGAGAACTTCCCGGTAATTGAAGGGCAGCTCAATATGCTTACCATCGACCAGCCGCATCACGTGTATCTTTTTCAGATTCGCAAAGGTAGTAAATCCACCGGCATTCGCCAGCACCTGCAAAACAGTCATGCCCGGAATCAAAGGAAATGCTCCGGCGTGAATCACTTCGCCGACTACGTACACACGCTGGCTGTTGATCGCCGTGACGATCACGGTGACCTGGGGGTCCGTCAAGAATTTGCGCAATTTGTCTGTCACGGCTGAGGCCAGCTGTTGTGGCGTCGAACCGGCCGCCTGGACGTCGTTGATGAGCGGCAGTGAAATTTTCCCGTCGGGCCGCACGGGGACGGCACGCGTCACGTCGGGCTCTTTCCAAACATTAATGTCGAGCATGTCTTCCGGCCCGATCACATAGGTCGGGTCCGTCGTAGCAGGGATGGCCGTCGGCTTGGTTTCGTCGCCAGCGCCAGCGTTGTTACGTGCCGACGCGATCGGCGGATCCTGCTTGTCGGGTTTCTTGCCTTGGAACGATGCGTATGCGTTTCCCGCGCTTGCGAGCAAGATCACAGCGGCAAAAAGTAGAATTGTTCGGTTCATTCCAGACCTCCTCATTGCTCCTCCGGCGGGTCGGAACCGTTCAGACCCAACTGCTTCAATTTGTAGAGCAACGCTTTGTAACTAATTTGCAGGTCTCGCGCGGCCCTCTTCCGGTTCCAGTGCGTTCGCTCGAGCTGGCTCAGAATCATGGCTCGTTCGGCTAGCCGCGAAGCTGCCCGTGCCGCCTCCTTAAGGGAACCAGAAGGGACTTGAGAATATCCGATTTCGGGAAATCTTGATGCGTCCAGGGAAGGTTCCGACGCCTTGCTCCGATACTCTGCCGTAATGTCATGGGTTGCCAGGTGTTCGTCCCCCAGGGCCACGATTTTTCGGGCGACATTCTCCAGCTCACGGATATTTCCTGGCCAAGCATGCTGCAACAGCAAACTCATTGTCGATTCGCTGACTTTTGGCTCGGGACGCTCAAACAGAGACGAATATTTCTTGAAGAAAAATTCCAACAACGCCGGTATGTCTTCCTTTCGATCTCGCAGCCGGGGCAACCGCAATTGAACTCCGTTGATCCGGTAATAGAGCTCTTCCCGGAACCGCTCGCTCCTCATCTCATCTTCGAGGTTTCGGGTTGTCGACGAGATGACGCGCATGTTGGGGAAGCCATGAGGCGGAGCCCCATTGCCGTCAGGAAGTAAATGAAGCAGTCGCCCCTGTGCTGCCGGTTCAAGATGATTGATCCCATCCAGAAACAACGACCCCCTGCTCGCAGCATCCCCTGCAGAAACTTTTTCTACGCCCTGCAAGCGGGCAAACAGTGAATCGCCCGTCAATCCGGAACATCCGCATTTTACAAACGGTTCATTCCGTCGCATCGACAGTCGATGGATTTCAAGTGCCACCACTTCCTTGCCCGTGCCGCTTTCCCCGACAAGCAGAACCGGGATATCCGTTGAGGCGATGTCGGCAATCGTGCGCTCTAGCTCGCGCATGGCTGGACAAGTGCCATGAACGAAGTATTGGTAGGCGCCAGCCTTATAATCAGGCACCCCTACCGATTGAAGGTTTTCTTCCGCTCGTGTTGCCATTCCGCCTCTCTACAATGGTGACGGCTGAGGACACACACCTTGCAATTGTATCCGCCTGAACTTAGAGCAACGGACGGGCCATGCAGAAGCCTTTCGAATCCAATGGTGTTGAATCGACCTAAGTCTTTTTAGAAGTTGAAGTTACGTAGGAATAAGCCCCGCAATCAGCAGCTCATAACCATCAGTGATGTGATGGCTTGGGTTACCACAATGTGGCAAACTATTTCTCTATCCATTTTGCCTTTGCAACCCCTGTCCTGATTTCTAAATGCAAGAAAAGAGGAGCCTAAACACGAGAGAGGTTGGCGTTATTTCTGGAAACTCGAGCAGGAATTCGACAGGCAGACGGCCATTACCTCGAAAGCGAACTTTTCTCCAAATGCTTAATTGTGCGCACCGCTTTGGACGTCAATGTCCGTCACTGAAGGGTGTATTCCCCGCTTGCGGGGCAGGCCGGCCCGGCGGATCTTATAAAGCAGAGCGCGGTAGCTGATTCTAAGCGCGCTAGCGGTTCTTTTGCGGTTCCAGCGGTTGGCCTCCAAAACACTCAAAATGATCTTCCGCTCGAGATCGTCAACCGCTTGGCGAGTCACTTTCTTTAGATAGATCTGGCCTTCCATCGGAATTTCCGGAGTCGCCTTAATCGGCTCCCGATTCAACAGTTCGCTGAAGATGGCATCTTCCGAACCGAGGATTACGTATCGTTCAATTAGATTCTCCAGCTCGCGAATATTGCCCGGCCAGGAATAATTGCCGAGCAAATGGAGCGCAGGGGGAGAAAGAGGCCTTGCCTGCATGTTATGGCGGGTTCTGTGAGTCTGCAAAAAATAAGCCGCTAGCTCGGGTATGTCTTCTGTCCGCGAACGGAGCTGTGGAAGCTCGATGCTGACCACGTTGATTCGATAGAATAAGTCCTGTCGAAACCGTCCATTCGCGATTTCCTGTTCGAGCCGCCGATTCGTCGCGCTGATTACACGGATTCGAACTTGGCGGACCTCTTGCCCGCCAATTCGATAGAACTGCCCATCCTGCAGCAGTTGAAGCAATTTAGCCTGCAGCGAAGTGTCGATCTCATCGATGCCATCGAGAAAAAGCGTGCCGCCATCTGCCAACTCTACGCGGCCGGGTTTGTCGGAGTGCGCCCCCGTGAATGCTCCTTTCTCGTAGCCGAACAATTCGCTCTCTAGGAGAGCCCCGGGAATCGCTGCGCAATTCACCTTCACAAATGGCGTATTGGGTTCTGAGGAAAGGTGATGAATAAAGCTGGCCAGCAGGCCCTTGCCCGTACCGTTGTCGCCTTGGATGAGAATCGGAACCCCGGAAAGGGCCACTTTATCGATTTTTTGCCTCGCCGTCTGCATTGCTGCTGAACGGCCGAATATCAGGTTGGTCGGCGGGAGAACTTCTCTCCGGTCCCCGATCCCTGCCCTGGAGATAGCTGTGGTTGGCATAGCGCCTTGTTCAGATCAAATTTGGGGGAAAGGCCTTCCCCCATTAACCAAATGCACACAACGAACCAAACTAATTTGCCCGATGCTTTTATTTTTGCCCTCTCGGGGCCTTCCGCTCGAATACGTATCTCCTTATTTTTTAACTGGTTAAACAAAATGCGATCTGATTGACTGAAGGGCGACTATGAACCGGGAACTCTGGGACGCAGAAATGTTTGGGAAAATCTTTTCTCTTACAGGACACCTTCCTTCCGAGGAGTGATTCATAAAGGCACTTTCAGTGGAGGTCGACAAACCCAACTGGATTCACCCGAAAAGACCGAAACCATGAACAATTGGAGGCCATCTGCATATGAACGGCCTGCTCCAAGTCATCGCTTCCGATCACAAAGCCCGCGCCGACTGGATTGAATCGTAAGCACGTCCTTAAAGATCGAAGGTGTTAAACGGGGAAAGTGCGATGCCGATTCATACTTTTGTAAGGGTCTGCATTAACTTATACAAGCGTGCGCGGGCATCCTGCTGCATTGCAGTGAACTCGACGCCCATGCCCTTGCCCGGCTGGCTATCGCATACCAAGGCGCGCGCACGCACCTCGCCGCCAGGAACCTCAAAAACCAGCTTAATCGAATCGCCAGCGGGAGGAGGTTCTGGCGTCGAAATAAACAAGCCCCCAAGAGCTAGAACGCTGACGGAGGACAGTTTGGTTTTTCCCGAATGTTCCCAGGCCACCAGCGTCGCTTTCGGGATAGGCACCCGAGCATATCTCCGAACTTTCTTGTTGGAGGACATAGGACCCTCTTTCCTTTAGCCTAGTGTATTGGGCAGTCCCAACGGCATATACCTCGCAGCGGATTGTCGTAGTGTGAACCGTCCCGAGGGCCAGGGTGCTCCAGACCTACGGAGTGTTTGGCCTGTTCGGTCGTACGACCTAACTTTAGGGTCTTGGGTCTCCATTCAGTTACCGTTGTGCGTCTACGCAACTTGCCATTGACCGAGCCTTGCTCCGTGTTCACGGTTCCGATAATCTCGAAGTCTGTGAAGAAGACTGCCAAGAAAAATGCGTTGCAGGTTTGCCTGATTTCGCCGCATCCTTTGGTGCTTAGCGAATTCGAACGCGTGCTCGCAAATCCCGGGTTCAAAACGGTTTCGAGACATTTGGAATCGACACTAGGGCCGGATTTGCGGCATTTGCCGATCCCCAAAGCCACGATTTACGTTGTGGACGCTCATGTTGCGAAGCCTGCGGCCGGCGCGCTGCTTTCCAATATCCTCGATCAATACAGCGAGGCACGCATCATCGTAGTCGCCGAAAAATTTGACGCCGCGGAAAGTTACTCGCTGTTACAGATGGGCGCCAAGGGATTGCTCATGTACGGCGAAGCGCGACAGCAACTGCCCCGCGCACTCCCGCTGGTGGCCAATGGCGGATTCTGGGTTCCCCGGTCCGTGCTTTCGGGGTTTGTCGATTCGGTCCTGGCCGGATCGCACAGCCGCCGTCTGAAAGTTGACACGGCGGCCGACTTGAGCCGCCGGGAGCAAGAAGTTCTGAGTTCGCTGCTCGAGAATCTGGCCAACAAAGAGATCGGAAGCAAGCTCAACATTTCCGAGCGAACTGTGAAATTTCACGTTTCAAATTTGCTAAACAAGTTTGGCGTCCGCCGCCGGGCCGATCTCATCCTGCTGTGCTACCAAAAGCGCAGCGCCACACCCTGAGGTTTACACGACAGGCAGTTCGCCTCCCATTTCGTGATTGGCAACTGGGCACTGCGGCACGGCGAGCAGGTATTGTGCCAAAACGAGAATTTGTTATAGTCGGCTGGCAATTCGCTCAAATAGAAATTCGACTGGATTGGGAAAATACATCGATGCCTAGCGATCGCAGGCCGGAATACTTCAAGGGTGCGCAACTGCGCGTTGGAATTATTGGGTGTGGGTATGTCGGGCTGCCGCTTGGCCTGCGGTTTGCCGAAGCCGGGCACCGTGTCACCGGATTTGATACCGACCCGGCAAAAGTCGAAAAACTGAACCGCGGCCAAACCTATATCCAGCATATTCCGCAAAACAAGATTCAACAGTTTGTGCAATCCAGACATTTTGCGGCAACCACCGATTTTTCACGGCTCGCGGAAGTCGACGCGATCATCATCTGCGTGCCAACGCCGCTGGATCAACGGCGTGAGCCGGACCTTTCCTATGTAGAAGACACCGCCCGGGCGATCCGCCCGCACCTGCAGCGCGGCCAGTTGGTGGTGCTGGAGTCGACGACCTATCCTGGAACAACCGAGGAACTGGTGCTGCCGGTGCTGGAGGAAACCGGGATGAAGTGCCCGGTCGCGCATGGTCCGGACCACGACCAGATCGCGACGGATTTCTTTCTCGCGTTTTCTCCCGAGCGCGAAGATCCGGGCAACAAACAATACGGCTTGGCGCAGATCCCAAAAGTTGTAGGCGGAGTAAATCCTCCATCGGGGCGCGCCGCGCAATCGCTGTACGCGCAGATCGTGTCGAGGGTCGTGCCGGTGAGCTCGACCCAGGCAGCGGAAATGACCAAGCTGCTCGAGAATATTTTCCGGTGCGTAAATATCGCACTGGTGAACGAACTAAAAATGTTGGGTATGCGCATGGGGATCGACATTTGGGAAGTGATTGACGCGGCGGCGACCAAGCCCTTCGGATTCATGCCGTTTTACCCGGGGCCGGGTCTCGGCGGGCACTGCATTCCCGTGGATCCGTTCTATTTGTCCTGGAAAGCGCGAGAGTACGATTTTGCGACACGGTTCATCGAGTTGGCCGGCGAAGTGAACACGGCGATGCCGTATCATGTTGTGGATTCGGTTGCGGCGGCGCTGAACGAACGGCAAAAATCCCTGAAAGGCTCGCGGATCATGGTCCTGGGCGTTGCATACAAGAAGGACGTGGACGATATGCGTGAGTCGCCGTCATTAAAAATCATCGAACAGCTGACCCAGCGCGGCGCCAAGGTGGATTACAACGATCCGTATTTCCCGCAGATCCACAAGCTGCGCCACTACAACTTCGAGGGCATGAAATCCGTGCCGATTGACAGCAAGGCTCTGGCCGGTTACGACTGCGTGCTCATCGCCACCGATCACACCAGCTACGATTACCCGATGATCGTGGAGTCTTCACAACTGGTGGTCGATACGCGCAATGCTACGCGCCGCATCGCGCGCCATCGCAATAAGATTGTTCTAGTTTGAAACACCCTGCGAGCGCTTTCAGCTGCCCTGCTGAACCCGTTACTTATTGAAATCCCTGACCTTGCATACTATTGCCTGGAATCAGCGGCACCCTTAGCATAGTCTTACATGGCAATTGGTAGCCCACCTAAAGGCGGGCCCGATTCGAGCCGTCGGCGCAGTCAGCGGGTGATTCTGACCATGCGCGTAACGGTTCGTACCGAAGGCGGTCCAAAAGAAACCTCCTTCGAAGAGGAAACGCATACCCTTGTGGTGAATGTGCATGGGGCGCTTATTGCCCTCTCAGGTAAAGTGGTAAAAGGTCAAAAGCTTCGGCTGACGAACCGTCGCACTCAGGAAGAGCAAATGTGCCGGGTGGCTAGTGTGGCTCCAACGCCGGGTGGCAAACCTCAGGTCGGCGTCGAATTCCTGAAACCCTCCCCGGATTTTTGGCGCATCTCTTTCCCGCCAGAAGATTGGGTCCTGCCTGAACCTTCATCCGTCACGTCAGACGACCGATGAGGTTTAGTGCCCTAGGCACGCGCAGCGGCGGGCGCCTGTGCTACTAGAATCCAAGAACATCGCAGCAGAGGAATTTAGAGGGCCCGCTCAAGGCAGGTGCGTCAGTTCAATTCGTGCAGTGCCAAACGGAATTTCGGCCTCGACGAGGACAGGTGTGTGGGCCTCGTCCTTGGTAATCCACAACCAAAACCTCGTGTCGGTCAGTTCCTTGCCATGATCGAACAATTGGACGGCCACACGGAAGGCGGGAAAATTCCCTGCGGGTACGCTAATGGTTCCTTGCGGCGTATCAATCCGCGCCACGACGTCATAGAGACGCCGGCCATCGAATACGGGAACTCGCAACTCAGCCGCGCGCTGCCAATCCGCGGCGCGCAAATTATATAGAAAACTGATTGCGTCGCGGGTTCCAGGGACTACGCGAAGCGCGGTGACATCGGCCGGGGCCGGATCGCCCTCGGTCGTCATGCGATACAAATTCGTTTGCGCCTTCCCTTGTTCGTGCAGGTACATTTCGTATTGCAGGGAGAACAGATTGGCGGCGGAGGTGTAGGAGTCGAACTGGTCGTCAATGGCAAACAGCGCGCGCGTAGTGTCCATGGTGTGCGCGATGGCGCGGAAATGCCATGCGGGACGCCCGAAGAAATCGCGCTCCTCAACGACAGTGGTTTCAATCTTGGCGGCATTCACAGCGTATTTCGAGAACAGGACGCGGTATTCGAGATTTTCTCCCTGCCGAAACGGAACGGGAACCGCAACTGGCGCTTCGGGAGCTGCCGAAGGTTTAGCGTGCTTCTTGGAGTGCTTGGATTGCTGAGCCATTCCCATCGAAGCGAACGCCAGCACGACCGCCAGCAGCGGCGCAACGGAAGCGAAGAGATGAGACCGTCCGGTTATTCTCAACAATCGGTTGGTTCGGAGCGGCGAAGCTGGGTCGCGCCGGTCCTTTCCAGCATGCTAACGTAGACGCAGTGACGCCGCCCAAGGGGCACGCTATATTCAGAGTACAGAAAAAGGGGCCCGGAAACCAGTTGAGTGTCGAGCCTGATGTTTAGATGCGCGCCATGACATTCGCGCAATTCGGAGACGCGTGAATCTTGTCATGGGTTGTTCCGGATCGGCATTTAAGAATTTAAGAGAGGTGAATGGATGCGCTATCTGGTAACCGGTGGGGCGGGATTCATCGGGTCGAATACGGTCGATGAATTGGTGCGCCGCGGCCATGACGTGGTAGCGCTGGATGATTTGTCCACCGGCAAGGCCGAAAACCTGGCACAGGCAAAAACAAAGATTAAATTAATCCAAGAAAGCATCATGAATTTGGACGCCGTGCGCGAGGCCTGCCGCAACGTGGACTGCGTGATTCACCTGGCGGCGCAAACCTCCGTCCCGCGTTCGGTGAAAGACCCGATCGAGACAAATCTCATCAACGTAAATGGGACGCTGAATATTCTGGTAGCGGCGCGCGACGCAAAAGTAAAACGCGTGGTGTTTGCAAGCTCGTGCGCGGTGTACGGAAAAACCTCTGTCCTTCCGATTCGAGAAGGTGCTGCACTGTCTCCGATTTCCCCATACGGCCTTTCCAAACAAATCGGCGAAGCTTACGGCCGTGTGTTTCAAGAGCTGTATGGCCTTGAATTTATCTCGCTGCGTTACTTCAACGTGTTCGGACCGAGGCAAGACCCCAGTTCTCCCTATTCCGGCGTCCTGTCGGTGTTTAATGCGGCCCTGCTCGATAATGCGCAACCCACCGTGTACGGGGACGGCGAACAATCGCGTGACTTTGTCTACGTGGGAAACGTAGTGGAGGCGAATTTGCTGGCCGCTGAAGCAAGAGGAGCGCCCGGCCTCGCGATCAACATCGGCACAGGAAATCGCTGCACATTGAACCAAACCATCGCGTTGCTCGAAAAAATTACGGGCCGCACCGCCCGGGCAAAATATGCCGCTCCTCGCGAAGGAGACATCCGCGACTCACAAGCGGACATCAGCCTCGCGAAGGAAGTGCTTGGGTACCATCCGCGCTTCGGATTTGAAGAAGGTTTGAAGCGCACCTGGGATTGGTTCTGCGCCGCCCAGAATGCGCCTAGCCCACCTTGATGGCGTGTTAAGAAATTTAACCCATGCCTGATGCGCCGACGGCGGATAGGATTTCGTAAGGCCCTAGACGTCTGCCGGGGAGGATGGCCATGGAATCCCGCCTAGATTGAATCGGCAGAGTATAACGCAATGAATACGGATAAAAATCCAATTAAAAGGAATCATGCCGGCTGCGGGCTCGATGGCCTGAAACTAACGCCGCTCCCGAACGGGAGGTACGGAAAGATGGGGAAGCAACTCGGTAAGATTATCCACGAGCAGGTCCGGCGGATATTCGTTCAGGCCATGGCTGCCAAATCCGTACGTCACGCCGCAGATCCAGGTCCCGGCATTGCGCGCCGTCCGCACATCGATTTCGGAATCGCCGACGATCATCACCTGCTCGGGGGCCGCGCCGAATTCGCGCAGGATCGATTCGACGCCCATGGGGTCCGGCTTCTTGCGCTCGAAACTGTTGCCGCCATAGACAGCGCGAAAGTGACCGGCTACTCCAAGTTCCTTGATGATACTGCGGCTGACCCGCACGGGCTTATTGGTGAAGACAGCCATCGGCATTCCCATGAGCGCATCGAGCGCTTCGCGGACGCCGGGATACAAAACCGTGTTGTCGAGTTTATGCGCGGAGTAATACTTGATGAAGAATTCCAAGCCCAGCCGGCAATCTTCCTCGGAGGCGTCACTGCCCAGGGCTCGCGCGATCAGGGCTGGAGCGCCTTGCCCCACATAGCTGAAAATCTGCTCATGGGGCAACGGATTCCGGCCAAGTTGCGCAAGGGTGGCGTTGACCGAAAGGGCCAGGTCAAGTTTGGAATCGATCAGCGTGCCGTCCAGATCGAAGATCAGCGCGCGCACTTCGGAGAAACGAGTGATGGGGTCCCCCAGGAAACTTATATCGTCAGTCGGTTGCAAGGCCAGCGACACTCTTTACGCAGAGCGCTTGCGAGCCGCCTGCTGTCCAGGCCAATTTTTCGGCCACAAAGTCAGACAGGCTGAAGGCTGTCCTACTAAAATCTTCTGCGGCCTCAATTGAAACATTAATTGTAATATACAGGGTTGCGTTTCATGAGAGCAAAGTCTCTGAGGAATCCGAATCAGGACGGTGCGTGGCGGCGGGTTTTATTAATCTGGAGGAAGTGCGAATGGCAGTGATTTTTCCGTTTCGAGCGTACCGGTATAACTCGGCCCTCGTGGAGCCGGCCGAGGTGCTGACGCAGCCCTATGACAAGATCACGCCGGCGATGGCGGAGAAATACGCGGCGGCAAGTCCATACAATTTGATTCCGATTGAGAAGGGAAAATCGCGGCCTGAAGATACGCCGGCGGACAGCGTCTACACGCGCGCGGCGAAAAAACTCGACGAATGGATTCAGGCCAAAGTGATCGTGCAGGATGCAGCGCCTTCGCTCTACGCGTATTTTCAAGAGTATATAGTGCCGGGTACAAACGAGCGGCGCATACGCAAGGGTTTTATTGCCGTCGGGCGGATCGAGGATTACTCGGCGGGCGTTGTCTTTCGGCATGAACAAACTCTTTCAGGACCAAAGGCAGACCGCCTGGAATTGTTGCGGCACACGCAGACACACACGGGACAGCTGTTCATGCTCTATAGCGACCCCGCGGCGCGCGTCGATGCCCTGCTTGATGTGGCTACTCAATCGAAGGCGCAGGTCGAAATCCGGGACGAGTACGACGTGGCCCACAAACTGTGGATCGTGACTGACACGCAAACGCTCGTGACCATCCAGCGCGAAATGGCGGACAAGAAACTCGTCATCGCGGACGGACATCATCGCTACGAAACGGCGCTCGCCTATCGCGACGAGTGCCGCGCGCGCGCCGGCCGCCTGGATCCGGATGCGCCATACGAGAAAGTAATGATGACGCTGTTCAATACGGCCGGCAAAGGGCTGACGATCCTGCCGACACACCGCGTCGTCGCCAACGTCCTGAATTTTTCTTTCGGAAAGTTCCGCGCCGTCCTGACAAATGCTTTCGATGTTCAATCCTTCCCATTTAAGGGAAGCGCGGAGCGTCTTCGAGCCTACGAACAGTTTCGCCGCGATTTGGCGCGCGGACACGAGCGACGCGCCATTGGCGCGTACGCAGGGGACGGAGCGTTCTACATTTTTGCGCTGAAGAAGGAAGTAAATCTTGAAGTTCTCTTGCAAGGGGTTTCGTCGGCGCAGCGGCAGCTGGACGTTGTCCTGCTCCACCGGCTGATTCTCGAACGCGGCCTGAATATCTCGCAGGACGCTGTAAAAACGGAGAAGAACATCACCTATGAACGCGAAATGGATACCGCCATCGGCGAAGTGGACTCAAGGCGCGCGCAGATTTGCTTTTTGCTGAATCCGGTCAGCGTCGAGACCGTGGCGGAGATGGCCATGGGAGGTGAAGTCCTACCCCAAAAATCCACGGATTTTTTTCCCAAGCTGATGAGCGGCATCACCATGTATCGCTTGAAAGACTGATTTGAAAACGAAGAGAGGCCAGCGGAGCGAGAGTGACTTTGGTCCGTAGCTGGCCTCCTCTTTCGAGTCCGGAATCAAAGCGATGGCTGTGTTGGTACATATCATTCTTATACCCCCAAGAATTTTCTCCTTCGGTGGCTTTGGGTTTCAGGTCTAGAAACACCGTCGAAACAATTACATTTAGGATGTTGACCTTAAAGACTTTAGCTCATATTGTAGGAAAATACTTATTTGCGTGGGGTCAAGTACCTTTTGGGGTATATAGCTACTGGCAACACCAATTCGTGAGGTGCAATTTGGGAAGAGATCTTTTCCATCCCGCCCTTGTCGCGACCTTTCGGAGTTCGCAACGTATCGCGATCTCGAACAAACTGCTCTGCAAGTATATTCACCAGGCATATCGGAAAAGATTAGCAAGAGGGGGAGAAATGAAGACGGCAAGGAGCCTCGTGCTTGCCGCAGTGTGGCTTTTGAGTGTACTCGTTTCTGGAGTCGCGTGGGCACAGACGAGTAACGGCACGCTTGTGGGTTCCGTCGTCGATCCTACCGGAGCCGTGGTGACGAAGGCGACCGTATCGGCCGTGAGCCCTCAGTACGGCCAGCCCCACGATACCCGTACGGACGCAATCGGAACCTACCGTCTGGAGAGTCTGCAGCCCGGGATCTACGCCGTCACGATTACGGCCCCGGGGTTTGAAACCCTTACCGTAACAGGCGTCGTCATCAACGGGTCGCTCACAACGACGATCAACGACAAACTGAAACTGGCCGCTGCCCAGCAGACCATCGAGGTGCAAGCCACCGCGGCACAAATCATTGACACCCAATCCGGGCAACTGGGGGAAACCATCAGCCCGCAGGAAATCACGGAATTGCCGTACAAGAGTTTTAATGCGGCCGAATTGGCGAGGACG
>Ga0187814_10000171_pt1 | contig 18198 bp, 16 predicted proteins | sample NC_S_4_FD_132450 | JGI IMG/M metagenome (GOLD analysis project Ga0187814, IMG submission 132450) | Wetland sediment microbial communities from Neuse River Estuary, North Carolina, USA - ASW-S_4 | ecosystem: Environmental > Aquatic > Freshwater > Wetlands > Sediment | place: USA: North Carolina... | reverse complement strand
GGCGAATCGTCATAAACGCGCCGGACGGACCCCGGCCGGTTACTGACCCACGCTCCTAGCGCACGGCTGCGGGCTGTGGGAATACCTGGCCCGCGAGCCCGACGCCGCCGCGATGTTTAACGAGTCGATGTCGCGGGTCGCAGCGGCCAACGCCGCTGCGATCGTCCGCACCTACGACTTCAGCCAAGTCAACCGACTGGTCGACGTCGGCGGAGGTCACGGCGTCCTCGCGTGTGCGGTGCTCGAAGCGAACCCGCACATGCACGGCGTCGTCTTCGATCTTCCAGGCGTGATCGAGGGCGCCCGCACTCGCGTGACGGAGGCCGGTTTGACGGATCGCTGCGAGCTGGTCGCCGGCGACTTCTTCGAAGCAGTCCCGGCCGGAGGCGATGCCTACGTGCTCTCCTGGATCCTCCACGACTGGGACGATCAAGCAGCGGCCCGCATTCTCGCCAACTGTCGCGCCGCGATGCGCGAAGGTGGCCGACTGCTCGTCATCGAAATGGTCATCCCCTCCGCCGAGGAGACGCCGGCCTCACCGGACCTCGATCGGCTCGTCAAAGCATCGGACCTGGAGATGCTCACGATCGTCGGTGGCCGGGAACGAACCGCCACCGAGTACCGCGAGCTCTACACGAACGCAGGGTTCGAACTCACCCGCATCCTCGCGCTCGACTCACTGCCGTGGAGGGTGATCGAGGGCGTCTGAACCCCCAGACCCGGCATACCCGCCGCACGACCAAAGCAGAACCCACACCGGACGGGCGCCGAAGCTCTGCTTCTCGCCAGAAGCGCAGCCCTTGGGAGCGCTAGCCACGACCCGAATCGCTGCAAGCGCGGTCGTCGAAACGGGCCGTCTCGGCGTCGGCGACGAGGCTGCTGGTGTTCCGGGGGAAGCGGCCACCGCGTGGGCGTGACCGCGCCGTGCGTTCCACGCGGTACCACGACGGGCTCGTGCGGTGCCAGGCTGCTGGTAATGGGTGATTGGGACAGTGGCGATGGACCAGCGCCGTCGCGAACGCGTCGGCGACCAAGTCGCCGACATCGTTGGGCGGGGTGCGAGGGGCGGCGAGCGCAAACACGCTGCACACATGGCGGTTGGAGAAGACCGCGAACGCGTCGGATCGCCGGGCGTCGCCCCCAGCAGCTCAGCGTCGGCGCGGGAATCCGCGTATGTCATTCACACTTCTTCGCCCGAGACCCCGCCTGTGACCGCGGAGATCTTCGTTCGGAGGCGCAGACGGGCTGGCACGCGTCGGCCTGTCCACCGGCGTCCCCCTGGACTGGCGTGAGGCTTGGCCTGCGGTCGTCGGCACGGGGGAGCCGGACGGGCGAGCGGCTGCGGGACGCGCGGCGTAAGCTGTCTTTGCAGTCCGGAGGTCCGAAGTTGCGCCGAGCGGCTATCCCCAATGCCACCAGTTTTCGGTTATCGGGGCCGTGCTGGCAGCAGGTCGCCGCGGCGTCGGTCTGCGTGGTGCTTGCCTTGGCGGCTGCCGCCTGCTCAGGTGGCGGGAGGACTGCGGCGGGCCATCGCAGCGGCCACGGTGCTGGCCCACGGTCTGGCGCCGCGGCAAGCAGGGTGCGGTTGTCGATCACGCCGACCAGCGGCAGCGTCGACAGCACGCCGAACCTGGGGATCACGGTCAGGGCGGTCGGAGGCAGGGTCGCCAACGTGATCGTCCGCACCCGGGGTGACCTGGTCACTGGGACGCTCAATGCCGCCGGGACGGTGTGGCACAGCACGTGGGCGTTGGATGTCTCGCAGCGCTACGTGGTCGTGGCGAGCGCGATCGGACCGTCTGGCAAGCCAGTGGCGCAAACGAGCTCGTTTCGCACGTTCACCTCCAAGGCGACCTTCTCGGCCGAGATCGTCGAGGGGTACCGCCAGACCTACGGCGTGGGGATGCCGATCATCCTGTATCTCAGCCGGCCGATCGTCGACAGGGCGGCGGTGGAGCGGGCGCTCCAGGTCAGAACCTCGAGACCGATCGTGGGCTCCTGGTACTGGGACGGCAGTTGCCGACTCGCGCCGGAGTGCCTGTATTTCCGGCCCCGGCGCTACTGGCCGGCGCAGACCCAGGTGAGCTTCACCGGCCACCTGAACGGGGTCGAGGCCGCCCCAGGGGTTTACGGCAACCACACCCTCACCCAGACGTTCACGATCGGCTCTCCGCTGACCGTCGTGGCCAGCACCGAAGGCCACTACATCAACGTCTACCGCGACGGGAAGCTGTTTGCGCACTGGCCGATCAGCACCGGACGGCCCGGTGATGACACCCCCAACGGGACCTACCTGACGATCGAGAAGTCAAACCCGGTCGACATGGTCGGCCCCGGCTACAACATCGAGGTGCCCTGGTCGGTGCGCTTCACCTTCAGCGGCGACTACCTGCACGACGCGTACTGGTCGGTGGGCGAGCAGGGATTCACCAACGTCAGCCACGGCTGCGTGAACATGTCACCCGCCAACGCCGAGATCTACTACATGATGGCGGTGCCCGGCGACCCGGTGAAGATCACCGGCAGCCCGCGGGCAGGCACCTGGGACAACGGCTGGACGATGTGGTTTCTCCCGTGGCGGCAGTGGCTGCGCGGCAGCGCGCTGCACGAGGCCGTCCAGGCCGGCCCTCGCGGCAGCACCTTCGTGACCCCAACGTCGCCCCCGGCGGCCGGCGCCCCAGCGCCGCCCACAGCGCCCAACCCGCACTTCCGGGAAGCGGCCTGAAAACCTTCACTTGGGACGATGGACAGCGCCGCAGCGGGCGCCCGTCCCTCGCTTGGAGCAGCTATCTGAAAGCTGCGGATCGCTGCCTCGTAGCAACCGGGCAGACCTTCGAACTGGCTCTGGACTATCACAGGTGTACTCGACACTCACGTCGAGGTCGTGCCGCTCCCGCAAACCCATGGGCGAGCACCAATCTCAACGCCGTCGGCGACCACGCTGCCGAATTCGCTCACAAGCGGCAGTCACCGGTCAGGCCCCTGCTGTTGGGCGAACTCAGAAGCGAGCCGCAGCGGTCGCCCCGGATCGGGACGATCGCGCCGGGACGACGTGATGTTGAGGACATGGTCCAGGGTGGTCCTGAAGACGCGATTGCCGCGGCACATCGTGGCGATTACATCGCTTGTGCTGTTGTTCTCTGCCGCGGCGAGCGGCACTGCGGGCGCAACGTTGACCCAGTTCCAGGCTCCGTCCGTCGCGATCACAGCTGGACCAGACGGCAACCTCTGGTTCACCACAACCGGCGCGATCGGGCGAATCACGCCTTCGGGCTCAGTAACGTACTTCCCACTTCCGAGCAGCAGCACCCCGACAAGCGGGATCACGACTGGACCAGACGGCAACCTCTGGTTCTCGGAGAACAGCGCGGTCGGACGGATCACCCCATCTGGCACGATCACCGAGTTCCCGATCACCGTACCCAATGCCGGCTGTGTGGTGTTCCCCGAAGACCTTGTGCCGTCAGATATCACGGCGGGGCCCGATGGAAACATCTGGTTCGTCGCGGGAGCTCTCAGTGCCAACACTCCCCACGACATCGGGCGGATCACTCCGACCGGTACGGTCACATGGTTCTCCGTCCCGCCCGGCAGCTGCATAACAGGGATCGCGGGTGGTCCCGACGGAAACGTTTGGTTCACTGATTCGGGCCTCAACCAAGTCGGACGGATCACGCCGACCGGAACGATAACCACGTTCTCGATCCCTACCCACACAGCGGCCCGGGCGCAATCGCCGCCGGTCCTGACGGAAACCTCTGGTTCACCCAGTGGTTTCCCCTTGGGTACCTTGCCGGTTACTCCACTCAAGTCGGGAAGATCACGCCGAGCGGAGTGATCACAGAGACCGCCGGGCCACGGGGCGACTCGATCACGACCGGTCCTGACGGCAACCTCTGGATCGCCGGGGGAGGCTTCATTTATCGGATGTCTGTGCTGACGCCGGTGGCCACTTCGCCGCCGTCCATCTCAGGCACCGCCGTCGAGGGGCAGACGCTGACCGAAGCGCACGGCACCTGGACCAACGGCCCGACTGCCTACAGCTACCAATGGGAGGATTGCGACACCGCTGGCAACAGCTGCTCGGCGATCGGTGGCGCGACCTCCCAGACCCACACCCTGGCCGGATCCGACGTAGGACACACGATCCGCGTCGAGGAGATCGCAACGAACGCGGGTGGAAGGAGCGCACCGGCACCTTCGGCGCCTACGGGAGCGGTCCAGGTCCCGCCCGGCACTAGCGGCGCGCTGACCGTTGGGCGTGTGACGGTGTCGGGGTCGTCGGTGAGCGTTCTGGTCAGCTGTGCCGGCGGACCGGGAGCGACCTGCAAGCTCACCCTCGCGCTGACGATCATCGAGACGGTCAAAGCCGGCAAAGTGATCGCCGTGACCGCCGGCAAGAAGAACGGCAAGAAGCCCAAGCGGAAGGTTGTGGTGCTGGGCAACGCGACGTTGACTCTGTCGGCAGGGCAGACGAAGACCGTGCAGCTCAGCCTCAATGGGACCGGCAAGCGATTGCTAAGCGAGTACCACGCGCTGAAGGTCAAGCTCGCAGTCACAGAACCAGGCAAGACGGTCTCGGCTAAGACGATCACGTTCAAAGCAAAGCCCAAGAAGCACAAGCACTAGCACATCACCTAGCGGGGGCGGACGTCGAGCGCGCCGCGCCGGCCGATGCGCTGCTCGCTTCGGGCACGTCGGCGATCATGATCGCCGAGCTCGCCCGTGCGATGGAGGATCCGTCGCGGCTCGCCGGGACGCACTGGTTCTTCCCGGCGAACGTGATGGCGCTCGTCGAGGTCGCGCGCAGCGAGCTCGTATCCGAGCAGGTGCATGCCGACGTCGTCGGGTTTCTGGTGTCGCTCGGGAAGCGGCCCGTGGTCGTCAAGGACTCACCGGGCTTCTTCCTCACGCGGTTCGTCAACACCTGGGTCGCGGAGGCGATCAGGCTGATCGAGGAAGGCGTCGCCGGGCCGGCGGAGAGGGACGAGATGGTCAAATCAGGGCTCGGGTGGCCGATGGGCATCTTCGAGCTGATGGACGGAAGCGGCGGCTTCGACGCCCTGTACGACGCGCAGCAGTACTTGCGCGAGAAGTGTGGGGAGCGCTACGACATTCCCCCGCTGGCCGAACGGGCGCGCGCCGCGGGTTACAGAGGCAATCCGAAGGTCAATCCGGAGAGCCGCGGCGGCTGGCACGCGTTCTACGCCGAGCAGATGTCAGACACAGGCGCGTAGCGCGGCGACGTGCTCAGACCGAGAAGGCGGTGAGCTCCGTGCGACACGGACCTTCTTGCGGCGAGCGCCTGCTCGACGTTGGCGGCGTGAGCCGGGTGCGAATTGAACCGGCGTTGAGGGATCAGCGTTCGGTCGTGTCTGCCCCGCTGAGCCACGAGGCGTCCAACGAGTGTTCGAGAGGCTCCGCGCTGAGCGGCGCTCCTGAGGACATGACGCTGCTGCGCGTCGAGGAGCTCGGTGGTCGTGTCGCGGCGCTGCGGACACGAGCCTGAGCTGGGCGGCCGTACGCCCTCGTGGGCTCGAACGCGCGCCTGATCGGCCGGTACCTCGCGCTTGCCGCGCGATCGGGCGAACAGCGCTTCTCCTCGACCATGCGCAGCGCCGCCAAGCGCCCGCGCGCGACGCCCACCCCCGCCGACCGCCGGTGATCGGCCCGGGCCATCCTCCCCGTCCTCGTGGAGGATGGAGCAGGCGAACCGAACGGCTTGTCCTGATGTTGGGTGCGCGGCGCGCTGGGGTCACCCCGCGCCCGTGCTAGCGGGCGGGGGCCGCCGGTAGCCGGCGCGGAGGATGTGCACGCTGACAAGCATCACCCACACTGGAAAGAGCACCTCGACCCAGGGAACCGTGCCTACGACGAGCAGCAGCACGGCGGCGATCAGGTAGCCAGAAACGGTGAGCCAGCGAGGCGCGGTCCCGCTGCGTATCAGGACCGTCGAGGTCGAGACCATGAACACGGCCGCCAAACGCATCGACTCGTCGATCAGCGTGTTCATCGCATGTCGGGCGACCCCCCACACTCCGTTGGCCAGTAGAGCGTTGTCGTTGCCTTGCTTCCCGCTGCCTATGAGGCCAGCGGCGAGCGCCGCCGCAGCGAGCAGCATCGCCAGGAACAGCAGGCCGCTGCCGAGGAACACCGACGCAAAGAAGCGGTCCTCGCGGTCGCCGATGTAGTCGCGCACCACGCCGATGAACCACAGAAACGCGATCGCGGCGAACGGCAGTAGGCCGAGCGCAACCTGCGCTGACGTTCGGTGCGCCGGGTCTGTCAACCAAGCACCGCCGTCGCTGGGCCTGGCACCAACCGCTTCTCGCACCAGCACCAGCGCAACGACCAGCAGGCCAGAGAACACCAGCCCAGCTACTCCCGCTGCGCGCGGCGTGCGGATCTCTCGGCGGATCGCTCCACCCCGGCCTCCCAACTGTCCGCGGAGCGGCTCCGGCATGAGCCCGATCGTACGCCCCGGCGCACCGACAGATGCTCGTCCCCACTACCGCAGAGCGACCACGGAGCGTCCGCCTTCCGCACTCCGACGGCTGCGCTTCCCTCGATCTGGCTGAAGGGAGGGTTTGCCTGCTCGCACGCTGTTTCTTCGGCTTGGACCTGGCCCTGTGCGCCTCATGCTGGTTGCTGTCTTCGTGCTCGTGCAGCCGCCACGGCTGTGCCTGGACCGCGACTCTAAGCCCGAGGCGTTTCCCTTCCGGTAGGCTCGCAAGTCGACCGTGGGGCGAGGTGTTCCGCGCGCCAGGGCGATGCCGGGTCGATCGAAGGGCGTGCAGCGATGGCGTTGAGGGCGGAGGAGGCCGAAGCAGCGGTCATTCAATCCGTCTGCAACCGCCTGCGCGACCATAGTGAGCGCGAGCTGGTAGACCAGTGCGAGGCGTTCGTCCGGCAGTTCTACCACTGGGTGCCCCAGGAGGATCTGGCCGAGCGCAGCACCGGTGACCTCTACGGCGCGGCGATGGCAGTCTGGGATTTCGCTCGCGACCGCGCTCCCGGCTCAGCCAGCGTGCGGGCCTATAACCCCGAGCTCCGAGAGCATGGCTGGCAGTCGACGAACACGATCGTCGAGGTCGTTACCGATGACATGCCGTTTTTGGTGAGCTCGGTCGGCATGGAGATCTCCCGCCGCGGATACGGGATCCAGCTATCGATCCATCCGGTCATCGATCTGCTCCGGGACGCGGGCGGTCGGCTCGCCGAGGTCTTCCCATCGGGCGCGGGGATGGCCGGCGCGGTCACCGGATCGGTGATGCAGTTCGAAGTCGATCGCGAGCCCGAGCCTGAGCGGCTCGAGGCGCTCGTCGGTGGCATCCGCGGGGTGCTCGGCGACGTCAGGGCGGCGGTGGAGGACTGGCCGTTGATGCGCCAGCGGATGCGCGAGATCGTGGCTGAGTTCGAGTCGACTCCGCCCCCGGTCGATCGAAGCGAGGTCGAGGAGGTCCACGCCTTCCTGGAGTGGGTCGACGGCGGGAACTTCATCTTCCTCGGGTACCGGGACTACGACCTTGTCAGGGAGGTCGGCGAGGACCATCTCCACGCCGTCGAGGGCTCGGGGCTCGGCATCCTCAGACACGGGAGCGCCAGCATCTCCACGAGCTTCGCACGGCTGCCCACCGGAGTCCGGGCAATGGCCCGGTCCCCTCAGCCGCTGATCCTGACCAAGGCGGACTCGCGCTCGACGATGCACCGGCCGCTGTACCTCGATTACATCGGTGTGAAGCGCTTCGAGGCGGGCGAGGTCCGTGGCGAACGTCGTTTCCTCGGCTTGTACACCACCGCCGCCGAGGAGGCGAGCCCGCGCCAGATCCCGATTCTGCGGGGCAAAGTCGAGCGCGTCATACGCCGGGCGGCGTTCACCGCTGGGAGCCACGACGCCAAGGCGCTGGCAAGGACGCTCGAGAACTACCCGCGGGACGAGCTCTTCCAGATCACGGACGACAAGCTGTTCGCGATCTCCATGGGCATCGTCGCGCTCGGCGAGCGCCAGCGCGTGCGCCTGTTTGTGCGGAGTGACCCCTACAAGCGGTTTGTGTCGTGCCTGGTCTTTGTACCCCGCGATCGGTACAACACCGACAACCGCGAGCGGATCGCGGCGGTGCTCATCGACGCGTTTGGCGCGAGCGAAATTGACTGGGCGCTGCGCCTGTCCGACTCGATGTTCGCGCGTATCCACTACATCGTGCGCTGCAGCGCCGCCGAGGCGGGCCAACCCGTCGCAGTCATCGAGCGCCGGATCGCCGAGGCGACGCGGCCCTGGACCGGCGACCTCGCGGATGCCTTGAGGGAGGTGCATGGCGAGGAGCGAGGCAACGTTCTGTTTCGCCGCTACGGGGCTGCGTTCCCGATCGCCTATCGCGCCGACTGGCGAGCTCGCGCGGCGATCGACGACATCGAGCGCGCCGAGGCTCTCGCCGCTGGCGACGGGCTGGTCATGAGCGTCTATGAGACCGTCGAGGCTGACGGGACCTCGCTGCGATGCAAGCTGTTGAGCCCGGGCGCCCGGGTCGCGCTCTCGGATGTCTTGCCGATCCTCGAGAACATGGGCTTGCGGGTCGGCGACGAGCGTCCGTACGAGGTCAAGCCAGACGGTCGGCGTTCGACTTGGATCTATGACATCGGCGTGGTTTGCGGCTTCGACGTCGACCTCCAGACCGAAGCGTCGCGCGACACCTTCCAAGACGCCTTCGCCGCGGTCTGGAGCGGTGAGTTCGAGAACGACTGGCTCGGGGCGCTGGTCCTACGAGCCGGTTTGACGGGTCGCGAAGTCTCGCTGCTGCGCGCAGTCGTCAAATATCTGCGCCAGGCCGGAACAACGTTCAGCGACCGCTATCTACAGCAGGCGCTGACCGACAATCCGGCTGTGGCGCGGCTGCTCGTCGAGCTTTTCGGTGCGCGGTTTGACCCCGACCGCCACGACCTCGCGGAGGCTGACCGGCTCGGTGCCGAGGTCGAGCGAGCGATCGACGGCATCGCCAGCCTCGATCAGGACCGGATCCTGCGCAACTGTCTCGCGGTCGTGCACGCCACCGTCCGAACCAACTACTTCCGGCGTTCTCCAGAAGGGCAGCCCGAGGCGCAGTTGTCGTTCAAGCTCGATTCCTCGCTGATGCCCTTTCTCCCGTTTCCCCGTCCCCGGTTCGAGATCTTCGTCTACTCGCCGCGGATGGAGGGCGTGCACCTGCGCGGGGGGAGGGTCGCGCGTGGGGGGATCCGCTGGTCGGACCGGCGCGAGGACTTCCGCACGGAGGTCCTCGGGTTGATGAAGGCACAGATGGTCAAGAACGCGGTCATCGTTCCGGTCGGTGCGAAGGGCGGATTCGTGACCAAGCGCCCGCCGTCCACGGGCGGACGCGAGGCCTTGCTCAAGGAGGCCGCCGCCTGCTACCGGCTGTTCGTGTCCGGCCTGCTCGATCTGACCGACAACATCGTCGGCGGGAAGGTCGTCCCACCACCTGCCGTCATCCGCCACGATGAGGACGACGCCTACCTCGTGGTTGCCGCCGACAAGGGGACCGCCTCCCTTTCGGACCTCGCAAACGGCGTCGCCGCTGAGTATTGCTTCTGGCTCGGAGACGCGTTCGCCTCGGGCGGATCGCGCGGCTATGACCACAAGAAGATGGGAATCACCGCCCGCGGGGCGTGGGAATCGGTCAGGCGTCATTTCCGCAATCTCGGAGTGGCCGTCCAGTCGGACGACTTCACCGTCGTCGGGATCGGCGACATGGCGGGGGATGTGTTCGGCAACGCGATGCTGCTCTCACCACGCATCAAGCTTGTGGGCGCCTTCAACCACGATCACGTCTTCCTCGATCCCCACCCCGATCCAGAGGCGAGCTTCGCCGAGCGGCGCCGGCTCTTCGATCTGCCAGGCTCGTCGTGGCGTGACTACGACCCGGCGACCATCTCCGAGGGCGGCGGTGTCTTTGCCCGGTCCGCGAAGCAGATCCCGCTGTCGGCACAGGCTCGCGAGGCGCTCGACGTCGAGGCCGAGGCGCTCACGCCGGATGAGCTGATTCGGGTGCTCCTGCGTGCGCCCGTCGACCTCCTTTGGAACGGGGGCGTCGGTACCTTCGTCAAGGCACGGTCGGAGAGCAACGCCGAGGTCGGCGACAAGGCCAACGACGGCGTGCGGATCGACGGAGCCCAGCTTCGCTGCCGGGTGGTCGGCGAGGGCGGCAACCTCGGCTTCACCCAGAAGGGGCGCATCGAGTACGCCCTCTCCGGCGGGCGAATCAACACCGACGCCATCGACAACGTCGCTGGCGTCAACTGCTCCGACCACGAGGTGAACCTAAAGATCCTGCTGGACCCGGCCGTGGCCGACGGCGAGATCACGACCCCGCAGCGCAACGAGCTCCTGGACGCACTGACAGACGCGGTCGCCAACCACGTCCTCGGCGAGAGCTACGCGCAGGCCCTGGCGCTGAGCCTCGAGCGCGAACAGGCTTCCGACTTACTCGACCTCCACGCCCGCCTCATCGACGACCTTGAGCGGAGAGGCCAGCTCGATCGCGAACGCGAGCAGCTCCCGCGCGCAGAAGACCTCCGGGAGCGGAAGGCGGCGAACGAGGGCCTGACCGGCCCCGAGCTCTCGGTCCTACTCGCGTACGCAAAGATCACCCTCCACGCCGACCTGCTCGAGTCTGACCTCCCCGAAGACGAGTATCTCGGCAGTGATTTCGTCGACTCCCTACCGGGATCGCTGCGCGCGCGCTTCCAGCCCTACCTGCGCCACCATCGTCTGCGTCGAGAGATCATCACCACCGACCTCGTAAACAGCATCGTCGACCGCGCCGGGACGACATTCGTATCTCGGTTGGCCGAGGAGACCGGCGCCGACACCGCGCACATCGCGCGCGCCTACGCGGTCGCGGTCGCGGTCTTCGAGATGCGCGGATTCTGGCGCGAGGTCGAAGCGCTCGACGACGTCGTAGATCAGGAGACGCAATTCAAGATGTTGCTGCAGGGACGCAGGCTCCTCACCCGGGCGGCACGCTGGCTGGTCCGCAACCGGCGCCCGCCGCTCGACATCGGCGCGGCGGTCTCGGACTACGCCCCCGGGGCAGCCACGCTGTGGGAGGCGCTGCCGGAACTGCTGGGCGGCCTTGAAGGCGACACATGGCATGTGCGCGTGGCGGAATTCGCCGAGGCCGGCGTTCCAAGCGCGCTCGCATCGCGCGTCGCGGCCCTGGATGCCCTGTTCTTCGTCTTCGACATCGTCGAGATCGTCCGTGGACGCAAAGAGCCCGTCCGCCGTGCGGCCGGCATCCACTTCGGGCTCGACCGCCGCCTCGAGTTGGCCTGGCTCCGCGATCGCATCCTCGAGTTACCTCGCGCAGACCTGTGGCAAACGCTCGCCCGCGCCGCCGTGCGCGACGACCTCTACAAGACCCACCGGGCGCTCACCGCGGCGGTCCTCGAGGCGTCTTCAACCTCTATCGACGGCGACGCGGCGATCGACGCATGGGTGCAAGCCAGCGCCGCGCCAGTCGAGCGGTATCTCGGGATGCTCGGAGACATCCGGGCAGCACATCGAGACGACTTGACGACCCTCTCCGTCGCAGTCCGCGAGCTCGCCAACCTGATTCCGTCCACCAGTAACTGAGGGCGCTGCGCGCAACGGCATGTCGGCCAATCTCGAGACCAGCGGTGCTCTCTCACAGTCAGCCAGCGTCTCCCCCACCGGCTATACGCCGCCGATCTCCACAAGCTCGTTCGCCGTGAGCCCAGACGCGTTGATGCCATGCGCGGCGATGAGGATCAGCGGGCCACGGCTCGACCGCGCCGGGCAGCGGACCCGCTTCATGTCGGGACGGGCTCGGTGCCGATGGCGACGGTCTTGCGCCGCTGCGTCTGCCGTTTGATTAGCACCCCAGAAGGCCTCAGGGTGCTGAACTGTCCCGATTTCAACGCAAATTGGCCGAAATCGGACTTCGGCAAGGCGAGTGCCGTTTCAGCGTTTCGGTCCCGAGCCGGGTGACAGTCCGGCTTAACGATGGCAAGTCCTGCAGTCACGAGGTGAAGAGCTACCCTGGGTTCCCGACCCAGCCGCTCACCTGGGATGAAATCGTCGCGAAGTTCCACAAGCTCGTGGCTGGCCGCGCCAATGACGGCCTTGCAAGAGAGATCAAGGCTGCCGTTCGCTCGCTGGAGACCATCCAAGTGAAGGACCTAACGAAACTGCTCGGCCGTGTGAAGGCAGATCAGCGGGGATAGGCGCGCGGAAAGCGCATGTCGTGGACGACTGCTTTTGTGATCTGGGCGGTCCGGGACGTGACGACTCCTGTGGCGACCGTCGAGTCGCCGCGCCAGTCTCCGCGGTACCGCGATGGGTGTCGCCATCGATCCGTGACTCTGTTGGAGCCAAGTCCGTCAGGCTTGCCAATCGATCGCGGGGTCGTAAGTCCCGACCGGGTAGTCGAGGTTCGCCGCCTCGAAGTAACGATTCAGGTCTAAGTCAGGAATGGGGTAGAGCCGGATGCCCAGAATCAGCAGAACGTAGAACATGAGCATCGCGTCCTCGCCAGCTTCTACGTACGCGATTTTCGAGCACGTCGGATCCGCCAGAGGGACCATCATCCCGTCGGCATACGCCCAGCATGCGAAGAAGTCGCCGAGGACGACGAGGGCGGTGGATCTGTCCCAGGGACGATCACGTATGTGCGCGCCCGCCCACGCTTGGAGCAGCGAGTCTCGAGTTGACGAAGACCGCAGCGCCACCAACCCCGCGAACGGCTTCAAAGACGTCGACTGCATGAGCTGAGTGCCTCTTCCTCGCTTGTACGTGCTGCACGGTTCGTCCGACATCAGACCGGCGACGCTGAGTGCCTTCTCCACGCCGTCCACGACCTCTTCGGCTATCCGCGCAAGTGCTTTGATCCTCGCAGCGCTTCGCGCCGGGCGATCGCGCTGGCGACGTTGCGATCGTCGTGATCCAGTGATTACGACTAGCTTCGGCCTTCGCCAGGAAGGAGCGATCTCGCACGGCGCGCGCCGCGCCGTTGGTGTCGCGTCCGCCGTCGGCGGCACAGCTTTCCGCCGCCGGCGGCTACAGCACGACGGCGGGGAAGATCGGCACGAGCGGCCTCGGCGTCGCACACGTCGCCGTCAACGGCCCTCCGACCGGGCGGCCGGCTGCGGTCAGCGGCTGGAGGCGGAACGCCTCGTCGCCCAGCCACACATCGCCGATCCCCGGGCTTCCGGCGGTGAGGACGATCGGGGGCATGACGCCGTTGCGCGGGAACCTGAAGTGAAGCGGCTTGCCAAGCTGTAGCCGTTCGGTACTTCCGATGACCGGACGCGAGTTCAAACTCACGCGGGCCGGCAGGAGGTGCACCGTGGTCTCGTGCGTGTACTCCAGGGTGAAGCGAATCCGGCTCGCTGTGCTCCCACCCGGTTCGGAGTCGATCAGGGTGATCAGTCGCGCCACCGCCTCGGGCCCAAGCGTTGCGTCTCCCCGCGTGTCCAGGAACTCGAGTCGTCGGCCGGAGTTGAACACGAGCCCACCCGGTCCGAAGGAGCCGTACTGCGTGCCCGAGCCGGCGAGGTCAAACGTTCCCGCCTCGGCGACCCGGCAGCGGTATGCGAACCCGGTGCTGCCGACGAGGCTGTTGGCCGGGACCCAGCGAGCGGGGTAGTTGTCACCGACTCTCACCTGACCGTGGCCGCGCTTGCCGGCGATCCGCACCGCAGCGGTGAGCTGAGGAGGATCCGGCTGCGGGCACGCGCTTTCGACGGTGAACATCGGCGTGCCCGACGCGTTCTCGAGCGTGACCTGCGAGCTGGTGGAGCCGACCGCGAGGTGGGCTACACCGGGCCCCTGAGTGGCCAGCGGCCCGAGCTTCAGGCCGTGCGACTGTCCCAGCGTGACCACGATCGGCTGGCCCTGCACGAGCGTAATCGTCGGGATCTGGATGTTGTTGCTGTTGACCAGGTCGGCGCTTGAGTTTGCTGCGTCGCGGAGGAGCAGCTTCGACGAGGTCAGCTTGACCTTCAGCTTGCGCGCGCCGATTGCGTAGAGCTGGTCGGTGGTCTGCGCGGGCAGCTCGAGACGCGAGTGAATGCTCGTCACCCACAGCGACTGGCCCGGACGGACGATGGTGGGCAGCGCCCCCGAGGTCCAGACCTGCACGGTGCCCGAGCTCAGGGGCACCCCGCCTTCCTCAAGCGAGCACTTGACGGCGAGGCTGCCGGTACCGATCTGGGTCCCGGGCGGGATCGGGATGTCGCGCACGTAGCTGGGCGGAGGCGCAGCCTGGACCGGCGCGACGAGCGCCAACACGGCGAGAGCACAGACGACCCCGAACAAACGCGCTCGCCAACGCCGTATCGACGGTTCCGGTGTCGCTAGCCATTTGCCTTGCACGCCGACCTCCCTCAGCTGGTTTGCGCGCCGCACGATACATATCGACAAAATGCTCTGCAAGGGACGATTGCCGCATCTGTCGCGTCGTTAGACTTGCCACATGCGCCGGCGTCCGACCGTCGCCTCCCCTTCCGCGGTCGAGGCCGGGGACCCGGACGCGTCCGGGTCCCCGGACGCGTCCGCCCTGGCGGCTGGATCGCTAGCGCTTCAAGAGGCTCGAGAAGGCGGTCCGGACCTCAAGACCAGCCCGACGCCGGCCGCCGCCTTCCGCGCCGCCCGGCGTACGTTCCTGCGCTGCGAGCGCCTCGACATGCGAGCGCTGGCGCTCGATCTCGGAATCTCCCGCGCCACGCTGTACCGCTGGACAGGCGACCGGGACCAGCTGCTCAGCGACGTGCTGTGGTCGCTCTCCGACGATCTGTTCGAGCAGGCCAAGCTCGCCACCACGCACCTGCGCGGCACCGAGCGGCTGCTGGAGATCTTCCGGCGGCACGTTCAGGCGCTGATCGACGCCCGCGCGTTGCGCGTGCTCCTCCAGCAGGAGACCCACGCGGCGCTGCGCATCCTCACCGCGCGAGACGGCGGGGTGCAGCCGCGGACGGTGCAGCGGCTCGCCGCGCTCTACCGGGAGGAGCAAGAGGCTGGCAACTTCAAGCCCGCCGTCGATGTCCACACACTCGCCTACGCCGTGGTGCGAGTCACCGAGGGCTTCATCTACAACGACACGGTCGTTGCCGTCGAGCCGGAGGTGGAGCGGGCAGCCGCGATCGTCTCACTGCTGCTCAGGTGAGGTCCCGCGGCCGCGCCCAGGCGGCTCGAGAGCTGGCTAACCCGGTGCGCCCCCGCCCGGGCGGCCGAGCCGCCATAGGCTCAGCGGCTCGACCGTGGCGGCGGATCGGCGCTCGGCGAGGCTGCCTACGTGTCGCACCGCGGACATCGCCAAGAGCCGGTCGGTGGTCAGTGGGCGGTCGCTGGCGCGCCGGCCGGTCGATCCTCAGTGCCTTGGTGCCGCGCTCGAACAGGGCTGCCGAGATCACCGCGCCTGCCGCGAAGAACGCGGCGGCCCATGCAAACGCGGTTGTGTCACCGTGCAGCGCGGCGTGCGCGAGCAGCACCCGGGTCGGGTGCGCGTGGGCGCTCGTGATGTAGCTGGTCAGCGCGCTGGCCGCGATCGTCGAGAGCAGCGCGGTACCGAGCGACCCGCCGATCTGCTGGGAGGCTGACACGGTCGCGGACGCGACGCCGGTCCTGATCGGCGTGTAACCGCGGTCCTGCTGCAGGCAGTGGGTCAAGAACAGGAACACGGCGAAGATCGCAGCGCCGGCATCGGTCCTCACGCACTTGGCGACCGGATCGATCGCTTGCACCTTGGCCTGAACGAACTGCACGCCAGGCTTGACCAGGTCGCTATACGGATGCCTTACTTCTTCCGGCACGGCCCGTCCGAACATCACGTCGAGCTTTGAGAACACGAACACGAACGCGTCGCTCTGGTCGATCAGGGTGACATCGACCGCGCCGTCGAACTCCTCGGACGTCGGGCGGTCAACTCGAGCCCGCCAAACCCGGCGCCTAGCACCAAGACACGCATGCGCCCACCCTAACCGACGAGGCACGCACCGCAAATAAGCACTCCCCGGACAGCGGGGGTTGTGCCCACCGGGTCGCCCCGGAGACGGTGGACGGCCATCGGGACCGGCTATAGAGTCCGCAGCCATGGCCGAGACGTACACGAGCGGCACGTGGATCGTGAAGCCCGGCGAGGAGGACGCATTCGTTCAGGAGTGGACGGCGTTCGTGAAATGGGCGAGCGGAATGCCAGGGTCGGGCACTTTCCGACTGGTTCGCGATCTCGATCACCCGAACACGTACATGAGCTTCGCGCCATGGAAGAGCTTCGAGGCGCAGCGCGCATGGAAGGAGCTCCCCGAGTTCCGCGAGCGCATCGGGCGCGTGCGGACCCACTGCGAGGACTTCCACCCCTCCACGCACGAACTCGTCACCGAAGTCGCGTAGAGCGGCACTCACCTTTCGTGCCCCAGAAACCCGGCTTGCGACATTGCGATCGTCCCGATCGGCCCCTGTTTGCGTCGCGGCGCGCGATCGGGTTCGTCCAGACCGAGCAGCGGGTGCGACGCAGGCGGCGCCACTGCTCCCGGGCAAGCAGTCACGCGGCGCCCACGATACGCCGGCCGACAACTGCTTCCGGACACCATGGGTCACGCGGGGTCCGCCACGGCGAGGCGATCGGGCCTGCAGCCATCCCCGGACTCGGTATCGGTGTGCCTCTGGACCCGCGCGACCCTTGACGCAACCCAAGCATGCAGCTTCCCGCGTCGGCCGGGGCGGTCGATCAGACAGTCGTGAGGAGTTCGACGTCGCGTCCTTGGGCGAGCGCGACGATCCCGGCATCGAAGGTGACCAGACGGACCCCGCGCCGTCGAGCAAGCGTGAGTAGGTGGGCGTCGGTCACCTGGCGGTGGCCGTGAAACCGCGGGACGTCGTCGTCGACGATTGAGATGTCGTCAGGCAGGAAGCGGTGTCCCTCGGCCGTGCGAAGGGCGGTCAGGACGGCGCGCGCTGCTTCGACGCCGATCGCGATGGGGAGCACGTTTGCGTTGGAAGACACGCGCACGAAACCGCTCTCGGTAATCGGGCAGGTGGCCCAGCCGTGTGGCCCGTTGGCGGCCATCCAGGATCGGATGGCGTGGTGGTGTACGTGCGAGTCCCAGGCCAACGCGACCAGCGCGTTCACATCGAGGAGTGCCACAACGGGGGTCAGTCTTCGTCGAGCGCGCGGCGGACCATGCTGGGGGTGATCGCGGGGGTGCCGGCCGGAACGCGAATGACCGGCAGCCCGTCCGCGCTCTGCACCCGTGCGGGCGTCAGTCCGCGGCGTGCGAGCTCGGAGATCACCGAGCCGAGCGAGCGGCGTTCGCCGGCGGCGAGCTCCCGTGCAGCAGCGACCACGTCGTCATCGAGGTTGAGAGTCGTTCGCACTCGACTGATGCTAACGCATCAACGCATCACTGGGAGTCCTGCACGGCCGCTGATCGCGACGAGCGACGTGACGACGTCGGCTTGGCGCAACCCAGAGAAAGAGAGGGTCAAGGCGCCCGGATCGGATCGGTCTGTGGGGTTGAGCTTCGAGGGTCGTCCTACACGGCGGCGGGCGGCGCATCGGCCAGTACGCGTTCGTGGCGTGGGCGCGGAGCTGGCAGACCGCGGGCGTCGCGAGCGCCTCGAACTCGGTCTGCACGGCGCTTGTCGCGCTGGTTGCGTACGCTGGCGGATCATCGGCGAGGACGCGGACAGGCGTGGCGAAGTCAAGGCGCAAGCGGCAGCAGCGTAGGCGGCGACCCGGCGGCCATCCGGCCGGGCGGATGGCCGCGCCGGTGCGTTCAGCCGCGGAGCTGGAGCTGGAGCGGATGGCGGAGCTCGGGTTCGCCGAGGCCCGGCGGCGCTCGGAGGAGGCGCTCTCGCCGGACACGCCCCCGGCGCGCGTCGCGGCCTTGGTGGTCGAGGAGTTCGAGAACCTGCCCTCGCCGCCTGGCCTTGCGATCCGTCTGAGACGCGACGGATCCGAGGAGCGAGCAAGGGCCGTGGCAGCCGAGGTGCAGCGGCTCGCGCCCGGGAGCGTGACCGCGCTGACGCTCGCAGCCGAGGTCGCCGGCGCGTTCGACCATGACCCCGGCCGGGTCGACGAGCTGCTCGACGAGGCGCTCGACGCTTTCGTCGATCCGGATGGGATCGTGGAGTTCGCCCGGCACATGCTTGCCTCCGGCCGGGAGCTGGATGCGATCGAGCTGGTG